>Ga0180921_118_pt1 | contig 34150 bp, 48 predicted proteins | sample Deesub1362A_J573_FD_124161 | JGI IMG/M metagenome (GOLD analysis project Ga0180921, IMG submission 124161) | Candidatus Bathyarchaeota archaeon JdFR-08
AAGAAATCTTTGGTCTGTATGGCTCTTATCCCTATTATGTAGGGTTTTTTCTCTGCTAAATCCTTGATTGCGTAGAAAATTCTAGTCACTGAGGGGTTTTCAGTTATTATTCGTCTTTGAAGGGAGACAAGATGTTTAATGGGTATTTCATGGATTTTACTGTTCATTGTTTGTACTTTAATGGCGGCAACAAAACCATAACGCCGTTTTCCTCCTTCAACGCCGGTAGCCTTATCCCGCAAAATTCTCACATGAACGTTTCGTGAAGGAACGTTAAGAAATCGGGCTGTCGTTTCTTGGATATGCGAAGTAAGTGTTGCGTCTAAATTTTCCTCATTATCCATTATCACAGCAAAGTATTGACTAGGCTTATACTGGACAAGTCCATTTTCGACAATAGTTGTGGCTTTCTTTAGAGTCTCTAACTTGTCAGGACGAATTTCACCTACTACGCGAACGGATAAGCCTGGCCCTGGAAAGGGTTGTCGTTCAGAAATTTCTGGTGGCAATCCAAGGGTTCTTGCAACCATGCGGACTTGTTCCTTAAATAATGAGACGAGGGGTTCTACAACTTTGAAGCCGTATCGTTCCATAGGGCTAATACCAATCTGTTCTAAAACGTTGTGCTGTGTTTTGATACCGCCAACTGTTTCTATAATGTCTGCACGAATAGTGCCCTGGACAAGGATCTTACATCCTTCTTTTTTGGCTGTTTCGCTTAAAACTTGGTAGAAGGTTTTGCGGAACATTTTTCGCTTTTCCTCGGCATCCCTTAGGCCTTTCATTGCTTGCAGAAACTTTTCCCGTACATCAACGACTTTCGTGGGAACATTCAGAGGCGGTTTAGAAAGGGTTTCAGCAACGCGTTCTGGTTCGCCTTCTCGCATAAATGCATCATCTAATATTACGCAAGCCAAGTTTTCACCTATGGCTTTATGGGTGAGCACGGCACATGTTGTGCTGTCAACACCACCGGAAACAGCTACTAGAGCTTTTTCTTTGCCTATGCTTTTTCTTATTTCTTCGATCTGTTTTTCCACAAAAATTTTGGGATCAAACTTTTCCAAGCTATATTTCACCTTTTCCTAAACTCTTAATTCATCTGCTGTTTCACGATTTATGTATTTGCCACCCCTTGGAATTTTCAAGATGCCTAAAACCTTCTTCATAACTTCAACAGGCACAGGATTTTCTAATTCCTTAAAATTCTTAAACCTAATGAAAGTGGCTTTCTCGCAGCCGTGAAGAAAACTGCGATATTCTCTAAAGTTTTTTAAACATGTTTCCTTGCCGTATTGGTTCCAAAGGATTTTAGAATTTCCAGCCACACGTTCAACAAAATCTGCAGTTCCGCGAATCTGTTTTACAGGGCTTTTGACATAGAAAAGAAGTTTTTCCGTCTTTATTGGGCCTCTTAGATTTCTTCGTACAAAGCTTTTGGTTTGATTTTGGCTCTTTCGGTTTTGTTCGCAGAGTCTGTTCCACCATTTTTCATCGCATAACAGAACAAAGGCATAGTTTTCCTGAGCCAAGAAAGCTGATACCTCCCCCAGATGTTTTGAGATTATTTTAGGTTTAGACATAATAATTTAATGGAAGTTTCGCCAATTAGGCAACAATATTTTATTTTTGGCAACAAAAACGTGAGTGTAGCGGCTACTGTTTTCAAATTATTTTTTGAAATTTTTTCTTTCCTGTTTAAAAAAAGCTTAGCCTAGAGGTTTTTCGGGAATTAAAGTTTTTCTGCTTAAAGATTCTCTATAATAGGAGAGGTGTCTAGACGGTTCAATTGAAGACTAGAGAATTGAAGGATTTGGTTACTGTTGTAAAGGAGCTTAACGAAAGTTATGTGGATACTATTCATGCTTTTAAGGGAGTTGCCGATGAAACAAGGGCAGCAAAGCAGTTGTGGCAAAATAAAAAGAAGTCAAAATTGATAAAACTTGGTTTAGCTTTGATAGTTTTTCCTGAGCCCACCCCTATAAGTGAAACAATAGGAAGTGTTTTGTTGGCTGCTGGAACTATTCAAGAGAGAGTGCGACGGCAAGGGCTTTACATTGAAGATGTTTTCAAAACTTTCAAAGATGTTTTACGAGAAATTGGAGAGAATAGTCCACGCCCTTAAAGGTTGTTTTGCGAAATTTTATATTTGCAGCATATTGTATACATAACATGTTGGGGTGAGAAAAGTGAAATTAGTAACTGTGTTATTGCCAGAAGCTTATTTGGAAGGGTTGGACGAGCTTGTAAGGGCAAATATGTATCCAAGCAGGAGTTCTGCTATAAGGTCGGCGGTTAGGGATTTGCTTAAGAAAGAGCTTTGGGAGAGAAAAGGAAAATAGCCTTTTACTTTGTTAACTCTATTTTTTGGCCTGATCTCTGATTTTCTTGGCCACTTCTGAAGGTTTTTCTGCAAGGGTTATGGTTCTGCCAACAATAAGATACTGTGCACCAGCCTCTAAGGCAGCTTTAATTTTTCCCCCTTGTGTGCCTATTCCAGGCGAATATATGGGGATTTCTTCACCAATTGTTTTGTGAATCTCTTTTATTTTCTCTGGAAATGTGGCTCCTACTACGATGCCGTCTGCTTTCCATTTTAGGGCTTTTTTCGCGAAGGCCATGTATTGGGGAATGCTTACTCTTTTTTCGGTGTTGATTATGGTTTGTCCGTAGCCTTCGGTGGCTCCTTTGTGGCTCATGTATACTAGCAGAATTACGCCTCGCNGTAGTTCCTGTGCAACGTCGAATATTGGCTTTAAGCCTTCTTCCCATCCTATGAAAGGATTAGCTATTAACGCGTCGAAACCAGAGGCGTAGTAGTATTGGGCGATAACCTTGTTTGTTGAGCCAATATCGTTTACTTTGCAGTCCATTATTGTTAAAAGCCCAAAATCATGTGCTTTCTCTACTATTTTTTGTACTCCGTTAAATGTGCCTAATGGGAGAACTAAATGATGGTTAATTTTTACGGCGCAAATGTAGGGATGCACTCTATCTAAGACGTTTTTTGCTCTTGAGAACAGTTTTTCTTTGTTTTTTGGTTCCTCGAAGGGAAAGTCTAAGGCTAAAACGATGTTTGAGTCTTTGCTTTTTGCTGTTTTTTCCATTTTTTCGCGGAAAAACATGCAGGGCACCATCAATTATTTGGGTATGGCGCTAAAAACCTTTATCATTTCAATTTCGCCATCTGAAACGGTTTTTATGTAGGAGAGTGTTGTTTCTACGGCTTCGCGCAGTTGTNGTTCGCTTATTCTTGGAGCTCCNTAGCCCATTACGAGCACTTTTCGNGTTTGCATTGTTATTTTTGTGGAATCAGCGTCTCTGTATGGGTATATNCATATGACTTGTTTTTCATCGGTTAGAACTAGCATTTTCTCTTCTAAAACTAATGGTTTGCTCATCCCTATGCCGGTGAAGGTTTCGCCTTTTTTTGCGAATCGAATGTGGAATGGTGGATTAAGGGAGTCTCTGTCAAAACCGCTTATTGGAATTATTGTTTTCATGGAAGCTAGATTATAGGCGTCTACTACTGTGGATATGCGGGGTAGTTCGTAGCCGTGTAGGACTCTTCGTAGTAAGGCTTCCCCTGAGGGTCTAGTTTTTGTGGGGTCTATGTTAAGCTTCCAGTAAAAGTCTCTGTAAGCTCGTACTCTAGGATTGTCTTTTAGTGTTTCTATTTTGTGGCTAGCTCTGACTTCTTCGTAAATGGTTTTTTTAAGTTTGCGGATTTGTTCGTTATCTTTTTCTACATTAACGTTGTTGATTGTTCCGATGCATATGGATAGGTCGGGAAATTTGGATGAAACTTCGTGTGCCCAGTTTACATGTATTTGCATTCTAAGTGTCTCCTTTTGTAAGGTTTTATGTAAGCGTTAGGTATTTAATGTCTTAAGCTGCTTTCTTTATCGGTTTAATGGAAAACTGTGTGAAAGAATGTTAGGGGAAATTGCAGCGTTAGGCGCAGCTTTCAGTTGGACTGTTTCAGCGATTCTTTATAAGGAGGCTTTAGCGAAGACTAAGCCTGTTTCTGCTAATGTTGTACGTCTTGCTTTTACTGGTTTATTTTTGCTGGTTTTGTTGGTGGTTTTGGGTAAATTTAGAGTTTTAACTAGTTTACCTTTGTATGTTGTTGTTCTTGCTGGTGTTAGCGGATTGATTGGTTTAGGTTTGGGTGATACTTTGTACTTGTTGAGTTTGAAGCTTATAGGTGTTGCAAGGGCAGTGCCTATAACATGCGTATATCCTCTCTTTAACATTCTGTGGGCGATTTTCGTGGCGAAGGAAACGGTGACTTTGCCTGTGGTTGCTGGTGCCACGATAATAGTATTAGGAATATGGCTCTTAAGCAAAGAACAAGAGGGAAAACAAAGTCTAGACAAGAAAAGTATGTCTAAAGGTATTTTCTTTGCATTGGCAACTGCATTGGCATGGTCTATCAGCATAGCTATGATTGATATAGCAGTAACCGTTCCAGAGACAGGCAGTTTAGACCACGCTTTTGTCATAAACACTATTAGAGTTATCGCTATCGCTGCTTCTTTGTTGGTTTTGGCCCCTTTGGCGGATAGAAAGTTTGAGTTTTTAAAAATGGATAAAAGAACCGCAACCGCCTTAATCAGTGGCGGCTTTGTTGCACTAGGCATCGGATGGTTTCTCTTAACTTATAGCTTCTTGCATATTCCACAGTCGCAAGCTGTCCCCATCTCCTCAACAACACCACTTTTTTCAACATTAACTAGCATCGCTATCCTTAAAGAACATGTAACATTAAAAACAGCAGTAGGAGCTATGGCAATTGTTGCAGGAATCTTCTTGGTATTCACGGTTTGAAACAGTTTCATTTTCATGTGAAAAAAGTTTATATGTTTGAAACTAAAAACGTTGGTGTGGGTCTTGGAGACCCACCTTAATGAGATCGAAAAAATAGCGAAAAATTTGGAAGAGCCAAACCTTCGTCTTCTAAAGGAGACAAAAGGTAGGCAGAATAAACTTTCAATTTTGGAACTGCAAGCAGTTGTAAAAATTGAAGCAAGTCTTTTGAAAGGAGCCAGAAAATATTTTGAGGAACACGGGTTTATTGAAGTTGTAGTTCCCCATATCACTAAAGCAACTGGAGCCTGCGAAAACATAGCTACAATGTTTGAGTTAGACTATTTCGGACAAAAAGGGTACTTAAGCCAAACAGCGCAACTCTACTTAGAAGTTTTAACACCGTTTCTTGAAAAAGTTTGGTGTATTGGGCCAAGTTTTAGAGCAGAACCATTAGCTGATGAACGGCATTTGACAGAGTTTACTCTAATAGAGCTAGAGTTCGCAGGCAACTTCAACGAACTATTGGAGCATATAGAGGCAACCATCTGTTCAATGATAAACAATGTCCTTAAAGAACGAAAAGAAGAGCTCCAGCTTTTAAAAGTAGATGTAGACAGATTGAGAAAGATTCGCAAGCCTTTCAAAAGAATAAACTATATAGAGGCAGTGGGACTGCTAGAAGAAAGTGGCGTCATATGGGGCGACGACTTAAAAAGCCACCATGAAAAGCGACTTGTTCAAATACATGGCCACCAACCCTTATTCATAACTCACTTCCCAAAAGCCATAAAATTCTTCAACATGCGAGAAAATGATGAAAACCCCGCGATTGTCAACAGTGCAGATCTGCTTCTGCCGATAAGTGGAGAAGCTGTAGGTGCCGCTGAAAGAGAACATAGATACGATAAACTGTACAGGCGACTAATCGAATCCACAATGTTCAAACAGCTTGTAAGCAAGGGAGGAAGCATAGAAGACTTCAAATGGTATCTGGACTTTTACAAAGAACCTAGACTGCTGCACTCCGGATGCGGTATAGGCCTGAATAGGGTAACGCAGTTTGTTCTAGGGACTAATGATATAAGAGCTACAACTGCTTTTCCACTGAACAAAGAATCAATCCTCTAAAATCCCCTTCTTTTTATTTTTTAAACAGTTGAAAAATGCTAAAAATGTTTTATGAGCAGTATGGTTTTTATATTTATGTTTTAGTATGGGGAGGGTGCGTTTGAGCGGTTTGAAGCTGAGGTTTGATGTGTTTCATGGTGTTAGACCTGACGAGTTTTCAATCCGTTTGGCAGAGTATGAGGGTATTTTGCTTGTTTGCTCTCGCTTAGAGAGCGCGAAGCAGTTAGTGAAGGCTTTAAGGCACCTTTATAGTGTTGGCATTCCATGTTAAGCTTTGGGGTCGGGTTCGTCTGCCGCCTAAAATTAGTGCTTAAGGGGATAATTATGATTCGGGTTGGGTGTTGTGGTTTTCCTGTTTCTATGAAAAAGTATTTCGAAAGTTTTGGTTTGGTGGAGATTAATCGAACTTTTTATGTTTTTCCGCGTTTGGAGACTTTGGAAGGTTGGCGTGAAAAGGCGCCTGAAGGTTTTGAGTTTACGGTTAAGGCACATCAGGACATTACTCATAAGGCGAAAATGAAGGCTGATGATGTTAGTCTTGAGGCCTTTGGTCGTATGATTGAGATATGTGAGGCTTTGAAGTCGATGGTTCTTGTTTTTCAGACGCCGGGGTCTTTTAGGCCTGATAGGCTGGGGGATGTTGAAGCGTTTTTTGGGCGTGTGGATCGTGGAGACTTGTTTTTGGTTTGGGAGACGCGTGGAGCGGATTGGGAGAGACCTGATGTTCGGGAAAAGCTTGGGGAGATTTTGGAGAAAATTGATGTTACGCATGTTACTGATCCGTTTAGGGTTATGCCAGCGTATGTGGGCGAGGTGGCTTATTTTAGGCTTCATGGTTTAGGGGAGCGGATGTATTATTATCAGTTTAGTGATGTTGAGTTGGAAAGGTTGAAGGAGCTGGTTAGTCCGTATGAGGAGAAGGGAAGGGATGTTTATGTTCTTTTTAACAATCTTTCGATGTTTGTTGATGGGATGCGTTTTGTTAAGTATTTGTCTGAGGATTCATTTCCCAAGATTACTAGCTCAACAGGTTTGGCTTCTGTGAAGGAAGTTTTGGAGAGAACGCGTTATCCGGCTTCAAAGAGTGGGTTACTCAAGAAAGTTGGGTGGCGGCTGGTGGAGGTTGAAGAGGGAAGACAGGTTAGGCTTGGAGAGGTTTTGGCCGAGTTGCCATCTAAGAATTTTAGGAGTGCAGATGAGGTTTTAGATTTGGTTAAGGATTTGCTTTAGTTTTTGGAAGTCTTCTAGCAGTAGCTTTTTGTATCTTGGGTTGTGGAGGGCTGCAGCAGGGTGGAAGGTTGGGAATAATGTCATGTGTAGGTTTAGAATTATTGCTTTGTATGGTTTTCCGTGGGTTTGGGTTATTCCGTTGAAGGGTATGTTGGCTTTGGAGAATATGTAGTTAGTTGCGTAGTTTCCCAAGGTTATGATGATTTTGGGTTTTATTGTTGTTATTTGTTTGTCTAGATATGGGGTGCATTTTTGGATTTCTGCTTGCTGTGGTGGGCGGTTTTTGGGTGGTCTGCATTTTAGGATGTTGGTTATGTAGACTTTTTGTCTAGTGAGTTCTGCTTCTGCTAGCAGCGTATCTAAGAATTTTCCAGCTGCTCCAACGAATGGCCGACCTTTCACATCTTCCCAGTAGCCTGGGGCTTCGCCTATAAGCATGATTTCGGCTTGTGGATTGCCTTCTCCTGGAACAGCATTTTTTCTGGTTTTGTGTAAGGAGCATTTTCGACAGTTTAGGACTTGTTGGATTATGCTGCTTAGCTGGCTTTGTTGGTTTGTCATGTTTTTCGGGATCCTTTGTTATCGTATTTGTAGGGTTGGGTGTAGATTTAAATTTGGTTGAAGTGTAGAGTAAACGTGGTGTGTTAGTGGATGGGTTTGGGTAGGCCTACTGAGATGAGTCTGCGGGATTTGTTGATTGAGGAACTTAAGCGTCGTGGAGTGGTTGTTATTCCTGAGGTGAGTTTTAGGACGGTTGATGGGCGGCGTTTGATGCCGGATTTGGTTTTGAAGAATGGTGCGGAGTATGTTGTTGAAACGAAGTTGGGTGCTGAGACTAAGTTGTTAGATGCTATGGTTCAGTTGTATGAGTATAGTAAGCATGTGGTTGAAGCAAAGGGGGCTTTTGCGGTTTTGTTTCCGGCTGAGTTGCGGAGGCCTTGGCCGAGTGATGTGATTATGAGTATTGCTAGGGATGCGAAGACGGAGATTAGTTGTATTGGGATTTTTAAGGATTTGAGGCCTAGTCAGCCGTTTAAGGGTAATTTGTTTGAGGTTGCGGATTGGATCGCTGGGCATGTTTTGAAAGCTCCTGTTGTTGAGGCGGATACTGGTTTTGCTATTCGTATTTTGAGAGATGCAGTTGATTACGTTACTGCAAGTATCAAGCAGTTGCAAAGTGAGGAGTTGGAGGATATTTTTGGTGGAAAATCTGTTTTTGAAAATGTTTTGCAGTATGAAGAGGGGAAATATCCGCTTGAAGAGATGCGTAGAGCCGCCACTTATTTGTTGGTTAATCAATTGTTGTTTTATCATGTTTTAACTCGCATGGATGCAAGTTTTCCTATTATTGATGAGGACAGGATTAAGCATCCAGCTGATTTGCGGGCTTATTTTGAGCCTGTTTTGCGTAGAAACTATAGTAGTGTCTTTGGTTTTGATGTTGCTTCACGATTACCTGAATCTGCAACAGAAGCAGTAAAGAAGACGATTATTGCTGTTAAGGCTTTGGCCCCCGAGAAGATTAGGCATGATTTGTTAGGTAAGGTTTTTCATGAGCTTATTCCATTTGAGATTAGGAAAGCCGTAGCGGCTTTTTACACTAATAATGAAGCTGCTGAGATTTTGGCTCAGTTGGCTATTGAGAAAGCTGATGCTAAAGTTATAGATTTGGCTTGTGGAAGCGGCACGCTCTTGGTTGCTGCTTATAGAAGGAAAAGGGAATTGCTGCAGAAAGAGAAGGGGATGTTCACACTTGAGGATCATAAACGGTTTTTAGAAGAAGATTTGACTGGTATTGATATCATGCCTTTTGCTGCGCACATGGCTGTTGTGCATTTGTCACTTCAAGCTTTGGCTGCTGGACATGAAACAGAAAGGGTGCGCATAGCTGTTTGGGATTCCACAGAGTTAGAACCTGGACAGACTATTCCGGCAATTTCTCGAGAGTTAAAGGATGCTTACAAACGTCCAACATTAGAATTGTTTATGGAAGGGAAACCAAATAAGGAAAAAGCTTACATTGAGAAAGGAACGGTATCACTGGAAGGAATGGGTGGAGAACAAATATCACTTGAGCAAGCAGATCTAGTTATAATGAATCCTCCATTTACAAGACAAGAGAGGTTACCAAAGGATTATAAAAGTGCTTTGATGAAACGATTAGCAAATTATAAAGAATTGCTTCACGGTCAGGTGGGACTTTATGGGTACTTTGTTCTTCTAGCTGACAAGTTTACGAAATCTGATGGAAGAATGGCGTTGGTTTTACCTGCCTCTGTATTAAGAATACAATCTCTAGAGAGAATACGAAAGTTCCTTGTTAAAAAATATCAGATTGAGTACATAATAACAACATGGCAGAGAGCAGCGTTTAGTGAAGGTGCACAATTTAGAGAAGTTCTTCTCATCGCAAAGAAACTGACTGAAAGACAAAAATCTTATGATTATACTTGCAGAATAGTAAAACTGAAAAATCTGCCAACTACTATGGAGCAAGTAACGGAATTAACAAACAAGATAAAAAGGTTTGGACAAACCTCGCATCTAGGAACAGTTTTTGATGACAAAGGAGTAACTATAAAGGTTGTTTCAGTACAAGAATTGAATAGAAATTATAAAAATCTGTTTAAGTACATAGCAAGTTGGGAAAAAGAGATTGAAGAATGTTGGAGCAAGGTAGTAGAAAAGGCTGGAACAACTATTACTCCATTAGCTAAGGTTTTGAAAGACATAGGTGGCAGAATTTTTGAAGGTGCTAGAGCACGTTCACAGATGATACACGCACCGATCGGTTCGCTTTTTATACTTAAAGACTTCGCGAGGGCAAATAAGCGAGAAGATTTATGGATTATTAAAGATGAATCAGAAACAGCTATCACGGCAGAAAATCTGTTTACGCATAGCTCATTAAGTATACCAAAAAAGAGTCTTCGATTTGGATTGAGGCGGTTGTCTGGAGTTAATATAATTGATTTATCAGAAAAACTCGATTTTATTGTTGTTGATTTATTTGAGGATTGGAAATCCTACTTTTTTAAAGAAAAAACGCCTCGCCTAAAGCAAGAAATAAGGAAATGGCGAAACTACATCGAAGAGAGACTTGCTAGACTCACGGTAGCCTTTAGATTCGACATGTCTGCAAAAGGCACTACTCTCTTCGCCTGGTTTTCGTCTAAACCAATGGTTGGTTGTGGCGTGGTATGGAACATGCAAGGCGTATCGAAAGACTATGCAAAAATTCTTTCACTCTGGTTTAATAGCACAGTTTATGTTTTGCAAATTTATTTAAATCGAGTAGAAACACGTGGAGCTTGGATGCAATTTCATAAATACGTGATGGATGATCTTCTGACTTTGCATCCTCTAAAAATTACAGAAAATCAGAAGAAAATGTTGCTTAAAACCTTTGAGAAAGTCAAAGACGTAGAATTTCCTGCCTTCTTTAAACAATTGAAAAATAAGTTTTGGGCTAGAGTTGAAATTGATAAAGCAATACTCAAGACTCTTGGCTTCAGTGAACAAGAAACTACCCAACTACTAGATTATCTATACCCTGCTCTAACAAAAGAGATTGAACAACTTAAAGTTCTAATGAAAGGATAAAAGATCAAATTCAGGTTATACCTTTGAGGAGTGGTAGTCTTTTTTAGATTTGTCTTTAAACCTTAAAATTGCCAGTTTCTCGGCCATACAAAAGGCATAAGTTAAGCTTTTAAAAGTTCTTTAAATCACACAAATCCACAAATTTATACAACAAAAACTCGAAGATTAAGAAATAAAATCCTTCTTCACAAAGATATATAAACTCACCAGGAATTTTAGGCATTCAAAACATAAGCTTCAAAGCTTCTAAGCCACTCATCCCAACCCTAACACCAAGCGCTTCCGCCTTACTTGTAACACCTTTGATTTCCCCCTCCAAAACATCCTCGAATGTCTTAACACCGCTAACCACAGCCGCAACTACACCGAGCTTCTCAGCAGCGTCTAGATTCAAAAATCCACACATGACAAATCCTTTTTCAGCGACAATCAACAATAGAGGTGGACTATCCGGCAAATCTACACGTACACCTAGAAAACTGAAACCATCAACTCTTAAACATTCAACAGCCAACAAACCCAAACACCAAACTTATCAATAAACACTACACAAATAAAAAACAAGCGGAGCCACAACCAAGAATGCTAACAAAAATCAAACAAAAACTCCAAAAAATCCTAACAAAACCAGCACAAACCCTTCAAAAAATAGGAGTAACACCCAACAAGCTAACTGCAACGGCCATAATCCTCGCCCTACTTTCTGCCTACACATACACTCAATGGCAAACCAATAAACTCTACCTTCTACTCGCCGCTACTCTTTTACTGCTCTCAGGGCTCTGCGATGCCTTCGACGGAGCCCTAGCCCGCATAACCCAAAACACCACTCATCTAGGCAACTTCCTCGACTCTCTCCTAGACAGATATGCCGACGCCGCCATATATGTAGCCATAATCATATCAAGCCTATGCAATCCTCTATGGGGACTAATAGCCCTCACAGGAACACTCCTAGTAAGCTACACCCGAGCCAAAGCAGAAAACATCGGAATAAAAATGGAAACAATAGGCATAGCAGAACGACCAGAACGCATCCTCATCCTAGCCGCAGCCACCATAATAACAATCTACTGGCAACAAACCCTAAACTACGCCATAATCCTATTAGCTATACTAACAAACCTAACAGTCCTACAACGAACCATACACACATACAAAAACCTTTAAAAACTACCTACGTCTCGTGCGACGACGCCGCTCTTCCTTCGCTCTAACCTTCACTATTCCCCTATGCACAGCACAAGAAATACAATAATACTTCGTCTCCAAAGGAGCAGCAATATAAGTCCCCTTCTGCCGCAACTCCCTAGCTAACTGCGGATCAACAAAAGAAACCCGTCTAGTAACCTTCTTAGCCTTATCCCGAGGCACCATCTCCCCACACATGGCACACTGAACCCTGCCACTAACCCCCTTACCACCCTTAGACCTCCCTCGACTCTTACGCTTATAAGGCATAAACTAACACCCATAACAAACACTAAAACACAACCCACCTTTATATATCTGACTTCACATGCCCCTCAAAAACAACTTCTACTAAATCAAAACTAAAACCTATACAAGTTTCCAACACTGTTCCAAACAAACGCATGCGGCATTGCCTCAGCAATAGCAAAAATTCCCCGCCAACCCGTACAATGCGAAGGCGCTATAAACTCAACATTCATTTTTTTCAATTCTTCAACTGTTCGGTCTATGCGCCCCTCATATTCTTTCCCAGCCAAATGAAAACCGCCAATTACAGCGTAAACACGATCAACCGTCGTAAGATGCTGCGCATACAATACCGTATTGATTATGCCTGCATGAGCACATCCCGACAGAATTACCAACCCCTTTTGCTTAACATTAATTATAAGCGCTCTGTCATCCCAAATCCATGGGTCTGGATGCCATTCACCCCCTCTAAAAACCCTATGCTTGGGGTACCCTTTCTCAAAACTTGTTTTTCGAGGAATCTCACCAGTTACAAGTATCCGATCATTAGCTAAAAGATATGGCTCTTTAGTTTTTATGTACCTCGCAGGTTTAACTTCCTCCTCTGTTGGAAACTTCGGATATTTTCTCACAGTCCCGTCAGGACGAGCCACCCCCCTTATTCTAAGCATATCTTCATGCACAATAACAGGCAATCCATNCTTATCTATGGCTTTAACCGCAGCAAGCAACCCGCCAAAATGATCGTAATGCCCATGNGAAAGAGCTATACATNCAATTTCAGCCAAGTTAATTCCAATTCTTTCAGCATTCCTTACCATGCCATCCGGACTGNAACCTACATCAAATAACATGCTATAGCAATTCTTCCCATCCAAAACCCGAATAAGCATAGAAAAACCATGCTCAGCCATAGGCAGACTAAAATGCTTTCTAATCCACTTATCCGGCATTCGTTCTTTTATCCACTCTCTCAGGCTTTTGACCTCTTTCCTTTCAATCGTAGATAAATAATCCACCGCATTATCAACTAAACTGATTATTTCTACACTCTCCACTTCTCTAAGAGACAAATTAGAAAAGTCGTTCATAGGTATGTTCACCAGAGTTTCCCCTTTAAAGGGTACCCTTATAGTGGATCGTTGTTGGGCAACCCACACATTTTCCATTCATATACCTTGAACATGGCCTGCAATCAACATTACATGGTGCAATATCTCTTTCTTTATGNGTGAGATACTCTCTCAATGGAATAAAGGGAGAAAAGTAAATGTCCCCAATAGGATAAAACTCNGATCTACGTATACCTGCACTGCTTCTTAAAGAGCATTTCTCCATGGATATGCTCTCAAGCGTCTCTTGATCTTCCGCAATAACTAGACCAATTAGATTGTAGCCCCCTATAGTCTTAAAAATATGTATCACACGAGGACAATCTTTAAATCGTTCTAACAAACGTTGCATCGCCTCGGCACTTTCCATTTCGAGTAAAACTATTGCAGGAAAAAGTTTAAAGAAAAAAGGATTCACCGATGCTGACACTCGGATAGCCCCTTGCTGAATGAGCTTTTGTAACCTTTTCTTAACTCCCATACTTGTAAAACCAACATCTTTGGCAAGTTTCTCCAACGTTGCCCTACCATCTAGCTGAAGTTGAGAAATTATCTTTCTATCAACGTGATCCAAAGCCCAATCCTCTGTTTGATTTCTAAACATAAAGTATTAATATAGTTTGCGTATCAAACTATTAATCCACAGATAGCTGATAAGCCAAATTACAAATAACACATAAGGGGGACAAAATGAACGGAGAATGTGACGGTAAATGCAATTCTTGTTCTCAGGTAAATGAATGTACAGATCCACAAAAGGAAAAATGGGAACAAGAGCAAAAGCTTAAGCAGAAAATAAGCAAGATCAAACATAAAATAGCAGTTATAAGCGGAAAAGGAGGAGTTGGAAAAAGCACTGTAACAGTAAACCTTGCCATGGCTTTTGCAATTTATAAAGGCGCTAACAAAGTTGGCATACTCGATGCTGACATTCACGGTCCAACCGTTCCCAAAATGCTTGGCCTTAAAGGACAAAAGCTTCAAGCAAACCCTACAGGCATTTCCCCAGTGACAGGACCCTCAGGAATCAAAGTTGTATCTATGGATTTCTTACTTCCAAACGACGCGGCCCCAGTAATTTGGCGAGGCCCCCTAAAGATGAAAGCAATCCAACAGTTTTTGTCTGATATTACATGGGGCGAATTAGATTTCTTATTTGTAGATCTTCCTCCAGGAACTGGTGACGAACCGTTAAGCGTCATGCAACTTATTCCCGACATGGATGGTGTTGTTATAGTAACTATACCTTCTGAAGTTTCTCAGAATGTTGTTAAAAAAGCAGTAACTTTCGCCAGAAGATTGGGTGTTCCCGTTATTGGTATAGTTGAAAACATGAGTGGGTTCATATGCCCTGAATGTGGAGCAAAAGTTGACATCTTTAAAGTTGGTGGCGGACAGAAAATAGCACAAGACTTAGCAGTTCCCTTCTTGGGAAGCATTCCAATCGACCCTGAAATCTGCAGTGACTCAGACAAGGGGACACCCTTTATAGCAGAACACCCAAATTCCCCCGCTACAAAAGCGTTTACAGAAATAGTCAAGAAAATTGAAAATTTCTTACAACATCATGCATTAAAAGAGGAGGTGGCAAAATGAAAATTTGTGTATCCGCCATGACGAACAGCCTAGATGCTCCCGTGGATCCAAGATTTGGCAGATGCCATTACTTCGTAATTGTCGATTCAGAGACCCTGCAGTTTGAGGCTATTCCAAACACNGCTTCCAGTGCTATGAGTGGAGCTGGAATTCAAGCAGCTCAAACTATAGTAAGCAAAGGGGTTCAGGTGCTTATAACTGGAAATGTTGGACCAAATGCCTTTCAGGCATTGTCAGCTGCAGGAATAAAAATAGTTACGGGTGCTTCTGGAACTGTGAGAGAGGTTGTTGAAAGATACAGGAGGGGAGAACTAAAGGAAACAAGCTCACCTACTGTTAGAGGACATTTTGGCATGGGAGCAGGTGGCGGACGTGGTTGGGGAAGAAGACGACAGAACCCCTAGATAGCTCAGAAANGAAGAGCCTGAGGTGGAAATGTAAGACNTAGAACTTTAAAAAGTAAAAGGAGGTGAGAAATTGGGAGAAAGAATAGTTATTCCAGCCGAAGATGAAAAAGGTCTAAAATCTAGGTTATCCGAACATTTTGGGAGAGCACCCTACTTTATTGTGGTTGACTTAGACGAAAATGGACACATTTCAAATATTCAATCTGTACCTAATTTGAGTGAACATTTTGGCGGTACTGGGCGACCGCCTGACCGTATCCTAGCACTAAAACCAAACGCGCTAATCACTTATGGAATGGGCCCACGAGCGTTAAACATTTTCCAACAAGCCCGAGTAGCAGTACTTAGGGCAAACGCAAACACTGTGGAAGAGCTCATTGAGGCATACAAAAAAGACGAGCTCGAAGAACTTACAGAAGGTTGTCATCACGCCCTCCACCAATGAGCATCCCAATTACTAAGTTTATTATTAGGTGTAAATATGGGAAAAAAATTAGCAAAAGAAGAATTTTCACTCTTAAAAAACCCTGAATATTCAGCTAAAGCTCTGCAACTTTACATGAACAAGATAAATTTAGGCTCAATTGATAAACCAGATGTAGCTTTAGCCTATACTGGTCCATGTGGAGACACGTTAAAAATCTACTTGAAACTTGCAAAAAACGATGTAATAGAAGACGCAAAATTCCAATACAAGGGCTGTCTAGGAACAGCCTGCTGCGGATCAGCTTTAACAATGCTAATAATAGGCAAAACCATCGAAGAAGCCCGACAAATAACCGCAGAAGACGTGCTAAAAGAACTAGGCGGACTACCTGAATTAGAGCGACATTGTGCAAAACTTGCCATCACCACCCTTTACAAAGCTCTAGAGAACTTGGAAAATGCCAGACGTTAGGAAGATATGTTAACTGCTTGAGGACTTTTATGATACTGTCGATAGCAAGCGGTAAAGGAGGAACAGGGAAAACATCAATTGCAGTAAACATAGCAATTTCCATAAAAAATGCCCAGTTATTAGACTGCGATGTGGAAGAACCAAACGCCCATCTATTATTGCACCCCAACATAAAACACGAAAAACCAGTTTACAGCCTAATCCCTCGCATAAATGAAAAGTTATGCAATAATTGTGGAAAATGTGCAGAGTTTTGCCAAAATAATGCCCTTTTTGTTGGGCCAGAAAAAGTTTTGATTTTTCCAGAGCTTTGTATTAGTTGTGGTGGATGTATCCTCGTTTGCCCTAAGAAAGCTATAGGCGAAGAAAAGCATAGAATTGGTACATTGAAGCAAGGCTCTTCTGGAGATTTAGAACTTGTTTATGGAGAGCTTAAAATAGGCGAGCCTATGGCTGTTCCAGTTATAAAAGAAGTTAAGAGAAACATGAAGAAAAGCAAGAATGTCCTTCTTGATTCTCCACCTGGAACTTCTTGCCCAATGATTGAAACTGTTAACGGAAGCGATTTCTGTATTCTTGTTACTGAGCCTACCCCTTTCGGCTTGCACGATCTAAAAATAGCGGTTCAAGTTTTGGAGGAAATGACTATTCCTTTTGGCGTTGTCATTAACCGTGCCCACGTAGGTAATAAAAAAGTGTATGAATATTGCCGCAAAAAAGAAATTCCCATCTTGCTTGAAATCCCTTATAAAAGAAAAATCGCTGAACTCTACTCAAGGGGCATCCCCTTCAGCTTAGAAATGCCAGAATGGAAGGAAAAATTTCAAGCATTATTCACTGAAGCGAAGAGGATTGCAGGCAAATGAAGCAGCTCACAATTTTAAGTGGTAAAGGGGGCACAGGAAAAACTACTATAACCGCTTCCTTCGCTGTTCTGGCAAAGAAAGCTGTAGTGGCTGACTGTGATGTGGACGCTCCAGACCTCCATATGCTTCTTCATCCAAAGATAGTTAAAACACAAAATTTCAAAGGCTCAAAACTAGCAGATATCGACCAAGAAAAATGTGTAAAATGCGGTTTATGCCGAGAAAAGTGCAGATTCGATGCCATAACTGACGACTTTAAGATTAACGCTTTCTCCTGCGAAGGCTGCAATGTCTGCGTTATTGTTTGCCCAGTAAACGCCTTAACGCTAAAAGAACGCAATTCAGGATATGCCTACATATCAAAGACTAAATACGGATCTATGGCCCATGCCATGCTCAATCCTAGCGAAGCAAATTCTGGAAAACTAGTCACATTAGTAAGACAGAACGCAAAAAACTTGGCTGAAAAAGAGAACAGCGATCTAATCGTAATAGATGGCCCGCCTGGAATAGGCTGTCCCGTCATAGCATCAGTTACGGGAGTAGATGCAGGCTTAATAGTTACAGAACCCACAATGTCAGGAATTCATGATCTTGAGAGGGCATTGCAGCTACTAANACATTTTAACGTACACCCATTTGTCTGCATAAACATGTATGATATAAACAAGGATAACACCNAGAAGATTGANGGTTTCTGTAAANAGAAGGGGGTAGAGGTTGTTGGCAAGATTTCCTTTAATCCGATAGTTACGGAAGCTATGGTCAACGGAAAACCAGTAGTTGAATATGCTCCAAAAAGTGATGCAGCTGAAGAGATAAGGAACACTTGGAAAAGAATTCTTTTAGCCATAAAGACTCTAAACCCGCGGATTTGAAAGCTTTGGAATCGTTAATTTTTGGGCCTGTTCCGTCAAGACGTTTAGGTCGAAGCCTAGGGATAAACAATATACCCGCAAAAACTTGCTCATATTCCTGTGTTTATTGCCAATTGGGAAAGACCACAAACATGACAACAAAACGGCAGCTNTTCTACAAGCCAGAAGACATATACAAGGAAGTTAAAAATAAGCTTGAGAGAACGATTTCAAGAAAAGAGAGAGTTGATTATCTCACTTTTGTTCCAGACGGTGAGCCGACCTTAGACGTCAACCTGAGAAAAGCAATTTCCCTCCTCAAACACATTGGAATTCCAGTAGCTGTTTTGACTAACGCTTCTCTGCTCTGGCATAATGATGTTAGAGAGAGTTTACTAGAAGCTGATTATGTTTCAGTGAAGATTGATGCAGTCAGCCAAAATCTTTGGAAAAGCATAAACAGACCTCATAAGAGTTTAAAAATAAGCGAAATTTGGGAGGGCATAAGAGAGTTTACAAAGATGTTTAAAGGAACCATTGTAAGCGAAACAATGCTTATTGGCGATATAAAATATGGCAGTGAATTTGAAAAAATAGTCAAATGTCTTGGAGAATTAAATAAGATAGAGAAGGCTTACATTGCCATACCAACGAGGCCTCCCACAGAAAAATGGGTAAAACCAGCCAGAGAAGAAGTCATAAACCGTGCGTTTCAAGTATTCTCTGCGAAACTTGGCGTGGACAGAGTTGAATATTTGATAGGTTATGAAGGAAACGCCTTCGCTTTCACAGGAAATGTTGAAAAAGATCTGCTAAGCATAACAGCTGTCCACCCTATGCGGAAAGAGGCCGTAGCAGAATCTTTGAAAAAAGCAAATGCCGACTGGAAAGTTGTGGAGAAACTTTTGAAAGAAAGCAAACTTATAGAGCTTGAATATGAAGGAAATAAATATTACATGCGAAAACTGGCGCATAGGAGAAGAACTTACACGCAATGAGTTTAGTTTGTTCTGAAAGTGCCCTAAGCTTCAATGAAAGATCGAAAAGCAGAGGATCCTAAATATGGGTGCAAAGAGAGAGCTATGTCTTTTAGTTGTGGAAAAAACCGGAGAGCGGATCATATGAAAGAGGTGAAACTTGTTAGGATAACAACAATTGTTGATAATAGTATTTGGAAAGAAAATCTAGCTTCCAGCTGGGGGCTTTCCTTTTATGTTAGAGTCTTTTCAGACAACGAAAAGCATACTATTTTAATGGATACAAGCGGTTCTTTCCAAACACTACTTGGTAACGCTTCGAAACTCGGTCTAAATATATCTGAAGTTGAAGCTATTTTTATTTCCCATTGGCACAAAGACCACTGGGGAGCGTTAACCCAGGTCCTATCTTTGCTAAAACCACCCGTGTCAGTTTATGTGCCATCTGAAAACTCTTCTGGAATAAGAAAAATAGAAAGAGCGGGTGGTGACCCAGTGATTTGTTATAAATCTATCGAATTTATTAATGGCGTAATGTCTACTGGCGAAGTTCCAAGTGGACTAAGCGAGCACTCATTGTTGGTTAATNTGAAAGACAAGGGACTCATTGTCTTGACGGGATGTAGTCNTCCAGGACTCGCCAACGTTCTTAAACATGCACAGAAAGTCTCAGGTGTAAACAAGATATACGCAGTAATAGGTGGTTTTCACATATCAAGCATGGGTGAAGGCATAAGAGTTGGAGATTTTTTACGCGAATTAGACGTTAAACTTGTTTCCCCTTGCCATTGTACATCAAACGATGCAAAGCAGGGAATCGAAAAAATCTTAGAACAAAAATATGTTAAAAACGGTTCCGGAAAGATAGTATCAATTGGATAGGCTGTGTTCCTTTAGACTCGGAGAAAACATGAGAAACTATCTCTCATTTTTGTTTCTCCAATACATGTTCAAACATTGTTTCGAGAAATTTCACCTATATATTATTTAGAATTGTAGAAAGACTAACTAAAGTCAAATTACTCCTATTTTAAGGAGTGGTGTAAAGCTGGAATATCAATGGTTGTAGAAATCAGTATTGTTTATTCAAAATGTGAGTTGTGTAAAGCTTGTGTTAAAGCTTGTAGTTATGGCGTGTTCGAATGGTTAGATGATATACCGGTAGTTGTGAATGCTGCTAATTGTGCGATCTGCTTAGAGTGCATGAAAAATTGTCCTTCAAAAGCAATAAATGTGGAAGAAAGATAAGTAAAAACAAACTGCTAGATGTTGGATTAGTATTCAAAAATAAGACTCTGATTTTCAAATAATACATACAAACATTCTGTTAACTGGAAATTGACTAAAGAATTTTGCTTACATTGTTTATTAATGAAATGAAACTTAAGTAGTGGTGGTTTCTAATTCAGCTTTCAAAGGCACGACTTCACTAAATATCGCCAATACAGGGCAATTTGCTTCTGTTCTTCTCCAAGCTGCCTCGATCAACTGTTTTCTAGCATTTGCAGAAACCTTAACCTTTAATGTCACACCCTTAAGCTTAGGGGAATCTGCAGGCTTTTCAGCTTCTGCAACCACTTCTAATTTAGTAATTTCAATCTTACTTTGTTTACAAACATCAGCAAATATCGTGGCAGCACAATCAGCAATACTCATGATTGCAAGTTCTAAAGCTGTGGGCCCTGTGTCGTCTCCTCCTTTCATAGCAGGAAGATCACATACCAGCGTGTGTGTCCTCGAGTTATCAACGATGGTTCGAACATTTTCTATCCATTTAGCTGTTGCTTTTATTATTGGCAATTTATCACCCTAGAGCTTGGAGTTTAATAAAAATATTACATTTAAGAATTTCGTTTATTTTCCAAACTATATCCAGAAACGTGGCATAGTTTCTAATTTCCTTTTCGTCGTCGAGCACGTTCAATCATCACGCAGACGCCGTAAACTACGTCAATATCATTTTCTCTGCAAAAGTTTATTGCTGCTTCTGATTCTGAACCAGGCTGCATCCAAACTTTTCTTATTTTAAGTTTCTTACAAGTTCTAACGACATTCTCTGTTATCTTAGGTGGAACGACAAGATCAACAACATCAGGCTTCTCAGGCAAATCCTCAAGTTTCGCGAAACATTTGTCCCCCAAAATTTCATCGGCGTTTGGGTTCACAGGATAAACCTTATATCCTGCTGAACGCAAGTCTCTGTAAACTTGATAGCCAAACTTTTTCGGGTTTCTACTGGCACCCACAACCGCAAAGATATTTTTCTTTTCTAGAAAGTTCCGAATAAGCGCAGCATCCAAGCGATCAACTCCAATCTAAAAATGAAGATGGTTTTATTTATAGAATTTGTAACATGCATAGAAAACCAGATACAACCCCCCAAATCGATTTAGATAGCTTGTACTGTAGAAGTTGACGAGAGAAGAAAAGCTTCTAAAAAAAGCTGCGGAACTTCATGGACATTTTTGTAGTTATTTAGCTTANGGAGTCAAAGCTGGTTACATNGCAGTGAAAGAATTGGGAATAAAGAGCGGTGGAATGGAAGAACTTATAGCCCTTGTTGAAACAAATAATTGTTTCAGTGATGGTATTCAAACAATTACAGGCTGTACTTTCGGAAATAACGGGCTCATTTATTTAGACATTGGCAAAACAGCCGTGACCTTAGCTAGAAGAGACGGAACAGCCATAAGGATTGCTTTAGATCCAAAATACGAAGATTCTATTAGAAAAGAATATTCAGAAGCCAATAATCTATGGAAGAAAATTGTTGTTCGAAGAGAAACAGCAACAGAAGAGCAGCAAAAAAGAATGATGAATCTTTTAGCTGAAATGGCATTTAGCGAAATAAGAAAGCCTGCAAACCTAATGTTTAGGATAAAGCGAATTAAAATTAAAATTCCTGAGTATGCGCCCATATTTGATTCCATTATATGCCCAATTTGCCAAGAGAAAACCTACAAACCTGTTATACAAAATCAAAAGTAACTATGTAGAGACTGCGCTCGAACCAATTACTACATTTTGGATGGTAGCGGAATCTGTAAGAAACATAGATAGAGGTCATCACAAGAGGGTTGGTCGAAATGGGGTGAACACTACTTCTATGTAAGAGACATCGCCCTCATGACGATCTTAGACTGCATATCCTTAATAGTGTCGCTGACAACAAACTTCATTCCTGCCCCTTTCCTAGGATTATACGCATTAATAGCCATTCCAGTTAGCCAATCCTTGTTCTTGTAGCAACCGAATTTGTCGGCAAATTCGGAACAGCAACTTTTACTCTCATCGATTTTCTTCCTTTATGGTTTTGTAATGATACACATGATTCTAGGAGCCGTAGGTGGAGCATTTTTACCAAGCATAATACCAAAAATACAACCTCCTCTTCGCTAACTATTTCGCTACATGAAATCATAAATTACCTATGCCCATGTTACCCAAAAAATTAGCTATGAAAAGACTGTGTCTTACGTGAGCCTTGGAAATTTACACTTCTACGTTTAAGAACGTCNTTATAATAAATCCTATGATGAATGTTAAGCCTGCTATCCCAAGGCTGATCAGCGTCATCTCAAAAAATCTCCTTTTAAAAGAGAAGTCTTTTGCAACAGAAATATAAAAAGTGAATAATAGAATGACGATAATAGCGTTCAGTATTGTTAGACTTAAACAGAGGTACATATCTGTAAAAAGCAAGTAGGGAAATATTAAAAACAAAACCGTAAGAACATAAGCAATTCCCGTGCAAAATGATGCCTTAAATGGGTTTTTGGTGCTACTTTCAGATTTTGTCGATAAATACTCTGAGGCAGCCATGGATAGAGATGCTGCAACTCCAGTGATCAAGCCTGTCATTGCTATTAGTCGCGTATTCTGAAGAACAAGAGTAAAACCCGCAAGAGCACCAGTAAGCTCCACAAGTGCATCGTTTAAACCTAAAACCATGGAACTAACATATCTAAGCCGTTCCTCATCTATTAAATCTATAAGCTGCTTTTCATGTTCACCTTCATCTTCTATTATGCTTTTGACATCAGGTACATATTCAGAGATTTTTTCATACATAATCTGAGCTTTTTCTTCGTTCCTTTCCATAAGCTTTATTCCAAAAGTTATTCCAAACAATTTTGAAATTAAAAAATACTTCCATATCTTCAATTTATTTGGGTTTACATTTCTGCGAGTATGCTTTTTCCAGAAGCCATAATGTCTCAGTTCATCATTTGAAATTCTTTTTAAAACTTCTCTATTATCAGGATCCTTTATCGATTGAGACAATTTTTCATAGACAAAGTGTTCCGTGATTTCATTCTCTTGAGCAACTAATATCGCGTTTTCAGCTTCGTTTAACTGCATAACAAGGGGCTCCGAATGTTAATGAGCACCAATTTTTAAATCTTCAACTTTTTCAAATTCTCGTTTATTGCATCTATAACTTTTGTGTTTGGCTTTATAGCAATCTTCTGTATTTGATGATGCTCAAGCAAACCCGAAGCCCCTGGACCTAGTTCTACTGACAGCACGAAATTCACTTGAAGATCTGCCAATGTTTTCACCGCAACAGGTCCAGCACCATACTCATAAGACGCTGCTGGATTTTCAATAACGTGAACATTCTTAATTTGACTATTCTCAACTTCCACTATAGTAAAAGTTTTGGCTTTACCAAAAACTTCTGAAACAGTGTCCTCTAAACCTGCATGTGCTCTTGTTGGAATAGCTACTCTAATTTTTCCCATATCATCATCTCGATTGAGTAATATTAATTCAAGCAAAACTAAAAAAGGGGAAAGTTAAGGTTGTGAACCTTGCCATGAAGGACCCCTGCCTCTTCCTCTTCTTCCTCCAGGTGGACCTTTATTTAGTCTATGAATCATCATGGCAGGCGCTCCACATCTTGGACAGTTAAGCGGTTTTGGAATTCCCTGTGGAACTTCTATTATTTGTCCGCAGTTCCCGCATTGAAAACGTTTTATTGGCAAATTCAATAACTTCACTGTCCTGACGGTTGCCCTTGTCCCTGTTCAATCATAGCTTTAAGCTCCTTTATTCTTGCTTCCACATTATTGATTTCCTGTTCTATACTGACTTTTTCGTCTTCAAGCTCTTTTTTGTAGTCTTCTAGAGCTGCTAATTCATCTTCTAAAGATTGCGGTGGTGCTGTAGGCGGATACATCGGCGGCGGATAAGCATATGGCGGGTAAGGATATTGCTGTGGNGGAATCTGTCCAGGCGGTGGATATGCATATTGATAGTTTGGTGGGTAACCCCACCAACGTTGATACCTNCTACCTCTTCTTGGCCATGCCATTTCAATTCGCCTCCTCACCAGTATCCCATATAGGGTACTGGAGGATACATGTATGGATGGGCAGCATAGGGATACATATAAGTGCTCCATGGAAGTCGGTAACCCCAACCGTAAGCTGCATAAGGCCATCCATAGCCACCATAAGGCATTCCATATCTATACTGTGGATGTGCCCACCACCATCTTGGAAGCCATGGAAATCGCGCACAGACCCAAGGGCTGTATGGATAACCCCATAGCCATCTACCGAATCCTCGCCCAAATCCTCTTCCCCAGCCGAAAAGCCATCCTGGTCTCTGCCATGGTGGCAAGTAGCTAAAGGGTCCTCTTCCAGGCCAAGGTCCAGCCCAGCTGCCACCTCTACCTCTCCAACCCCATGCCATTTTTCTTTTCACCTCTAAAGTTTCATTTTTGTGCNTATNCACATAATCAATTATGTGATAATGCACAGAAATATAAAAATATTTCGCTTGCACAATAAATTATATGAGGTATTAAGCAAAGGATGGATAATCATGTGGCGACAGAGACATAGATGCGGTAGAAGAGGAAGATTTCCAAAACCTGTAATGTTAGGGATAACTCCGCCTATAAACAGCTTTATACCTGTTCCGTCAAGAAACTTAGAACCCATTTTCTTGGAAATAGCAGAACTCGAAGCTTTTCGACTTGTTGACTTAGAAGGTCTCTCTCAAGAAGAAGCTGGACAAAAAATGAAAGTTTCAAGAGGAACAATATGGAGACTCGTCCAAAGTGCCAGGAAAAAGACAGCTCAAGCTCTTAGCGAAGGAAGACCCATCCACATCGCTCCACCTACACCTAGAGACAAACGCCAACTTCAATAATAAACAAGCACCAATTAGGCTATAAGAGCCATGTTAACAACCCCTGAAGATTATTATTAACATAAGTTTAAGAACACGTTTTCTGGAATACCTCTTCTATTGCTAGAATTAGAGCTCCATAAGATTCTAGGATATGGCTTTTCTCGTGTTGAACTTTACTCTCACTTTTTAGCACTTCATTGAGTGCCTGAGCAACTTCCAACCTTAACTTTGTCAACTCTTTAGGTTTGCACCTTAATTCTCTGATATAATTACTGGCATCTTCCAGTTTTTCAATACATATTTTCAGCTTTTTTGCAAATATTTCTTCTTCTTTTAAGAAATCTTCAAGTCTTACTTCGAGTTTCCGTATTTCTCTTGACAATTCTTCCAAACTTTTATTGGAAAAGGTCTTCGTCATCGCTTTGAGTGACCTCATTGGCGTATTCTTCGCATTTCTCCCATGGTACTTCCGCATACTTCTCAATGAGATCATCCTTGATTTTTACTTCAACTTCTTGACCATTAGCCCCAGTAAACCTTGCACCTAAACCCCTGTCTTCCTGCACAAAAATATCTTCACTTTCCATAATAGTCTTTATTCCATCAACAGCGCATAAGTAAGGCTTACGTTTCACTGTTTTGACTGTACACCTTTCAAGTTTTTCACCTAAGATCTCTTTTGCCTTCAAGCCCATTTTTAAGCCAAGAACAAGAAAAGGTCCAAGATGTCCATGCAATTTTACAGCTTTTTCTAGAAGCTCTTTTTCAGTGAACACTACCATTTATCCTCCTGACTTCCTGGATGCACACCTCTTACAGTTAGTGCTGTAACCAAAGCTACACCGACGATTCCTCCAACCACACCGCCGAGCATGTGAAGTCCAACCCAGCCCATAACTCCGCCCCATTTAGCCAAAGCTGGTGCTACCATGAAAAAAGTGCCTATGATTGCACCTGCAACGGCAGCCGAAAGGATTGAAACACAAAGCATAGAAACTGTAACAAATATTGTGTTTTTGAAACTTCTCTCATATTCGATGGAATATGCAGCTACGTCAAAGACGAAACTAGCTGCTGTGAATCCTAGAAAGTGAACTCCTCCAGGATTAAATATGAAGTTGATAATTGTTGCAATGATCCCTACTATGGTTGCTGCTCCCAACTTCCTTACCCACCAGATAGTGAGAATAAGAATCGCAAATCCGATCATGTCACAAAAAATAGGTAAACCCGTCATTCTAAAAACAATAGGAGCGAAAATTGAGCTTAAAACACCCCAAAGGGCAGAGAACAAGGCTATAGCAGCTACATCACGACTGTTTAGATACGTCATGGAAATACCTTCGGTATTACGAATTAAAAGAAACGTAACACTAAATATAAATACCTTTCCATTTCACAAATCAATTATTACCATGCCGAAACATGAATCTGTAGATAATTGGTTTAGATTTAGGAAGGTTTAAAATACGAGTAATCGTAATTTCTCAACCTAAAGGAATGTACAATGAGCGTGATTACCGCTACAACTGAAGAATACCTAGAAACAATTTATAAACTTCAGAAAAAAAGAGGAGTAGCTAGAACAAGCGACATAGTCGATACCCTAAAAGTGGTACCAGGAACCGTTACTAATACAGTCAAACGATTGGAAAGAGAGGGCTACATAACCCACACACCTTACAGAGGTGTCACACTTACAGAGAAAGGACATAAAATAGCCATTCAAGTTATAAGAAAACATCGCTTATCTGAGCGTTTGCTCACAGATCTTCTACATCTTGAATGGGACAAAGTCCACGATGCTGCATGCAAGCTAGAACATAGCATAATAGATGAAATCATAAAACCCCTTGAAAAAGCACTAAATCATCCGAAAACATGTCCTCATGGAAATCCCATACCTACAAAATGTGGCGCAATAATAGAAGAAAAGTCTAAATGCTTAACAAAATTGAAAGAAAAAGATCAAGGCATAATTGTAAAAATAACAGAAGAAGAGCCGAAACTGCTGTCTCATCTAAAAATGTTAGGATTAATTCCTGGAGTATTAATTGAAGTTTTGAAAAAATCTCCATCAGATGGATCCATTACCCTTAAGGTAGGAAATAATCATCGTGTAATAGATTATGAAACATCCTCAGTCATATACGTTAAACAAACAAAAAGGAAGAGAGAACGTTCACATGGAAAGAAGAAAAACGAAAGGAACTGAAGTACCTCTAATAGAGCTAAAGAATGGCGAAACAGGAATCGTAACCTCCATTAGATATACTCATGGACAACATGGAGGCAGAGCTTGGGGATTCAAGAAAAGACTCATGGATATGGGTCTAACCCCAGGCACAAAAGTGACGGTTGTAAAAACAGCTCCCTTTCACGGACCTCTAGAGATTCTGGTGAGAGGTTCAAGATTGGCTATCGGGCGCGGCATGGCTCAAAGAATATTTGTTACGAGGCAGAAAGAATGACAAAAAGAAAACTAATTATCGCTCTGGCTGGAAACGCTAATGTGGGAAAATCTGTCATATTTAACCACCTAACAGGCCTTCACCAACACATTGGAAACTGGCCTGGAAAAACTGTTGAAAAAGCTGAAGGAACCTTATACTTTAAAGGTTACACAATAGATGTAATTGATTTACCCGGAATCTACTCGCTATCTACATATTCTCTCGAGGAACTAATTTCAAGGAAATTCATTGCTGTTGAAAATCCAGACATAGTAATAAACGTTGTTGACGCGTCAGTTCTGGAACGAAATTTGTTTTTCACGTTGCAACTAATAGAACTAGGAGCCCCTATGATTATAGCCTTAAACCAAATGGACATTGCAAAAAGGAAAGGCATCCAAATCAATGTCAAAAAACTAGAAACACTATTAGGAATACCCGTGATACCCACTGTCGCAATAAAGGGAATCGGCATCTTCCAGCTTCTGGAAAAAGTCATTGACATAATCGAAAAGAAGCAACTGATAAAGCATGTTAAGATAAGATATGGAGAAGAAATTGAAGAAAAAATCGCTAAACTTACCCGAATTGTTGAAAAAATGCAATTTTACTACCCACCAAGATATGTAGCCATCAAACTTCTCGAGGGTGATGAAGAAATCGAGCGAGAACTCAGCAAAATAGACCCGAAGATAATCTCCACTGCAAAAAAATTAGCAAAAGAAATCGAAAAACTTCACGGACACTCTTGCACAACGGTCATTACTTCTGAAAGATATGAAGTGGCAGGATGTATTGCCAGAGAGGTTCAAAGTTTAACCCCTCCAATAAAACCAAAAATCGAGGAAACTCTTCATAATCTCACTACTCATAGGATTTTAGGATATCCCATAATGGCTATTTTCTTGCTGTCCATGTTCTATGCCATTTTCACTTTTGGAGGATATACTTCCGAATTTCTAAGTAGCCTTTTCTACGGATTAGAACCTTCGTTTCAAAACTTTTTTGGGACAGGAATTATAGGAAAACTGATCTGGGGAGGTGTGATAGAAGGAGTTATAGCAGCTGTTACAATAGCCTTACCCTACATTGTTCCGTTTTACATTGTATTATACTTTCTAGAAGATTCCGGATACCTTAGTCGAATAGCATTTTTGATGGATAACGTCATGCACAAGATGGGATTGCATGGAAAAGCGTTTATTCCTTTGATGCTTGGCTACGGCTGTAACGTCCCAGCCTGCTTAGGATGCAGAATAATGGAAACTAAGAGAGAAAAGTTTCTAGCTGCGTTTGTAACCACGTTAGTTCCCTGTGCTGCGCGGACGGTTATAATCCTTGGCTTGGTTGGCACCTTTTTGGGCATCCAATGGGCTTTAATGCTTTATGTTTTCAACTTGTTAGTTATATTTATCCTTGGAAGACTTGCTTTCAAAACTTTGCCAGGAGAGCCTACAGCATTAATCATGGAAATGCATGATTTCAAAATGCCCCACATTAAAACAGTGTTGAAGCAAGCATGGTTCAGATTAGCTGAATTCATCAAGATAGCCTTTCCATTAATAATTTTGGGCAGTTTAGTAATAAAAATAATTGAGGTACTAGGTCTATTAGAGACGATTACAGCCATATTTAGTCCCATAACAGTGACATGGTTAGGATTACCTCCTGAAACAGGGATAACTTTAATTTTTGGTATATTGCGAAAGGAGCTTACATTAATAATGCTAACCACGATTTTTGGAACAACTGATTACGCCCAAATCTTATCACCATTTCCTCAAATGGTAGTATTCACATTAGTTACAATGTTTTACATACCATGCATAGCGACCATCGCCGCTCTAGTCAAAGAATTTGGTTGGAAAAAAGCACTTCTCATAACTTTATTCGAAATAGGCTTCGCGATAATTTTAGGTGGCATAGCACTAAGAGTTTTCAATATAATGCTGTAACCCATGTAAAGAAAAAACTACATATCATCCCTTAATTTTAGCAAAAGAGCCACATTCGCTTTATCATCAATTTTAGGGACAATCTTACCTTGAGAAGAAGTAAACAGCGTTGTAACTCCAGGACCATGTCCAGAAGTCACACAATTAGTGTGAACAACTATACCAATGGACATAGCACCTCGCTTATAAATTCGTCCATAAGAGTGATCTGCATCTTCTATCGCCACCAAGTCACCCAACCTGAGATCATCAAGACCATATTCTTCCCTCACACTCTCATCAAAGAGTTGAATATCATAGTCTCCAGAAAAAGTCTGATTAGCTCCCAAACCAGAACCCATGATTGAAGCTGGAATAATATGTGTAACAGGAACCTCAAGCTTGTCTCCCACAGGCTTAGGATCCAAAGCCTCCAACAAACGCGGATCCATATTCATGACTTTAATATCAGGGAAATCCAAAAGCTTCAAACCCACACCAAAAGCTTTCACCAAAACCTTATCACCAAGCATAAGCTTATCCAAAACATCCAAGGCAAAATCTACAAGCACATGGTCAATTCCTCCATGCTTGCCCACAACAACACCTTTACCACCTTTAGCGTCCCCAGAAACAACTACAGCCTCATTTCCAACACAAGATAAAACATTCAAAGCAATGTTTGCACCTTGCCCAAAACGCGGATCATTCTCCTTATTCTCAATACTCACACCAGGCTCGACATGATCAGCCTCCCAACCACAAGCAGGATCCCCAACACGCACGTTATAGGTGATACCGCCAACGCCTGGTAAAACAACAGGCAAACCCTGCGAAGAAATCCTATACACACCTCGTCCAAAAACTGGACTGGCCACTTCACCTACAACGGAAATTTTCACTAACTTATCCATATTTGTTCGCAACATTCTCAACGACACTTTCCCACAACCAGCGTGAAGGCATAAACATCACCAACCTAATAAAGATTTAACTTGCAAAACACAAAAACACATACTACACAAGTTTTAAATGCTCGATTCTCTCTTTCACTTGATTGAAGTCCAATATCAAAATTTGCTCAAGAGGGCTGAAAATAATGTCAGACATGGGTTTAAGAACCTCTAGAATGCTAGTTAGAGACGCTATGAGCAGCCCGGTTGTGACCATAATAGAAGATGAACCTGCAAACAAGGTTGCAGAACTAATGGAAAAACATGGCTTAGGCTGCGTAATTGTAACAAGCAAAGAAGGAAACCCCATAGGAATAATAACCGAAAGAGACCTAGTTCTAAGAGTTTTAGCCAAAAACATTTCTCCCGACTCCATGAAAGCAAAAGAGGTTATGACTTCACCTTTAATGACCATAGAACCCGACGTAACAATAAACGAGGCTGCAAGAAGAATGAGCAGACTAAACATTAGGAGATTAGGGGTAATATACAAAGGTCAAATTATAGGACTTATTTCAAGCAAGGACATACTATCCGTTATGCCCGAGCTCATAGAAACTATACAGGAAAAAGCCCTCATAGAAGGAGAAAATAGAGCACAAGAAGCCACAGAAGAAGAAACTACACCACTAGCCGGCTACTGCGACAACTGCGAAAGCTGGTCAGACGACCTAAAAGAAGTTAATGGCGACTTTCTCTGTGAAGAATGCAGGGCAGAACTAGAAGAATAAAAGACGCGAAACTTGTTGTAGAAAAGCTTAATTAGCACACCAATAAAAAAGATTTCACCATAAAAGTGAATAACAAAACAAATTTTAACCTTACATTCGCTCTATAAATGAAAGAGCGAGAAAACTTGAATGTTGACCTAGTCCTAAACAATGCGAAAGCCTATGTTGACAAGAAAATAGTGGATTGTAGCATAGCCATAAACGAAGCGAAAATTTTCAAAATAGGCAAAGAAACAACAATGCCTAACGCTGAGAAAAAAATCGACTTGAAAAACCTTCTTGTCTTGCCTGGTTTAATCGATGTACATGTGCATCTCAGAGACGAAGGAAAATCGTACAAAGAGGATTTTTACACCGGAACAGCAGCAGCAGCTGCAGGCGGAATAACAACCGTTTTAGACATGCCCAATAACAAGCCAATAACGATGAGCGTTGAAACCGTGAAAAATCGTATGAAAAAAGCCGAAAAAAGGGTCCTAGTTAATGTAGGCTTTTACTCAGAGTTTCCTGAAAAAATAAAAGAGATAAAAGAAATAACCGAGCAAGGCGCAATAGGTTTTAAACTTTTTATGGCAGAGCAAATCGGAGGATTAAAAATCAACGATGACACCGCTCTATCTGAAGCCCTTAAATTTTTAAGTAAAACAAGGCTACCTCTAGCAGTTCACGCAGAAGACAACATCATGCTTAATGAAGCAAAAAATAGGCTTACGCTTTCTAATCGCAATGACATTGACGCATTTTTAGAAGCCCACTCAGAAGAAGTAGAAGTAAAAGCAGTAAAACACTTGTTGAACATAGCGAAAAAAACGTTGACACCAGTTCATTTCTGCCATATAAGCACAGAGAAAGCTTTGAAAACAGTAATACAGGCTAAAAAATCAGGAAGTATAATAACCTGTGAAGCAACCCCCCATCACCTATTATTATCTGCCGAGGATTTAAAAAAAATTGGGACTTTAGCACTAACTATGCCTCCTCTCAGAAACAAAAAACATCTAACTGCCCTATGGGACGGAATCAAAAAAGGCGCAATTGACGTTTTAGCTTCAGATCATGCTCCTCACACCTTCGAAGAAAAAACTGCAGATAGCATTTGGGAAGTTAAAGTTGGCATACCAGGATTAGAAACCATACTTCCACTGTTGCTCACACAGATAAAGAATAAACAATTATCCATAACAGATTTGATTAGACTTATGGCAGAAAAACCAGCAGAGATCTTCAAACTTGATAACAAAGGATATTTGAATGAAGGAAAAGACGCAGATTTAACAGTTATAAATTTGAAACAGAAATACAAGATAGATTCATCAAAATTTTTATCGAAAGCTCAATACTCACCATTTGATGGTTGGAGAGTTGAAGGAAAGCCTGTTAAAACCTTTGTTGAGGGGAAATTAATCATGGATGACGGAGAAATCGTTGCAAATGCAGGAAGCGGGAGAATAATTCGGAGTGGATAACCCCTGAAATTTATTGCTGATGGCATGCTTGGAAAACTTACCCGTTGGCTTCGCATTCTAGGACAAAATGTGAAATACTTTAACAAACTAAACGACAACCAACTATTAACGATAGCAAAAAAGGAAAAAAGAATCCTCCTAACCCGAGACCTCGAACTTTACAAGCAAGCTACAACAAAGAACATAAATGCATTTTACATCGAAGGCGAAAACGAAGCAGAAAGACTTGCAAAAATTGCAAAAAGATTCAATATCAAACTAGAAGTGGATATGACGATCTCCCGATGCCCAAAATGTAACATCAGAGTAAAACCTGTACCAAAGGAAAATGTGATCGATAAAGTTGAGAAAAGTACTTTCATATATTATGACAAGTTCTGGGAGTGTCCCAAATGTGAGCAAATATACTGGCAAGGTGCCCATTGGCCAAGGATAAGAAAAACTCTTGAAGAGGCAAAGGAAAACCTAGCGAAACTTAAAAAGAAGCAAAACAAACTAACATCGTAAATTTAATTAAAAAAGCCAGACACCATAAAAATGGTGTTAATGTTCGAATTATCAAAACTTTCACATGAATTATCTATCAGCGAAATCCTTTCCCTAACATTCAACTTATATCTCAGTAACTTTAGCATTTTCTTTATACCATTTTTTATAGCCAATCTACTCTCAGCCTTGATGAATCTTCCAATACTAACTTACATACAAGAAATCGAAAAAATAGATTATACAGCTCCCCCGGATGTGGTTTTGAACAAAATTTTAAACATTCTTTTAATGCTTTTGGTCTTCGGCTTCATTATCGCTATAATTTCTTGGATAATAGGCAATGTTGTCTCCGGGATTATAATTAAATCAGCTTCTGACATTATTGAGAAACAGAAAACAAGCTTAGGAGACTCCCTTAACTTTGTTATCTCTAAACTTCCATCCCTCCTCGGTGCTTCGTTAATAGTTGGTATTCTCACAGTTTTAGGCTTCTTGATTTTCGTAATTCCTGGCATAATAGTAGTAATAATGTTTTATCTTGTGATTCCCACCATAGTAATAGAAGAAAAAAGAGCTTATGCCAGCCTATATAGAAGCAAAGAACTGGTAAACAAAAGATGGTTAAAAACATTTGTCCTTTTACTAATATTGACCTTAATAATTGGGGGCTTAACCTTTGCGGTTAATCTAATTTTAACTCCTCTTGGAATCTACACTTCCTTAGCAAGTTCTCTCATTACTTCAATAATTGCGCCAATTTATCCTATATCCTCAANATTTTACTACTATTCCATGCGTGCAAAAGAAGAAAGTGAAAAAATTCTTCCTCCACCGCCTCCCCCATTTTAGAAGGCTAACTGTTTTCTAATAGCCATTTTAGTGGGATGTCTTGGTATGTACCGTCTGGCAATGTGCGCCTAATTGTAATTGGTAAAATCCCTGATTCTAACTCTTCTAATGCGATATCTATAGGGCTTAAGAAACTCTCTGAGATTTCAACCAGTACTGGAGCACCCATAGAAATTTGAAGGGCCCTAGCACCAACTATCCT
>Ga0180921_103_pt1 | contig 33957 bp, 29 predicted proteins | sample Deesub1362A_J573_FD_124161 | JGI IMG/M metagenome (GOLD analysis project Ga0180921, IMG submission 124161) | Candidatus Bathyarchaeota archaeon JdFR-08
CGGGATCCCATCTTTCAGGCCAAGTTTCAGGGTCAGAACCAAAGTGTTCAGCAGCATAGGTAATGTCGTCAATACCAACATAATAGTCCCAGTTAACATCACACAGATGTCTTGCATAGATTTCATACAAGCCATTCTCTATAGAATGCGGTATCTTAGCTCCTTCTGGATCAACAATAGAAGATCTGTAAATGGTTAAGTCACATGTCAGGGGTGGCTCGGTGTCTGGATCCAGAGACTCTTCTTGATAGATTATTCGGAAAGTAACAGTAACTAAAGTTCCGCTTCCGTAGGGGAATTGTTCCCACACACCGTTTCCACCAGGCAAAAGCACTAAGCCAACTAGAAGCTCTGGAGGTATAGGGACGATGGTTCCGTTTGGAAGCACCATCTGGTCTTCGATTCGATAGGTTAAGAAGGTGCCATGCAAGTTCCATCGCGGATCTTCGATGAAAGCGCCTTTGCTGACACTGACAACCTCTAAAAGGGTGGCATTAAACTTAAGCCGAAACTCGAATCCAACAGCTTGCCAGCACTCGGCCAAATCATTGATTGTAATGTTGACGTCGAAGGTTTTGTTGAAAACTTGCATTTGAACTATTGAAGGTTCCACTTTAATTGTCGGCGCAGAAGGCCCTATCTTAACTTTTTCCTCTGCGGATAGAGTATTGTCCATCGTATGAATTTCTTCTGGAACAATATCTGCAACAGCCGTGATATTATATTCGTGGCAAGGAGTAACACCTGAAGTATCCCACTGGAAGGACAGAACTGTTGTTGTCTTGGGAGCTAAACCGGAAACCGTTTGCGTGCCAATTAGGTTGCCGTCGTAGTAGAGGGAAACATCAAAAGTTTCCGCGTATATTCCCTCATTCTTTACAGTAACATCTATGTCTAGCACCGTGCCTGCAGCAACTCTGGTCGAAGAAGGCACAACGCTTTTTATGGCGATGTTGTGGACTGCCGGATAGAATATGGTTTTAGAGTATGTTTGGATTACTGTGTCGTCAAACAAGCAAGTTGTATATTCATCGTTTAGCCACAGTTCGAAGGTGTCACGGTAATGTGGATCGAAAATTACTGAAAGCGGATGTCCAACAGCACGACCACTTTCTCCTGGTGGTACAAGTATGAGCGAAGTGTCCCAACCGTCTTTGCATTCATAAATTCCTCTATAAGAAGCTCCAGATTCCACGAAAAGTAATTCTTTTTCATCGGGTGTTATAAGTCCGAAACCAGCTGGGTCAACAGTGAAAGGCCCTCCATCACAACCCACAGGATGTACAGGAACATTCAAACCTGGAAGGGCGGAGCCCATGGGATGGTCAAAGTTAACTACGTGGAGGTCACCGTACTTCCAGTTGGAGAAGGCAGGGTCTGCTGGCGGTCCAAGCTGGCTAGCTATCCAGTCCAAAGTGTCACGCAAGCTTTTATTCATTATTTCTGGCATGAACTCCCATCCTGGCTGTCCTGGACCCGCCGATGGAGTGAACTTGTTGTCGAAAAGTGTTATAGCGTATGGGTTCCACATCCATGTCTGTGTCATATTCCAAAGTGGAATGATCATATTTGGAAACGGATACAAGCCGTAGGGTCCAAATTCATCGTAGAAAGTGTTGTAGGCAAATATTTGCAAGAATACCTCCCAAATGAGAGGTGCAGCAAGATTTCTTAGTTCGCTATAGTTCCAAGCAGCCAAAATTGCTAGCGCATTCTGCACAGTCGCGTTTGAATCTCCTGCCATAACTCCTAACAGAATAGGCACCATATTTCTTGCAGGAATACAAACGCTGTCTGTCTGTATTGTCTTCATGTCCTCTATGTCGATAGGACTTAAGCTTTTGATAAGTTCAGTTATCCTTTGTGCTCTGTAGCCTGGAGCGTATCCGAAGGCTGGACCAATCCAAATTGGCCATGGATAGCCGAAATATCCAGGTCCGATTGGTTGATTGTTAGCAGTGGCGATGAAACCTTTAGATGGGTTTTCAATGTATGGAAGGGAAACTGGTCCGGGCCATGGATCAAACGGATAGTCAATAGGAGCTGTGGAGTGAGGTAACCAGCCCATCCATTCATTTTGGGCGGCTGAACCGTTGCTGGGTGCAACTCCGAGGGTTCCAGTACCAGCAGGTGGCGGTGGTGGTCTCAACGGAATTTTTCCTGATGGACACCATGCAATGTTTCCATCTTTGCCGGCATAAACATAGTTCTGGATTATCACGCTTTGATAACTTAAAGCTTGTTTCCATTCAGCTAGCGAAGTAGCGTTCATCATTAGAGTGAAGCCTATTACGTCTCCATAACCAGCTTCTTTTCCAGCCCATCTTACCGCCATCTTGTCGAAGGGCGGAGGCAGCGGAGTTGTGACTAATGGTCCGTGAATTGTGGAAACCACAGGTATAGTGACTGGTTGTGTGAAGTTATAGATTACAACAGGTGTCACTATAAACGGTTCCCAGTGGTCAACGTACCAGTAGTGGGTTTCATTAGCAACGTAATAGTAAAGGTCCATTATATCAGCCATAAGATTGGTAACTCCGAAGGCAAAGTAATCGTTATGTCCAGTGTATATTACTGGGCCTCCAGGTATACAGCACCCTATCACATTGGCCCATCCTGGCACGTTTATGTGAACTTGCCAGTTTATACCTGGTGTCTGCAAGTCGAGGTGTGGATCGTTGGCAAGCATGGTGTTTCCTGTGGTGGTATTTAATCCGCTGATAACCCAATTGTTACTTCCTAAACCGAAGCCGTTAGAACCAAAAATTTTGTGCAGTGGTGCAGTTATGGGTTCTATCTTATCAATTTTTGTTATTGGCGGATCTGGAAAGCTGATGGTAGTCGCGTTGGTCCATGTAATGGGCATTAGAAAGTCGGACATTCCAGGTAATCCTTGTGCCGCAAATATGGGATCAACCATCGATGTATAAGCACCTTTGATTATTTCCTCTGCAGAAGTATCTGTGAGCATCAGCCCCATCATTCCTGCAATTGCTATCGAATCGGGAGGAGTCCATGGATAGGGTATAAAATAGGTTATGGGGATCCCAGTTGATATGCTTAAGGCCCAATACTCTGTGGGCATATCATCAGGTATTTTCATGTCAGCAATGTATTGGTTTACTCCTGCTGAAAATTGCTCTAGGTTTTTCTTAATGTCTGAAGGAATAATGGTACTAGGGTACATATCGTTCCAAGTGTCAATGGCTATCTGATAAACACCTAAAGTTCGCATCACAACATCCTGTTCAAAAGCATCTGGACCAAAGATTTCAGCAAGTCTTCCTGCCACACTTCTTCGAAACAAGTCCATCTGAAACAAACGATCTTCAGCCATAACGTAGCCTAGGGCAAAATAGGCATCGCTGACAGAGGAAGCATAAATATGTGGAACACCCCAGTTGTCTCTGTAGACATAGACATAATCCTCAACTAAGCCAGGTATCCACTTTTCAGATTCTCCTCTAGCTACAAAGGTTGTTGCTGAAAACAATACGCCTACCAAAAGAATAATCACTAATAAAACACTCGATATCCTTTCTCCTCTCATTTTAAACACACAATATGTAAAATGCTCATGAGAAGATAAATAAATTGTGGAAAAATCCTCTATAACACTGTTTATGATCGCTAGCCTTTCAAAGAGCTCAATGTAATTTTATCCCCGCAAACAGATTTCCTCTCAAAAACTAGATTTTTTAGAAAAAGGGGGGGTTATGGGTCGTAGGTGGGTGTCCAGCCGAAGTTGGAGGCTATGAGGACGATGTCGTCGATGCCTATGTAGTTGTCGCCGTTCATGTCACACGCTGGATCCCATCTCTCAGGCAAATTCGTTGGATCTGCACCGAAACGTTCAGCAGTATAGACAATGTCATCAATACCAACATAGTAGTCCCAGTTCACATCAGCAATATTATTTGGGTAGATGTTGTACTGGCAAGGTTGTTCTAGGAGACAGGGCACTCTTTCTTTCTCCACGTCAACAAGCGGTGAGGTTATAACATGTTCCATAATGAATAGTTCAAGATTACATGAGAGAGGTGGTGCCGTGTCGGGATCCATAACTTTCTCCTGATGGATTATTTTGAATGTTACTGTAGCCAACACTCCGCTTCCCCGCGGGAACTGTTGCGGAGGATAGGGGGGCAATAGCACTACACCTATGAGCACATGAGCTGGATAAAGGGATGTCGCTGGTTCCGTTTTTTGCATAAAGAATGTGTCACCGAAGTTTTTCAAGAAAGGCCCTTCAGTTACATTTACAACCTCCAGAAGAGTCTCATTATAGCTTAGCCTGAATTCTACACCGATCACCTTCCAGTATTCGCCTAAATTGTTGATCGTTATGTCCACATTGAAAGTTTTGTTGATATGTTGCGCTTCAAAAATTGGTGGTTCAACTTTAAGGATTGCCGGTATGCCAATCCTAACCGTTACCGTCTTTGAATTGTCAGATAAGTCGATTTCATCTAGAACTTTGCTTGCCACAGCAGTTATGCTGTAGTCGCCAGGTGTTAATCCTGCAGTGTTCCAATTAAATGTTAGTATTTCCGTTGTGTTTGAGACTAGGTCGATCACTGTTTGGGTACCTATTAAAATGTCGTTATAGTATAGTGATACATCAAAAGTTTCAAAATAGGAGTCTCCTTCATTTTTAGCTGTTACATTCACCATTATGATTTCTCCAATGGCTATTCTTACTGCGGAAGTCGCTACTTCCAAGATTGCAACATCATGGGTTGGGACTGTTGTATACACTCCTATGAACTTAGATGTATGAGCTGTCAAACCATCATTGTCTGTTACCGTTAGTGATACCTCATAGACATCCGCTGCTGCATACGCATGATAAATTAGAGGTTGACTTACCGTTGTTATATTTCCATCTCCAAAGTTCCATGTATAGGCCACTAGTGTTCCATCGGGATCGTATGAAGATGTAGCGTTGAAAAGTATAGTTTGATTTACTAGAGGGTAAACAGGAAAGTGTGTGAAGTTTGCTATTGGGCCGATGATTATCCTTATTGACTTTTGAACACTGTCGGAAAGACCTTCACTATCTGTTACCGTTAGAGTAACGTAATATGTTCCATAAGTTGTGTATGTATGGTTAACTATTACACCTGAACCTGTTTGCCCATCGCCGAAACTCCACGAATAATCGATAATCACGCCGCCCCTAGGCGTAGATTCGCTGGCGTTAAAGGTTACTGTTTCATTGACATATGGAAGGGTTGGGAAGTACACAAAAGTAGCGATTGGATACTCTCTGACACTTAGGATTTTTGAAGTAGTGCCGCTTAAGCCTTCGTCATCCTTTATTAGTAACGTCACGGTGTAGTTTCCAACCGCTGAATAAGCATGAGTCACTGTATCGGAAGTTACGTTGGCTGTTGCACCATCACCAAAATCCCAATAATACCAAAGGATTACTCCTCCATCAGACTCAGAGGTTGATGCATCAAAGGTCACAGTTTGGTCAACCGTTGGGTAACTCGGCGAGTAAGTAAAGCGCGCCACCGGTGCTTTGATAACCACTATCAGTTTTGCGGAGCTATTAGTTAACCCGTAGCTGTCCCATACTGTTAGCGTCACGGTGTAGTTTCCAACCGCTGAATAAGCATGAGTCACTGTATCGGAAGTTACGTTGGCTGTTGCACCATCACCAAAATCCCAATAATACTGACGAATGACACCACCATTTGGCTTGGATTCGCTTGCGTTGAAGAGCACGGTCTCACCGACTAATGGGCTCTCTGGATAGTAAGTGAAGATAGCTTGGGGGTAGTAGTTAACTGTAACAACTAAACTGCTGGAGTTAGTTAAACCCTCATTATCAGTTACGTTTAGCGTCACGGTGTAGTTTCCAACCGCTGAATAAGCATGAGTCACTGTAACTTCTGGTGTGACTACTTCAGGTGTTCCGTCTCCGAAATTCCATTCATAGCTTAGTATTGTCCCATCTGGGTCATAGCTTTCTGATGCGTTAAATATAACTGTCTCATTAATTAGCGGTACTTCAGGAGTATATGTAAATTTTGCAACAGGCAATTGTTGAGCTAAAACTTGCACTATTTTCAGATTCGGAGTCGACAAGGTTGCTAAGATAATTATCATCGTAAGAAAAAGAGCTTTTCCAAGATTAGGCATTTTTTTCTCCCTTCTCTCCCTTTCGTTGTGAGATTATAGTAAAAGAATCGAGACTTAAACTTTCTGGAGTATAGTTCTAGAAGAATTATTAAGTTTATGAGAAAGAAGAAGGTTCGCCTATCTACTTGTAGAACATCACATCCTCAGGTAAGAAGTCTTTAACATATAGAAAAAGGGGGGGTTATGGGTCGTAGGTGGGTGTCCAGCCGAAGTTGGAGGCTATGAGGACGATGTCGTCTATGCCTACATAGTTGTCGCCGGTAACATCGCATTCGGGATCCCATCTTTCAGGCCAAGTTTCAGGGTCAGAACCAAAGTGTTCAGCAGCATAGGTAATGTCGTCAATACCAACATAATAGTCCCAGTTAACATCAGCTATATGGTTTGAATAAATCTCGTATAGGCCATGTTCAAGGTTACAAGGTATCCTTTCTTGCTCATAATCAACTAAGAACAAGTCACGTACATCAAAAAGCATTAGACTGCAGGTAAGCGGTGGTGTTGCTTCAGGATCCAAAACCTTTTCTTGGTATATTATCTTGAAGGTTATCGTAGCGAGTACTCCATCGCCGTATGGAAAATCGGTCCATGGCGGTAGCAATACGATTCCTATAAGTACATGTGCCGGATAACCGTATGCAGGTTCCTCTATAACATATGTAAAGAACGTGTCACCAAAATTTTTCATGAAAGGCCCTTCAGTTACATTTATAACCTCTAGAAGCGTGCTGTTGTAACCTAATCTAAATTGGACCCCTACGACATTCCAGTCTTCCCAGAGATCGCTAATGGTAACATTTATGGTAAATGTTTTATTAATCATTTGAGCCTGTATGATTGTAGGCTCCACTTTTAGCAGTGCAGGTGGACCCACCTTAACGATTTGCCAGGTTGAATCTTCCAAGCCTTCGTTGTCTTCAACGGTTAATGATACGTTATAGGCGCCCTGAGCATCATATGAATGAGTTATCATTGGATCACTAGTTGATGTAACGTTTCCATCGCCGAAGTCCCATATGTAATTGGTTATGTAGCCACCATTTGGCATAGAGCTTGAAGCATCGAAGGTTATTGTTTCATCTATACGAGCTCTATTGGTAGAGGGAACAAAGCTTGCAGTGGGAGGTTCAACGGGTGGTCCTGAAGGCGAACTTAGCCATGGATAGTAAAGGACGTAGTCTGTTACGTTGTCGCCTAGACCATAGTGGGGACCATAAGGTGATCCCATGTACATCCAACTGGTATTATGATAAGGACCACTTGGGTCACCCCACCAGTTGAAAGTTGCGTTTACAGGTGCTGCTTCTAATTCGTCTGAAGCCCATATGCCATAGGAACCGCTTCCTTCAATGTTGTTGTAGTGTATTTCTACATTCGTTGGATATACGTCTCCGAAATAGCTCCAAATGTCTATTCCATCTTCAGTAGCGTTTATGATGTCATTGTATGTTACTGTGATGTTTGTAGCGTTATTTGATATGTCTATCTGCCATGAATTGCCGATTAGGGTATTGCCAGTTATTAGGATGTTTGACAGAATGCTATAATTCCACGGTGGCCCGTACTGGCTTGGGAAGTCTACTGCGCCTATGCCTATATCACATCCTTCAACATAACTATTTTCAACGGTAACTCCTTCTTCCGTGTCTACGATTAATATGCCAGTTGCTGCCCAGTAGGGATTGTTCACTGTACAATTGTGAACTTCATTTTCTTGAATTAGTGCAGTTGAACCGTATCCGACTTGGATACCGTTCTCAGCCCACCACCCAGTTTCAGCCTCTAAACCATTACCTAAAACAATGTTATGGTCAATAACAGCTGATGGATCCGTAGCTGGTCCAGCATCGCCCATGATGCCTATGCCTCCTCGGCTAAAGTCTCTAATCTCATTGTAGCTGATTGTTATTTCGGAGTTACCATACACAAGTATACCGAAAGTCTGTGGACCACTCCCCTTGCCTGATGGTGGATACATACTATGAATGATATTATCAGATATTACGCCTAATTTTACATTGCGTAGAAGAATTGCGACATAACGGTAATTACTAACAGCTTTGTTTCCTCCATCTATTTCGAACCCTTCAATGGTTACACTTATTGTTTCAGGTCCGCTTAATGAGCCGTAGGCAAAGATTATGGGATCAAATGTAGCACCAGACTCAGCGATTGTGAATGTGTTTCTTGTATCAGGGGCTACAATTTTCGGTCCAGGGTCTCCGATCAGGGTTAGGCTCTTGTTGATGATTAATTGTTCTGTGTATGTACCCTCGTAAACCTTAACTGTTCCTCCAGATGCAACTGCATCTATACCTTCTTGTATTGTAGCAAAGTGATCATAGCCCCAACCAGGAGTGGAACTGGTGTAGTCATCGTCAACGTAAACTTGTGAAGGTTGCGGTCTTGCAGAAACGATTATTGAGGCGTCATCGTTGCCTAATATTTGGAAGCCTATGTTACTTACTTCGTCAAGTCGCCAAACAGCGACGCCTGCTGTTCCATCTGGATAAGTTTTATACTCTTCCTCGTCTGCAGCGTTCCAAACCTCCGCGGAGGAGAAGTTTAAGGTAATGGTTTTAGTTTCACCTGGCAGGATTGTAGTCCATTCGTTTTGCCAGAAAGTATCTCTCCAAGCTTTTGCATATTCTGGCGGTGGAACCGTCCAGCCAGTGTTTATTTTAAGATTTACCATAATCGTGGTTGTGCCTATATTCTTGAAGATCATAGAATACTTGTTGTATCCTGAAAAGTCTCCCCAAGTTGAGAATGGTTGTGTAACTCCATATGTCTTATAGGCTCCACCGGCTAAGGCGCTGACAGGGAAATTGTCACCGACACCAGTGCCAACAGAAGTGCTTAAACCAGAAAAATCAAAACGAACGCCTGGACCAGGAATATCTGTGATCGCTGTTACAGTGCCAGGACCCCATTCATAGGCAAATTCAGAGCTTAATTCGGCATCTGAAAGACCTAATGTCAGGTCTCCACTTACAATTATAGAGGCTTCTCCATCTCCAAGTATCTGGAAACCTATGTCACTTAACTCGTCCAATCTTCGAACTATCACGCCTGTTGTTCCATCGGGATAGCGCCATTCAGGAACAGGATCATCCATTGCATTCCAAACTTCAGCGCTCCAAAAATCAAGGGTCACTATCCTACTTTCTCCAGGAGCAATCGTGGTCCAACCGTTCTGCCAGAAAGTGTCTTTCTCGGGGCTTCCCCACGGAGAATCAGTCCAGCCTGTGTTTATTTTAAGATTAACAGTAACAGTTTTAGTTCCTACATTGATGAATAATAGGCTAAAACGATCGTACCCTGAAAAGTCGTAGGGACCAGCAAAACCACTTCCATAGTCTTTCCAAGCTCCACCAGCTAAAGCGCTTACAGGAAAACTGTCACCAATAACTGTGCCAACAGAAGTGCTTAAACCAGAAAAATCAAAACGAACACCATAACCTGGAATGTCTGTCACCATATCAACAGTTCCTGGACCTGTTTCCTTAGCAAATTGCGTAGCTAATTCTTCGTCTGGGAGAGTAACAACAGTGTCTTTTGGAATTGTTGCAGAAACAACAATCGAAGCGTCACCACTTCCGGTAACTTGAAAACCTATTCTGCTTACTTCACTTAGTCTACGAACTATTACTCCACTTGTACCCCCAGGATACTGCCATTCAGGTACAGGATCGTCTTCAGCATTCCAACATATTGCATTGGAAAAGTCAAGAGTTACAACCTTGCTTTCACCAACAGCAAGATAAGTCCAGCCGTTTTCCCAATAAGTATCTCTCGTCGGATCAACATTTGTCCAACCAGTATTCATGTCAATGTTCACGCTTACAGGATTCGGTCCCAGATTAGTGAAAACAAGTCTATACTGCGTGTATTTCCTAAAATCTCCATACCCGCCAATATTGTCAGGATCTCCTCCTGCAAGCTGGCTGACAGGAAAGTCATCACATACTCCGGTACCACTAGAACCCAGCCCTGTAAAATTAAAACGAACCCCAAGACCAGGAATGTCCTCAATTGCTGTAACTGTCCCAGGACCCCATTTATACGCAAATTCTGTGCTTAGCTCTGCATCAGATAGCGTTAAGGTAACTTCAGCAGCGCTTACCGCTTGAATTGTTAGCAACAGACTAGCAATAAGAATAGTATTCAATAGCAATGAGACAAATTTATTTTTCAATTTTTCCTTTCTCCTATTGTTTCAGTCCTGATTGAACCAATAAGTGGTTCAAGAAATGAGTCTTTTTGGTTTCACTATTTAAATTTTATGATAATTTCTTCTATAAGAAAATTAGTGTCAATTTTTTCATAAAAGTTATCTGTTCATTTCACGAAAATATAATCGGAGAGTGATCCAATAAAGAACACTACGGGTAAAATTAAACCTCTGCATAATTATGCATTGAACATACGGCATTCGCAAGCATTTCGGTGTTTACTTATCTCATTTTTGTTTCTATCAGTAATCAGTTTTTCTAACACCCCATGTCAAGTTCTTAGAAAACAGCAGATTTTTATGAATCCGCCCAAAATTAAAGGAATGACCATAAATGCTTGGAGTTCGGAAGCATACAATACAACTGATTTTGATATATCAATAACAAACTTGGCTAATCTAGAGGCGAATTGGGTGACTTTCACGGTTTTCTGGTTTATGGAACACTATAACGACACAGAAATGTATCCCCGAACAGACCTATATACAACATCAAACTCTTCCTTAATACATGCAATAGAAAAGGCACATGAACTTAACATGAAAGTAGCTCTAAAACCAATGATTGATGTTATCGACGGTACGTGGAGAGGACAAATAAAGCCCTACAATTGGACCCTTTGGTTCGAAAATTATCAAAAATTCATAAACTTTTATGCAAATCTTGCACAGAACCACAGCGTTGAACTATTCATAGTCGGTACCGAACTTAGATCGTCACAAACTCACGAAAGCGAATGGAGAAATGTCATCAATAACGTGCGTAACCACTTCAACGGAAACCTCACATACGCTGCAAACTGGGATTCTTTCAGCAACTATTCAGTATTACCAAACCTTGCTGTCGGATTTTGGGATGCGTTAGACTACATAGGGGTAGATGCCTATTTTCCATTAACCAACTCTTTCAACCCAACACTCCAGCAATTAATAAACGCTTGGTCCAATTCACGCTCAGGTTGGTGGGGATCTGGACGCAATTGGACAAACCAATTGTATTCAACCTATATATCAACAGGCAAGAAAATAATTTTCACAGAAATTGGCTACTGCAGCCAAAACGGTACAAATACAGAACCTTGGAATTACAATCTTTCCCCAGTGAAAGATCTACAAGAACAAGCAGACTGCTACCAAGCAGCCTTAGAAGTTTTCAGAAATGCAACATGGTTTGAAGGATGGTTCTGGTGGAGTTGGGAAACCGACCCTAACGCAGGAAAACCTGGGACTCCCGATGAATTACATTATACTCCCCAGAATAAACCAGCCCAAGAAATATTACGCTACTACTACGAAGTTCCCCCCGACATAGCCATATTAAATCTCTCTTCTTCCAAAAATATGGTGGAAAAAGGAGACCTTATAGAAATTAATGTAACTATAGAAAACCAAGGCATTCATACAGAGAACTTTAACGTTAGCGTATACGCTAACCAAACAACAATTTATGAAGAATACATTGCCCTTGAAAACCATAGTTTAACCATATTAAGGTTCACATGGAACACATCCAACATGACAGAAGCAACATATATTTTGGAAGCTTTGGTTCCTCCACTTCCAGGAGAACTAGACAAAGACGACAATTTGTACATTGATGGAATAGTCAAAATTGGAAAACATGACATTGCAATAATAGACCTAGTCTTTTCCAACAACATAAATAGAACAGTTATAGGACAAGGATGCATATGTAAGATAAATGTTACAGTTACCAATGAAGGAGATTTCTCCGAGACTTTTAACGTGACTTTATATGCCAACACTACTGAAATATCAACCATCCTATTACCAACTATGCTTAATGGAACATCAACCATTTTGACGTTTACATGGAACACAACGGACTTTGCAAAGGGCAGATATACGATAAGTGCTTATGCTTGGCCAGTTTTAGGCGAAACTAGAATTGAAAATAATATCTATGTTTATGGAGTTATAACGCTAAGATGGCCTTACGATGTGACTGGTGACGGTTACTGTGGCATCGACGACATAATCGCTGTAGCTGAACATTTCGGTATGATGCCTAGCGATCCTAGATGGGACGAAATATACGACATAACCTTCGATGATTACATTGGTATAGACGACGTAGTTTTGATGGCAGAACACTTCGGACAAGAAGATCAGTAAACCTTTTCCTATCATGCTCTTATGACATTTATTTTAAACTGCTTTAATCATAGCATAGAAAGTTGCCTACAAACCATTTAATCAAAGAATTCTAAAACTACTCAAAAAATTAGAGAAAGACTTTCCTAACTCTCAGCAATTTTTCTTTAATTGTTTTTGATACATCTCCATAATTTCATTAACAGTTGTCGCATCCTCCGCGGCTTTGTTTGGTCTAAAGTTTTTCTGAAGATGAGGAGAAGCGTATTGTCCGCTTATTAATCAGAGGACAAATTTAAATATGCTCCAATTCTTCAACTATTATCGAAGAGCGAGAATTGTTAAATGTTAAAATTTCACCAAGACATATTAAAGGAATTCGAGCAAATCGGCAGAAAAACAAAGATTATACTTTATGGTTCTCTGGCTAGAGGAGAGTATAGACTTGATTCTGATATTGACCTAGCGATAATAACAGATGACAAAAATTTAATGGAACTTGCCACGTCCATTGCTGATAAAATACTTATGGAATATGGGAAACTAGTCTCTATTAAATTCATAAGCGAGGAAGACTTTAACAAGAGAAAAACGCCTCTTATAGACGAAATTAGAAGGGGAATTGCGATATATGACGGAAGAAAACGTCAAAATCAGAATAAACGAAGAGCTTAAAGTTGCTAAGAGAAGACTTGAGGCAGCTAAGCTTCTCTTCGAAAAAGGTATGTTAGAAGATGCTGTAAATAGGGTATACTACTCATTTTTTCATGTAACAAAAGCCATATTAAACGTCCTTGGATATGATGCAAGAACCCATTCAGGTCTAATATCAGAGTTTGGATTGAGAATAATAAAAAAAGATTTAATGGATAAAAAATTTGGTAAATACCTTAGGAAAGCTTTCGAAATGAGAGAAAGCAGTGACTATGAAATAGGTATAATATTTGGGGAAGAAGAAGTAAGTACACTTATTAAAAACGCGGAGGAATTCTTAAAAAAAGCCCAAGAATTCATCAAAAAACAATTTTAGACCCAGAATGTGATTAGAACTCTTTCTTAAAATAATCTAAGGTGTAGATTTCAGACTTCGCCAATTTTCTTTAATTGTTTCTGATACATCTCCATAATTTCATTAACAGTTGTCGCATCCTCCGCGGCTTTATCTATTCTATAGTTTCCTGTAAAACGTGGAAATCTAACAGCTAGTCCGCTTCCTTTACGTATTTTATCTATAGCACATGTATGAACTGGACTCAATGTTATCTCAGCACCTAAAACTTCAATAACTACAACCGGCTCAAACCAAACGTCAGCCTCGATAATAGAATTTACTCTCGGATGCTTATGTGGTATCAAATGTTTTTTCATCATCGCTGGAAGTTTTGCCAGATCTTCGTCTGTAAAGCCTGTTCCACATTTCGTGACAGTTTCAAAAGTATCACTTTGTGGGTTATATGCTGCAAGAAGCAAAGCACCATATGTTCCAGCTCGTTTTCCTCTTCCGTGAAAAGCGCCAACAATAACGAGATCAACAGTGTCCGTCATTTCGCTTTGGTAATCTCGCTTATACTTTATCCAAAGCCAACCTCTTGCTCCGGCTTGATAAACAGAATTCTTCGCAATAGACTTACATACAAGTCCCTCACATCCCTCTTCTATGGCTTCTAAAAAGAATTTCTCTAGCTCTTCTGCACTATCTGCAACTATATACTTAGCGATTTGAACTCTTTCACTCTGTTCAACTATTTTTTCTAAAGCTTGCCGTCGGATGGTATAAGGTTCTAATGTTAAATCTTTACCATTTATATACAATGCGTCAAACAAGAAAAGCGAAACAGGGTAATCTTCCATGGCCTTTTCAATTCCATATTTTCGTCTACGATGCATCAGCTCTTGGAACGGTCTTAATTCGCCAGTGTCGATGTCTATAGCTACGCATTCAGCCTCCAGAATAGCTTCTTTTGCCTTTACATGTTTTTTGACGAGTCTAATGGCATCGGGATATTGACTAGATATATTTTCTAGCCGCCTAGAAAAAAGAATAATGTTCTCGTTGTTTTTATGAATTTGAACTCTCTCACCATCATATTTGTATTCGGCTATACATCTTCCACCAAGTTTTTCTAAAATTTCCTCGGAAGAAGAAAGTCTTTCAGCCATCATCGGTCTTATGGGTTCGCCTACTGAAACATGGAATTTTTTAATTCCTTCTAGTCCCTTCTCTGCTACAGTTTTAGCAACTCTTCCAAGGTCAGAAGAGATATTGTAGGCTCTTTCTATAAATTCTCGGGCTTCTTTTCCGCCACCATACGCTATAGCCAAAGCATCCAAAACAGTCATATCAGCAATTCCGAGACGCAAATTTCCAGTAACCGTTCGCATAATATATTTAGCTTCTTTAGGTGTTGCATCTGCTAAAAGACCAGCTAAAAGAGAAACTTTAGTATCTATTGCTCCCGAACCTGAGGCTTTAGCCATTTTGTCTAGTGTATCATAAACTCTTTGAACCGTTAAGGGTTGATGAAAGAATGTAACTTGCTTTTTGTTCGCTATAAGCTTTTGAGCAGTTTCACCGATGTCACCAGTCCTATTCAGATAATCTTCAATTTCGCTTTCTCTTATGCCAGATACTCGAGCAAGAGCTTTAATTGCTAGTTTTTCGGCAATGCCTATTTCAACCCCGACAAAATCAGGGTATATTTTGCCTTGTGTCAAATACACAACTTTATCAATTATATCTTTGGGGGTGCTCTTCAGAAGATTCACGAGGAGATCTGTCATCTCAAGCCTTTTTGTAGTAGCCTCAATTTTTTCGTAAGCATCAGCAATCTCAGCATATCTCAATGGACAATCCCACAAAGTATACTGGAAGACTAAAGTATTAAAATTTCATCTCAAATAAAGACCTTATAACTGAAATCTTATTCTAAAAAGTTTCATAATGAACAATATCGTTTATAGATCTTCTATTTCGCGGTTTAGGATATTCTGCGGGCTTCCCAACAGGGATGAGAGCAACTGGTCTTATTCCTGTTGGAATCTTTAATACTTCTCGAACTTTTTCTTCGTTAAAGGCTCCTACCCAGCATGTGCTAAGACCAAGGGAGTAAGCAGTTAAATGGATGTTCTGAATAGCCGCAGCCGTGTCTTGTATGCAATAAAGCATTTTTCCACGAATGCCATATCCCTGAGAAGAGCGTATCTCATCTGCGCAAACGACTATTACAACCGGGGCTTCCTCGATGAATGATTGATACAAAGCTGCTTCTGTAAGCTTCTTTTTTATTTCTGATTTTCGAACAATTATAAACTCCCAAGGTTGAATGTTACCAGCAGAAGGAGCCCACCTAGCAGCATCAATAAGCTTCTCAACAATATCAGAAGATATAGGTTCGTTTCTGAAAGCTCTAACACTTCTTCTACCTTTAATAGCTTTCAAAACTTCCATAAACTTCATCTCAATGCTATTTACTAGTTTATAACATAAAGCCTTAAGTTTTATCATACTTTTCAGAAATAAACCCAAAGTAACTAATTGATGGGTTGTATATGTTTGAGAAACTTTCAAGGCGTGAATTGTTTGAAGTTATGAAAAATATGGTGTATACATATAGCTCAGCTTGGTTTAAAAGTGAATGGATAGTCATAGAGAAGTTAGGTAAAGACATGCTTCTCAGTCAAGATTTCATTGATCTTTTTAGAGATTTTGGAACAAAAGAGGCTAAAATACTCGTGGATCTTTCAATAGTTTCAGGTAAAGATGTGGATTCGATCATCAAAGCACTTAGCCTTTCACACTGGGCATTATTTGAAATATCGAATTAAAGAAATTGTCAGATAAAACTGTAAGAATGAGAACAATTAACTGTTCTCGACAAAAGTATGCATTAAGAAAATGGGGGATAGAGTATCCATGCAAAAATCTGAAATTTTCTCTCGAGTCCCGAAGGGGGTTTGTAAAGACAATAAATCCTTCAGCAGAAGTGAAGTGCAATTTTTGTCCTCCAGACCATAAACCGACTAATACTCCCAAAAATGTTTCATGCGAATGGATAATCTGCATTACCTAGATTTTGCAAGACCACCTTATTCCATAACAAATCCTTATTTTTATGGTTGATATCTATTATTCTTGGATGATGAGTTAGAGAGTCAACAGAGCCTAGCGGCTGTGATAAGACTCGACGGGCGAACTGACATCTTGTGTTAGGAAGATTTTTATCAACAAAATACATACAGAAAGAGAACAACATATTAGAAATGCTTAATAGCATAACAGAGGACGGAAATGCTTGGCGCAGTCCACAGTTACAAGAATGTTGGATAAGCTTTCATCAAGAAAAGCAGTAATGTACAGCNTATACTTAACTGCTATAATANTTTTTTTTGCTTTAGTGTTGTTGCCTCCTATTCTTGGGATAGTAATCAAATGGGGTGCCATTCAAGAGNTTTNGAATAANAAGTCTATTATGGAAAGGTCTCTTACCGCGATAAAGAATTCTTTTTTAATTGCTTTTTTTGTCGCCGCAATGGATGTTGTTGCTGGAATTCCTATGGCTTGGCTTATTACTCGTGGAAAGTCACGATGGCTAAGTGTTCTAGATACATTGTCTGACATTCCATTTATTGTACCTACTGCGGCTCTGGGATATTCACTGCTCCTTTTTTGGAGTGATCCAAGNGGAATATCTGCGATGTTTGAGGGNTCCCTTGTTTCCCCCGGTTGGGTTTTAGTAATACTTCTTCATTTTACTTTTTCATATCCTGTAGTAGTTAGAGTTGTCGTAGGGGCACTTTTAGATTATAAAATGGAGTATGAGCAGGCTTCAAGAACTCTAGGAGCACCTCCCTTAATGGCTGCTAGAACCGTTACATTATCGATTATAAAGCCTTCTTTGATTGCTGCTTTTATACTCGCTTTCGCGCGTTCCGTCTCTGAAACAGGAGCCACCATGATGGTTGCTGGATTTTTTGAAAATGGTCCAGTTTTTATACAAAACATGAAAACAGAATTTGCAAAAACTAATCCGGCCCTATATGAAGGATCTATAGCCTTTGCAAGCTTCGTGTTGATAGCGATTTCCTGTTTAATATTTGGAATGATTCGAGGTTTTGGCCCTCGTTTAAAAATGCCTGTAAGAAGAGTTTGGCCTTCCTTTGAGAGAAAGCTAAGCTATTCCAAAGCAGCATTTACAAGAAATAGCATTACTTCCATTGTATTTTTTGCAATAGTACTTCTACCTTCTCTCTTTGTAGCTTTACCCGCNTTAGAAGCAGTGTTTACCGAAACGTTGCCCAANGCGCTTTCTGGAACTGGCATTTGGGAAGAATATTGGCAGAGCTTAACGTTATCATACTTTCTGGGAGCATTGGTCACGGTTCTTAACATTNTAATAGGCTTGCCTATGGCAATAATTGTTGCAAGAAGAAAGTTTGGAGTTTTGCCCTCAGCCCTTTTGGATTTGCTCGTCAACGTACCTCTTATTGTTCCATCCATTGCTCTGGGCGTGTCTTTAAGGTTTTTTTGGAAGGAAACAATGACGACAGTCCCAGAAATTCTATTACTTATTTTTGCTCATTTGGCAATAACTTATCCATATCTTGTGAGAGCTATGTCTGCGGCTGTTGAAAGGATAAGCTTAGATTTAGAAGAAGCCTCGAGGACTTTAGGGGCAAAACCCTTAGGGGTTTTTAGAACAATCATTTTCCCATTAACAAAATATTCGCTGTTCTCTGGGGCCATAATGGTATTTACAAGAAGTGTAAGTGAAACAGGTGCTACACTAGCGGTTACAACTCTTAAAACAGCGCCGGTAGTTATTGTAGAGTGGGTCAAACAAAAAATGCAGGGAGTCCCTCTAGAATTTGACATAGGTCTCGGTTGCGGCTTTCTCCTACTCTTTTCCTTCATAGTTCTTTTGATTCTAAGACTCATAGTTAAAGGAGAAGGAAGATACTAACATGATTAATATAGCTACAATCCGATACGTAACTTTCTATAAACAAGAAAAAGAAGGTGAAATAATTGCCAGACGTTCGCCTTGTTAATGTCACAAAGAGATTTGGAAAAATAGTGGCAATAAACAATGTAAGTTTACACATTAAAGACAAGGAATATTTCTCCTTACTTGGCCCAAGCGGATGTGGAAAAACAACTTTGTTAAGGTTGATTGCAGGATTAATTCAACCAGACAAAGGAGAAATCTACATCGGTGGAAAACTTGTCAATGATGTTCCACCCGAAGACAGAGACGTGGGATTTGTCTTTCAGACCTTCGCATTATTTCCTCATATGAATGCATGGGACAACGTAATTTATGGACCGAGAGTGAAAGGATTTGACATGGAAAAGGCCAGCACCATAGGACATGAAGTGCTGGAGATGGTTAGGCTCCACGAGCGATTAGATGCTTTCCCCAACGAATTAAGCGGTGGAATGATGCAGAGAATAGCAGTTGCAAGGGCCCTTGCAGCTGGAGCTAAATTGTTGTTGTTAGACGAGCCTTTAGGACAGTTGGATGCTAAAGTGAGAAATGAGCTTCGATATGAAATAAGGAAAATGACGAACGACTTGGAACTCACAGCTATCCATGTTACTCATGACCAATCTGAAGCTATGGCAATATCTGACAGGATTGCTGTTATGAGAAAAGGAAAGGTGTTGCAGGTNGGAACACCCAAAGAACTTTACATGAGTCCACAAAACATATTTGTAGCNCATTTTATAGGTGAATCAAACTTTCTNGAAGGCTACGTCTTAAAAATAACCTCCAAAGGGGCACTTATAGAATTACGCGGTGGAGTCAAGGTGGAAATAGCTAGTAAAGATGTAAAAATTGGTGAAAAGATAGTGTTAGCAGTGAGACCTGAGGCTTTTATCATAGAAAAGGGAATTGCAAGAAGAGGGGATAATATAGTTTTAGGAATTGTAGAAAGAGTCACTTTCGAGGGAACAGATATAAGATATGAAGTCAGACTCAAAAACCAAGATTTAATAGTAGTTGTTAAGCCCTCTTTAACTGGAGAATGGTTTAATACTGGGGATAANGTCGTTGTAAAGTTTCCTCCAGAAAACGTACATNTGTTTGCTTATCCAGAGAAAGGATTGAGGGAGGAAATAGCTGTTGAGTGAGCTAATTAAATGGTTTGAAAAAAGAAGAGAAACAAAAGCCCTGAAAACAATTCAACGCCATTTAGCTTTGACAACAGGAATTGTAGAGGATTTGGAAAAAGCGATAGAGTCATCTATTAAGGAAGACGGAAAAGAAATGCAAGAATGCATTAAACGAGTAGTAAACAGCGAAAGAGAAGCAGATGCCCTAAGAAGGAAAGTTATGGATGATGTGTCAAAAGGCGAACTTTCACCTGTAGACCGCGAAGATCTCATGCGTCTCGTAAAAAGAGTTGACATGGTCGCAGATTGGAGCAGAGAATCAACACGGGTGCTAAATGCTTTACCTATGGAGCATGTTCCGAGAAAAATACAAAGAGAGTTTATTGAAATGGTTAAGAGCGTTAAGGAATGTGCCGTTTCCCTTCAAAAGTGTGTAAATAAAATGATGGTCAAGCCTGAAGAAGCCCTTCAAGCGGCAGATGCTGTAGAACGAGAAGAAGAAAAAGTTGATGACATACATGAGAAAGCCAGAAAACTTTTGGGAAAAGAAGAACTGCCAAGGGCAGGAGTAGCTATTTTAGTAAGCCAGCTTTTCGAGGCGATGGAAATGGTGGCTGATGCCTGTGAAGATGCATGTGATCAGGTAAGGATAATAATGATTCGTAAATAGGTGAATAAAAATTGACAGAATTGAAGGTTGACATATCAGATCTTAAAAGAGAAGGAGAGGATTTAATCAAAGAATTAGTTGAGTTCTTAGAAGAGAAAACAAACGTCGAAGTTGATGAAACAACAGATTCAATCATTGTGAAAAGCGAAGAAGAAAAAAAGATACCTAAAAAATATTTGAAAGTTCTTTTGAAAAAATTTCTTCATAAAACAGAACTAAAAGATTATTATAGGGTGATCCGCGGAGAGGAAACCTCTTTAAAAGTGAAAGAAAGAAAAATTGCCGAAGAGGAATAATCTCTATTTCTTCTTAGAAGCGTCACTTTTCTTCTTAGCGAGGGCACCTTGGATTTTTAGCATGTAATTCCTCGCAAGATAAGCATTTTTATAAGCTTCCAACATGTCCTCGCTAAGCACACATTTTTCAGCACTACTTAAAAATTTCTCAGCCATACTTAACATTAAATTTAAATCTGACTCTTTAGATCTGGGATTTACCCTCCAATTATGGCGCTTGTTTTCATCACTGAATTTTATTGAAAAAAAGAACAAAGCATATTCAAGTTCGGCAGCAGCATGCCAAATGGCTTTTTTAAATGATTCCGCATTTTCTTTAGTTCTTATGGAACTTTTTAGATACTTCTTAGCTTTTTTCAAAGCATTCAATATCTTACTATGGAAACTCATTGAACCAACTCTTTTGCACATTACTACAATTTCATTCTTTTTTATTTGTTTCGTCCACGCTACTATTTTTTTCTTTAAGAACAAAAAATATTCCTAACAAACTCAAAGACGCCCCAAATGTAAAAATTGGGGATGGTATCTCTAGAAAAACTAATATGCCTAAAGCTGTTGCCCCTAAAGGTTCCTATAAAGCCATAGTTGCTGTTTCAAAAGGGTTTTAGACCAGCCAAAGAAGAGAAGTATAAAGTATGAGCCACGGCGTTGGTAGTAAACCTAAACCTAAAATAGGCATGAAAAGTTCGCTTCAGTAGGAAAAGTTAGTACATTGAGGTGAGCAGAACATTCAAAATTCCTACAGTNAAAGCTGCTGAAAAATAAATGCTGAGCATTACAGGGAGGACGCCTACTTGACCGCGTGTTTTCCGTCCATAATTCAGATAGAAAGCTTCAACTAAAGCTGTTAAAATTGCCNCTATGTCGCCCCTTAGATTTGATGAAATAGCTAAGCTAAGGTTTTGATTTACTATCACAGATTCAGTATAACCCACAACACATATGCCAATAAAGGATATAACGATTCCTACTATTGCAAGGCGAGAAGGTTTCAGTTTAAAAAATACACTAGAAATAAGCGTAGAGAAAATGGGCGTAGTATTAACTAAAACGGTGGCATTTAAAATCGTNGTGTCTTTAACCGCAGAAAANAAAGAATNTAAAGCGTAAGCCGAGTAGAAATCCGAGAGAAAGCTAGAGTTTCCAATTTTCTTTTACAAAATTGAATTGAAATGTCTTCTTGAAGGCTAACATAGTAAGAACTAGTCCTATGCAGGCAATTGTCAAACGCCAAAAGGCTATAGAAAGAGTATGTAAATCGTTTAGAAACCTTATAAAAATCGCTGCCGTTCCAAAGAAAACTCCAGCCATAATACCCTTTCTTATAAGTTAAACCTTAATATTGATCATTGCAATATGCAAAGCTTACTAGAATAGAGAGTGAAAAATTGAATACCGAAGAAATTATGAATTTATCTTTGAAACTTGCTGGATTGGATCATATTCCAGAAGATAGCGCCATCTATGTTAATGGTGAAAACATAAAGAAGATTCTTTTCTGTATTGATGCTGGAGTCCCAGAGCTTCTGCTCGCCAAGAAACTTGGATATGATGCCATAATTGCTCATCACCCTCCAGGTGGAACAGCAGCCATAAACTTTCATCAAGTTTTCAAGAGACACGTCCAACAGATGATAGACGCTGGTATTCCAGAAGAAGAGGCAGAAAAAGCTGTTAAAGAGAAACTTGAACGGTTAGAAGTTGTGGCACACACAAGAAATTATGCTCATGCGGTTGATGTAGCGAAACTTTTGAAAATTCCGTACATGAACATCCATACGCCTTTGGATGAAGTGGGAAGAANAATAATGGCAGAACAGATAAAGAGGAATACTGATGAAAACTCTAAAGTGAAGGATGTTGTTTCAGCTTTAAACAAACTAACGGAATTCAAAAAAGCGACTACGAAAATTAAAATTAGGATAGGAAAACCCGAGAACCCTGCTGGAAGAGTCGTCGTTTCTCATGGCGCTGGAACTAATGGAGGATATGAAATTGCAAGAACCTATTTTAAACATGGCATTGGAACCCTCATATACATACATATAGATCCAAGAGATTTAGAAAAACTGAAGACGGAAAATTCACGAAATCTCATAGTTACGGGACATATTTCAAGTGATTCTGTTGGCATAAATCCGTTAATCCACGAATTGGAAAAGAAAGATGTTTCCATAACGAGAATAGGAATCATACCANGTTAGTGAAGAAATGGAATCTAGAATTGTTAAATATTCTNGCATTTGACTGTAAAATTCTACAAAAAGGTTAAAGCTCATCAGTCATAATCTACTTTTCGATTAATATTTTGCTCTCGTTTGCTTCTTTTTCAAGTCTTATTACATGCTCGGCTTTTTCCGCAAAGGCTTCGCTGTGGGTGACGGATATTATTTGTTCTATAGCTTTGAAACGTGAAATCGCTTCGGCTAAACGGTCTATTGAACCGTCTTCTCTTCCGAGGCTTTCCGTAGGTTCGTCAAGCAATAAAATGCTTAGTCCACGTCCCGTCTTAGATTGCATGATTAGCTGCCCTAAGCCCAATCTATAGGCAAAAGCAAGGAGGGTACGCTCTCCGCCAGAAAGGTTTGAAACTTCTCTTTCAACACCGCTTTCGCTTTTAACGTAGGGCGTATAGGTTTCGTCTATTAAAACATTTATCAATGGTCCTTCACTGCCAAGAAGGTTGTCCAATATCTGTTGGACAAAATTTCTTAAAATCTTTACAAATTCGGCTCGGAGTATTGGTTGAATGCTTCTATAAGCATCTCTTAAACTGCTAATTATCTCTACTAAATTCGATATTTTTTCTATACGCTCAATTTTTTGCTGAGCTTGGTCGATACGCTCTTTTATCTCGTTTAATCGGTTAATGAGGTCTTTCTTACGGTTTTCTTTTGTTCTAAGCTCAGAATCTAGNAAATAGTACTGCTTNAATATCTGTTCTCGTTGGATCTTGACATTTTCAAGTNNAGTTAAATCAAACCTACTGATTTNAGTTTGTATTGTCATAAGTTGCGAGTGAAATTCTTTCTTTGCCTCTTGTCTTTCTTCAAATTCTCTTAGAAGCTCGTTTAATGTCTGGTTTTCTTTATCTATCCGCTTTTTTAATTCTTCAGCCTTTGTGGCTAGCATTTGTAGATTAAGAAAAGCATCCTCTCCTTGTGTTCTTATTCTTTGCAATTCTTCGATTTCGCTTTTGAGCTGAGTTAAGGTTTTATGACCGTTATCATTTTCTTCTCGAATTTTTTGTAACAAGTGATTCTTGTAGTCTTCAGTTAGGGTTTGAAGACATAATGGGCAGCGGTTTTCAGCGGAAAGTGATGATATTCTTCTTTGGTTTTGTTGAATATTACGGAGGATTGCTTCTTGTTCACCTTTTAGGCTTGAGATTTGATCGTTAAAGGCAGATAAATGCTGTTTTATGGTTTCAAGGGGCGGTTCTGTTGGTATTCCAATATCTTTTAGTTTATTCTTGAAAAATGCTATCTGAGTCTCTAGAGAAACTAGTTGTNTTNCATACTCTTCNATTGATTTTTTTCTGCCTNCAATTTGTTGAGCTACTCTGGCAGAAGATTCCTCAATATTTGCTAAGTTTGCCTGTAGTTGTGCTTCTTTTCTTTTGAGCGTTTCTATTAATGTTTTTTCTGCTTCAAGTTTCTTCAGTTTGGAATCTATTTTTTCTAACTCTTTTTTTGTTTGGTTCAGTTTTTGAGTTATTTCTTGGATTTTTATTTCTAAGACTGAGAATTCTTCTACTGTTCGATTGTATTCTGTGTTTAGTTTTTCCATTCCGACAATGTCGGGGTCTTTTTCATATGCCTTTTTTTCGCCTTCATACTCTCTTTGATAACCAGCAAGATTGCTCCATGCTATTTCATAGTCTGATAAACCGAAAAGCTCATCTAACCTTTTTTGTCTCTCTCTTGGGGTTGCATCTAAAAGCTGTTTTAGATGTTCTTGTCTAACCCAAACTATTTCGCGGAAAAGCTCTTTATCAAATCCTGTTATGGACTTTANTTGTTCTGCCACAGCGTCGCTTTTTAGATTCGCTATTAATTTTTCATTCTCAAAAAGTTTCAACTCGTCAANATCTTGACTTATTNTCTTTCCTCTTCTTCTTAATCCACGAGATATTTTGTAGCTTTTACCATTTTGGAAGAATTGAACAGTCACTTTTCCACTTTCAGCATCTTCACGTAAAAGGTAGTTGTAACTTCTTCCTAAGGGATCCCCAAATAATGCGAAGTCTATGGCGTATAAAATGCTGGACTTTCCACACCCCAATCCGCCTACGAGACAGTTAAAGCCTTTCGAGAAAAACACAGTTGATTTAACGTGAGAACGAATGTTTTCCAAGTAAACAAGTTCAATTCTCATTCTATAAGCTCCTCGAAAATTTGCTTCACTTTCTCATCCTGTTTCTTGATTAATGGTTCAATTAGGTTGACGGCATTGTAGGCTATTTTTTTGGCTTTTTCATGGTGATATCGTTCTGAAAAAATTTGCAAGAAATATTCGAAAGCCTTCGTTTTTAAATCCTTAAATTTGCTTTCGAAGATTGATCGAACAATCTCTTCTGAAACTTCACTTTCACGCAACAAAACAATGGGGTGAACAAGTAAAGCCTTTTCAGCAGCATTTCTGATTTTAGCTATGTCAACTTCTGCACGAGACGCTTCGGCTGACAATATTCCATTCAAGATTGGGATGATTATAATACCGTCGCGATCAGCTTCCTTCACAAGGTTGCTAGCTAATTCTGCAATTTTTGATGGCGCTAAACCGCTAAAATCATGTTCTATAACAACAAATTGCCGTGTAGATTCTAATTCTATAAAATCCGGTGAAAATTCACCTTTCTCATTGACTTCTATATAGTAAAAACCCTTTTTTATTTCAGCCTCATCATAATTCACGGTTTCAGTACATCCACTATAAACCAAAATTCCTGTTTTAAATTTTTCCACGAAATTTTTATGGATATGTCCAGCCGCATAATATTGGAACCCCTCAGGTATGAGTTCAGGAGAAGCCTCAGCCTCGATGTATGGCGGTTTAACATTTGGGAGATCCAAAGCCATGTGGAAAACAAAAATGTTAAACTGTGAAGGGTCTTGTGTAGGCTTGTTTTGTTCAATAAAAGCCGGTAAAAGCTCTTCTGTTTTACGTCTAGTTCTAAAATTTGGCACGCCATAAACATAACAGCAATCTGGTTTTTTCCAACAAGCTCCTTCATGTCTAGGTAAATAGTAGATTAATCCAGCACTATCGAGAGGATTTAAGATCGTTCCAGTCATAATGTTTGGGGCACAATCGTGGGAGCCGTCAACGGTTAAAACTGGAATCCCCTCTTCGCGTAACCGATTAAAATTTTTTATAGCATTTTCTAGCGTAGTGTTTGATGGACGAGCTTGATGAAACAAGTCTCCTGCAAGAATCATAAAGTCAGGCTTTAGCTCAATCGTTTTATCAACTAACTCTTGAAAAGCTTTGTCAAAATCTTCTCGTCTTGCCTCAAGACCATATTGGGAATACCCTAGATGTAGATCTGCCGCATGGACAAAACTGAACGCCTTCAAACACTATACCCTCAAGTATCAAATATCACTGTAAGATTTAGCTTTATGTCGATAGCTTTAAACTTTATAAAGTAAACGCTTTAAGGAATCTAATTTCTTATTGAGAAGAAACATATAACAGTTAGACGAAAATGTTATTCATGAAAGGCGTTCTGAAATGAAATGTGGAAAATGCCAAAAAGAGGAAGTATTACCGTTCAGATGTCCTTATTGTGGAGGATATTTTTGTTCTGAGCATCGACTTCCAGAAAACCATGATTGCCCAAAAATAGAGTTAGCTCGTGCGCCTAAAATGGGAACTCCAAAAGTAATTATTCAAAAGCAAAAGCCATATGAATACACAATTAGTTATGGATTTCTCAAACCCCGTTGGAAAAGAGTAAGGTTTAGCGAAAAAGAGATTAAGCATTTGACAATAGCAGCTTTACTTGTTGTAGGTGTAGGTTTTTCACCAGCAATTTACAGTCCTATCAACTTTAATTCCTTAATATTATTCATAATATTATTAACCTCCTCGTTTTTTATACATGAAATTGCTCACAAAATAGTTGCTCAAAAAAGTGGTTTATGGGCGGAGTTCAGATTGACGGTTACAGGAGCTTTCTTAACCCTACTTTCTATATTTTCACCGCTTTTTTTCAAAATAATATCGCCAGGTGCTGTCATGATTGCAGGATTTGCTGACATAAAAAGTGTTGGAAAAATTTCCCTCGCAGGACCGATAACGAACATTATACTTTCAACAGTGTTTTTCACCACTGCTTTTTTTGTTCCTCATTACTTTACAATTTGTATGTGGGGGGCTTTTTTTAATGGTTGGATAGCTTTTTTTAATCTTATTCCTTTTGGAGTGCTTGATGGTTTCAAAGTCTTTTTGTGGAACAAACTACTTTGGACAATTGCCCTTACAATAAGTCTAATCCTGATGATAGCTTCATCTCGATTTATTTTTTAAAGTTTACAATTAGAATAATTTTATTTGTTAGAAACTCAAATATACTCTAACGAAAACTTCTTTGTGTGGAGTTTATGGTTAATAGGGACAGACACGACATTACTTTCGAGATAATGCGCAAATCAATTTCTGGAAAGAAGAAAACAGAGTTGATGAGAGATGTCGGCCTCTCTTACACGCAATCCAAAAAATATTTTGGAGCATTACAGAAAAAGGGACTTATAGAGATAGATGAAAACGGCCTTTTTAAAACAACTAAGAAAGGTTTAGAGTTCTTGGAAAAATGTAAAGAATGTCCCTTATTTAAATGGGAATAATAGCTATTTAAAGAAGTTCTATTGTGACATGAACCTCTTCAGGAACACGGATCCGCATAATCCGTCTCATAACACGCTCTTCCGCATCAATGTCAATAAGACGTTTATGAATACGCATCTCCCACCTATCCCAAGTGGCAGTGCCTTCTCCACAAGGAGATTTTAAAACTGGAACCCTTAATCGTTTAGTAGGCAATGGAAGAGGCCCTGTCATTTTAACTCCTGTCTTCTGGGCAATGGCTTTTAGTTCCGCACAAACCTCTTCGAGTTTGCGGTAATCCGTACTTGTCAAGCGTATGCGGGCTTTCCTAACCATACCATGTCATTCCCAAGGACTTTGTACATCTTAATTTATTAAGCACTAACCTAGACAAATGGGGTAAATAAAAAGTTATCGAAAAATACGATTAAAAATATCCAAGGAACGAGGAATATGAAAAATAGCAAAAAGTTGAAAGTGAAAGGAATCCTTTTCGATTTAGATGGCACCATAGTAGATTCCAGAGAAGCTTATTGGGAAGCATTAAAAAAGGCATTTGCAGTGTTTGGACAAAAGTGTTTTAGCAGGAATATGATGATGGAAATTCCTAGAAGACTTGAGCAGAACATGTCCTTAAATGACATATTGCAAGAAGTGGATGTACAACAGTTTCTGGAGGTTTATCTTAAAGCTTATTATGAAGCTACTATGGAAAAAACAAAGCCTTTACCAGGTATCCTAGACACTTTAGAAAAACTTTCAAAAAAAGCGAAATTGTCGGTAATCACGATGCGTTATGTTCCCAAAGAGAAAGTGATCCAGGAATTAGAGAGATTTGGATTGGTAAAATATTTCCATGAGGTTATGACAGCGCTAAATACGAACGAGCCAAAGCCATCACCAGAGGCTTTGGTAAAATGTTCAAATAGAATGGGGATCCCAACATGTAGGTGTGCTTTTGTAGGTGACTCTGTAATAGATGTAAGGGCTGGAAAAGCTGCTGGCACCCGAACAGTTGCAGTTTTATCTGGAATTTTTTCACTGGAAGAATTAAAAAGAGAAAATCCAGATTTAATTCTTGAAAACGTCAATAGACTCCCAGATTTTGTTGAATAGGAGCCTAAAAAGACTTCTAAAATATTTCTATAACCGAAATATAGCTGAAAATTAGTGAAGAAAGTTATAGAAGCAAACATAAATAAACCTTAATTAAAAGCTTATCCTTAGTTTAAGATGGAGAAGGCTTCAGCGGGATATCAGATGAACTTCATAGAAATGCTGTTGTCAGATAAACTGAAAGACATAAACTTAACGCTGGATCTCTTTGGCTCAGATCGTAAAGTGCTTCAAATAGCATGCCAAGATCTAACAAACTATTTAAAAGTTCACTGGAATCTTGTAGGAAAAGAAGCCAATGAATGTGATATAGCGGAAAAACTTGAAAAATTCTTTAGTGAAAGCCCTAGTGAACTGGAAGAATTCTTGGAAATTTGGGCTAAAACATGGTACAGAAAATGGAGGGAAAGAGTGAAGCTTCTGATAGGCAACGAAAAGTCTCATAGATGGGATAAAGTTACAAAAATTCTGAACAACGCCGAACCAGTCTGGAGAAGACTCTCGAATCGTCAAGAAATGCGGGAAATAGTAATAGCCACTCTTGTCAAGAACGGAGAAATTTGTGGTACCTCGATTCTTGCAGAAAATCTTTTGAAAATTGAGTTAGGTAAGAATAGAAAAGGCTGGGTTAGCAATGAAGAAAGGATCATCAATGTGGTCAATAACACCTTGAGAAAAGCTAGGGAGTTAGCTCGAAGTAGAGGACCATTGATATACGTTAAAATTGATAAGAACTATTATCAGCTTTATCGATAAGAAACTAGTTTTTAGCGGATTCTTTCTCTGTGAATATTTTTTGTTCTCCAAGAATGGCTTTTAATCTTAGGTGTTTCTCCATATCCGCAGGCAGAGCACCGCTTTTTTGAAACGTTATAAGATCTTCTTCCACATCTTCTACAACGAATATGAAGTGTTTTTCCAGCTCGTTTACCAAATGATGGTGTTCCCTTTCCCAAAATTTTCACCTTGGAGGAGGAGAAATAAGAACTACATTGTCTCCGCGAACAATTATCAATCCTAATTTTCTTATGTTCTCTGCATCGGTAGTGTCTTCTGTTTCGTCTAAAACGAGGTTGAGATGTTGATCAAACCCTTTCAGCCTACCACGTAGGCTTTTTCCACCTTTTAATCGTACAAGAACTATTTTNCCCAGGTTTTGTTCAAGGATTTCTGTTGTCATTTCGCTCATTTTGAGCCCTCGAATATACTTTTATGTCTTTTATACTTAAATTTATAACATTTAAAGCTATCTAAAAGAGCGCATGTCCAATGTCAAAGAGAAGTAGAAGATATTTCCTAAAAGAGAAAGAAGCCAAAAATTTTCTGGAGCAGTTCATACAAAAATTAAAGTTTGATATTAAGCGATTTTTTAAGACAAAAGTCAAAATTGAAATTATAGAAACGGGGTTTGCTGAAATATACCTTATTAATGGTAGACCTTTACTGGCTAAATCTGAAGAGCACGTGTTTCCTTTACTGGTTTTTAGTGAACTTTTAGCTTTTGCACCTAAAGTTGTTGTTGATATGGGTGCAGTTCCTTATGTTTGTAATGGAGCAAATGTTATGGCTCCTGGAATTATTCGTTTTGAGGGAGAATTTAGGAAGGGGGATTATGTTTTTGTGGTGGATGAAAAACATGGCAAGCCTCTGGCTGTGGGCAAAATAGAATATGATGTAAAGGAAGTTAAGAATGTTAGTCATGGCGTTGTGGTTAAGAATTTACATTTTGTTGGTGACAAAGTATGGAATTTTATAAAAACCTTAGAAGTTGCCAACTAAGTGAAGGCAAGATCTGAATTAGAAATTCATAAAACACTTAATAATTTTAGTGGAATTAGGAAACACTTAAACTATCGAAAAAGAAATAAAATTTAGAGAGGAGTAGTTTGCCGCGTTTAGGCACAATCTTCCGCAAGTCAAAAAGGAAACAAAAACGTGAAGAGGTCAGAAATGCTTCTGGCAAAACTTACGTGAAAGCCATGCCCCTTCGCGATTTGTCAGATGTAGACATTGTGAAGGATGAAGTAAAGGCTGGAAATGTCATGATTTTACGGATAACTCCTCTCGCCAATAAAAGTATTGAGGATGTTAAGCGAGCTGTAAGTGAGTTATGTGAATTTGCGGAGTCAGTGGGTGGAGATATAGCGAGATTGGGTGAAGAGCGAGTGGTTGTGTGCCCTCCGTCTGTGAGAATTTGGAGAGAGAAGACACCGATTGCTAATGAGCCTATACCTACTGCAGCCTAAATGTTTCCATGACCGCTGGAACCAGTGTTTGAATTCCGTAATTTCTTTGTATAGTGTTTGCTAAGCTTAGACATTTTGCTCGTTCTCCGTGGCATATGAATACTTTTTCCGGTTTGGGTTTTAGATGGGTGATGTAGTTGATTATTTGGCGTCTATCTGAGTGTCCAGAAAAGCCTTCAATTGATTCTGCCTTTAATCTGATTTTCACCACATCCATTCTGCCTTCACTGTTTATCATAGTGGCTTCGGTTAAACCTTTTTGCACTCTTCTTCCCAAGGTTCCTTCAATCTGATAGCTAACAAAGATTATGGAGTTTTTCTCATCTTCTGCTAAGGTTTTGAAGTATTCAATTACTGGTCCACCTTCAAGCATGCCTGAAGTTGCCATGATGATGCATGGCTCTCCGTTTATTATGTCTTGTCTTACACTGGGATGTTCCACAATGGTGAAGTAATCTGACTTGAAGGGATTTACTCCTTCATACAATATGCTATGGCGAACTTGCCGTCCNAGATATTCAGGATAAGCTGTGTGAATGGCTGTCGCTTCAGAAATCATTCCTTCAATAAAGACTGGTGCTTCTTTCATTAGCCCACGTCGCATATAGCCGTCAATGACAAGCATTATTTCTTGTGCTCTCCCTACAGCTGGCACCGGAATTAAGACTTTCCCTTTACGTTCCAAAGTTTCATTTATGACAGCTGTTAGACGTTCTTCAGCTTCAACACGTGAAGGCATAACATCATCTACCCCGCCATAAGTACTTTCTGTTATTACGGTTTCAACTCTTGGAAACTCTTTGGCAGCGGCCTCCAGCAACATGGTTCGCCCATACTTGTAGTCTCCAGTGTAAACGATGTTATGTAAGCCTTCGCCAATATGGAGGTGAATAATGGACGATCCTAAAATATGACCAGCATTATGCAGTGTTAGGCGAATATCTGGGGCTATGTCAGTTACAACTCCATGTCTTAAGGAAATTGTGTGTAGAACGCATTCTCGAACATCTTTTTGATCGTAGGGAGGTGTTATGCCCTGCTTACTGGCGACATCCAAGTAGTCTAGTTGAAGAAGGGTCATAAGGTTTGATGTTGGGGCTGAACAATATACTGGTCCGTCATATCCGTATTTGTAAAGAAATGGAACTAAGCCACAATGGTCAAGGTGAGCATGGCTTATCACAACTGCATCTAAAGAGTCAAGTTCGAAGAGAGGGTTATCAAATCGCGGAAAGACTTCGAAGGGTTTTGTAGATCCAGGATTAATGCCACAGTCCAGTAGAACACTACTTTCCCTTGTTTGAACAAGGAAGGCTGATCTTCCAACCTCTTGAACTCCTCCAAGAGCAGTTATTCTAATGTCACCTACATCGTAGATTTTTGGTCTAAAAATTCGTTCTCCTATTGTTCGAAGTATCCGTTCTCTTTCTTTACTTTCAGAATGAAGATAATGGCGCATGTGAGTAATTATTTTGGATTTTAATGGTGGGCTTCTAAGAACNCGTGGACGCCATTTAGTTTTCCTTATGATTTCCTGTAGGACAGTTCCATTTTTGCCTATTACAAGCCCAGGTTTTTTGGCTTCAATTATTACCTCGCCAAGGCTTGGATCAAAGTTTATGTCTGTTACTTCTGCTTCTGGCGGGATTATTCCTCGTGTTATTTTTTCAGCTTCTTTTTCAGGAAGCCTCACAGAGGGATCGGAGCGTACCACTATTCTCTTTCTTATTATGCTGACGATGTCTGCAATTAGGCTGCTTTGTTCAACTAGTATCTCTGGCTTTTTTGCATAGATAGCAAGCATGGAGCCTTCGTATTCTATTCTGGCTACTTCAGCCTCTTTGGGAACATGTTCTAATATGTAGTGGCTTATTTCGATTTTTTCTTTCTCAGAGTTCTGTGGCACTCTTAAACTTCCTTCATCAAACTAAAAATTGCCGTTTCTCTTCTTCAGACAGTTCTCGGTATCCTTCTCCGTCGATTATGGCAACGTTGAAGCTATCGCCGCTTGCTGTGTCTCTTTTCATGGCAGAGTTTATGGCTTTAACTATTGTAGGTAGAAGTTCTTTGATGGAAATATCTTCTTTGTATCTGTCTTCTAAGACGCCATAGGCTATGGGTGAGCCNGAACCNGTGGCAACACATTTTTCTTCTGTTAGGCTTCCGAAGGGATCNAGTGAAAACACNTGAGGGCCGGTGTCGTCTACGCCGCCTATCAAAACTTGTGTAAGCAAGGGAACNTATCTAGATGAGAACAGGAGATTNGCCACTAGTCTGGCTGCAGAGTTTACGGGTAGTGGTCTTCCTATGTTGATTTTATAGAGTTGAGCATTAGCAGTTAATATGTCTACGGTTCTCTGGGCATCTGCAACTGTCCCTGAAATTGTCATGCCTATGTGGTTATCTATTTTGTATATTTTTTTGCCGTGTTTATGGGCTATATAGGAGCCCATTGTCACTCTTGTATCTGAGGCTAATATGACGCCGTCTAGACAAACGACNCCTATGGTTGTCGTTCCCTTTAAAGCTAGTCGATTTACTAAATTGTTGTTTGCCATTTCATTTTTCTCCCAAAACCATAATGTATCGCGAGTTTACTTCGCTAGGAAGTAGTATCATCTAATCATAAACATGGAATTTATTAATATTGCGGTTTAAAAGAATAGAAGAAGACAATACTTTTAAAAAAGAAGCATTGACTAAATAAGGGTTCAAGTCTGTTAAGGGATTGAGTTGTCTTTAAAGCATCATCGAATGCAGCTTCCGCGAGAAGTTATTGTTGGAGAAGGAACTATAGAACTAGTGGCAAAAGTTTCTAAAAGATTGGGGTTCACGGATTCTGCGCTTATTATTGCTGGTTCAAAAACTTACGATGTGGCTGGGAAAACGGTTAGGACGCTTCTTGAAGGTGAAGGTTTAAAAGTTAATGTTTTTATTGTTGACGGTGCNACCGTTGAAAATGTNAGGGCTGCAGAAGAAGAAATTAAGATGCAAAAGCCNCAAGTCGTCTTCGGGGTGGGTGGTGGAACCAAAATTGATGTTGCAAAGTTGAGCTCTGCACACCTTGAAATTCCGTTTATAAGTGTTCCAACTACAGCTTCTCACGATGGTATTGCAAGCCCGCTTTCTTCTATTAAAGGTTTTGAAAAACCCTATTCGGTAATGGCTCAGTCTCCTCTAGC
>Ga0180921_113_pt1 | contig 33801 bp, 38 predicted proteins | sample Deesub1362A_J573_FD_124161 | JGI IMG/M metagenome (GOLD analysis project Ga0180921, IMG submission 124161) | Candidatus Bathyarchaeota archaeon JdFR-08
CCTCTTGTAGTGGAATCTGCAAGAGGCTGCATAGTTAAAGACGTTGACGGAAATGAATACATAGACTTCAATTCTGGTTTAGTCTGCTTGAACGTGGGTCATAATCACCCTGAAGTAATTGCGGCAATAAAGAATCAATGTGACCGTTTTCTTCACTATTCAAACACTGACTTCTATTATATGGAGGTTGTTGACTTAGCTGAGAAACTTACGGAAATAACTCCTGGCAGATATGCTAAAAAGGTTTATTTTGGGAACAGCGGTGCTGAAGCAGTAGAGGCAGCCATTAAACTTGCTAAATGGCATACCCGTAAACCTCGATTCTTAGGTTTTATAAGCGCTTTTCATGGACGCACCCTAGGTGCTTTGTCGTTTACATCAAGCAAACCTGTCCAACGTCGATATTTCTTCCCGTTGATGCCTGGTGTTACTCATATACCATACCCCTATTGTTACCGCTGTCCTTTCAAGCAAACACATCCTGATTGCCACTATTGGTGTATAGACTTTATTGAAGAATTTGTTATCCAAAAATATGTGCCTCCTGAAGAAACTGCGGGTATGCTTTTTGAACCCATCCAAGGCGAAAGTGGATATGTGGTTCCACCGCCAGGATACTTCCAGCGGCTAAAAAAACTCGCAGATAAATATGGTCTTTTGCTTATTGACGATGAGGTACAAACAGGGATGGGTAGAACTGGCAAATGGTTCGCAATAGAACATTGGAATGTTGAACCGGACATTGTCTGCTCAGCAAAAGCTTTGGCATCAGGGCTTCCATTAGGTGCAACCATCGCTAAAGCAAAAATCATGGATTGGGTTGGCGGTTCTCACGCCAGCACTTTCGGTGGAAATCCCCTTTCCTGTGTTGCAGCAAAGGCTGTTATCAATGTCATTAAAAAAGAAAGGCTTTTAGAAAATGCCACTAAACAGGGAACTTACATTTTAAAACGCCTTGAGGATCTTAAGGAACAAAATGAAATAGTGGGCGATGTTAGAGGTAAGGGTTTAATGGTAGGTATGGAGATCGTGGAAAACAAAGATAGCAAAAAACCTGCATCAAAGCTTGCTTCCGAAATTATGGTGCGTTCGTGGAAACGTGGAGTTGCTGTTATTACTTGCGGAGTTTCTACAATTAGACTTGTGCCTCCTCTTAATATTACACGAGAGCTTGTAGACGCAGCTTTAGAGATAATTGAGGATGTAACAAAAGAAGTCGAAAAAGAAGCGCTATTATAGTGTATTTTTTATGGAATTTAAGCAACTCACGATTAACGATTACGATGAAATGATTAAGCTATGGTCTAGAGCTGGGCTGCCTTTTAAGCCGAAGGGAAGGGATAGTAGAGAAGCTATAGAAAAGCAGATGAAAGAGAACCCAGAATTTTTCGTTGGTGTTTTTGAAGACAACAATCTTATAGGTGTAGTGATAGTAAGTTGTGACACGCGTAAAGGTTGGATTAATCGTTTGGCTGTTGACCCAGAATACACAGGGCGGGGAATTGCTACTGCTCTGATTAGGGAATCAGAGAAGATACTTAGAAGGCGTGGCGTTCGAATTTTTTGTGCTTTGATTGAAGATTATAACACTGCGTCAAGGGAACTCTTCAAAAAATGTGGTTACACAGAACATAGGGACATAATTTACTTCAGTAAAAGAGATAGTAGTGATGTTTGACTTTAGGCAAATCTACGAATTCAAAAATTACAAGGCTTTGCAAGGATTTCCTTGATTTTTAGGTCGAAGAATCTTGCGGTGTTTGCTGGCTTTATTCGGAGAGCTGTATCCGCGCCTCTTCCGGTACCCGCTATGGCAACGATGTCCTTGTCTACGGGGATTAAACCAGCATCTGCAGCCATAAGAGTAATTTCTACACACACTTTCGTTCCTTCTCCCATAAGTCTAAGCGTATTAGCAATAAGCTCTAAAGTTTGAAGGGTGCCAAACTCCTTGCGGATGGCTCGTTCAATGCTGCTTAAAGCATGAGTACCTGTGAAAATCTTTGCGCCATTAGCAAGAATTTCTTTTCTATGTACGTCTTGAAACTCGGTTTTTCCTGGTTCACGGAAACCGAAATGATGAGTAATAACTACAACGTTTTTAGGTTTGAAAATTCTTGCTGCTTTAACTCCTGTCTCACCTGTTGTTGAAGCAACTACAATGTCGTTTATTTCCTCTTTTTCTGCATAATTTTTAACAATTTTTAGAAGTAGCTCAGTGTTTCTGCTGCCTGTTTCTTTGAAGTAAACGGTTTTCTTTTCCATCAGACTCGTAGTCTATTCCCTCCCTAGGTATTAATTTGTAAAGATTATTCTTCTGTTAACGTTGTTTTTCTTAACATTTTCCTTTTTAATTNNGTTCCNCATACCTTGCATTTTTCAGACTTGTAGTNTGCAGGATATTTTCTGTGGCATCCAGGGCAATATCTCATCCATTTTAGACGGAAGCGAATACCAAAGGTTGCTAGAGAAACAAATTTTACACTAAGCTGATTCGCCACGTTCTGTATAGAGTAGTCGTCTGTTGCAATAGATGTTTCGTATCCGGCTGTTTTTAATTGTAAGGCTAAAGCCAGAACCTGCACATCTGCTTTCGAAAGGAAAAAGGAATTTCCAAGAATTTNTGCAGTTTTTATGACTTTCTNCTCAAANATTTTTTCTGGTTTTTTAACTTTTAAAAGTCCATTTTCCACAGCAGCTTTAAACCTGATCCAAGACATGGAATTTTTGGATAGCTCTTCTGTAACTAAAGGTACAGTGTACTGTTTCTCGTTGATTGAAAATGGATCGAAACCAGCCAAAAAAGCTGAAGTATCCAGTATTATTGCCCTTTTCTTTTCCATTACCCCTTTTCAAGCTCCCTTAAAAATAAGCCTACTTCGTAGGCGATTGTAGAAGTTTTCTTTAAATCTTATGAAGGATGTTTCATAAGGCGAGCGTGTTACAGTTATGCTTGAAGCTTTAGAATTTATTATTTGGCGGTAGTGACCGTCAACTACTACCATAAATTTTTTAGGTCTTTTGACGACTATTGTAAGGTTTGAGTTTCCTGGGAAAACTATTGAACGGAAGACACTTAAGGAGCAAACGGGTGTAAGAACAAACGCGTCTACATCACGATCTAACACGGGGCCTCCTGCTGAAAGTGAATATCCAGTAGAGCCTGTTTGCGTTGCCACCATTAATCCGTCAGCTTGACAGTTTAGAATAGGTTCCTTATCCTTTAAGATTCTGGTATAAAGCAGTTTTGCGGGTTCGTCTGCTGAAACTAGTACTTCATTTAANGCGTCTGGAAAAGGTAGTTCGTCTGCTTTTATTGCAAGTTTCATGCATTTCTCGATTTTAAACTCTCCTTTTAGGCATTTGTCTAAAGCAGTAAAAGCTTTTTTTGGATCCACCTCGGTTAAAAATCCGCGGACTCCCATGTTGATAGTAAACAGCGGAGGTTCTGGCTTCGGAATTGAGACGCATGTTCTTAGGATGGTTCCATCTCCGCCTATAGTTATTATAAAATCTGTTTTCATTTTCTTTAGGGGTACACTGGTTCCTTCTATGTTTGTTTTTTCTGTTAGGCTGTCTTCCACATAAACTTCGAGTCCCTTTTCCTTCAAATATTTAGCTAGTTTTTCAGCCAGTTTTATTGCCTTTCTTTTGTCGAAGCGGGCAACTATACCTACAGTTTTTAACAAATGTTTCCCTTAGTATTAGCGGCACCTTAATCTATATATGGGTGTTGTTTTAATTTGGCTTTGGTTAAATGCTGAAATTGGTTGGTGAGTGAATGAGTAAGCCTATGGATGTGGGAAGTTTACGGGTTGGAGGGTACATGATTATTGACAATGAACCATGCCGTATAGTAGATATTACTAAGTCTAAGCCTGGAAAACATGGTTCTGCCAAAGCAAGAATAGTAGCAATCGGTATCTTTGACGGCGTTAAGAGAAGTATTGTAAAGCCTGTAGGGGCAAATGCTGAGGTCCCAATAATTGAGAAGAGAAGTGGACAAATTTTTGCAGTTAACCCTTCGAGTGTTCAAATAATGGATTTAGAAACATACGAATATTTAGATGCGCCTTTTCCCGAAGAAGAAGAGTTAAAAGCAAAGCTTAATCCAGGCGTTGAGATCGAGTACTGGAAGATTCTTGGAAAAGTAAAAATAGTTAGGGTAAAATAAAAAATTTAAATTTTTAGCTCTACCTTTTCCAATTTAGTTTTTAGACCTAAAATAAGGGATTAATTGTATTACTCCTTGGTGATACAATTCTGGCAATTCAATAGTGTTTCTCAAAGAGGCCTTATGTTTTGCAAAGCTTACCGTTACGATCACTCATTAAAGTTTATTTGACAGTTTTGCCTATGATTTTTGAAGTCGATGATGCAAGAAGAGCCGTCTGATTTGTGAGGAGCTTTGTAAACCCAGCGCTGAGGCTTCAATGTATTATTCTACTGGAATTGTGTATTCGTGCTTGCGNGGTAAACGAATTTCTAAAATTCCTTTTTTGAAGTGGACTTCCATTTTGTCCATGTAAACTGGCACTGGAATCCGTGTCTGGCAATGAAGCGTTTCAAATTCACCTTTGTGGTGAATTATTCCAAACTCGTCAAAGCGAATTTTTCTTTTCATTTTTGCTGAGATTTCAATGGTTCTGTTGTCTATGGGCTTAATCTTTATTGTATCTTCTTTGGTGTAGGGCAGGTCAACTGTTACGATGACTTCAGTAGGTGTAACCATTATGTTGCGAAGAGGCTCCATTGTGCATGCTTTTTGATTCCAGCTTGGTTTGTCTATTAGTCCCTCCATGATTCTTTCAGCCCATTCCTCTAAGCTTTCAAAATAGTTGTCTATTATGTCGAAGATTGAGCGTCTCTTCTTTTCGGTCAATCCGACCCCTCCCTATGAAACATACAACGGGATATCGTATTCTTGCGCCTTTTTCATCTTAGATAATTCTTGTTGAGTACGACGCATGACATCCCGTGCTCTTAAACGTATCTCTTCACCTTTTTCTAGAAGTTTTGAAGTATCAACTTTTATTCCCACAATGTTTGTGAGCTGTTTTAGTATTTCTGCAGCGGCTTCTGGATCTGGGTAATTGAGAAAACATTGTGCGAGAAGGGTGAGTGCGGGTAAACCTAAAGTTGCGCATCGTTGAAGCATTATCGCTTGGGGGCCTACCATATATCCCTCTTTTAAAATTTCTACACCTTTGTCTTGAAGCATTTTTAGCACTTCAGGACTTGAGGCTGCTGCAAAAACCTTCAATTCTTCGATGTCCTGTCTATTTTGAATTGGAATACCGCTAAGTGAAATCATCATTTTAACGTTTTTTCTTTTTCCCCAATCGATTAATGCATACATTATGGTATACAATGTGTTTGCAGGTATTGCGGTTTCAGAAACGGCTAACAGAATTTCGCGGTTTCCAAAAATCCTTATGGGCGAATGAGGCAATCCTTCATGTAGGACAATTAAGGGAGGTAACAGTTTTGAATCCATGTATGCGATTTCTTCTAAATCGTTAAGTTCAGATATTAAGTGTGAAGCCGCTATAACACCAACTAATCCTACATCTGGGAAACCGAAAATCATCACGGCTCCTGAAGGAATTTCCTTCTTTTCTATAATTTTAACTTCNTCGCTCAAGTTTAAACCTCTACACATTTCTCTGCAATAGGACGTAAAAATGTTTGGGGGATTAATCTTAGCGAGTGGAATACTATTTAAAGTTGTTTAAGGTTTTAGATCTGGAGGAAAACTATGGCATTAGATCGTTTAGGATCATCGCTTTACGAAGCCATTAAAAAAATCTTTAGAGCATCTATTGTTGATGAGGCAGCAGTCAAAGAACTTGTTCGCGACATACAAAGAGCTTTGCTTCAAGCAGATGTCAATGTTCAATTGGTTCTTAACATATCAAAGAGAATAGAAGAAAGAGCGTTAAAGGAAAAAGTTCCGCCAGGCATTTCCAGACGTGAACATGTGGTAAAAGTTGTTTACGAAGAGCTAACCCGATTTCTGGGAGAGAAATCCGTCCCGATAAAAATAGTTCCTGGAAAACGGAACGTCCTCATGCTTGTTGGGATTCAAGGTTCTGGGAAAACCACTGCTGCTGCTAAGCTTGCAAGATATTTCCAAAAGAGAGGGTTTAAACCTGCCCTAGTCTGTGCGGATACTTATCGACCAGGTGCCTATGCACAGCTACAGCAGCTGGCTAACAGGATAAATGTGCCTTTATATGGTGATCTAAAAGAGAAGAACCCTGTTAAGATAGCTCTTGAGGGGTTGAAGCTTTTCAAAGATAAGGATGTTGTCATAGTGGATACTGCGGGACGCCACAAAGAAGAGCGAGAGCTTATAAAAGAAATGAAGATGCTTGAAAAAAGAGTTAAACCCGACGAGATTATGCTAGTAGTTGATGGCACGATAGGTCAACAAGCGATGGTTCAAGCTAAAGCTTTCAATAAAGCAACNCCTATAGGTTCAATTCTTGTTACAAAACTTGACGGTTCAGCTCGTGGNGGAGGTGCCCTTTCTGCAGTTGCAGCTACAGGAGCACCAATAAAATTCATAGGAACTGGCGAAAAAATAGANGATATAGAACCTTTTGTTCCATCACGCTTTGTTGGACGACTTTTGGGAATGGGCGACCTTGAAACTTTACTTGAAAAAGTGCGTGAAGCACAAGTTAAGGTTCCTGAAAAGAAGGCAAAGGCTATTTTGAGCGGTAAATTTACGCTTACAGATATGTATGAACAGTTTGAAGCTATGAAAGGTATGGGTCCCTTCAGAAAACTTTTGAAGATGATTCCCGGCATGTCTTACAATATACCAGAAGATATGCTCGCTATGGCTGAGGATCGTTTAGAAAAGTGGCGTGTAATGATACAGTCAATGACATCTGAGGAAAAAGAAAACCCGAAAATCTTTAATGCTTCTAGAATACGTCGTGTGGCAAGGGGTTCAGGGACAAGTGAAAAAGAAGTNAAAGAGCTTCTTAAACAGTATTCGATGATGCGNCGNATGATAAAAATGCTGCGAAAGAAGAAGAAATTGCCGTTTCTGGGTAAAGGAATGCCCTTTGGATTTAAGTAAATCCATTTGCTTGGAATGACACTGCTGATGGATAATGGTATTTTTGAAAAAGCATTTCGAATGCTGGAAAAGCATCCTTTATGTGATCATTGTTTAGGAAGACAATTTGCTCTTCTGGGTCATGGGATAGAAAATAGCGAGAGAGGAAGGGTTGTTAAACTGGCTTTAACGCTGAAGGCGCATGCATTGTTTCTTTCTAAAGATAAAGGTGGTGTGAAACTTCTAAGGGTTCTTGCAACAAACGGTTTTTCAGAAATTGCTAAAGAAATACTTAAAAAAATGAGAAGAAAAGTTCCCAGTAAAAAATTCCCTAAAAAATGCTTTTTATGTGAGAATAAGTTTGAAATTCTTGAGAATATTGTAAAGNAGGCGGTGGAACAGCTTAAAGATTACGAGTTTAANAACTTTTTAGTTGGCATAGAACTGCCTTTCTCAGTAGAGGAGCGTGAAGACGAGTTTAAGGCAGANTTTGAGGTGGATTATGGCGAAAATATGCGAAATGAGTTNGGAAGGATTTTAGGGAAAAAAATTGCTAAAGAAAGCTGCAAGAGTGTAGACCATAAAAAACCTGACATTGTGGTTCTTGTCAACCCTTTTACTGAAACGTTAAGGCTTCAAGTGAATCCTCTTTATGTTGCTGGTCGATACAAAAAACTGGTTAGAGATCTGCCTCAATCCAAATGGTTTTGTTCGAATTGCCGAGGTAAAGGTTGTGAACAATGCAATTGGACTGGAAAAATGTATCCAGAGTCTGTAGAAGAAATAATTGCAAAACCGTTTCTTGATGAGACGGGCGGTGAGAAGGNGTCTTTCCATGCATCTGGAAGAGAAGACATTGATGCGCGTATGCTAGGTAAGGGAAGACCCTTTGTAATTGAGGTTNCAAAACCCAAAAAACGGTTTTTAGACCTTAAAAAGCTGGAAAAAAGTGTGAATACTTATGCCCATGGCAAAGTCGAAGTTTCTGATTTGAAATTTGCAAATAAAAATGTTGTTAGGAAATTGAAAAAAGCGGAAACAGCGCAAAAAGAATATCTCGTGCTAGTTGAATTTGAAAAGAAGATTACAGCTAAGGATTTGCGCCTTTTAGAAAAGAAGTTATCAAACGTCATGATTAAACAGAGAACTCCTTTACGCGTGCTACATAGACGTGCTGATTTGACTCGGGAAAAGTACATATACGAGGTTAAGGTTAAGAAATTGTCACCTAAAAAAGCTGAAATATATATAAGATGTCAAGGAGGCCTTTATGTTAAAGAATTGGTGACTGGTGATGAGGGAAGAACCGTACCCAGCGTTTCAGAAATTTTGGAAAACAGAGCGGAGCCTTTGAAGCTGGATGTTTTAAACGTTATTATGAGTGATTAGAAAGGGGTAAGAAACAATGAAAGGTTCAAAAGGATATCGTGCAAGGACGAGACGTCTTCTGAAAAAGAAGCCTCGAGAACGGGGTAAGATAAAGTTGAGTAAGCTTTTACAAGAATATGATTCAGGAAATCGTGTTGTCATAAAGATAGATCCGAGTGTTCATAAAGGAATGCCCCATAAGCGATATCATGGGAAAATAGGTACTGTTATTGAAAAGCGTGGGCGAAGTTATGTTGTGAGCGTGACTCAGGGGAAAGCTACTAAAGAAATAATNGTGAGACCTGAACATTTGGAACCCTATAAGATGTGATTGTAATGGCAGAGGAAAACGGAAAAGAAAAACTCCTAACTCTTCCTCAAGTTAAAAAGCTGTTGGAGTCCTTGGGTGAAGAAAATCTAGACCAATTTCAACGTCGCACTCTTGATTATGTTTCCAAATTTTCTAAAGTAGATGCTGAGACAGCTGAAAAACTTGTGGGAAAGCTTGTAGACGAATTTGGATTGAATAAAGAGGAGGCTGTGCAAATAGTTAATTGTATGCCGCAAAGCATCGGAGAGTTGAGAGTTTTTTTGGCTGGCGGGCGGAAAATTATTGAGGCTTCAAAGTTGGAATCTATAATTAAACTTTTAAATGGACATAGAAAGTTGAAATAAGCAGTTTTACAACTATTTTTTAAGGTATAAAAAGTAATAAAAGATAAAGGCGGGTGTGATGGAAAAGCGTTACGAGGAGTACGCCTACGTTTTAGACTTCCTTCCTCATGGGCGTCCAGGAGTACGTATATCTGGAAGGACGGGTTATCGAGCGGGAGCTTTGGTTCAGCTTATTGGAGAGGAATTTTTTACGCTTTTAGAGGCTTTGGCCAAGGAGGGCATTATGCTTAAACCCCATGATCACGTTTATGTAGGTAAGGATACCAGAGAAGAAATCACCTATATTATCGGGCGAGTGAGTTATGACGAGTTAACTGCTGCAGCGAAGGCAGAACTTCCCTCAGTAATCAGCAGNATAGTTTTAAATCGTGAGAAATGGTTTGTGAACTTCTTTAACACTGCAAGAGCCGTGACTCCGCGGATGCATGCGTTGGAGCTGCTTCCTGGGATAGGCAAAAAGTATATGTGGCAAGTGATAAACGAGCGGGAGCGGAAACCCTTTGAGAGTTTTGAGGATTTACAGAAGCGAACAGAATTGCCTAACCCTGTGAAACTTATTACTAAAAGAGTTTTGGAGGAGTTAGCTGGAGAGAGCAAGTATCGGTTGTTTACCAGGTCTCACTAAAGTATAGCTTAGCGTCTTGAATGGTGTGGTATGAGCTTATTAGAAAGAACGAAGTATTTGCTTCGAAGGTATCGAATTTTTCCGAAAACACGTTTAGGACAGAACTTTATGGTCGAATCTTCCATTTTTGAGGGTTTGGCTAGTTATGCTTCACTGAAATCCGATGACGTGGTGTTGGATATTGGTGCAGGTTTAGGCTTTCTAACCCGATTTTTAGCAGGTAAGTGTAAATGTGTATTGGCTGTTGAGATCGATTCAAGACTTGTGAGATGTTTATGTGAACAGCTTAGGGAAATTAGTAATGTGAAGATAATAAGAGGTGATGTTTTAAAAGTACAGATTCCGCAATTTAATAAAGTGGTTTCTATTCCTCCCTATCATGTGTCTTCTCGAGTGCTTCGGTGGCTTTTTCACAGGAATTTTGACTGTGCAATTTTGATTTTTCAAAAAGAATTTGCAGAACGCCTCACAGCTTCTGTCAGGAATAAAAAATATGGATGGTTGAGTGTTGTAGCATATTATTATGTAGAGACAGAGCTTTTAGACGATGTTCCCGCATGGATGTTTTATCCCTCGCCAGAAATAGATTCCGTTATCGTTCGATTAAAGCCAAAAAAACCGGCGCCCTTCCTTTTGAGGAATGAAAAAACGTTCTGGCAGCTGACTCAATTGCTTTTCACTCAACGTAACAGAAAGGTCAAAAATGCTATTGTCTCTTTCTTGAAAGGCACTTTTCCTAGAAGATCAGAAAATGTTGCGAAACCAGTTTGTTCTATTCCTTTTAGTGATAGGCGTGTGAGAGAATTGGCACCAGAAGATTTTGGAGTTTTGGCAAATGCTCTGGCAAACTAAGAAAGTGTTTTTTGGAAAATATATTTTTGATGTTTGGGAAAATGTTTACGAGCCCGCTGAAGATTCCTTTCTTTTTGCTCGAAATCTGCTGGTTCAAGACAACAGTGTAGTTCTTGATATGGGCACTGGCTGTGGCATATTAGGCATAATTGCAGCGGTGCAGGCATCTGAAGTGGTTGCCGTGGATATAAATCCATATGCTGTCCGTTGTGCAAAAGAGAATGCAAGACTTAATAGAGTCCTGAATAAAATGGTTTTCTTACAAGGAAATTTGTTTACACCTATTAGAGAGAAAGTAAAGTTTGACGTGATTCTTTTTAATGCTCCATATTTGCCTTCTGTGCAAGTTGATGCTGAAAACTGGTTAGAACGTGCATGGAGTGGTGGATTNAACGGCAGACAAATTATTGATCGATTTATCTGTGANGCACCAAAACATTTGAAAAGGAACGGTTGTATTTTTTTGATGCAGTCTACATTATCTAATGTTGATAAAACTTTGGAAAAATTTGAGGAAAAAAGTTTGCGGACAGAAATTGTTGCAAAGCGATCTTTGCCTTTTTTTGAAACATTAGTTCTTATTAGAGCCATAAATTAGCTTTCTTGATTTTGCAAAAAAGGCATTTATCTTTAATTGTCATATTTGTTTGCGAGGGATGGAATTTGCCTATTTTACCTATAGATACAGGGCGATATGGAACTGAAGAAATGCGGAGAATTTTTGAAGAGGAAATGCGTATGCAGAGGATGTTGGATGTAGAAGCTGCTTTGGCTTGGGCTCATGGAGAGGTGGGCAATATACCGCAGAGGGATGCTGAAAAAATTGTGGCGATGGCATCAACAAAACATGTCAAGCTAAGCCGAGTTAAGGAGATTGAACGTGAGATAAAGCACGATGTTGCATCTTTGGTAAGAGCTTTGGCGGAAGTATGTGGTTCAAGTGGCGCCTATGTTCACTTAGGCGCTACAAGTTATGATATTGTGGATACTGCAACGGCTCTTCAATTAAAGGATGCTTTGATGCTTATTGAAAAGAAGTTATGTAGCTTTGAGCAAATACTTGTCGAAAAAGCGCTAAAATACAAAGACACTTTGATGATTGGAAGAACGCACGGTCAACACGCCTTACCCATAACTTTGGGTTTTAAGTTTGCTGTTTGGATGCGGGAAATTTCGCGACATATTCAAAGGCTTAGACAATGTAAAGAGCGTGTTTTAGTTGGAAAAATGAGCGGGGCTGTGGGAACACAAGCTGGATTAGGTGATAAAGCCATGAAAATTCAAGAACTCGTCATGAAGCGTTTGGAAATAAAAGCTGCAGACATTTCCACACAAATTGTGCANAGGGATCGTCATGCAGAACTTGTATGTGTATTAGCTATGATTGCNGCTTCCCTTGAAAATTTCGCTACNGANATCCGCGAACTGCAAAGACCTGAAATCGGGGAGCTTTTTGAACCTTTTGCGACGGAAAAACAGGTGGGAAGTTCAACGATGCCTCACAAAAGAAACCCGGAAACTTGTGAAAGAATATGTGGACTTGCTAGAATTGTTAGAAGTCTCGTTGTTCCTGCCTTAGAAAATGTTGTTACTTGGCATGAACGGGATTTGACACAGTCTTCTGGTGAACGTTTCATAATCCCTGAAGTGTGCATTTTGGTGGATTACATGCTTTTCTTAATGTCAAATATAGTTGCTGGCCTATATGTAGACGAGCAGCGTATGCTTAAGAACATCGAAATAACACAGGGTCGTGTCATGTCAGAAGCTGTTATGATAGCCTTAACAAGAAAGGGGATGAACCGTCAAGAAGTTCACGAACTTCTTAGAAAGTTGACAATTAAAAGTGAGATGGAAAAACGTTCTTTTAAGGAAATGCTTTTAGAAAATAGTGTAGTGCATGAAAAACTAAGTGAAAAAGAAATCGATGATGCTCTTAACCCGAGAAACTATTTGGGCACGGCTCGAGAACAAGTCGAGCTCATGGTTAAAAAGACGAAGGAAGAACTCGGGTTAGAAAGTTAGTATTCTGTTAGAGCTTTCTGTTTCCATTCTTCTTCTTTTTCGAGTCTTTCCCATGTCGCCTTTTTGACAAATCCACCAATTTGTTCTTTAATTTTTTTCGCCAGTCTAGGACCAATTAATGGGAGGTTCATTAGATCTTGAATTGACACTTTTTTTATGTCTTCTATTGTTTTGTAGCCTGAATTGTATAGTATTCGTCCACGAATTCTTCCGATGCCTTCTAATTTAACGAGTGGTAATAGTTCTTTTTTTACTCCTTTTTCTATGCGTTTCATAAGCTCGATGGTCAATGGTGATATCTCTTTATTTCCGAAAAGCGTTGCAAGCTCATTTGTAGCATAAAGGAGCCATTTTGCATTTTCAATAGCTCTGTAGAGGTCTCCTGGCTGTGTTCTAAATCTTTCAATTATTTCGTCTTCGCTTGTTTCTTCGATCCAGGCTTTCAATACCATAGCTGTTTTTATCTCGCCAAGAAATTGTTCGTAGGTTATGCGGTCTTCCCATTCATTAGGCACTTCGGCTAAGAGTTCTTCTTTATGTTCTTCCATAAAGATTGTAATTTCATCGATTTCGCGTGAGTAGGGTCTTAGAATGGGTCCCATATCCGGCGTGTGGGCGATTATGTGGAGTAGGCTTAAATCTGTTATGTATGGGGGTCTTTGCCTTAGGGCGTCGCGAATTATGACGGCTGAAACCGGGTCTATGTAAAGTTCGCTTACGCGCTTTCCAAATTTTGTGGCGTAAATATTTTTGCCTGCAACGTCAATCATTTCTTCGTCGTATAGGAACTTGAGAATTTTTGCTATCATGTTTTTAATGGCACCTATTTCGTATTGATAAGCGTAAAAGGTTTTACCGAAGAATTCGTAGATTCCTTGTTCAGTGCAAGCGAAATCTGATGCAATGGTTGCTAGTACGTGGCCTCTAAGAATTCTTTCTACAGCTAACCTTGACCATATGCGTTCAGGACTAGCAAGAATGTAGTTTTCCATTAAATAATCTGCTTCATCCGAGGTTTTTGCGATGAGTGTGGCTTCTCCAACTTTGTCATATTTTGGTCTTCCAGCTCTTCCAGCCATCTGTTTGTATTCTAGAACGCTTATGGGGTAATATCCGTAACCAGGTTCATATCGTCTATAATCTTGAATTATTACTGTTCTGGCTGGTAGATTCACACCAAAAGCCAACGTAGGGGTGGCGGTTAAAACCTTAATTTTTCCTTCTCTAAATGCATTTTCTATTAATCTACGATGTCCGCTTCCTAAGCCAGCATGGTGAAAGGCTGTTCCGCGTTTGACAAGTTCTGCTAGAAGTTCGCTTATCCTGGTTTTTTCGCCTATAGCTAAAATTTTTTCTGCTTCATGTTCTAACGTCCGTTTGATCGGTTTTGATAATGTTTCTTCCATTTTATTGGCGACTTTTTTGGCGAGTGTAACCGCGTTTCTTCGTGTGGAAACAAAAATTAATGCTTGTCCACCAGCTTTGAAGGTGCTTAAGGCTAGGTTTATGGCTGGATTTTTTGTTTTATTTTCTATTTTACGAGCGTCCCCATCTTTAAATTGAATTTCGTTGTGTAGTAATACTCCTTCCTTTAGAAGAATGGGTCTCCATTCAGTTTTGACGTATTCTGCTTTAAGCCATTCGGCAATTTCTTCTACATTGTTTATGGTGGCGCTTAAGGCCAAGATTTGCATCTCAGAGTTTATCTGCATTAGTCTGGCTAGAACAACTTCTAAGGTGGGGCCGCGTTCTCCGTCATTTAATAAGTGCACCTCGTCCGCAACTATGAGGGAGATTTCGTCCATCCATTTGGCTCTATGCCTTAACAGGGAATCGGCTTTTTCATTGGTAGTTATGATAATGTCGTATCTTTCGAGCCATGGGTCGCTGCTGTCAAAATCTCCTGTGCTTATGCCTATTCTCACTTTTCTTCCGTTTTTCTTCATTATACGTGTGTATTTTTTGAATTCTTCAAATTTTTCGTTGGCTAGGGCCCTCAGGGGCGTTAAGTAGATAGTTTTTCCGTTTTCTTCTAAGAGGTGTTTTAGGGCGCATAGTTCAGCGATTAAGGTTTTTCCAGANGCTGTNGGGCTGGCTAAGACAAGATTTTTTCCTTTCAGAACTCCGAGTTTTATGGCTTCTTCTTGTGGGGGATAAAGNTCTACAATTCCAGATCTAATTGTGATTTCTTTAATCGGTTCNGGTATTGGCANNTCTGTTATTTTCACTGGGATGCGCCTTTTGTTTTCTACCAGCAATTATTCATCTGATAGTTTAAAGTGTTATGGGGATATTCTTTTGCCTTCTGGGTTATGTTTTTCTATAAGATAAGTGATACTACACCTTGACACAGAGCCTATTGGTTAAGGATAGAATTGGAATGGTGGAGAATGTAAAAGAGCTGCTTAGAGCTCATGAAGGTTTAAAGCGTGAAGTTTACTTGGATATCGAGAATTCAAGCTGGGTTCCTGAAGAAGTAGTTAAAGCCATGTTGCCTTTCTATGGTGAGCGTGCGTACGGAAATCCTACATTAACCCACAAACTTGGCTGGGAGGCTTTTGAAACAATAATGGAAGAAACGAAAAAAGTAGCNAATTTTCTTGGGTGCAAAAATGTCGAAGAGATTAATTATACTCCAGGCGAGACTGAAGCTAANAACCTAGCTTTGATTGGTACAGCTTTTTCTAAAAAAAGCTTGGGGAAAAAAATTGTTATTTCAGAAATCGAGCCCATAAGCGTTTTACACGTGACTGAACTTCTTCAGAAGTATGGTTTTACAACAACTAAGATATCTGTTGACAGAGAAGGNTTGATAAANCTTGAAGAGCTGGAAAAGATTGTTGATAAAGAAACAATTTTGGTGAGTTTATCNGCTGTAAACAATGAAATTGGAACGATTCAACCGATTAAAGAGGCATGCAAAATAGTTAAAGAGAAGAATTCTGAAAGTATTTTTCANACGGATGCTTCTGATGCTTACGGTAAGATTCCTTTTAAAGTGCAAGATTTCTGCGTGGATTTGGCAACAATAAGTAGCTATAAAATTTTGGGACCCCGTGGGATAGGTGTTTTGTATGTGAAAGAAGGCGTTGGAGTTGAGAGAATTTTAGAAGGGCAAATAGGTACGCAAAAGCTTTGGCCAGGGGTTGAGAATACTCCCTTGATTGTTGGGTTTACTAAGGCATCTGAGCTTGCTTTTCAAGATTTTGGGGGAAATGTTAATCATATGCGAAAGTTGCGGGATAAACTTATTGACGGAATTTTTGAAAGAGTTCCTGATGTTAAGCTTAATGGTCCTAAAGGTGAGAAAAGAGCGCCGGATAATGTGAATATAAGCTTTTTGAGGTGTGAAGGTGAAGCATTGACTATTGAGTTAAGTTTAAGCGGTGTTTATGTTTCAAGCGGAAGCGCTTGTACTCGGCGGCTTTTGCAGCCGAGCCATGTCTTAGTGGCTATAGGTCGAAGATTTGAAGAGGCTCATGGCAGTATTCTGATGAAGACTACCCGATATCATCAAGAAGAGGACATTGAATATGTTTTGGATGTTCTTCCTAAAGCTGTTGAGCGATTAAGAGGAATAACGGGTGCCACAAGGGTTGATTAGCTATGTCGAGAATTCCGTTGCCTTATAATCCTAAGGTTCTTGAACTTTTTAGAAATCCTAAAAATCTTGGAAAAATGGATGATGCTACGGTTTCGGCGGTGGCTGGAAATCCCGCATGTGGGGATATGATTACTTTTTATTTGAAAATAAATGATGAGGAAGTAATTGAGAGGGCTTCTTTTGAAAGTTATGGTTGTGCTGCGAATATAGCTACTTCCAGCATTGTTACTGAAATGATTAAGGGAATGAGTTTGAAGGATGCTTGGAAGATCTCCTGGAAGCGTGTTACAGAAGCGGTTGGAGGGTTGCCAAGTGTGAAATTTCATTGTGGGGTGTTGGCTGTTGGTGCGTTAAAGAGGGCAATAAGAAAATATTATAAGAATAAGGGGGCTTCTCCAGAATGGCTAGAGGAAGAGTTAAGTTTTGAGGAGAAGCAGGCATTAGAGGAAGAAGAACTGGCAAAAATGCTCTCCAAGAGAATGAAATTGGAAGGGGAAAAATGATGCTTGATCCTTACAAAATTCGAGAAGATTTTCCAATTCTCAAGCGCAAAGTCAACAATCATCCATTAATATATTTTGATAATGGAGCAACAACGCAAAAACCCAAACAGGTGTTAGAAGCTATAAAAAATTTTTATGGAAAACATAATGCTAATGTTCACAGAGCAGTTCATACTTTATCGCAAGAAGCATCCGAGCTTTATGAAAACGCTCATGAAAAAGTCGCAGACTTCATAAATGCCGGTGGCATGGAAGAGGTGATTTTTGTTAGGGGTACAACGGAAGCGATAAACCTGGTTGCTTATTCGTGGGGTCTTCATAATCTAGGAGAAGAGGATGAGGTGATAATATCTTTAATGGAACATCATAGTAATATTGTGCCTTGGGAAAATCTTTCAAGAATGAATGGTTTTCGAATAAAGTATGCAGGAGTAACTGAGAATGGGACATTAGATTACGAGTCTTTTGAAAATTTGTTTTCGAGTAGAACAAGGCTTGTTTGTATTAGTCATGTTTCTAATGTTACGGGTGTAATAAATGAGATGAAAAGAATTGCTAAGATCGCTCATGATAATGATGCACTTCTACTTGTGGATGGTGCCCAGTCTGTTCCACACATGCCGGTGGATGTTAAAGCTTTAGATGTTGATTTTTTAGCTTTTTCTGGGCATAAANTGCTGGGTCCNACAGGCATAGGCTGTTTATACGGTAAACAGGAGATTCTTGAAGAGATGGAACCTTTTCACGGTGGGGGGGAAATGATCCGNGAGGTTTCTTATAATCCTGCCACTGGAAGGTGCTCCATTTCGTGGAATGATTTACCGTGGAAGTTTGAGGCTGGGACTCCGAATGTCTGTGGAGGGGTGGGATTAATGGAGGCAGTGAAATATTTAGAGGGTGTTGGTATGGAGAGTGTTAAGGAACATGAGGTTAGGCTGACGGAATACGCTATGGAACGCCTGCGAGAGTGCAAAAAAGTTAAGGTTTATGGGCCAAGAGATGTTTCATCTAAGTGTGGAATAATTCCTTTCAATGTGGATGGGTTNAGTTCTCATGATGTAGCGCTTTTTCTTGACAGTTATGGTATTATGATTAGAAGTGGTTTCCATTGTGCNCAGCCGTTACATCAGAGGTTTGAGCTGAAATCTACAGCTAGAGTAAGCTTCTATATTTATAACACTCGTGAAGAAATCGATAAATTTATTGAGGTTCTTAAGGAGCTTGAACGGTTCTGATGGTTGCTCTTGAAGATTATATAGCAAGGATAGAAGAAACTTGTGGGGATGAAAAGAATTTCATTGTTATATTTAAGTATGATAAAAAGGGTGAAGTTATAGCGAAAATTCTTAAAAAGGCTAAGAAAGAGAAGGCTATTTCTACCATAATTTTTGAATTGACCTATGATAATATGTCCTTTCGGCTTTATGGAACGGGAAAGGCTATTTTTCGTGGCTTGAAAAATAAGGAAGAATTAAAAAATTTTTTGTCTAATTTGATAATGTGAAAGAGCATTTAGTTTATTATTTATTTTGTGAAGTTTTGTGTTTGCTTGGCTTTTGAGAATTTATGGTTTTATTTATTATTTGTAGGGGGTGTGTAGCTTTTCAAGGGGTTTGTAATATGAGTATGTCATGTTTGTTGGGGTTTTGGCTTTTATTGGGCGTTTTTGTATGTATTGGTATCCGCATTGGCATTTAAATCCTATTAGACTGTTTTTTTGTTTTATTGTCCACCATTTTTTTGCTTTGCAGTGGGTTGTTTGCTTGTGAAGTTTCCATAGTATTTTTGCTTCGTTAGTGGTTATTGGGTGGGGGTGTTTTGCAAGTGTAAAATACCAAATTGCATAGATTGCAAAACATATCCAGATTGTGGGGGTTAATATTTGTAGCATTTTCATCACGTGTATATGTGTTTTTCATATATACAATATGTCCTGTTTCGGACATATGTCTATTATTGATATAGTACATCGTACGATATAAAGTTTGCTCTTAAAGGCTTAAGCCCAATAAACAAATTTGATTTAATCTCAAGCGTGATGAATGATTTATCATATCCTTGAGGTTAATTCCTTCCAAATAGAGCTAACTAAATCTCTCGCTTCCTTATCAATGGCTATAAGCAAAGCGAAATAGATTATTCCTCCGAAGGCAGTCATGGCCAGTGTTGTTGTGATTCTTTTAGGATGCGGCATTAAATATAAAATTGCGGCCATAGTAACGGAGGCGAATGCGTATTTGGCGATATTTTTCCGTGGAATTTTTATTTTGATCATTTTTCGAATAACCATGTATAGAGCTATAAACATTATGAAGCGTGCGGACGAGTTGATTATGCTGACTGCGAGTGCTGAGGTTAAGGGTTGATTTTGTGTATAAGTGGATAAAACAATGAATGTTGTTGGTAGCGTTATGAATGAACGGAAATATGGTAAGGAAAAAACTAGAAATAATTTGCTTTTGGTTAACTCTTTAAAGGATATTGTGGCTTTTTCGTCTACTTTTTCTAGGCCGAAAAGGATGAAGTTGAGGAAGGTGGAAAGTGTCAGGATAAAGGCATCTATTGTTAATACTATCAGAACTGGTACGGCATCAGCATATTTTACTTGTAAAAGTGTTAAGAATGAATCTGGTAGTGCTAACACACCGGCAACCATTGGAATGGCGAACATGAGAATCATTTTTAAAGAGGTTTCAACGTCTTCGGTTTTTTTGTCTGTTAGTAACTTTGGATATAGTGCAAAGGCTAGAAATGAGGAATATGTGATGATCATTGCAATTTGTCTGGCTGCCCCGAAGTATCCTCTGGCGTCTTCGCTTCCGTAAACGAATAGTAGGATGAATATGAAGTTTGCAATTTGATTTCCTGTAACATTATAGATGTTTGCCGCGGAGCCTTTTAACCATTCTTTAACGTATTTCCATTCAATAGACTGCATTAATTCTTCACGTAAAAGTGTGATGTAATAAACTATCTGAATGATGAAGGCTACAATGAGACTTATTAGTGCTCCAAAAAGAGGCTGGCGAAGACGAATTATGAGCAGATAACCCAAAACAACTTTGCATATTTCTGCAACAAGCAGTCCGTATCCTATGGTGTGTGGGACTTTTGCTCGTAAGCACGATTGCAAGGCGTTGAGGAAATATAGTTCTATTATTTGGATGGATATTAAGAAGTATAGAAAAAGATATTGTTGAGGTATGTTTAGCAAATATGTTATGGTAGGGATGAGGAGAAGATAAATAATCATAGCCACTGTTGAAATGATTAAATTTGCGACAACACCTGTTTTAACTGCTCCCTTTTTTCCTCTTGCTACGAACCTCATGGCCCAAAAAGGGAGAACAGCAGCTAGTAAGGTGAAATATGTTAACAAATCGTTTAGGTTAAACCATAAGCCATATTCGCTTGTAGTTGTTGTTCGTGCAATCATAAACTGAAAGGCTAACCCTGTAGCAACACTAAGCAGTTTGGTAGCAAAAATTATGAAACCAGAATATTGCAATCTAATCCCGTGTTTAGCCAAGTATCCACCTTAACATGTTTGTTAACAATCTCTTGATAATAGTTGAAATTCTTATATTTTTAGTACACAAAGAAGTCTAATTAGATAAACATTAAAATAGTTTTGTGAAATTTCACTTTGTACTTGAATGTGATAAGCTTTATTATTTATTCTCTAATTATTTCTTTTTGTGCGTTAAAATATTCGCAAAGAAAAACAGAGGAAAAGAGAAATTCACAGAAATTTCGATTCCAACACAGCTTTTTAAAAAAGGAAAGGATAAAAGGAATAGGCTTCGCTTCTGTTTCGAGTTATGTCACATATATGTTAAAAGAACTGTCTCCTGAAGAAGATAAACTGTCTTATAGTAAGGAAGATAAAAAAATAAAAGCTAGAGTAAGGGCATTAGGCTATGCTAATATCTGAAGTTTCTGGTATGATTCATTATTCCTTTTTGCAAAAATATTATTTAGTTTTAAAGATTGATAAAACATCTTGTTATCAAAGGCATAAACGTAAGTGATCTGAGTGAAATGATCAATTTAATTAGAGAAATTGAGAAATGGTTGCGTAAACCTTACCAAAGTGTAAGGGATAACGGAGGTACACCATGAAGATTTTATGTTTTTTCCCCATCTATCGAGCCTCTGGCACAAAGAATGCTTATTCTGGCGGAGAAAGGCAATTTGTTGAAATATGTAAGGTATGGAAAGCTCTTGGAAACGAGATTCATATTGTTGGAACTATCTACACTAAAAGGCTTTGCGAAAAATTTGGGTTGAAAGCACACATTCACATTTTCACTCCTGTACATGTAAGGCTTGCTGGACTCGAAGAATTTTTGAACGTTAAAAAAATGCTTGATGCTGCTCCGAAATATAGGTTCAACCTTATTTGTTGTCCCGGAGAACCATTTTCTTATGTTCTCAGTTCTGTCCTTGCTAAAAAAAATCTTAAGGTTTCCCTTATGGGAAACGTGAACCTCATGAATCCTGAAGATTTGAATATTTTAAGTTCACTTAAGGAAACGCTTACCTACACCGAGGCAAGAGGGGGAGTAAAGTTTTTCACAACTATACATGAACGTGTAATTTTTTGTTTTAAGAAGCACCTGCGCAACCTTCTCGTTAAAAAAATGGACGTTATTTTCTCGGTTTCTAGGTATATCAAGCGTCTGCTCATAAAAATGGGTATTGACGAAAAGAGAATTTATGTTGTGCGCGTAGGCGTAAACTACTTCTATATTCGGAGCATAGTTCAAAAGTTTTGGGAGAATAAAATTTTTGATGTCTGTTTTCTTGGAAACATAATACCGCGGAAGGGTGTGATTGACTTAATCAAAGCATGGCGAATGGTTGTTAAAAGAAGACCCATGGCGAAGATTGTTCTTGTTGGAGGTGGAAAACCGTCTTATATGTTAAAGGTGAGAAACCTTATTGAAAAACTAGGTTTAGGTAGAAATGTACTTTTAGCTGGGTTCGTGCCCGAAGAGGAAAAGTTTAAACTTTTGGCTCAGAGCAAAATTTTTGTTTTTCCCAGCTATCTTGAGGGCAGCCCTTTAGTACTAATTGAAGCCATGGCTACTGGTTTACCGATTATAGCTTATGATTTGCCATATTACCGAGAAAACTATGGAGAAAAAATAATTTATGTAAAGCAAGGAGACGTAAAAGAACTCGCGACAACTATTATACATCTCTTAGAAGATGTTTTCCTTCAGGAGAGGATGAAAAAAGAATGCCTTGAGCTTGCTGAGCAACGTGACTGGGAAACAGTAGCAAAATATGAGCTTCAAATAGCACAAGAGTTTATTCGATGATAACCTAAATTTTCTTTCCATACAAGATGAGCTAGTAAGTCCAATCCAAAGCAACAGATTGGTGCAGAAGTCCATGTGGAGAATAGTAATGTTGATATAAGCAAACTTTATTTCTTTTGTATTCAAATGTTCCTTGCTATAAGAATGAAAACGAAAGTAGAAGCGAAGGATCTGGCAAGAAAATGAGGGTATTAATTTTAGGCATTGATGCTTTAGAATATAATTTGGTCGAAGAATTAAACCTTCGGCATCTAAAACAAGTCGAGTATGGAAAAACTATACTTACAACATCTAAAATTCTAACCCCAATACTCTGGGCTACCTTCATCACCGGAACTCTAAATCATGGTATAAACAGTTTTTTTGTACGAAAAAGTCTTCTTGCTAGAATAGGTGGAAAAATACTTGATAATTTAGGAATTGGACCTGCAAAGAAATCTAGAGATTCAATCAGAAAGGTTTTGTTAAAAGTAGGAATTTCTACAAGCCCTGTTGATAGGACAGACTTAAAGTGCGAAACAACTATCTTTGACTATGCAAAACATCCTATGGCCATTTCTATTCCAGCCTACAACGAATGGAAATCTATCCATAAGATGCGATTAAAATACTCAATTATCCGTTTGATAGAGGAGAAGAACGAAAAGAGAATTGAGGAGTGTATAGAATTAAACTGGAAAATCTTCAACGAAAAATATAGAAAAGTGGAGGAATGTTTGAATGAAACGGGTTGGGACTTGATGATGGTTCATTTCTTAATATTAGATACCATAGGACATCTATACTGGAACAAACCATCAAAGGTTAAGGATGCCTACAGATATATAGATATGAAAATGGGTAAGCTACTTGATAAAGTGAGCAAGGACATATTTACCCTAATAGTTTCAGATCACGGAATGGAAAAAGGCGAGCATACAGATCATGGTTTCTATTCATCTAGCATTCGTCTTAACTTAAACAAACCTATGCTCTCTGATTTTTACAGCATAATAATTAGGAAACTGAAAGGCTAAACCTGTAGCTATGCTGAGCAGTTTGGCTGCGAAAATTACGAAACCAGAGTATTGGAGCCGTATCTCCTTTTTAGCCAAGTTTCCACCTTTATGAAGCGTTAAACGATATAGGCAGGTCATATATTTTAATGTGATTAAAAATTTTGTATCATGTGTAGAGGCCAAGTTCTTTGGCGTGCTGATTCTCTTGACTTTATAGGATGATACAAAATAACAAATAAGCTATAAGTTTTATCTGCTAAACTATGTTTTGGACGGGTTAGACTAAGCGTAATATTTATATTGTGTTTAAACATTTTGTATTTTAGGTGTTTGTATGTTTAAACGTACAAGTGTGTTGCTTGAGGAGAGTGTCTATGAGAAACTTGTGGAGGAAAGCTTGAAAAGGTATGGTACAGTTAGAGCCATATCCAAAGTTTTGAATGAGCTGCTGAAAGATGCGCTGAAAGGTGAGAAGGAGATTGTGCGCCTTATATACTCGGAGAAGGTTGCAAAGACTTCCGCTAAGGAATTTGAGGAATTTCGCAGGGAGCTTTCGAGAAGGTTGGAAGCTTGATTCTAGATACAACGTATCTTTTGCCGCTTGCCCGAATTAGTGTAGACACTGACCTGCTGAGGGCTATTGCAGAAGGGAAGGTGGGGTGGAAGCTTGGGGAGGTAACTGTGAGCATGATTTCCATATTTGAGCTTCATGCAAAAGCCGCAAAGCTTATGGTGCCTGCGGAGTTTGTGGTTGATGCTGTTGAAGCCATATTTAGGGCTTTTAAGGTTGAACCCTTCCATAGACCTGAAATAGTTAAGGTCGCTTATGATTTGAAGAAGTTGATTTCGGATTATGTAGATTGTGTGATAGTGGCTACGGCGACTGTGTTGAAGGAAGCTTTGGCTACAGAAGATTCTCAAATCTTGTCTAATAGGGAATTATTAGAAGGGCAGTATGGGATAAGCATAGCGAGTTATAAAGAATTGGTTAAGAAATAACTCGTCAGAATTTTTAAATAATATGTTTGTTGTTGCTTTAACAGATTAGTGGAAAATGATGAAGCTTAAATATTTAAGTCTAATTTCGTTTTTAGTCAAGCATTCACCTTTGAGGAAGTGTTAACGATTTAGTCTAAGATTTACATATTTTAATTTGTTTGACTCGTCTGGTGAGTATAAAGGATGTCATTATTTTTGACGGGTAGTTTAAGGAATTTTTCGATGAATTTTCAGTTTTCTGATACGCATTGAAATTCTTTCTTTCTCTGTCATTTTGCGATACTTTATTGGTCTTTTAGCGATTTTGGAATTAGGCTTAAATATATATCTCAAAACTTTGCCATCCATGTCTTCCGGGATCTCTAGTCCAAATATGTGTAATATCGTCGGAGCCAAGTCTGTTATGTGTGCTTTTTCTAGTTCTTCTCCGGTGCTTTTAATGTCTGGACCATAAGCGATGAATATTCCATTCATTCTATGAGTTCCTCTTCCCTTATGGATTGGCTCCGAAACAAGACTGTTTCCGTAAATGCGATCAGTTGCGGCATATTCAAAATTTTTTGTTAGAAATACAATATCTGGTGCTTCTGAAAGGTAAGGACCATGGTATATGGCTTCCCTTCTGAAGGCATCTTGAACTATTTTTTGTCCATTTTCTGGGTCCTTGACTTTCAATAACTCAGATAATATGTACTCTTTGATTTGGGCATATTCTCTTTTTTTTACTATTCCTTTTGGTTCCCGTCCTTCTAAATTTATTTCTATGGAAGCTGCGGGGCCAATAGATGAGTTGAAAAATGCTTTAGTTTTGTTCCAATCAATTACCTTTTTAGTTGTGGGTATTTGCACCTGGAATTTTCTGTACATTTTTTGTAATATCGGTGATGTACGAGTTTTCTTTGCTATAGTGTAAATTGCCTCTTTTGTGATTCCTACTCTGAGCATTATTCGTTGTAGGCGAGTGCTGGAAGATCTATAGTCCTTTATAGATAGGTATTGTCCGGTATATCCCCCAGCTTTGAATTCTAACAAGCCTAACTTGTGTAGAAAATAGTTTGTGTGGAAGAATTTATACACTGGGCCAAACCCATGGTCAGACATCAAAATTACATTAACTTCATTACCCGCCTTGTTAGTTAGTTCTTTTACAAATGTGTCAACTCTCTTATAGTATTGGAGAATTTTCGTTTTATAATATTGCCAAAGATGATGCTGAATAATGTCTGTACCTCTGAAGACCATCATACAAAAATCCCATTTAATTTTTCTCATTAAATAAAGGACTGTTTCTACACGCACAGAAGTAATCTTCAAAAGATACTCGAGGATCTCTTTCGGCGAGAAACTCTTTTTCACTTCTGCTACCGGTTCATATCCGATTTTTTTAATTTCCTTGTAATATTCTGGTGGATAGACATAACAAGCGTTTGGCGGAGTCAACATCCCCGTAACTATGCACCCTTTAATTTTCTCTGGAGGGTAGGTCACCGGAACATTGACAACAATACATGTTTTTCCTTTTTCACTTAAAAGTCTCCAAAGAGTTTTTGCCTTAATATCTTTTGCATTTCTAATTTCTCTTGAATATCCTTCGCTCCTTCCAACGAAGTCGAAGACACCATGTTTCCCTGGGTTTTTTCCAGTCATGAATGATGGCCATGCAGGAGAAGTGACTGGGGGAATCGTAGAGATTAGATCGGCATGGACACCGTTTTCCATCAACATTTTAAAAGTAGGCAGTTCTCCCCTTGCAGTCCACGGCTTAATTAAATCGAATGTAGCTCCATCTAAACCTATAACGAAGACCTTCACTGGTATTGATCCTCATTGAATCAATAAACAATCATGTCAAAAAAGATTTTTCTCTCTTGAAACCAAAGTCTGTTTTAGATACTTCTAGTTCAAGCTCAACCAGATATAGAGTCCCTATTGGCAAGACTTTAATTAGTCTTTGTTTTTAAGTACTCTGTGTTAATCACATATAGTCTGTGGTATGCAGTTATATGCGTGAGATGCATGGTATAAGTTCAAAACCACCGTCTAGCCTATGTATGTAAGGTTGTCGAGGAATATGAAAGTTGTTGTGCTTAATGATTGTGCTCATGTTATGGAGGATTTGATACCTCACTTACTTAACGAGTTTGATATCGAATTTATTCCGCGAAGTAGAAGTTTATGGTCTAAAACATTTGGCATTCTATGGAAAATTCTCCGTTCACAGGGTGACATTTTTCATGTTTCATATTCTTTACAGGATGCCTATCTTGCTAACAAGCTCAAACACTTAGACATACTTCACGTTCATGGTAGTGACGTTCGCTGGACTTTACATAGTAAAAAGTATGGTTGGATTGTTAAAAGTAATATGAAACATGCTAAGAAAGTGTTGTATGCTACTCCAGATTTAGAAGAAACGGTTAAAAAATTTAGACAAGATGCCGTTTACTTACCCACACCCGTTAACATCGATATGTTCACTCCTAAGAGTCATTATTCAAAGTCTCCTAAAGCTGTTTACTTTAAACTGCATTATGAAGAATTTCCGACAAAATTAAGAAAAGTTTTAGCAGAAAACAACATACCCCTCACGATTATGGAAAAAAATGTTCCTTATAGGAAAATGCCAGAAACTTTGCGAAGGTTTGATATTTTTATCGACAGATTTACTATTCCAAGCTTCAGCAAAACATGCTTGGAAGCAATGTCATGTGGCTTGGCTACGATTGACTATCGTCATGTAGAAAATTTTGAAGAAAGAGTTACTTTCTTGCTACGCAATGGGGTTGAAGAATGTACAAAAGAAAATCAAAGTATTCTGGAGAAACATGATGTTAGGAACGTTGCTACCCAACTAGCTGACTTTTGGAGGACGTTCTAATGGAGAAAATCTTCGTTCTAGTGTTGATATATGACTATAACATAGGTTGTTTGGCGTCGCAGTTTCTTCACAATTTGGAGTCGAAAAAATGAAAATACTAATTTTAGCCTTTGACGCTTTAGAGTATAATCTTGTAGAAAAATGGAACTTAAAAAACCTTAAACAAGAAACCTATGGAAAAATACGATTGGGAGAACAATACTTTCCATCATGGGCAGACGAACCTTACACACCTATCGTTTGGCACAGCTTCATAACAGGCTTACCACCAGAAAAACATAAAATACAACAAGTGGAAAAATACAAGCACATTCCGTCGCCGCTTATAAATATAGGCAGAAAACTGCGATTAAAGAAAATGGCAAAAAGGTTCGGCATTAAACCATCGCCATTAACTTCAAATGACTATCCACATACAACAATATTCGACCAGATAAAACCATCAATAGCCATAGATGTTCCCACATACAACATAACCGAATGGAAAATAACCAAGAAAGATATTAAAGCGTTAGTAAACTATGCAGAACAAAAGTTTGTCGAACGAAAACAGAGACTTTTCAACGCTATGCAAACAGAATGGAAGCTTATCATGGCTTACTTCCGTATTCTGGACTTGATGTCGCATATTTATTTGCCGAAAAGAACATCAAAACTTTTATCCTATTACTTGAAAGTAAACAAGCTTGTAGAAAAAGTGAAAGCTATACTTCCCTCAAAGACACTTGTGTTGATTGTAAGCGATCACGGAGTGGAGATACGAGATGGGCAAGAAAGGCATAGCAATCATGCATTCTGGAGCCTAAACTGCAAAGTAGATTGGATGCCATATGACATAACAGATTTTTACAATTTTCTATTTAAAAGTAAATGAAACAATAAAGACAAAATGCATTTTTTATCCTTTGCATTCGTTTGTTGTACAATTATTTTTACGGCAGTAAATGTACTACCTAAAGTTACTTCAAGCATAAGACTAGCTTTTCGTGTTGTAACAGGGCAACAAGAATGCAGCCTCAAAGGAAACTTACGAAAGTGTTAGAAAAATCCTTAAGCCTTAGACAGAAACATGAAAAACATTACTTATTATCGATCAAATTTTGCGTTGGCATCTGGCTTCTTTGAATATTCTTTGTTAATTCTTACTTAATCAATATAACCTAATGCCCTTAATCTCGCCTTTATTTTTTCTTCATCTTCTTTAGTAAAAGTTTCCACTTCTTCCTCACTTAGCACTTCTTTTAAAACATAGGTAACATAACTCGAAACTGAAGAAAAACCTGTGCCCTTAATCCTCTCCTCGATTTTATTGAAGAGAGACATAGGTATCAGAACTTCAGCAAACTTCTCTTTTTCCTTTCTTTCCTTCTTTCCCATAATACTATTCCTCTCTATATCATATAATCAATAGTTGTAAAACAGAGAACATAAAAGCCTATCGAAAATATCATGGCAAATAACCCAATGCTTTCAGCCTTCTTTCCATATTCGTAGATTCTAAATCTGGAAGGTTTTTCCTTATCAGATAAATTATATATTCAGTTGTGCTACGATATCCGCTTCCCTTTAAACTCTTTGCAAGTCTATCATATAACGGCTTCGGAATAGGAATATTAACATACTCAACCATACTTCTTCCCTATCGCATCATAATAGAGTACTCACTATTTAATTTTCACTGATTTACAAACGATACATCATTTAAGCATAATATACTTTTAAAAAGCAAAGCTAACTCCTTTCTCACCCTTCAAGTAAACCTCCACTCGTTAAACTTTTCTAGATTTTCTGTCACATTGGTATACTATAATTTACCTATATTTCACTTTTAGGTATAGTACATTATACTTTCCTCCAAGAAATAACCAACTAGCTTAAAGACTCGTTAATCCCTCAAATAAATGACATATCATTTATATTTCATGTTAACAACGTTTAAATATCATTACTTAATCTAGAATTAGAATAGGAGCATAAAATCATGGAGAATTATCTTCAAGAACTAGAAAAGAAAAGTATAGCACTAATACGCGAAGCAAAAGCCCAATTCAAAAACCTAGCAGTTTTATGGAGTATGGGAAAAGATTCAACAGCCACCCTCTGGCTATGCAAAAAAGCCTTCTTCGGCAAAATTCCTTTTCCCGTAATCCACATAGACACAAGCTACCAATTTCCAGAAATGTACCAATTCAGAGACAAAATCGCAAAAGAATGGGGCTTTAACCTACTCTTAGCAAAAAACGAAGACGCTCTAAAAAACGGTATGTCGCCCAAAAAAGGAAGACTCGAATGCTGCACCAAACTCAAAACAGAAGCACTAAAAAACCTAATAAAAGAACGAAAATTTGATGCACTAATCTTGGCAATACGAAGAGACGAACATGGTATCAGAGCTAAAGAAAGATATTACTCTCCAAGAGACGAAAATTTCCGCTGGGACTACAAAGACCAACCAGCAGAACTATGGGACCTATACGTAAAACCCTCAGAAGATTTCTCCCACATGCGCGTCCATCCAATACTCCACTGGACAGAACTTGACGTCTGGCAATACGTAAAACAAGAAAATCTACCAGTAAACTCACTATACTTTGCTAAAAACGGTAAAAGATACAGAAGCCTAGGCTGCATGCCCTGCACAGTACCCGTTCCCTCCACAGCCAGCACAATAGATGAAATCATCCAAGAAATAAAAACGTCAAAAATCCCAGAAAGAGCAGGAAGAGCCCAAGACAAGGAAAAAGCCTACATGATGCAGAAACTGCGAAGTCTAGGCTACATGTAGGGGGATTCCCTATGATAATATTGGCTCTAGACGCCCTCGACAACAACTATGTACAAAAATTCAACTGCAAAAACCTAATACAAAAAGAACACGGTCAAACAACCCTCAAAGGCTTCAACCAAGAAAGAACAATTGTCCTATGGGCATCTTTTCTAACAGGTAAAAACATGGAAAAAGAAATTCCAATAAAAACCCAGTGGGAGTTCAAACTACACCCAGAACAAACCTTCCTTAAATTCTTCCANAAATACAAAGTAATCGACTTACCAGCATTTTCTTACAAACAACAAAACCATGAAAAAGAAAGNAAACTTCTCAAAGGTTACTTCGAAGATAAAGTGACGGTAGAAGAATACGAAAGNCTAATCTGGAAAAACCATNAAGAAAACAAAAAAGAATTCTTCAAAAACCTTGGAAAATTNCCATTACTTATAGGATATTTCAATCTGGCAGACGCTATCGGACACCTAAGNTTCGGATTAACCGAAAAAATGGCAACAGTGTATGAAGAACTTGACAAGATNGCAGAAGAAGCTAAANCTTCAGAAGACCNCATCCTTATAATCTCAGATCACGGAATGAAGGCTGTGGGAAGATACGGCGACCACAGCAGAAACGGCTTTTACTCATCAAACGTCCAGTTAGGGCTTAATTTACCAGAAATAACCAGCTTTTACAAAATCATTGAGAGGATAGCGAAAAATGAGTCTTCCTAGAATAAACCTAGTAGTCATAGGTCATAAGGATCATGGAAAATCCACATTAATTGGCAGACTGCTCTACGATTCAAAAGCAATTCAAAAACAAAAACTCGATGAAATAAGAGCAGAATTAAAGGAAACTGGAAGAAAGAAGTTTGAATTCGCCTATTTGCTTGACAGTTTAGAAGAAGAAAGAAAAGGCGGTTTAACAATAGACATAATGCAAACACCTTTCAAATCCAAGAAATATCTCTACACAATCATAGACTGCCCTGGCCACAAAGAATTCATCAAAAAAATGCTCACAGGAGCATCACAAGCAGACGCAGCCGTCCTTGTAGTCTCAGCAAAAGAAGGCATACAAGATCAAACCCGGCAACACGCCTTCCTAGCAAAAACACTGGGCATTCAACAAGTAGTCGTAGCAGTAAACAAAATGGATGCTGTCGCTTATAAAGAAAACATCTATCGCAACACCTGCAACCGATTAGAACAGATCTTAAAAAATTTAGGCTACACCAATGTGCCAATGATCCCGGTCTCCGCCATAAAAGGAGACAACGTCTACAAAAAATCTGAAAAAATGAACTGGTATACCGGAGCAACCCTAATCGACACACTAGACAGATCAATAACCCCAAGTAAAATCCCCATAAACAAGCCGCTGCGAGGAGTNGTCCAAGATGCCTACCAAGACGANAACAACCAACTAATAATTGCCTGNAAAATCGAAACTGGAACCCTCAAACCTAATGAATCTGTGATCTTTAATCCATCAGGCAAAAAGGGTGTTCTAAAGAAAATCCTAGCATTTGGCGAAAANAAGGAATACGCCCAACCTNGAGAATCAGTAGGTCTAATCGTTGAAGGAATAGACAACATAGAAAGAGGCGAAGTACTNAGCCACACTAAAACTCCACCAAAAATAGTCAAAAGTTTCTCCGCAGAAATAATCCTATTGTCTGACACCCAGATCNAAAACGGCAACGAAATTATCATTCGATACGGAACAGCTGAAAAAAGATGTAAAATACAAAAAATCCTTAGTGAAATCGACCCTGTCAACCTTACTGTCTCATCCGAATATCCAGAAATCCTAAAAGAAGGAAGCGTAGGCGAAGCAGAGTTCACAGCTCTTGAGCCGATATGCATAGAAAAATACTCAGAGTTTCCTGAACTAGGAAGATTTATCATTAAAGGTAAAAAAGGTGCAGCAGCAGCTGGAATAGTTCTCGACGTTCAAGCATAAGGAAAGGAGTTACAGTTATGGAGAAGCCTGTAAGAACTTTGATGAAAACGCTTTCTTGGCGAATTGTAGCAACATCTACCACTGTAATCTTAGTATTTTTGCTGACAAAAGATATAATGACAAGTGCCAGTGTAGGTCTATTAGAAGTCTTAGTGAAAACCATAATATATTTTGTACATGAACGAGCATGGAACCTGTTGGATTTCGGTAGAGAAAACTTCAAACCACATTTTTCAACCGATAATGAAAATTGAAAACCCATAGTTTCCATTTCAACAATTTAATCATCTTGAATAATTGTTATTATTCTTCTTCTTTCCTTTTTTCACTAGACTTAGACTATATTTATGTTAAGCAGCATTATCTTTAAGAGTGATTAGCTATGACTAAAATGAAGTTTTCCCTGAAAGTCTAAATTTCGCAAGGCTTATAAATCGATAAATAATTATTTTATTCGGTGATTCTGAAAAATGGCTAAAAGTCGAGTTGGTTCGAAAGGAGAGTTGTTCCCACCCAAAGAAATCAGGGAAAAATTAGGACTTCACGCTCATAAAAAAGTGCTTTACAAAGTAGAAGATGGAAGACTTATAGTGGAACCTATACCAAGCCTCGAAGAAATATTAAAAGAGCCCCCATCAGTAAAAATAACCCTCGAAGAATTCCACAAATTCAGAAGAAAACTCTCTCAGAAGGCTGAAACTTGAAACTTCTATTAGATACCACATACTTCCTACCAGCCATAGGCATTATAATTAAAAATCTGCCAAAAGATGCGCCCATTAAACTAATACAAAAAGGACACAAAATCTTCATAAGCAACATAACCATATTCGAACTATCTGCAAAAGGCGCCAAATATGTTGCTGCTGGAAAAATTCCGGCTGAAAGAGTAGCAAAAGGTATCAGAGTGATGGCGTACAACGAAACAATAAACAGTATTGGGATGCATGAAAGTGCAATTCTTTTAACAGCCTTCAAACTCAGAAACATTATTAGCGACTTCATAGATTGCTTGATTCTTTCATCTGCTATAAATCAGTGTGATGCTCTAATAACAGAAGACAACGATATACATGTCATCAAAGAAAACAAAACCTACCGAGAAATTGCTTTAACACGGAATTCGAAATTCAAAATATATAAATTAACAGAAATCTTGTAACGTTTTAGCCAAGGAAAGCTTGCTAAGCCTTAGCAAACATAGGAAGTTCTGAAGTTCTTTTCTTGTAATATCTACTAAGTGCCTATGGTAACTAAGTATAGATCTACATCCTAGCGTCTTAGCCACAATGCCCAGTTTTATCTTGTTCATTAATATTCATGTCGCAACTTCCTCTCTAAACTTGTTTCATAAACATTTAGCCCTGATAAAAATTCCTGTTTTCTTGGAAAGATTAGAATTAACTTGAAGTCGTTAAATGCCCGCTTCTGCAACATACATCATAAATTTTGTAATTAGGACTTCTATGCCTTCGCTTATTCTTCCTACTTCTACATCTGGCTGCGCATGAAGAAAGCGGATGTCTTCTCTCTCAATAATCTCATTCAATCTTTTGATGTAATCTGTATCGCTATATCTGGGGACAACAAATCTTTTGTTCACTTCTCTAGCTAAGTGTATGTAATATTTGCTGCAATCCGTGCCCACAATATAGATTTTTTCGCCTGTATCTCTAATTGCCCTTATAAAGTTAATAGCGGCAGTACCGCCAGCTCCAGTCACTAAGATTTTTTTCATTTCAAACTCCTCTTAATTTTTGCACTTACTTTTACCTATTCATGTACGTTGATGCCTTTAAATTTTGGTTAATCTAAACAAAAAGTTCTTCGATGTGCTTTCTACTACTTTTGTTGGCGTCCATTAATGATGCATGTAACTTAATCTAAAACTAGTGTAAAGCTAATATTATTTTCCACCCAGATCTACGTTTATTCCTAGGGAAGGGGGTCACGCGAACTGATTAACTTTTCTAACACTTCTACTCTTTTCTTTATTTTTTCAACTTCCCTTCTAACGTCCTCATCTTTTATCTCTTCTTTACGTTTCTCATTAGACTCTAAAATTAATCGCAAGAATTTTGAATCATAACTTTTCAACAGTAAAACGGTGTTAGGAATCAAACAATGTCCACCAATAACA
>Ga0180921_115_pt1 | contig 28674 bp, 39 predicted proteins | sample Deesub1362A_J573_FD_124161 | JGI IMG/M metagenome (GOLD analysis project Ga0180921, IMG submission 124161) | Candidatus Bathyarchaeota archaeon JdFR-08
TTCTCGTGCTTTCGCTCACTACGATTCCTTCTTAATTTTATTAACAACGTGGATGTGTTCAATAAAAGTTGTAGGATATTGTCCCTTTCTATCTTTCTCGTATTGCTTGACCATATCCCAGATTGTTAGGAGGCTTACAGCAGTTGCTACAAGGGCTTCCATTTCAACACCTGTTTGAGCTTTTGTTTTCACAGTAGAAACAACTTTAATTGCTGAATTGTCTATTATTTCCGCTTTTATCTCTACATTTGTGAGGGGTAAAGGGTGGCAGAGAGGAATCAGGCCACTCGTATTTTTTGCGGCTAAAATTCCAGCTATCTTTGCAGTGTATAACGGATCACCCTTTGCGATTTTCTCATTTCGGATTAGGCGAACTGTTTCAGCTTTTAATTTGATAGTTCCAGTGGCAACGGCTTCACGGTAAACTTCTGGCTTGTGTGAAACATCAACCATCGTCATATGTTTTCACCTTTGTTTAGGCTTTCAACATTCTTTTATGCTTATACCAATGATTACTTATTTGAATGTTCCCAAACTTCCACAAGTTTCTGTAAAACCTTGGTTTTTGGTACGTTTTCATTGATTCTGTATAAGTGGATTCTTCCAAAAGTTTTGTGCTGAAGGATTCCTTCTTCTTCTAGAACCTTCAGATGTTTGACTATTGTTTTGTAGTTGACGCCCAATCTTCTGGCAACTTCAGAAACGTTAAGTTCACCTATTTGCAAAAAAAGTTTTATTATTTTCATTCTGAGCTTTGAAGAGAAAAATTCTTCTACATCCATACATTTTTCACGTTCTTTCACTTTCTAAGAGGAAAGTTAATTCTTTCTCTAGATCCTTTGCTGGAATGCTCGGCAAATAAATAAGCGTTGATCTTCCATGTGTGTTAATTCTTGCAATTTCAGTTTTGATAATGCCTAGATTTGAAAAATTCTTAATATATTTCCAAAGTTGGGTGTGGCTGTGAGGTTTAACACCGTATTCTTCGCATATTATTTTATAGGCTTTTTCCGTTTCTGATGTGGAAGTGTAGGCTTTCTGACTTCCTTTAAAAACCCGTGCTATACCCAGTAGAAATAGTTTTTCGTGAAAACCCAAGAATTTTAGTTCATCCTTTTTTATAGTTGGCATTATGCTTGAAACGGCTTTTCTAACACATTCTGGCGTAACTGTTTCTAATTCGTCAGCGTCTGCATATTTTCCAGCTCGCCAAAGAAGTTCAATACCGAAGCGAGCATTCCCTTCCGTAGAAGCGAGTTCTGCTGTGAGGTTTACAGTTTCTTCTGGCACTGTAAGGGGTTTGAATGCAAGGTCAACCCTGTCGTTAAGGATGTCTATAAGTTGTTGTTTTGAATATTTCTCTAAACTTATAATGTTAGACTGTAATGTGCTTCTTGTGCTTGCATCTAATTTTTCAATGGTTCTTAGATTTCTTAGGATGCAGATGAGGGATATTCTTTGAGGTTTGTTCTGTCTTATTTCTTGCATTCTAGTAAGTTTATAGACTGCCTCTGAACCTTCGCGGTGTATGAGGCTTTCTAATTCGTCTAAAGTTAAGATGATGTAAGCGTTTTCTTCATCTAAAATTTGTAGGAGGATGCCTAGGAGTTCTTCTGCGGAGTATCCACGTTTGGGAAAGTTTGGATGAAAAACGGAGACTATGTGATGGAGGAGGAGGAACAGGCTTCCACGATATTCGCGGCAGTTAACATGGACATAGCGTAGGTTTATTTTGCGTTTTTTTGCTTCTTGGGTTATGTTGAATCCGAAACGTTGACATAGAACAGTTTTGCCAGTACCCACATCTCCCGTAATTAGGATTCTTTGTGTCATTCTATCTGGGAATTGGAGGACAAAGTTGAAAAACTCTGTTAATAGACGTAATTCTCTTTTTCTGTGGGGAAGCCTATATGGAACGTAGCTTATGTCAAGTTTTGATTCGTCCCTGAATACGCTTCCATAGCGGTGCATTAGGTTATTCCTCAAATAGACTATGTTCAATGATTTGTTATTATTTTCCTATTACTTAAAGATCTTAAGCGAAACATTAAACAAAAAGCTAATAAGCATATGTTTATTCAATTGTATGGCCAAATGATTCCTAAATATTTCTTCCTAACGAAGGGTGTTGGAAAACATAAAGAACAACTTCAATCGTTTGAGTTAGCTCTAAGAAGCGCTGGCATACAACATTGTAACATTGTAAATGTTTCTAGCATTATACCTCCTGGATGTAAGCTGGTTACTAGAGAAAAAGGTTTAAAAATGTTGCATCCAGGGGAAATAACCTTTGTTGTTCTCTCTAGGGCTGCTACCAACGAGCCGCATAGGCTTATTGCTGCTTCAATAGGGGTTGCTATTCCTTCCGGTAAGAACAATTATGGTTATCTTTCAGAACATCATTCTTATGGGCAGACGGATGAGGTTGCTGGAGACTATGCTGAAGATTTGGCTGCTACAATGCTTGCCACAACCATGGGGATACCTTTTGATCCTGAAACTGCTTGGGACGAGAGGAAGCAACAGTTTAAAACAAGTGGGCTAATAATCAAGACTACAAACATTACTCAATCAGCTACGGGTGATAAAAAAGGTTTATGGACAACAGCCATTGCAGCAGCTGTATTTGTCCCGGGAAAACGTTAGTTTGGCAACAATTCATCTGTATATGATGTTTTATTCCCAAAATGATATTAGTAGTTAAAGTAAACGCTAGATTAGGTGTCGAAACTCTTGTCTGGAGAAGTTGAAACTCCCTTAATTATAGTGAACTTTAAGACTTATTTGGAGGCGACTGGACAGAGAGCTTTAAAACTGGCCAAAAAGGCTGAGAAAGTTAGCAGAGAAAAAGGCGTCTCAGTGGCGATAGCTCCACAGTGTGTAGATCTTGCTATCGTGACAAAAGAGGTTGATATCCCTGTTTTCGCTCAACACATCGATCCGATATATGCTGGAAGTCATACGGGACATGTCCTTGTTGACGCCGTGAAAGAGGCTGGTGCCGTGGGAACTTTGGTTAATCATTCCGAAAGGCAGCTTAAAGTTTCGGATATAAACAGAATTATTGAGATAACTCGTGAAAAGGGGTTGATTTCTGTTGTATGTGCTAATAATCCTAACATTAGTATGGCAGTGGCAGCTTTGAAACCAGAGATAATTGCCATTGAGCCCCCTGAGCTTATAGGAACTGGGATTCCTGTTTCAAAGGCAAAACCGGAGGTTGTTACAGGTACGATTAAGCTTGTTAGGGAAGTCAACTCTGAGGTGACTGTTCTTTGTGGGGCAGGTATAACTTGTGGTGAAGATGTGGCAGCTGCTTTAAGGCTTGGAGCTCAAGGAGTTTTGGTTGCAAGCGGTGTTGTAAAAGCGAAAGATCCATATAATGTTTTGTTGGAATTTGCACAGGCAGCCATAGAGGCGGGCGGGTTGGAAAATTGAAGGTTGAAGCTGAATGTGCGGGCTGTATCGTTAGCAGGGCTGTGGCAGAAGCCTTAGAAGCTACTCCAAATCCAGCGTTACGTTTCAGAGTTATGGCTGAGCTTTTTCGATTGTTAAATAAGGAGTTTAGACCTACTGCTGTTCCTGCCGATTTAGGCACCAAAAGAGACCGTTTGATAAAGAGAATTACAGGTAATGAAGATCCCTGTGAAAGGATCAAGCGTAAAAGTAACGAAAAAGCCTTGAAGCTTTTGCCTTATGCGAAGAAAATGGTGGAAGAAGGTTATACACAGCAGGATAGGTTTAAACAGGCATGTCTCTGTGCGATCGTTGGCAACATAATGGAATTTGACATTCCTGGCCATAAATTTACTTTTAGCACTTTGAAGAAGAGTTTTCAAGATGCTAGAAAAGATTTAGTTGTGGATGATACGCTTAAGATTTACGAGTTGACGAAGAAATCACATGATATTCTTTATTTAACAGATAATGCTGGAGAAATAGTTTTTGACACTTTGCTGGTGGAGCAGTTGAAGAACATGGGTTTGAACGTCATTGTTGCTGTTAAAGGTTCGCCTATAATGAACGATGCCACGCTTGAAGATGCAGAGGTTTCCGGTTTGAATAAAATTGCTGACAAAGTTATAACTACAGGGACTGACGCCGTTGGTTTAGCTTTGAAAGAAGTTTCAAAAGAGTTTCTTGAAGTTTACAATTCTGTGGACATCGTTTTTGCTAAAGGAATGGGGTATGCGGAAACCTTAACTGAGTATAAACTGAAAAAGCCGCATGTTCTACTCTTTAGAACTAAATGTAATCCTGTAGCAAACTATTTTGCTGTTCCTAGAGGAAAAAATGTTGCAAAGTTGATGTGGTAGATGACCCTGCCAATTATTAGGATAGATGAAAAGGAGCTTTCATGTTTTGAGGATGCGATTAAGCGAGAGTGGATTGTGACAAATGGGTTAGGGGGCTATGCTTCTTCTACAGTTTTAGGGTTAAACACGAGGAAGTATCATGGACTGCTTGTTGCTGCTCTTAAGCCTCCTAGAAAAAGAACTGTATGCCTTTCTAAAGTAGATGAAGAAGTGATTATGGGAAGTGAGAGCTATCCCCTTGGTGTAAGCGAATTTCAAAACGGCATTTTTCCAAAAGGCTACTTGTTTCTTAAGGAATTTTCAGTCTCCCCTTTTCCAAGGTATGTTTATTATGTTCAAGATGTCAGGGTAGAGAAAAACCTTTTCCTACCGTACAGAAAAAATGCTGCTATAATCTTATATCAAATTTTCAACAAAGCAGATTTGGATGTGAAATTTCGGGTATATCCTTTAATAAACTGGAGACACATTCATTTTGTGACCAATCGTTGGAGAACTTCCTTTAATTTTGTTCAGAAACGAGGAGACAAGGCTGTAGACGTTAGGTTTGGCTTAACTGAACCTGTTTTGTTGATGCAAGCTACCAGCGGATGTTACAAGGCTGATGGACGGTGGATTGAAAAGATATATTATCGAGAAGAAGCAGAGCGTAAGGAGAGCTGTCTAGATGATTGTTACCAGCCTGGTTTCTTTGAATTTAATGTAAAAAGAAGCAAAGGAGAAAATTTTGCAATAGTTGTTGTTGCAGACGAAATGAAGGCTGAAGCGCGAAAAATTCTGGATGAGCTAGGACATACTTTTTCTGACATAGAAAGGTTATACAAAAGTGAGATGCAGCACCGTAAACTTTTTTTGGAAAAATTTTACAAGGATCATGGAACCCTTTCTGACAGTGACTGGCTTAGTTGGCTTGTTATGGCTACAGATATGTTTGTAGTTGAGCAAGCCGTTATAGCTGGTTATCATTGGTTTGAAGTTTGGGGAAGAGACACATTCATTTCTCTTCCTGGTTTGATGCTTGTAACTGGCAAATTTGAAGATGCAAGAAAGGTTTTTCTATCTTTTAAGGAAAAATGCAAAAATGGTTTAATTCCAAACTTTCTTCCAGACGGGTTAGATCAACCAGTTTACAATTCAGTTGATGCGTCTCTCTGGTATGTAAACGCTGTTTTACAGTATCTCAAGTACACGGGTGATTTCAAATTTGTTCGTAAAAATTTGTGGGAAACCATAAAAACCATTATTGAAGAGTATCTTGAAGGCACCATTTTTAATATACGAGCGGATTCTGATGGACTACTTTTTCACGATGCTCAGCTAACATGGATGGATACTGCTATAAATGGACAACCTGTAACTCCTAGAACTGGTAAAGCCGTGGACGTTCAAGCATTATGGTATAACGCTTTAAAAACAGCGGCTTTGCTCGCCGAGAAGTTTGGAGAAAAGAACTTTGCAGAAAAATACACTACGAAAGCTGAGAAAGCTAAAAGAAGCTTTGAAGATAAGTTTTGGAATGCTGAGAAAAACTACCTATTTGACGCTATAGATGGAGAAGCTAAAGACGATTCTTTAAGACCTAACCAGATCATTGCTGTTGCTTTGGATTTTATTATGCTTGATAACACAGAAAACGAGAAAATAGTTGATATTGTAGGTAAGGAACTTTTGACACCTTATGGATTGAGAACTCTTTCGCCCAATGATCCAAGATATGTTGGCGTGTACGTTGGTGACAGAATTAGTCGAGATAAAGCCTATCACAATGGTACGGTTTGGCCTTGGCTTCTAGGGCCCTTCACATCGGCGTATCTTAAAGTTAAGGGGTATGCTGACTATAGAAGAGAATATGCGTTTAGAAACTTTCTTCTAAATCTATTTACCGACCATGTTTATAAGGCTGGACTTGGTGCTATTAGCGAAATTTTCGATGGAGATTCCCCTCATACGCCTAGAGGATGCATAGCTCAAGGATGGAGTGTCGCCGAGCCTTTTCGGGCTTACGTTGAAGACATTATGCTGGTTAGGCCGAAATATGAAAAGGAAGTTTTACAATTTTCATTGTGAAATTGTTTCTCTTAGGCTTTTAGCAGCAGTTTCTGGCGTAACCGTGTTTATGTACATGCCTGTGCTTTTTTCGAATCCAGCCCAGATGGCAAGTTTTGGATAAACCTCTAGATGCCAATGATAGTATTTTCTAGCTTTCTTGTCTATGGTCATGTGAAAACCATAATTGTATGGTGGATCGTTCACAAGTCTTTTTAATGCCTTAAAACAAGTCTTTAGAGTTCGGGCTAAGACTTTAACTTTGCTTTGTTGCATGTCTAAAAGGGATGTTTCATGTTTTTTGGGGAAGATCCAGAATTCCATGGGGTTAACACTTGCCCAAGGAGTGAAAGCCACAAAACTGGAATTTTCTAAAATAAGCCGCGGGCTTTTGCTTTCTTTTTCGATGATATCGCAGAAGACGCATTTTTTGTTTTGTTTCCAGATTTTTCTGCTGGTTTCAAGTTCCTTCTTGATGGTTGATGGTATAAAGGGTGTGGCAATTATTTGGCTGTGGGCATGGGAAAGGGATGCTCCAGCTTCTAATCCGTGGTTGCGAAAGATTGAAACGTATTTAACGTAGGGTTTTGCAGCTAGCTCTTTTAGTCTGTCTCTGTAGGCATTAATTACATAGATGAGTTGTTGAATTTTTGCGTCTGCTGGATGTTCATTGTGTCTGGGGGACTCAATTAAAACTTCGTGGTGTCCTATCGCTTCAGCNAGATCAGNGTTTTTATCTATTCTTTTTCCACCAGCTTTTTGTTTTGGTGGGGTGAAAGCTGGGTAAAGGTTGGGTACGCAGCGGATCAGCCAGTTTTTATGTCGAAAACCGTTTTCATCTTTGACTTTTCTGATTTTTCTGCCGGATTTTAGATAGACTAGAACTGCAGGTGGTGTCATGTGCTCGTTGCCTGGGCAGAGGGGACAAACGTCGACTTTTGCTTTTTCTCTTTTCTTTTTTGCGAAGTCTGTGGGTCTTCGGCTGCGTTCAGTGGCAATAACAACCCAGCGGTCTAGGAGATAATCCTTGCGAAGTTCGTTGAAGGTCATGGCTAAACTTATCCGCATAAAAACATTTAGCATTTTCCGAAACGGCGGTGGGTCACTGGGGTTCGACACCCAGAATCCGCCAAACCCTCCAAACCCTACACTCGTACCCGCACCCCCTTGAGCGCTGAACGTCCAGACTTAGGTTGCTCCCTCCCGGGCCTGGCCAGGTTCGCCTGGTTAACACCGGAGACAACTTTCCTACGAAAGTTGCCCGATGACCGCCAGCCCCAAGGGACGGGTAGTCACTGCCTCGGAGATAGAGGGTTTTAGCGGCCACGGATGCCTCAGCCNCAGCTTTCGGCCCGTCGTATAGAGGGTTTACGGTGCAAGGGACCCCTAGCCCCCCGCCTAAGACCCACCGCCAAAACATTCTGAGGAGTTCAAAACTATAAAACTTTACCTAATAGAGCTGTCGAGCCATTCTAAGTAAGCGTTCAATCCTGTAATAATTGGCAAGGCTATAATTTCCGGGACTTTGTAGCTGTGTAGGGCTTTCACTTTTTCAGAAAGTTTTTCAAAAAGTTCCAAACGAGTTTTCAGCAGAATCATGTGTTCTTCTGCCTTTTCCGTTTTTCCTTCCCATGTGAAAATTGATGTAATTGGGCNGATGATGTTGGCGCATGCAATAAGTCTTTCATCTAATAGGCATTGAGCGATTTTTTCTGCTTCTTCCCTACTTGAAGTGGTCACTAAGACTACTGCGTAAGGTTTCTTCAAATGTGCATCTCCTTTTAAACAGCTTATTTAACAGTCAAGCTTATTTTTGATTATTATAAGATTATGTTTAATTTTTATGAAATCTGGAGAGGTTAAACATGAAAACTATTGGTGTTGTTACAAGTGGAGGAGATGCGCCTGGCATGAATGCGGCTATTCGTGCAGTNACGCGTATTGCTTTTTCAAAAGGATTTCAAGTTGTGGGTTTTGAGAGGGGTTGGGAAGGTCTAATACGTGACACTTATGTACGCTTAACTCCGCGATCAGTAGGCGGTATAATCCAGCTGGGCGGCACAATCCTTCACACCACGAGATGCCCCGAATTCAGAAAAAAGGAAGGGATTAAGAAGGCTGCAGAAACTCTTTTCACCCATAATGTTTTCGGACTAGTTGTTATTGGAGGAGAGGGGTCTTTCAGAGGAGCTTTGGAGCTTAGCCGAGAAACCGACACTCTGATAGTTGGGATTCCTGCTACTATTGACAATGATGTGTTTGGGACGGACGAGACTATAGGTTTCGATACTGCTGTGAATACGGCGGTTTCGGAGATAGACAAGATTCGTGACACGGCGGTTTCTCATGAAAGAGTATTTATTGTAGAAGTAATGGGTAGGAAGAGAGGTTTTATTGCTGCTACAGTAGGCATAAGTGTGGGAGCTGAGACAATTCTTGTTCCAGAAGTTCCTTACAATAAGGAGGAGGTATTCGAAACTATTAGAGAAAATATTGCTAAAGGTAAAAAGTCCGGGATCATTGTAGCTGCAGAGGGGGTGGGTGATACGCGTAAAATCGCTAAAGAGATAGAGGAGAATGCTGGGGTGGAGGTTAGGCTTAGTGTTTTAGGTTATGCTCAGAGAGGAGGAAGTCCTACAGCTAGAAGCAGGCTTTTGGCAGGTCTCTTTGCAGAAAAAGCTGTTGAGCTATTATTTGAAGAACGTGGTGGTAGGATTGTATGTTTGCAAAATGGGAGTATAACCAGTATGGAGCTTAGGAAATGTTGTGAGCGGGAGAAGCCGTTAGATTTGAATTTGCTTAAGCTGGCGAAAGTTTTGGCAACCTAGCCAAAAAATATGCTTGCTATTTCGTAAAGTTCTAAATCCACGGTTTTTCGCTTTCCAACAACTTCTTTTAGGGGAACCGAGACTATTTTGTTTCCTTGAAGGGCTACCATGTATCCAAACTTTCCTTGGTGAACGAGGTCTATGGCTGCTATTCCATATCGTGTGGCTAGTATTCTGTCAAAGGCTGTGGGAGAGCCGCCTCGTTGGAGATGTCCTAAGACTACGACACGTGTTTCAATTTCTAGGCGTTTCTCGATTTCTTTGCCTAGGAAGTAGCCTACGCCTCCTAGGCGTATATGTCCAAACTCGTCTATGCTTTTACTGTAGACAATTTCTTTTCCACCTTTAGGTTTGGCTCCTTCGGCTACAACAATTATGCTGAAGTTTCTGCCCCTTTCTTGTCTGTGTTTAATATACTCGCATACTTCTTGTATGTCAAAGGGTTTTTCTGGGATTAGGATTACGTCTGCACCTCCGGCGATTCCTGCTTCTAGGGCTATCCAGCCTGTATATCTGCCCATGACTTCGAGGATCATAACGCGGTGGTGGGCTTCTGCGGTTGTGTGGAGTCTGTCAAGGGCTTCTGTGGCTATAGCGACGGCTGTGTGAAAACCGAAGGTATAGTCTGTTCCAGCAAGGTCGTTGTCGATTGTTTTGGGTACTCCTACACATTTGAGTCCATATTCACCCATTTTATAGGCGACGCGTAAGTTGTCATCGCCGCCAATAACTACAACAGCTTCAATATTCGCTTTTTGAATATTGTTCATTATTTTTTCTGGTCCTTTTTCGTGCTTGAAGGGGTTAGTTCTTGATGTACCTAGAATTGAGCCTCCACGGGGAAGAATTCCTGATATAGATTTTAAGTCTAAGGGGGTGAATTCTCCTTCTAGAAGTCCACGCCATCCGTCTCTTATCCCAATCATCGAATAACCGTATTTTTGAATTCCTTTTCTGACAACCGCTCGAATAACAGCGTTAATTCCAGGAGCGTCACCCCCACCGGTTAAAACTGCAACTTTCATTTGCTTTTCTTCCTTTCAGGCTTTTTCAGAGCTTTCGAAAAGGCGCATTTTGCTTTTGACAACCTCTTTCATGGCTTCTTTTGCTGGACCTAGAATTTTTCTAGGGTCAAATTCTTTGGGTTTGGTGGTTAAAACTTCGCGGATGGTGGCAGTAAAGGCTAATCTTAGGTCTGTATCTATGTTTATTTTTGAGATTCCTAGGGAAATAGCCTTTTTTATATGTTCTTCGGGTATTCCTTTGGCTCCTGCAAGTTCAGCNCCGTATTTAGNAGCTTTTTCAATTATCCATTTGGGTACGCTGGAGGCTCCATGTAAAACAAGGGGCACTTTGACTTTTTCTCTGATATTTTTTAATCTTTCAAAGTCAAGTTTGGCNGCACCTTTGAACTTGTAGGCTCCGTGAGAAGTTCCAATTGCGATAGCTAAGGCGTCAACATTTGTTCGTTCTACAAATTCTTTGGCTGCGTCTGGGTCTGTTAAAACTGCTTCTCTTTCGTCAACGGTTGATTCTTCAATGCCAGCAAGTCTTCCAAGCTCAGCCTCTACAGAGACATCTTTTGGTTGGGCGAGATCCACGACTTGTCTTGTTAAAGCGATGTTTTCTTCGAATTTTAAAAAGGAACCGTCGATCATGACTGAGGTGAATCCAGCCTCGATACATTTGGAGATTATTTCGAAGTCTTTGCCATGGTCTAGGTGGAGCGACAGGGGTATTGGGGATGATTCTGCTGCTGTTTTAACAATTTTTGTAAGGTAGGCTAAGCCGCCATATTTTATGGAGCTGGGTGTCACGGCGACTATTACAGGTGACTTTTCTTCTATGGCGGCTTCTACTACAGCTTGAAGGCTTTCTAGATTTTGAATGTTAAATGCTCCTACAGCGTAGCCTTTTTGTGAAGCAGGTATTAACAGTTCTTTGTTTGTTACAAGCATGTTATCCACGGTTGTTCAATATTGTTTGAGATTCATATAAATGGTTTACAAATTTAGGCGCTTAATTTTGAGCGTATAGCCAGGATACGAAGCTAGCTTTAACCTTATTTCTTTTAAATCTTTTATGATATGTGTTAGTTTGAGTGGTTGGCTTATGAGTGGCAAGCAAACTAAAGAGTTTCCAAAAATTGAAATTAAAATATTAGAAAAGCCGTCTTATGTTGTTGATGGTTCTGGGCTTAAACGTTTTAGCACTAAAAACGTGATTTTTGAAAGGATTATGCAGGATTCTTCNTGGAAAGGGTATATGTTAATGTACGACGAAAAAGTGCCAAGCATGGTCAAAGAGGGAAAGATTGGTTATTCTAGAGTTGATTNNGCTCTGGCTTATGCTTCATGGATAGTGCATGATGCCTTTGAAGGGGGCTTTGCCAGAAACAGAATAGAGCCCTACAGAGCCTCTGCAGGTATGAGGGGGGCAGATTGGACAAAGAACAGATATAAAGTAGCTGATCCACGGCAGATGAGTACCTACGTGAAGCGGGCGGCAAAGCTTTTCGGGGCTTCTCTAGTAGGAATATGTAAGCTTAACAGAAAATGGCTTTACAAAGAATCAGCTATCCCTGAAAAATTTGAAAATGTCATTGTTATGGCTGTTGAAATGGACGCGGAGGGAATTGCTACCTCCCCTGCGGTTCCAGCGGCTGCTGCCACTGGGGTTGGATATTCAAGAATGGCTTTTATCCTTGCATGTATGGGTGAGTTCATTAGGAATCTTGGTTACGAGGCAATTCAATGCGGGAATGACACCGCCTTGAGCATACCTTTAGCCATTGACGCGGGATTAGGAGAACTGGGAAGAAACGGATTACTAATAACTCCCCAATATGGTCCAAGGGTTAGGCTTTGTAAAATCTTTACGGATCTTCCTCTTAAACCCGACAATCCTATAGAGTTTGGTGTTAGGGACTTTTGCAGGAAGTGCAAGTTGTGTGCAAAGAAATGTGAGGCAAAAGCTATTTCGATGTCGGATGAGCCAAGCTTTGAGATAGCGTGCAAATCTAACAATCCTGGAGCCCTCAAATGGTATGTGAACAGTGAACTATGCTATTTGTTTTGGCATGAGAATGGAATAGATTGTTCTACTTGCATCAAGGTTTGTCCTTACAACAAAATTACAGCAAGAAAGAGTAATGTTTCTATAGAGGAGTTTTGGAAAGGGCAATGAATGTCTGCTAAAGGCAAGAAGTTATCAAGGACTAGGGTTAGCAGGTATATGAGCTATCTCCTTAGGCATAATCCGGAAAATTTGAGAATGGATAAGCAGGGTTTTGTGGATTTGAATGAGCTTCTAGATAAGATTAGAAAGCGTTTTGATGTTGACGAGAGTTTTATCCGAGGAATTGTATATAGTAGTAGGAAAAGACGGTTCGAAATTGTTAAGGATAAGATTCGTGCTTTGTATGGTCATACTGTACCTGTGGAAATTAAGTTTGAAGAGGAGGAAGCCATAGAGAAGCTTTATCATGGGACAACAGCGGATGCAGCTTCTAAGATTTTGAAAGTAGGTCTTAAGCCTATGGGGCGTAGATGGGTGCATTTGTCGCCGACTGTCGAAATAGCTAGGGAAGTGGGATTGAGAAGAACGGGAGATCCTGTTATTTTGGAGGTGGATGCTAATGCTGCTAGAAAGGGTGGAATAAGATTTTACATGGCTACTGATAAGGTGTATTTGTGTGATTATGTGCCACCTGAGTATATTCGGTATTTCGTTTACGATGATATTGCAAAGAAAAGCTGATGTTATTTTTGTTTTTGACTTTTGTTCTTGTGCAAAGAAGTTTTGTTTCATCGGTTAAGGCTTTTCCATCAGTTTATGAGGGGGACTTAGTTCTTTTAGGGGATAATGTGACTTTGATTGAAAGAAAGTTTGACATTAACGGTAGTATAGTGATCAAAGATAATGCAACGTTAGTGCTTAGAAATGCTTTGCTGAATTTTATTCAAAATGAAAATTTTATGTATAATATTACTCTTAAAAATCCATTAGGTGGGAATCCCTGTCTTTTGGTTTATAATTCGACTATAACGTCAAATTATAGAATGAGCATTAGAATGTTTGAGAACAGCACTGCAACTTTAAGCAATTCTACAGTTGATTTATGGACCTATATATTACGAGATAAATCTGTCTTGTCAGTTCTCGACGGATCTGGTGTCGAATGGTTATGGGGCAGTGGATAACTCTTCCGTAGTTGTTTATAACTCTACTATTTCTCGGAGGTTTGAAATTTATGGATCTTCCCAAGTTCAGGTATATGATTCTGAAATAGATAATCTTTACATTGGACCAAACTCTGTGAATTTTACTATTTCTAATCTTACTTTTGGACTTATTGGAAATTGGAATTTTCTAAGGAATTGTTCCGTGGAAATGCTGCCCGGGGGAGAATCGCCTAATGTAACGTTAACCAATACATGGCTTGAAGATTGGATGTTCTTTTTCTATGGAGATTCCTATGCAACAATATCTGATTCCACCTTGGGTAAGATTGCAACATTCGCCTCCTCCACAGTGTATCTGTTCAATTCCACAGTGTATTACACGGATTTTACCAGTTCCTCTCGAGTCTTTATGTTTGATTCTAAGATTTTGGGATATTTGTATACTCGTGGATCTTCTACTGTTTCGTTGGTGAATTCTACATCTCATTCCATTTACGATGTAAAAGATGTTTTTTGTGCGAATGGTACAGCACTCGGTCCGAAATTGACAAATACGGATGGTTGGACGCGGTTTGTGCTTCAAGAAAAACTGGTGAACGCTACTGGTGAATATCTGGCCGGACCCTATGTTATAAAAGCAGCCTATGAATTGCATTATGAAAAAATGCAAGTGGACATGAATGAAAGCAAGCAGTTAACTGTGCAACTGGACTTTGTGATTCCAGAATTTCCGTTTTCTATACTGTTAAGCGTGTTTGTAACAGCAACTCTTATTGCAGTCATAGTTCGCAAGAGGAAAAGTTTCGTTTATGTATATTAAGCTAAAAATTAGATTTAGGTTTGAGGTCATAAAATCTACCTAAGACGAATGTACACGTATCTACATCTTTTCTATATGAGAATTTTAACTGACTAGTAATTCATTTTCAAAGTATTGATTTTGACTTCTTAAAGCAAATATTTGAAATCAATAATCTAAAGATGGGTGTAAACTTGAAAAAAGAATCTAAGAAAGAGACAGCGTCTAGAGATTTCTCTAACCTGTTGAGAAATGTTTCTAGGGAAGAAAGGAAAATAGAAGCGAATAAACCCTTGTACTTAACTAGATATGAATAATCCTGTATTGTTTTTGTAAGTTGGATTTGTTTTATTGTCGGATAGGTGTTCCAGAACAATTTTTCATAAAATTTATATAATTTTTGTTGGTTAATTGTTTGATGTAGGGAGAATAGGTTTCAATTTCTGGTTTGTTAACTTAAAGTGTTTAATTGTATGCCAAGTTAATAAACTGAATTTTGGAACGTTAACTCCCTTAAAAGCGCAATCATGAGGAAAAAGAATGGAATTGAAAACAGGATTAATAATCTCATTGATTGTGATCGTAACTCTAATATCGGTGGTAAAAATTATACCAGTAAAGCCAGAATTTCATGGAACTGTTTATATTAGGGCTGATGGAAGCGTAGATCCTTCTGAGGCACCGATTCAAAGGGATGGAGACGTCTACACCTTAACAGACCACATTACTAGTTCTGGCGATGGAATTGTTATTGAGAAAGACAACATAATACTTGATGGGGCAGGCTATACAATTCAAGGATCAGGGGCTGATGGCTCAGACGGAATAAATCTTTCGGGAAGAGATGGGTCAGTAATTAAAAACGTGACGATCAAAAATTTCGATCACGGCATTTTGCTTGACGCCTCTTATAACAATACTTTTAGCCAAAACAGAATAACAAACAATAGGTATGGCATCTATTGCGGCACTTGGTTCATGGAACCTTCAAACTATACCATTATAACCGGAAACAACATAACGGCCAACACTGGCCACGGCGTCTACCTCTGGAGTTTTCACTATAATATCTGGGGAAACAACATAACGGCCAATAGTGGTTGTGGCATTTACTTTACAAGTGGTAACAATGGTAATATTAGCCGAAACAACATAACAGAGAACAAAGATCGTGGCATTTTCCTTCATGGTTCTCACAATAATATTAGTGAAAACAACATAACAAGCAACGGAGACTGGGAAGGGATCACCCTTCTATCTAGCTCTTACAACAACATAACGGGAAATACCTTCACTAACAATAGTCTTATGATTTATGATTCTGATTCTTATCAAAATATTGTAGTTGACAACACCGTAAATGATAAGGCCCTCATATACCTTGAGAGTGTAACTGATTACAATGTTGAGGATGCAGGGCAGGTAATACTGGTTAATTGCACTGGCATAAGGGTTGAAAACCTTAGCTTGTCACAAACATATGTTAGTGTGGAGTTGCTGAACACAACTGATAGCATTATTTCAGGAAACAATTTAACAAACAACATCGCTGGCATCATGCTCGATTCTTCTAACAACAACACTATAGAGGGAAACAACATAGCAAACAACAAATACGGCATTATATTCGAGTCTTCCTCTAACAACACAGTTTCTGGAAATGACCTGGCAAACAGCAGGATTGGTATGTGGTTGGAAGATTTTTCTAACAACACTGTTAGCGAAAACAAAATAACAGCAAGCAGCCTGTTTGGCATGCTTTTTATCGTTTCCTCGGATAACAGTTTTTATCATAACAACTTTATAGCCAATTTGGAACAAATTCACGATATTTCATGGGACTACGAAACTTTTGATCCTTCGATTAACTTTTGGGACGATGGTTACCCTTCTGGTGGAAATTACTGGAGCGACTATACCGGCGTAGACCAGTATAGTGGTTCTTCTCAGAACCAGCCTGGAAGTGATTTTATAGGTGATACACCCTACGTTATTGACGAAAATAACGTTGATAATTATCCCTTGATGGGTTCATGGACGATGGAAGGAGAGAATGTTACTGTTCCTCTCTCCATGGATGTTGTCTTAACTTTTGAAAACATAACATCAAGCGGAATAACAACTCTTAATATATCTTCAACAGGGCCTGATCCTCCCTCAGGGTTTAAGCTGGCTACAACTCCACCTATGTACTATGATATTAATACAACAGCTAATTATACTGGGAAAATACAGATCAGAGTTGTTTATGATGACACTGGGATGACACCTGAAGAAGAGGCAGGTTTACGTTTGATGTATTGGAATGAAACATTACAAGAGTGGGTGGACATAACAACAGACTTGGATACGGAAAACAACATAATATATGGAGAGGCTAAAGGACTCTCATTATTTGCTGTCATGACTCCACTTGTACATAACATTGCAATTCAAGATGTCTCTCCAACAAGAACTCTCATTGGGCAAAATCGCATATTAACAATACAAGTAGCAATCAAAAACTGGGATTATGCTGAAACCTTTAACCTCACCTTGTATGCTAACAATACAGAGATAGGAGTACAAGAAATAACACTACTAGGTGTAAGCAACACAACCATAACTTTTACTTGGAATACTACAGGTTTTGCTAAGGGCAATTACACTATAAGTGCCTATGCCGCTCCTGTCCCTGGAGAAACATATACTGAGGATAACATCTATGTTGATGGGGTTGTGTGGGTTAAGTGGCTTTATGATAATACTGGCGACGGTTACTGCGGCATAGATGACATTGTGGCTGTGGCCGAACGCTTCGGCACTGAGCCAGGAGGCCCACCCAACTCTAACGGCTTCTACTATCATCCAATCTATGACATAACCTGCGACGATTACATAGGCATCGACGACGTCGTAGAAATAGCCGAACACTTCGGCCAAACAGACCCATAAAACACCCTCCCTTTTTCTGATTAGCCAAATCTACTAGCTACCCTGTTGCATTGATTATTTGGTATACCCCCTCACATACACTAACACGATAGAATACTATAATTATAACGCATACCAGTTAAAATTCTTTACACATTAGAACATTTTCGAATTCGTATACCAGTTGTTCAAATTTTAAAGCTCCATGTTAATCTCATGGTCGACCACATCTCAATCCTTTTATAATATTCCAAATTCTCCAAGCTATAAGAAACGAAAAGGATTTAAAATCCAAAAATAACCTTTCATTGTTAACATGCCCTGGTAGTATAGTCCGGTCTAGTATAGGCGGCTGTCGCCCGCCCGACCCGGGTTCAAATCCCGGCCAGGGCGCCAAACTATGGTTGCAATTGTGTGTTATAACGTTAATTTTATATACTGTTATGATTCAAAAGCATTTTATTCTGGTGTAATTGAGGGTTGGAGATGGTGAGGGCTGTTATGGGCGGGTTTGGGTTGCGGAAGAGAGCTAAGGATGGGTTGTTTGAGGTTTATGGTGTTCCTTTGCGGAGGAGTGTGTTGTGTAGGTTGTTGAGGGTGGCTCAGCGTGGCGGGTTTTTGTTTAGGTGTTTGAAGGCGTGTGAGGTTAAGTTTGTGAGGTTGGTGGTGGAGTTGGCTGAGAGGGTTAGAAGTTTTCTTTTGGCTAGGGCTATTGCGCCTATAGTAAAGAAGTTGCTGGAGGCTTTGAAGGGTAGTCGTGAGTTGATGATTTCTGTGTTGGGTGAGGTTACTTATTGGATGAAGGAAGCTGGGCGGGGTCTTGCTGAAAAGATTAGTGGAATTGCTGTGGAATGGGGTAATAGGTCTGCTGTTAAGTGGTCTCGTGATTTGGGTTTTATAAGATATTTGACGGTTATGAATCTTGCTGAATTTAAGAGGAGACAAGCTTCTTTTGAAGGCGGGGCTGCTGGAGGAGCGTAATAAAGGGTTATTTTAAGGACAGAACTGAAGAGTGAGCTTAGCGAATACACTTGGTAAATAGGGAGTTTAAGAGATAGCTGTGACGTTCGGTAAAATACTTGTTACTGGGGGCGCGGGTTTCATTGGAAGCCATCTTGTAGATGCTTTGGTTAATGATGGATACGAGGTTGTTGTGTTTGATAATTTGTCGACAGGTAAGGTTGAGTATTTAGAGGGGCATATGCGAAATAGTGCTTTTCGCTTTGTTGAAGGTGATGTACGCGATGAGCATGCAGTATCGAAGGCTTTAGACGGTGTTGGGGTAGTTTTTCATTTGGCGGCGTTGACAAGTGTGCCGTATTCTGTGAAAAATCCGCAGGTGACATGGGCAGTTAATGTGGGGGGTACAAGAAGCTTGTTGGAGGCAAGCTTAGGGGGTGATGTTGAGTGTTTCGTTTTTGTTTCTTCTTGTGCTGTTTATGGCGAGCCTGAATACTTGCCTGTTGACGAGAATCATCCAGTAAGGCCCATTTCTCCTTATGCGGAGAGTAAGCTTGAGGCTGAGAGGGTGTGTGGGGTTTTTCAGGAAGAGTATGGGTTGAGGACTGTTGTGTTTAGGCCTTTTAATGTATATGGGTTAAGAATGCGAAGTGATCAGTATGGTGGTGTTATTTCTCGTTTTATTGAACGGCTGAGGGCTGGGGAGTCTCCAGTTATTTATGGGGATGGGGAGCAGACGAGGGATTTTGTTCACGTTGGCGATGTTGTTGAGGCGATGGTGCTTTCTTTGGATAATGGTAATGCTGTGGGGAGAACTTTTAACATAGGCAGTGGAAGGCCTACGACAATAAAAAGTCTGGCGAGGCTTTTAATAGAGATTGCTGGAGTTAGTGGGGTTGAGCCTGTTTACAGTAGGGCTAGGGTTGGCGATATTAGACATAGTTATGCAGACATTAGCCGGGTTAAGGATGTTTTGGGGTTTGAGCCGAGGTTTTCTCTTAAAAAGGGCTTGTTGACGTTGTTTCAGGACTTGTCATGAGGCAGGTGTGAGGGGCTAAGAGAATGTTGGAAATTGTTGTTTGCGAGATTCGAGGGCACTGTCCAGTGTATAAGGTTGGTGATAGGATAGTTGTTGATGATCCTAGGATAGATTTGGAAAGGACTGATGCTTTGTGTGTGCATGCTTTGTCGTCTTTGTTGCATTATGTTTTGATTTTGGATAGGGGTGGTGATCCTGTGGAGTTGGGATTAACTAGGCCTGAGGATAGAGAACATGCGTACATACAGTGTGTGGATCCTGGAGAGCCTTACACGCATGGTGGAACTGTGATTTTTAGGATACGAAGGGTTGGGAAGAGTCGAAAATGAAAATTGCAATTGTTTTGGGGACTCGTCCAGAAATAATTAAGTTTTCGCCGGTTGTTCGGCAATGTGAGCAGTTGGGTTTAGACTTTTTTATTTTGCATACTGGGCAGCATTATTCGTATAATATGGATAGGGTTTTCTTTGAGCAGCTTGAGCTGCCTAGAGCTAGGTATAACCTTGATGTGGGTTCTGGGACTCATGGTGAAGAGACTGGCAAAATGTTGATGGGGATAGAGAAGGTTTTGAGTTTGGAAGGTCCAGATGTTGTTTTGGTTGAGGGTGATACTAATACTGTTTTGGCTGGAGCTTTGGCAGCGGTTAAGCTTGGTATTACGGTTGGGCATGTTGAGGCTGGGTTGAGGAGTTATGATCGTCAGATGCCGGAGGAGATAAACCGTGTTTTGACGGATCATTGTTCTGATTTGTTGTTTGCGCCTACTGAGAAGTCTGCGCAGATACTTCTTAATGAGGGGGTTAGCAAAGAGAAGGTTTTTGTTACAGGGAATACCATTGTGGATGCTGTTTATCAAAATTTGGAGATAGCTAAGAGAAAGGTAGATGTGTTCGATGAACTTGGTGTTGAAGATGGCAGTTATTTCTTGGTCACGGTTCACAGGCAAGAAAATGTGGATGATGAGAGGCGTTTCCGTGGGATAATTAAGGGTTTGGAGTTGGTGTATGAGGAATTTGGTTTTCCAGTTTTGTATCCTATTCATCCTAGGGCTATGAAACAGCTTAAAACTTTTGGGATAGCGGTGAATGGGGTGAGGATTGTGGAGCCTTTGGATTATTTGAGTTTTCTGTTGCTTGAGAGTAATGCTAAGCTTGTGCTTACGGATTCTGGGGGTGTTCAAGAGGAAACTTGTATTTTGGGTGTTCCTTGTGTGACTTTGAGGTATAATACTGAGAGGCCGGAGACTTTGGAGGTTAGGTCGAATGTTTTAGCTGGAGCAGATCCCTTGGAGATTGTTAAGAAGGCAGGGCTTATGCTGGGGAACAATTGTCAATGGGAAAATCCGTTTGGTGATGGTAAGGCTGGCGAAAGAATCGTAAGGATATTGAGGGAGCAGCTTGGCTAGAGTTTTGGTTACTGATGGAAGGGGTTCAGATCTTATACTTAGGACTCTTGGAAAGGACGATTCAAGAGTAACCTATAAGCAGGCTGAACCCTTTACAACAAGGGTTAGGACTCCTCACTCTTCTAAAGCTAAAAGGGACCTAGATTTTAGATTGGTAATGCAGTTGGAGGAGGGAATGAGAAGAACTGTGGAGTGGTTCAAAAACTTGTTTAGGGGTCTAGTAAAGGATGTCAAAAATCTTATATTGCTCACGGCAAGTTTTGAATGTGAGGATTATCAATGTACGAATTTGATGTAGTAATTGTTGAAGACGAGAGTGGTGGTTACATAGCTTTTGTGCCTGCCTTGCCTGGGTGTCACACTCAGGGTGATACATTGGAGGAACTTATAAGGAACGTGAGAGAGGCAATTGAGCTTTACATTGAAACGTTGACAGAAGAGGAAAAAAGGGATTTTCTGCGGCAGAAAGTTGTTGGGATCCAAAAAGTGAAAACTTTTGCCTAAGATTTCTCCTTTAGATTCTCGAAAATTGGTTAGGATCCTTGAAAAATCAGGCTTTAGGACTGTTCGTCAGAAAGGTTCACACATCATTATGGTTAATGACAGAAAAACAAGGATAGTAATACCCGTTCACCCGGGTAAGAAAATTAAGCCGGGGTTAGTTAGAGCAATCATAAGAGAAGCTGGAATTACTAGAGAGGAGTTCTTTAAACTTTTAAAAGGAAAATAATTGTGAACTTTGGGATTGATTGATTTGGAAAATTTTTTAGACCTTTATGGCGGTAAAAGGATTCCTATAACTGGTGGTTGTGGTTGTTGATGATCTTTCTGCTTCTTTTGAGTGGAATTTGCCTAAGGAGGCTAGGGTGCGGTTTATTCGTGGAAGTGTTTTGGATGAGGAGCGGTTGAAGCGGTTTGTGGACACTAACGTGTTTGTTTATGCTTTAACGGGGCATCCCAGGTTTGGTGAGGTTGCTAAGACTATTTTGGAGAGGATTGAGGCTGGAGAAGCTGCTGTGACTTCGCCTCTTGTTCTTTGTAAGGTTGCATGGGTTTTGGAGACCATGGGTAAACAGAGGGAAATTAAACCTACGTTGGAAAAGATTCTTTCTTATGGTTCGCTTGAAGTTGTTGGTTTTGATGAGGATGACCTTCTAGTGGGTGCAAATAATATGGTGGTCTATCAGATTGATTTCAATGATGGGGTTAATGTTGTTATTATGGAGAGAAATGGCATCAGAGAAGTTTATTCGAATGATAAGAGGTATCTTGGAAAAGTGGATTTTCTCAGGATTGTGTTCGAATAAGAGGGTTTAAGTCGTGGAAGATTTAAGAGTTACATCCGTGAAAATTGTTGAAGAGAAAATAAGTGTGAAGTGTTTGAGAATATTATACTTCACTAGTGCTAATGGTTAGCGTGAGGGATTAGTGAAGAATGACTGTGGATAGTGCCGTATTGACAGCTAGAATTTCTGAGATTAGGTCAGCCATAAGTGAGCTACAGAGGATAACTTCTAAACCCTTTGTAGAGTTAAGTTTGGATGAGAAGTATTCTATGCGGTATAATGTAGTTGTTCTTGTGGAGTCTTTGGTTGCCTTATGCACACATATTGCTGCTGAGGCATATGAGAAAATGTCTAGATCTTATAGAGAGGCGGTTCGTGTGGTGGCTGAAAGATTAGATGTTTCATGTATCAATGATCTGGAGTCTCTGGTTGGAATGCGTAACCTTGTTATTCATCGTTATTGGACTGTTGAAGACGAGAAGATATATAATAGCGTAAAGGCTAACTTTAAATGTGTTTCCAGGTTTCTGGAAAGGGTGGAGGATGCTTTTCTAGGATGAGCATAAAGTATTATCGTGTTTCGATTGATGCTGTTGCAAAAAAACTAAGAGATATTCTTGGTGGATTGCCTGAAGTTAAGATAGCCGTTCTTTTTGGTTCGGCCTTAAGGAGGAGTTTTGTTAGGGATGTTGATGTTGGGGTATATGTGGATCCCGAGCCTAGTCTAAAAGATTTTGTAAAGCTTTCTTGTTTGATTGAGGATGCTTTGGGTATGCCTGTGGATGTTGTGCCTTTGGAGAAGGCTCCGCCTAAATTGAGGTTGGCTGCTTTAATGGGAGGAGTTAAACTTGTTGTTAGGGATAAGAGGCTTTATGATTTTTTGGTTAGTAAAGCGCTTTCCGAGGCTTCTGATATGGATTTGAAACTTGAGAAGGTTAAATAGTATTTTCAAGCTTGAGGAGTCCTATGGATAGGGTTTTGGTTACTGGTGGTGCGGGTTTTATTGGGAGTCATTTAGTGGATGCTTTGATGAGTCGGGGTTGTGAGGTTGTGGTTTTTGATAATTTGAGTAGTGGTAAGTTAGAGAATCTTGAGCGTTGGGTGGGTGATTCTCGTTTTAGTTTTGTGAGGGGGGATTTGGTTAGGGTGGGTGATGTTGAGGGAGTTGTTGATACTTGTGGAGTGGTTTTTCATTTGGCTGCTAATCCTGAGGTTAGGGTTGGTTCTGTGGAGCCTTCTGTTCATTTTAGGGAGAATGTTTTGGCTACTTTTAATTTGTTGGAGGCTTTGAGGAAAAATGGTGGGGTTGAGGTTTTTGTTTTTACTTCTTCTTCGACTGTGTATGGGGATGCAGATATACCTACGAAGGAGGATGCCGTTTTGAAGCCTATTTCTGTTTATGGGGCTTCTAAGCTTGCTTGTGAAGCTCTGGTGTCGGCTTACGCGCATAGTTATGGTTTTAGGGCGTTGATTTATCGTTTGGCTAATGTAGTTGGGCCTCGGAGTAAGCATGGTGTTATCGTGGATTTTGTTAGGAAGCTTAGAGAAAACCCTAGGGAGCTTGAGATTTTGGGGGACGGCACTCAGAGGAAGTCTTATCTTTATGTGACTGATTGTATTGAGGCTTTGCTTTTGGGCTTGGATAGGGCGCGTGGTGTGGTTGAAGTTTTTAATGTGGGTTCTAGGGATCAGGTTGATGTTTTGTCTATTGCTAGGGTTGTTGTTGAGGAGATGGGTTTGGAGGATGTGGATTTTAGGATTACAGGCGGAGTTGATGGGGGTAGGGGTTGGGTTGGGGATGTGAAGGATATGCTTTTGGATGTTTCTAAGTTGAAGGAGTTGGGGTGGAGACCTAGGTTTAATAGTGTTGAGGCTGTTAGGCTTACTGTGAAAGAAACGCTTAGGAAATTTGGTGGGTAAAGTTTTTCATTGCGGATGGTTTATGGTAATGGATGTTTCAAACGCTCAGGAACTTATTAAGAGAAAGCTGAAAAACAACGTGTGGGTGAGAGTTAAATGAAGGTTGAATACGATAGAGAGTCTGACATATTGTACATTAAGCTTAGAGATTCGAAGATAATTGATACACGGATGTTAGGCGAAGATGTGTATGGAGATGTCGACAAGGATGGAAACTTTGTTGGAATAGAAATTTGGAGGGCTTCTCAGAATGCGATACTGCCGATATCTAGGGATATTGTTGAAGAAGTGAAAGCAATGTTAGAAAGACCTGCTTAAAAATGGAATTTTTGGGTATTTGTTTATCTGTGGGATCAAGAGGCCTCTCGGGTTTACGTTTGGCAGTTGCTGGGGTTCTTGAAGAAATTGAAAAAGAAAGAAGTAATTGGGCTTCTGAGGCAGATACCTTGAGGTTTCTTTTAAGGAAAAGAAAATCTGGAAAAGCTTATTTGGAGAGCGTGTTAAATAAGGGATGTTGTGAGGTGTTGTGTTGTGAGTAAGGATCGGATTTATGGGCTGTTGATGTTTGTGGGAAGCTTGATTGGCGTTGTAGTCTATGGTTGGTTGATGTTTATGACAGGTTATGGTATTTTAGTTTTGCAGATTTCTGTCTTTCTAGTGGTTGCGGTTGTTTTAGGGATTGTGGCTTGGATAGGTTATACTTTGGCGTCGACTCCTCCTCCGAAGCCTATAGAGGAAATAGAGAAGGAGTTTAAGAAAACTGAGTGCCAAACTGGATGATAAGATAGAAAATCTTATAAAGCGAGAATTGATAAGAGTATAAAACTGATGGTGATACCGTTGGAGCGCAGTTTGATAGCATTGCTTGTGTGTTTTGTTTTGTTAACTGGGTTAAGCGCGTTTACAGTGGCGACTCCATTGTTTGGGCTTTCAACGGTTCTTGGGGTTTCAGTGTTAGGCTCGTCTGTTCTGGGATCGTCTGTTATGGGCAGCACTATTGTTGAGGCTTATGTTAATGCTGTTTCAACATCTCAGGTTTGTTTAAGTCTTGTTCTAATTGGTCTGTTGATTTATTCTGAGCTGACAAACCCCTCTTATGGAAAATTAAGAAGTGTGTTTTTGGAGTTGCGGAGAAGTTGGATGCCTATTTCAGTGTTGCTATTGGTTCTCTTTTTCATAATTGTGGGCATCAAAGTCTGGGGTATATTAGCTTAGTTGAACTTCCTGCTTAAGAAAATAGTTTATTCTACCCTAATAGTTATTTTAGTGTCTATTGTGGCATATTTTGTTTTGTTATCTTTTTTTGGTTACAGTTATATGCTTCATGTGACTTGGACGGTGGTTTTTGCTTTGTTTAGTGTTTTAATAAGTTTGGGTTTGTTTGGAAGGGGTTGTGAAGGTTTTGAGAATTTGGGTATGATTAAGGTGTTGTTTGGGGTTGTGGTTGGGGTGATTTCGGTTGAGGAGCTTTTGTTGAACAGTGTTTTTGCTTTTTATGGGTTGGTTTTGTCGATTGTGGGTTTAGTTTTGATGCCTGGTTTGGCCGTTGTCTTTGGTGGGAATGATCGTTGGTTGAGGATTGCTCTTGAGGGTGTGGCGTTGGTTTTTGCTACTAGAGTGGTTTTGTCTCCTTTTCCCTTGGGTATCTTAAATCTTCAAACTTTTCTGCCAACGATTTACACTTTAATAATTGTTGCTTTAGTTTTGTATCTTATGTATAGAAGGATTCCAGGTAGGGATTTGAGACTATCAGCTGGTAATTGCAGTAAAACTGTTCAGTTTGCAGTTGGTTTAAGCGTTGGCTTTATTGTTGGTTTTGTCGAGTATTTCGTTTTGAAACCCAGTCCGATTCTTGTTGGAGCAAGTTTTCTTCAAGCATTAGCTTATGCGGCTATTGTAATGTGTGTGATGGTTGGAATTTCTGAGGAACTGCTTTTCCGAGGTTTAATGCAAAGTTCCTTAGAAAGGCTTATGCCAAGATGGGAAGCTGTGGGTTTGGCTTCAATTATGTTCGGTTTGATGCACATCGGCTGGATGAATCCTCTTGAGGTTTTACTTGCCTATGCAGCTGGGGTCGCATTTGGGTATTTGGCTATAAGCACTGAGAGTCTTATAGCTCCAATAGTGGCGCACGGTTTCGGTAACTTTGTATTGTATTTAATTGTTTTCATCAGTTGATGTATGATGGGTTTATCTGATAAAGACCAAGTTGAAGAATCCTCGGTTGTTCTTGATAGTTTACATCCTGCTGAATTAGAGTCAGGTTTGCCTAGTAAAGACCAGGTTACGGTTGTTCTGCCTACTCTGAATGAGGAAGATGGGATAGGTAAAGTGATCGATGGGCTTAGACGTGAAGGTTACAATAGCATACTTGTAGTTGATGGATATTCAACTGATGACACTGTTAAAATTGCAAAAGGAAAGGGAGTGGAGGTTGTTTTTCAGTGTGGGGGAGGTAAGGCTGGTGCTGTCAAGACGGCCATAGACTATGTTAAAACTCCTTATATGCTTGTGATGGATGCTGATTACACTTATGATCCGAAGGATATAAAGCGGATGTTGGCTTACATTTCTGGATACGATGAAGTGATAGGGTTAAGGGAGAACAGAAGTAACATTCCATTACTGCATAGGATTGGGAACCGTTTGATCAGCACGGTTTTAAGTTTGCTTATGGGGCAGAGGATAAGCGACCCGTGCAGTGGGATGTACATGTTGAAGACTGAAAGCGCTAAGGATTTGGAGTTAACATCAAAGAGCTTCGATGTTGAAGTTGAAATTGCGGCGCAGTTCTCTTCTGTTGGAAAAGTGACTGAGGTTCCAATAGACTATAAGAAGAGAGTTGGAAAAAGTAAGCTTCAAAGTTGGAGGGCTGGGTTTAGTATTTTGGCAACTGTGTTTAAGATTGCTTGGCTTTATAATCCGGTTTTCCTTCTTTCTGCTATAGCCGGGTTTTTCACTGTTCCAGGAGTGATTATTCTCCTCTGGCAGCTTTATTTGAGGTATATTTTCGGAGCTGAGAGATGGTCGCTGGGCTGGTCATGGTTGGGTCTAGTCTTTCTCATAATAGGAGTTCAAGGTTTCACAATTTCAACGGTGTCGTTGCTGCTTAAAAGGATGGAAAGAAGGATTATTCAAGCTACACGTAGGAATAGATGATTTGAAGCTGTTGTTCAAGCTATTGTTAGCTTTCGCTCTTATTTCACTGGTGTTTTTTGGTCTAGGTTTGCCAGCCGCTTCCAATGGAGCTTCAGCTGACGAGGCTGAGGACAAGTTGATTGAAGCGTTTAAAGCAATTGCAGAGGCTGAGAGGATGGGTGGTAACGTGTCCAGTCTTGTTGCTGAATTGAACGAGGCGATAAGGCTTCTTGAAGAAGGTGAGACCTATAAGAATGAGAGTTTGATTGATGAGGCGTTTTTGAGGGCTGAGAGTATCATTAGTAGGACATCGGAAGTTGGAAGGGAGGGTGCTGTCGAAGTTCAAGCACGTGTATTCCAAGGCGTCATCGTTATAGTCGTATTTGTAGCTTTGGCTTTGGTGGTCTGGCGTTATGGTCCAAGATTGTTCTGGAGATTATGGGTCAGAGGGAATGGTAAGCGGGTTGTTCATAGGCGTACTAGAGAAGCATAGGGGAGAAATAAGAGGAGAAAGGGTTAAGTTTGTTGATAGATGAGGAAGTCTTGGCTGTTGTTCTAGCAATTATCGTTGTTGCTGCTGGTATTGCAGTTTTACAGATATTTCCTATAGGCAGGATTGCTGAACCTTTTTCCGAGCTTGCGGTTCTTGGGCCTGAGATGAAGATTGCTGATTATCCTAAAGAGATTGTTGCTGGTGAGCTTTTCAAGCTTTATCTTTATGTGAGAAACTATGAGGGCAAAGTCATGTACTACAATGTGAGAGTGAAGTTGGGTAACAGTTCTACGCAGATAAATGAGACTGAGCCTATGAATGTGCCTGTAATGACTCGTTATGATGTTGTGCTTCTTGATGGTGATAATTTTACATGGCCTGTTGCACTTAGCATAGATGAGCCTGGAGTTAACTATAGGCTTGTTTTTGAGATGTGGGTTTATGATGAGGGGTCTGATGGATTTAGGTATCATGGAAGATGGTGTCAGCTTTGGTTAAATGTTACGACTCCTATAGTGCCTTGAGGTGTAGAGATGGATAAGCGTGTAGCCGGGGCTATTCTTAGAGCTGTTGAAGAGAAAGGTGGTTTGACTGTTGAGGAGCTTGTTGATGAGATAGAGAAAAGCATTGATGTTAGTAAACATGAGGTTGTAAGGCATCTTTACTGGCTTTGGAAGGTAAAAGGTGACGTGAAGCTTGAGGATACAGATCCACCTTCGACCTTTTGGCGGTATGTCAAGTCGTTCTACAGTGTGTGGTTTTTGGTTTTAGTTGCCGCTGTAATGTTGACTGCGTCTGCAATTTACATTCTTCCGCAGGCAGTTCCATATATCTATATCAGATATGTTTTAGGTTCTCTTTTCGTCCTTTTCCTTCCAGGTTTTGCGTTAGTTGAGTCGCTATTTCCGAAGAAGCAGGATATAACATCTCTTGAAAGGGTTGCGCTTTCGATTGGTTTAAGCCTTGCAGTTGTGCCTTTGGTTGGTTTAATGTTAAATTACACTCCATGGGGGATTAGGTTAAACTCGGTTTTCACTTCGCTGGCTATTATGACGTTTGCGTTTTCTATGATTGCTTTGCAAAGGAAGTTCTTGCATTTTAAAAATGAAATTGAGCATGCTGAGAAACAATGAGTGAGCTTTTGTTGCATTTTGTCATACCTTTTGCAGCATTTTCATATTTTAGGAAGCCTAAGGAGGCTTTTCTAGTTTCTTTGTTCGCTCTTTTACCTGATCTAGATGTATTAATGCATGTTCATAGGTCTTGGACACATTCAATTATTGTAATACTTGCCTTTTGCGGAGTTATGCTCTTGATTTTTAAAGTTTTTAATTCTAAGCTACTCGC
>Ga0180921_138_pt1 | contig 28236 bp, 27 predicted proteins | sample Deesub1362A_J573_FD_124161 | JGI IMG/M metagenome (GOLD analysis project Ga0180921, IMG submission 124161) | Candidatus Bathyarchaeota archaeon JdFR-08
TCTACATACCAAAAGAACGTTTAAGAACTCTGCTAAAAACAAAACCCAAAGATAAACTACAAAAAACAACAATAAACCTCATCGAACTCCTTTCAAACGAATCAAAAATCCCCATAGAAGATTTCGGCATCCACGGATCCATAGCCCTAAACATGCACACAGAAAAATCCGACATAGACCTCGTAATCTACGGATCCCAAAACTTCCGAAAACTAGAAAAAACCATAAACAAACTTGTAGAAACCAAAACACTAANCTACGTTTTTAACAATCGCATAGACGCTGCAAGACGATTCAAAGGACGCTACNAAAACAAAATTTTCATGTACAACGCCATCAGAAAACCCGAGGAAATCCACACAAAATATGGAACACAAAAATTCACACCANTACACCCCATAAAATTCGAATGCACCATAAAAGATGACAACGAAACCATGTTCCGCCCCGCAATATACAAAATCCAAGACTACACACCCAAAAACCAAGAATCAAACCTCCCAAAAGAAACAACACCAAAACTCGTCATCTCCAACATAGGATGCTACAGAAACATCGCCAGAAAAGGCCAAAAAATAAAAGTTTCCGGAATGCTTGAACGCGTAGAAAACATAGAAACAGGAGAAACCTTCTACCAAGCAGTCGTAGGAACAGCCACAAACGAGGAAGAATACATTTGGCCCACCTAAAACTAAGAGACCGCGACGCAATAATAACCCGGGAAGGCCTAATCCTTCGAGTCTTCGGCTACACCCACCCAAAAAACGCCTACATATGCGATGCTGAATATGCACCAGAAAACCTTTTCAAATCAAAAAACCCCAAAGCCTTCCGAACAGACGGCACCCAAATTTTCCACAAATTCTACGAAGACGAAGGATGGAAAATTGTCAAAAAGAATTTTCCCCAATACATGATTTTTCATAAACCCCTTAACAGAAATGTTCTAGGCGTTAAACTTGAAAACATAGTGGAAATAAGAAAACCCGAAGAAACCCTGAAAAAGATCCTTGTCAAAAAACCTAAGGATGAACTTTTAAAAGCTATGGAAAACTTGCTGAACCTTGTAACACATCATTCAGGCATATCTGCAAAAAATTTCGGCGTCTTCGGATCACTGCTCCACGGTTTTTATCATCCACAATATTCTGACATAGACCTAATAGTCTATGGAAAAGAAAACATAGCGCAAGTACGCAAAACTCTAAAAGATTTTTATCAAAAAAGTGACGCTTCTCTCAGAAACGAGTTTGAAAAAAACGAAGCTATCAAGGGAAAAACTTGGCGATTCCTAAACTATAGCCCAAAAGAGTTTATCTGGCACCAAAAAAGGAAGGCAATCTACGCCCTTTTCCATAATAAACAACAACAAAGAACAATAAAAGCAGAGTTTGAACCCGTGAAAGCTTGGAAAGACATCAAAAACAATAAAGAAGAACTTTTCGGAGAAGCCGTTATGAGCAGAGGCTGGGCTAAAATAATTGCTCGCATAGTGGACGACCGCGACGCCCCCTTCATTCCCTCCATTTACAAAATCGAACCTCTAGAAATCATAGAAGGAGAAAAGAAAGCTCGGGAAGTTACCCGTATAGTCTCTTACATGGAAGAATTCCGCCTCCAAGCCCACAGAGACGAAACCGTTTATATCGAAGGCAACCTAGAAGAAATTAAAACGTCAAAAGGAAGCATCCATCAAATAACATTAACCTATCGCCCCCGATATTACGAACAAGTCCTAAAAGTTTACAAGCCTTTAAGCCAGCACCATAAAATCTGAAGGCTTACCCCCAAGCAACAACCTAAAATACTCACAATTATGCTCCAAATCCATAACGCGTTCCACTTTCCCTTGAGCTACAACCTTTTCCCCCTCTCTTGCCTGTTCACAGAACCTACCCCGAAAAGACGCAATCTCCTNTATGGGAAAACNTGGTCCCTGAAGAACTCTTACATTTCCTATTTTATAACTGCAAGGAGTAAAAACAGCCTCTGAATCATCCTCTATCTCTGCCTCAACTCTGGCATATCCCACATTTTTGTAACGTATTGCACCATATTCTGTCTCTATTTCACTCCAATCTTTAACAAACCTTATGAAATAATCTCTGCCTCTAAACTTTCCCTGCAAAACTTTCCGCGATTCCGTCCGCACAAAATCCTCAAAAGAAGTTCGCGTATCTCTCACCCTAAACTCAAAAAGCTTACGCAACTCTTCCAGCGAATAAGCCTTAACATCACTCATCCTGTCCTGTAATAGTCCCTTTAAGGCATCGTAGACTTTAAAGCAATTTTCACTTCCATAAACTACTGGATCAATATCGGAATCTGGTATATGCAATTTAACGAGAAGCGATCCTGAAATTCCCATAGCGCTCCATGAAACACCGGCAAAATCCCTTAAGGTTTCCATAAATTCCAAGGCATCTGCCTCTAATGCATCCAAGCTTTTGCTGTTCCTAAGTTCTTTCAAGCATTCCACAGGCAGGTAATGCTTTTTCACGTTATCTAACGGAACTTCGCAAAGTCTCTCATCAAAAACAACGTCATACACAATATAGCGAGGAAGATTTTGCTCTAAAAACGCAACCCGCTCAGAAATACTGTAAATCTTTCTATAGTAAAAGTTTTCCCGTTGGCGAGAACCTTCTTGATCTGGAATGAAACGAGGAAAAGCAATAACCTTGCCCGGCGGGTGCACCAATCCTTTTACATCAAATATAACATTGCCAACAGTTTCTATAAGATCTCCTTCTCTTGCTCTTAGTCTCATGAATGATAATCCTTTAGGAATTATTTACCTTTTCTTGGTAATAATCCAGCTCTATATAAAGCTGTCAATAAACCGACACCGAAAATTGTTGCCATAATTGTCATAAGTATTCTTTCAGCAGCTGAGATTGGAATCATATACATGAATAGCGATGGGATATCTGGAAGTCCTAATGGCGTCAAAAAATGTTCTTGAATAACTTGAAAAGGAATGAATATGTCAATAACTCCTATGAAAATAAGGTTTCCAATCATATGATCAGCTATAATACCGCAATAGCTTGCTAGGAAAGTAGAAGAAATGAATGAAAACTTGCCTCCGCCAAAAATCCCATACAAGATAAAGATTGCAGCAATTATATACAAAGGAAGAGAAAAGTAGGGAGCCATCCATATTTCTTCGCTCACGTAAGGCTTTGAAAACAAGTATGCAAGAGCAATCATGATAATTCCTAAAAATATAAGACCTGGCTTAAACAGCCACCCCTCTTTCTTCACTCCAATCTCTTCAAAGGACTTAGCAACCCAACTTCTTGTAATTAGAATCGCAAAGAATCCTGCAAGATGTAAAATAGGATATAATGGCGCTTTTACACCAACCCATGTCAAATACCATCCAGCAATTAACGCACCTAATATAACCGCAGCCACAATCCATGCAGGCATCCTAACTTTTTCAGCAACTTTACCTGATGTGAGAAAACCTGCAACCATTGCCGAAACAGCAGGGGCGAAAGACGTTAGAAAAGTGAAGGGGCTCCCTGAAGTTAAAAGTCCCCCTATCAAAGCAGCTGAAAACCCTAGGTATGGTCCTATAACCATTCCATAAACAGGAGCAATTGCTGCATCAAACTTTATTTCAGAACCAGGAACCCCAACAATTGGTATTCCCGGAACCAACTTAATAACTATCACGGATAATGCTATGAAAATTGCTAAGAAAGCCACATTAATTGTCGAGAGTCTTAAACTAGACATATAAACACCTGTGTAGTTACGGTAATAGCTATGTAATTTTCTACATAACATTAATAAGTTTTTCCATACAAGCCTAATACAAAGGTGCATCCCTTTGCAAAACCTTCCATCTCACAAGGCTAAACACATTTCACAATGCCTAGAACTAGCCATTCTTTTAGAAGTCGGTGCCGATAAACCTGGAAACGTGAACTTAGTAGTAGGTTTTGAAGGCACAAATCATGCACACTTCCTCGCATCCGCAGTTGCAGCATCCCGCCATTTTGAAAAAGCAGCTGAACAAGGAATTGCCGCCTCTAAAGGAGAAATACACTTAAGCGAAGTAAGAATAGGGCAGATCATAAAAAATTGCGTGGCAGACATCAGTTCCTGGCAGAAAGGCGGAAACACCCTCCTCGGCACAGTTATCCTCTTTTCACCCTTAGCAGTGGCTGCTGGAATGACACCCATGGAAAAAAATCATTTCAAAATTCCCGAATTAAGACAAAATTTAAAGGCAATCATAGAAGCAACCACCCCTAAAGACACCATAAACCTATACGAAGCCATAAAAATCGCCAACCCAAGCGGACTTGGAAAAGCTCCAAACCTAGACGTAAACGATCCAAATTCTATTAACAGAATACTCACAGAAAAAATCCCCCTCCTCCAAGTCTTCAAAATAGCCGAAAGCTACGATAACATTTGTTCAGAATGGGTTAACAACTATCCCATAACCTTCGATTTCGCTCANCCACTTCTGAAAAACCAGATTAACCAAACNGGAAACTTGGANACCGCCATAATCCACACTTTTCTAAANGTTNTGTCTAAATATCCAGATTCCTTCATCGCCAGAAAAGCAGGTTTAAACAAAGCTAGAGAAGTCTCTTTAATGGCCCATGAAGTATTAAAGCTTGGAGGACTAAACACGTCGTCTGGCAGAGAAAAACTGCACCAATTTGATCTGTTTCTTAGAAAATCTGATAGTCTTTTGAACCCAGGAACAACAGCAGATATAATTGCTGCCGCCCTTGCCCTTTGTATATTAGAAGGGTATAGACCCTAATTCCTTTCCGCTATCTAAGGGAGAATTCTTTCACCCTGAACTCATTTACATTTAGCAACCTTTATTGATAGTAATAACTATAAAATTCTGCTGAAGTTAGATGATAATCGGCGTTTGTGGAAGCCCAAGAAAGCAAGCAACCGAATATGTTCTGAAAGAAACTCTGAATATGTTAGAAAATAAAGGTTTCAAAACCCAGTTTTTTACTGTTAGAAGCAAAAACATCAGCTTTTGTCAGCATTGCGATTACTGTCTAAAAAACAAGGAATGCAAAATTAAAGATGATATGTATGAACTCTACCCATTGCTTAAAAAGTCTAAAGGAATAATATTTGCCTCTCCAGTTTACAACGGTGGAATAAGCGCGCAATTAAAAACAGTTATGGATAGATGTCGAGCCTTACTTGCAGCAGACCGCAACGTTTTCAGATATAAAGTCGGCATGGCAGTTGCCGTTGGAGGGGACAGAATCGGAGGACAAGAACTCGCCATACAGCAAATCATAACATTCTACATTTTAAACGGAATCATTCCAATAAGCGGTTGTTCTTTCGGCGCAAATTTAGGAGCAACATTCTGGTCAAAAGACTCTCTAAAAGGTGTTAAAGAAGACACAGAGGGATTTCGAAGCTTGAAGAAAACAGTTAACAAATTTGCAAACTTTTTAATGAAATTTGATTTACAGAAACAAAAAGGAGACCTGTAAAATGGTTATAGAAGTTACGGTTGAAAGAAAAGAAGAAAAGAAAAAGAAGAAAGTCGCGTGGGGAATTACTGGCAGTGGAGACAGAATAGTTGAAACCGTCGAAATAATGAAGAAGATAAAGAAACAATTCGAGAATGAAGTGGAAATACTAGTATACTTGTCTAAAGCAGGAGACCAGGTTATAAAATATTACAGGCTGACTCAAGCATTAAAAGAAAATTTCAGAAAAATCTTTGTCGAAATTAACCCAAATTCACCCTTTTTAGCTGGACAATTGCAAACAGAAAAATTTGAATTCTTACTCATTGCACCGGCAACTTCCAACACAGTTGCAAAAATTTCCATGGGAATCGCCGACAGTCTACTATCCAATGCAGCAATTATGGGACTAAAAGCTTTCATTCCCCTCTACATAATGCCCTCAGACTATAAAGAAGGAGTAATCCTCACAAGACTGCCTAATGGACGAAACTTGAAATTAAGAATAAGAAAAGACGATGTGGAACACGTAAAAAAACTAGCAAGCATGGAAAGCGTGACAATCCTAGAAAAACCCGAAGAAATTTATCAAATTTTCCAAGAATATTTCAAACCGAAGAAGTAAAGAAAACTAAAAAAGGGCTCCTGCAAGGAATAATTAGATATATAGTTTCAATTCCATAATCCTACCTTGAAGGTGAACAAACTGGTTGTTGTAGATTATCGTCCTTGGAAAAAAGTTATTGTCCATGAAATAATTCAACACTCTATAGACGAACTTGTTAAATTTCAGACTCTAGGCATTGAACCTGGTGGAGTCACAGAACCACTATACTGGTGTGATGGCATATTATTCTCTAAAACAGAGCTTCCAGAGACAGCAGAGGTCATCAAAGAAAAATTAGGAAATGTGGTTCATTGGTCTTCTGTGGTGTGGGCTCCAATGCCTAAATTCCAAGAAGTCATTATTGAAAAAGAAACTAACATACGCATTCCCATATTTAACGTTACAACCCACCCGATCTATAAGGCGGTTGCAGAATGGATTAAAGAACATTCTAAAGAAAACTAACCTTCACGCCATAAATTCTAAGCTATACCCCTCAGTTTTTCGACAAGCTCTTCCCTCATCTTGAGGTTTTCCCGAATTTCTTTTCTAGCTTTCCTCCAATCCGAAGAACAACGACCATAACTTGACTGTTCACTAATATACTCATGAATAATTCTTTCAATCTCTTCCTTATTTTCATCAGTCACCTCTATTTTTGCTTCCTTCAAAATACTGTTAAACCATCTCCAACATCCCATAATTAACACCAAGCTATCTCTAGTAGCTTTTCATATAAAAACTAGTCTCCCTCAATTAAATTTCTGAACTTATTTCCCATAGGTAAAAAGCAAATAGCCCGACATAAAGTAAAGTTAATTAGTTTCAATTCAAGTAAGTTAACCTTCTAAAGGTTAAAAATTGGAGAAAGCAAATTTCTAACTAACATAAATGGAGATTAATAAATGGCGCAAAAGGCTAAACTTCAAGTGACACTCATTACAGGGAGGACAATAGAGCAAGGGGTTGGAAAAGAACGAGGCAAAACTTCCCCCNAATACATAGAAAGTGTTTCCGTCTGCTATATGGACCCAGAGGACATGAAGAAAANAGGGATAAGCGAGAAAACCAATNTTTTAATTTCAACAAAACACGGTTCTGTCGTCGTCAAAGCCCTAAAATCTTTGAGNGCGCCTCATCCTAACGTAATTTTTATTCCATACGGTCCCTGGGTGAATGTTGTGGTTGACCCTGAAACCCATAGCATCGGTATGCCTTCGTTAAAGGGAATTCCAGCAGAGATTGAGCCCTGCTCAAACCAGCCTGTTTTGAGCTTGGAAGAGCTTTTAAAGAAACAGTTCGGGAAGGAATAGTATGCCAGTTGTTAAAGCTGTAACATGTCCAGTTTGTGGAAGTCTATGCGACGACATAGAACTAACCGTTGAAAACAACAATATAGTTAAGGTTAAAAACGGCTGTGCCATGTGCGAATCTAAATTTTTAGGCTATAATAGCGAACATAGAGTTTTAAGACCACTTATAAGAAAAAATGGTAAACTTATTGAAACTTCTTTTGAAGAAGCAATAAGAAATGCCGCTAAAATCCTCACAGAAGCAAACTATCCGATACTATATGGATGGAGTTCCACAAGCTGCGAAGCCATAAGAGTAGGCTTAGAACTTGCAGAGGAAGTAGGAGGAGTAATCGATAACACCGCCGTTGTCTGTCACGGGCCATCCCTACTAAGCGTTCAAGAAGTTGGCATCCCATCCTGCACCCTTGGGCAGATTAGNCACAGAGCCGACCTTATCATTTATTGGGGAAGCAATCCATGGAGTGCCCATCCTAGGCANATAGAAAGATATACAACATATGCGGAAGGAAGATTTGAGAAAAGTGCATGGAAAGGCTATCTTAACAAGATTAAAGCTTTACTAGCTAAAAAGAAAATTGAAAGTTCTATTAGAAGGCTGTTCTTAAAAAAGAAACCCACTGTTCACGAATCCATCTCAAAGGAGCCTCCAGAAACCCTCTCTAGAAAAGGAAGAAAGTTTATAGTCGTGGATGTAAGGAAAACAAAAACTGCAGAAATGGCTGACTACTTCATCCAAGTAGAACCCAACAAAGACTATGAGCTTCTACAAGCTCTTAGAGCCCTAGTGCGAGACGAAGAAATCGACGTGGACAAAGTTGCCGGAGTCCCCGTAGAATATTTAGAAGAGGTTGTAGACGTCATGGTCAGCTGTAGTTTTGGAGCACTATTTTTCGGCCTTGGATTAACCATGAGCAAGGGTAAACTACGCAATATAGATACTGCCCTTTCCCTAATCAAAGACCTGAATATGAGAACAAAATTCGTGCTAATGCCCATGAGAGGCCATTTCAACGTCACAGGAGCCAACACCGTTTTCACCTGGCAAACAGGCTACCCATATGCAGTGGACTTTTCCTTAGGCTACCCACGATACAACCCCGGCGAAACAACAGTCGTAGATATTCTTTTACGTAGAGAATCAGACGCTGCACTAGTAATTGCCTCAGATCCCGTTGCCAATTTCCCAACAAAAACTGTTGAACACCTTGTAAAAAACCCCCTAATAGTCATAGATCCCCACATGAATGTCACCTCGCACATGGCCGATGTTGTAATTCCCTCCGCTTTTGTCGGAATAGAAGCTGAAGGAACAGCCTATCGTATGGACCATGTGCCACTACCCCTTAAGAAAATCGTTGAACCACCCAATGGTATACATTCAGACGTAGAAATTTTAAGGCGAATCCTTGCCGAGGTTAGAAAAATAAAAAATAAAAATGAAGAAGAGGCATAAAAATGGAGATTCTAATAAAAAACGGAATCGTCTACGATCCTATTAACGGAATTAACGGCGAAAAAATGGACATAGCTGTAAAAAATGGAAAAATTGTCGAGAAAGTTAATGAAAGCACAGCGCTACACATAGATGCTTCCGAAATGATTGTAATGCCCGGCGGTGTGGATATACACTCTCACATTGCTGGCGGAAAAGTTAACAGTGGCAGACTCTTAAGACCCGAAGACCACTTCAAAGACTACGAACCTAAAACCTCAATAACTCGTTCAGGAGTAGGCTACTCTATACCCTCCACCTTCACAACAGGCTATCGCTACGCGAAAATGGGCTACACAACCGTTATGGAACCTGCAATGCCTCCCTTGGAAGCTAAGCACACACACGAAGAGTTTAACGATATTCCAATAATTGATAAAGCAGCTTATCCGCTTATAGGCGATTGGTGGTTTGTCCTCGAATATTTAAGGGAAGGAAAAATTGAGGAATGTGCTAGATATGTGGCTTGGATGATAATTTCAACTAAAGGATACGCCATAAAAATAGTTAACCCTGGAGGGCTGGAAACATGGGGATTTGGTCGTAACGTGGCAAGCCTAGACGATCAGGTTCCNCATTTCTGCATAACTCCTCGCGAAATACTTCGAGGACTTTGCAAGGTTAATAAACTTCTAAACCTACCTCACACAATTCATGTCCACACAAACAATCTTGGAATCCCTGGAAACTACATCACCGCCTTAGACACAATGAANTGTATTGAAGACCTAGCTGANGAAGGCAAACCCGCCATTCACATAACTCACTGCCAGTTTTCCGCTTTTAAAGGCGANGACTGGAGAACTTTTCGATCTGGAGCCGAAGAAATCGCCCACTACGTTAATGCTCACACTCACCTAACCATGGATATGGGTCAAGTGATATTTACAGATACAACAACAATGACGGCAGACGGCCCATTCCAATTCAATCTTTACCAACTTACGGGAAACAAATGGACTAATCACGATGTGGAAACGGAAACCTGCAGCGGAATAGTGCCTTTCCGTTACCGACGCAAAAGCTTCGTCCATGCTGTTCAATGGTCCATAGGTCTCGAACTTGCCCTTTTAATCAAAAATCCCTGGAAAATATTTATGACCACCGACCATCCCAACGGAGGACCCTTCACAGCATATCCTAAAATTATCGCATGGCTCATGAGCACAAAGGCCCGAGAAGCAACCATGAAAAAAATCAATCGTAAAGCCAGAAACAGAAGCCTCTTACCATCTATAGACCGCGAATTAAGTTTCTACGAAATTGCCATCGTAACTAGAGCAGGGCAGGCCAAAGCCTTAGGCCTCAGCAATAAAGGACATTTAGGAATCGGAGCCGACGCTGACATAGCCATATACAACATTAATCCAGAAACCTCGGACCCCTCAAAGGACTATAGGACGATAAGAAAAGCGTTTGAACAAGCAACCTACACCATAAAAGGCGGAAAAATCGTAGTAAAAAATGGCGAAATAGTTAAGCAAGTAAAAGGTGTTACAATGTGGCTTGACATACACACTTCTGAACCCGTAAAAATTTCTGAAGATATGAAAAGAAGATTTAAAGAATATTGGACCGTGGAATATGAAAATTATCCCGTAACAGAACACTACCTCGAAAATTCCTATCCCATAAAAGTGAAGGCAAGTGTCTAACATGATAACCTTATATCCCCTAAAAGAGTTCAAACATCCAATAATAGCCGAAAGCATAAACCCAGAATTTTTTCAAGGCAAAAGCATACAAGAAATCGGATCCCTCAAAATCTGGGAAGGAAACAAGGAAAGAAAACTGAGAGAACTGTTCAAAATCGAAGAGGACAAAGCAGACAATCCTACAATAACCATCCATGGAAACATAGGCAAAGTCAGAAAAATCGGTAAAAAAATGGAAAAAGGAGAAATAACAATCTACGGAAATGTGGGCATGCATTTAGGCGAAGAAATGAAAGGAGGAAAAATAACAGTTCACGGAAATGCAGACTCTTGGGTAGGCTCCATGATGAAAGGCGGAACCATAGAGATACACGGAGATGCAGGGGACTACTTAGGAGCACCCTACCGTGGAAGCAACGAAGGTATGCATGGAGGCAAAATAATCGTCCACGGAAACGTTCGAAGCGAAGCAGGTGCCCATATGCGAAAAGGAATAATCAAGATTTACGGCAATGCAAGCCAATTCGCTGGATTTAGGATGCGTGGCGGAACCATCTACATCCAGAAAGACGCAGAAGAAAGGGTGGGAGCATGTATGAGCGGTGGCAAAATCGTGATATGCGGATTCTTGGAGTCGGTTTTGCCAACATTTACTATAGAAGGTATTAAAAAGAAAGTAAAAATCGAAGAAGATGAAAAGGCCGTGGGACCATTTTACCTGTTTCGAGGCGACCTTACGGAAAAAGGTGAAGGGAAGCTTTATGTTTCAAAGGAAAAAAACCCTCATTTAAGCTATTATGAAAAATTCCTTTAGTAGAAGTAAGGAGAAAAACACATTGGAAAACTTTCTAAGCGTTAATCGTTTGGCATGGAAACTTTTCGAAAAACTTTGCGAAAATAAAGATTTCTACCGAATAAAAGTGGAAAAGACAAGTCTTGGCGCAACACTTGTAGATGCTGGAATCGAAGCAAAAGGCGGATACGAAGCTGGAAAAATCATAACAGAAATCTGCATGGGAGGCTGTGGAAAGGCCAGAATAACCAGCAGAAAATATGGCCAATGGACATTGCCAACAATCTCTGTTTATACGGACCACCCTGATATCGCAACGTTAGGTTCCCAATTTGCAGGTTGGCAGATAAAAGAAGGAGATTATTTCGCAATTGGTTCTGGACCAGCAAGAGCCTTAGCTCTAAAACCCAAAGGAATCTACGAAAAAATAAAGTATAAAGACAATTTTGAGAAAGCTATCGTGGTTTTAGAAACAGAAAAGCCTCCACCTAGCCAGATCCTTGAACTTTTTTCGAAAGAATGTAAAGTCTCTCCCGAAAATCTGGCTGTAATTTTGACACCCACAACAAGCTTAGCTGGAGTTACACAAGTTTCAGGAAGAATAGTTGAAACTGGAATTCACAAGCTGAACAAGCTGGGCTTAGACCCTAAAGTAATCCTGAACGCTTGGGGATATGCACCTATACCCCCAACCCACCCGAAGTTTGCAAAGGCCATGGCGAGAACAAACGATGCAATCCTCTACGGCGGAACAGTTTACTACACAGTAGAATATGACAATGAAGAGCAATTAAAAGAANTTTTGGAAAAAGCTCCNTCNAGCGCCTCTAAAGCTTACGGNAAACCTTTCCTTGAAATCTTTAAAGAAGCAAACTATGATTTCTACAAGATAGATCCAAACCTTTTCGCTCCCGCNCAAATTATAATCAATAACNTAAACACAGGTAAGACTTTCAAAGCCGGGGAGATAAACTCTACAATATTAGTTAACTCTTTAACTTCCTAACTCTTTTTTAANTTCATCTTCGGCATAGGAGTTTTAACAAAAAACCTATTCAGAAATTCATTAAAACCATAGTTTCCTATTAAAGCCGCCATCAGAAAACTCATAATAATAACTTCTGCAAGGGATTTAGGGAGTATATAATAGATAAATATGTAGGGTCCCCCACTTCCTAGAAAGTAGGGCATAAGATAAGCAAAATAGGAATAGGTGTAGACGCATTCTGGAACATAAGCCAAAATAGTTGCAGGAACAGCAAGAAGCGAGGAGTAGGGTCTATTTCCTAAATTTAGGCTTTTTGATATTACTCCAGCAGTTAATCCTGTAAGTGCTTTCCCGATGGGTAATCCTATTAATCCTAACCATGAACNCATGCCTAAAGGTCCAAACATTATTCCTGGAAATATTCCAACGAAAATTCCTGTAACAAAACCTATTATTGGTCCTCCATAAAATCCAGCGATGTAGGCAGGTATTAAGGAAAAGTCAATGGCTATTCCGGGCGCAAGAGGTCCNATGTAGTAGGATATGCCGAATAAAATGTTTCCNAGGGCTCCCATGATAAGGGTAAACGCAATTGTTTTCGAATTCATGTATAGCCACCATATTTCTTTCAGGCATGTGTATTCCCTTCACTATTTAAGAGTAGCTACTTAAAAAAAAGTAGACTCTTGAAAAATAAATAGGGCTTTCACATATTTCTAAACGGGAAAAGGATTGTCTGAAGCACTGAAGGTTTCTTCTTTCGATCTCCGGGAATGGTTGAAGAGCGAAACAAGCTCGGTTTTTGTTCCAATACACAATAAGGCTGAAAGACTAATTGAAAAAATACGCAGAGCTTTAGACAATGTTGAAGAAGTCAGTAGGATGCTCCTTAAAAATAGCAACAAAGAGATTGAGAAAAGAAATAAGAAGACATATGGACGTGCTAGAGCTTTAAACAAACTTGCCCGCCTTTTTATAGATAGAGTTAAACAGGTGAAGATACCGGAAGAAGTTTCTTATGAAAATTTTAGCGAGTTCGTCGATGAAACCAAAAAGGTGTTGGCAGTAACAGAGATTGATGTGAGAACTTGGTTTCCCCGAATTTCCCCTTTCTTCATTCTTGACCGCCGAAAATTCCTAACCGTATTTGAGAAAGCAAAAGAATCTTTTAAAGAATTGAACGAATTTCTTGTAAAAGAATATGTTAAAGCCAGAACTCTTGAAGAAACATTTCAGCTTATTGACAAACTTTTGTCTCTGGAAGAGCAGTTGAAGAGTTTAGAAAATCAAAAAGAAAAGACTGAAAATGAAAAAGATTTTGTTAAGAAGAGAACTGATGAAACTAGACAGAAGATAGAGGAATTAAAAAGTAAAGGAAGCCTAAGTCAATTATCCATGTTAAATATGGAGGTAGATAAGCTAAAAAAAGAACTTGAACATAAGTTACGGCATCTCCGAAAACCTTTCATAAAATTTCAAAGGCTCGTTGAATATAAAGGGGGATTAACTCCAGAAGAACTAAGAAATCTTAAAAATTACATAAATGATCCTTTTGAAGCCTTTTCAAGAGAACAAACTGGATATCCAATGCTAAAACAAATTCTTGGGAAACTAAGCCAACAAATGTCTGAAGGAAAACTAAAGCTTAAGCCTGATAAAAAACGTAAAGCTGAACGAGACATAGACGCAATTCTGGAAAAGAATTCCCTAGCAACCATACATCAAAAATGTCTAGAACTAATTACGCAAATACAACACCTTTCCACTTCAGCAGAAATCTCCAAGACAAGAAACGAATTACACAGCCTCCAAGAAAAACTTAAGGAATTAGCAGACAAAAAAGAGATTCTAGAATCTAAGGAAAAATCCCTGAAACAAGCTTACAACGAGACATTAGAAAAAATCAGAAAACATAAAAACCAAATAGAAAGGAACATTTTCAGTTTTCTAGGAAAACGAGTTAAGGTCGTATAATTGAAGTCTACAAACCTCTCCCAAGATTTCTCTAAAATTGTTAAAGAATCTCTAAGGATAGATTTTGAGAGTTTCACACGAACGGTTGAAAAGGCTACATATACTCTATGTAATGAAAAAGGCCATATCGGAAACTTTAATGTTTTTGGAAGACTTGTAAAAGTTAAGCCTAAAGGAGAAGCATTAATTATTGGTGATTTACACGGCGATTTAGAGAGCCTGACTGTTATTTTTAAACAAAGTGGCTTTTTACAAAAAATGAACACAACAGACAACACCATCCTAATTTTTCTGGGNGACTATGGCGATAGAGGCNAATATTCTGTAGAAGTTTACTATATAATATTAAGGCTTAAGCTTCTNTATCCAGAGCAAGTTATTTTAATGCGAGGAAACCACGAAGGGCCAGAAGATCTTGCGGTTTCCCCTCATGATCTGCCTTGGGACTTCCAAACTAAATTTGGAGAAAAATGGAGAGAAGTATACTCAAAAATTCAAGATCTCTGGACATGTCTATACAATGCTGTTTTAGTGGAAAAAAGATGTTTAATGGTTCACGGTGGTTTACCACCTAACATCAAAACCATAGAAGAGCTAGCTTATGCCCATGAGACCCATCCCACACAAGACTTCCTTGAAGACTTACTTTGGAGTGACCCAAATGATTTTGTTAAAGAATATTGTGCCTCTCCTAGAGGGGCGGGTAAACTCTTCGGTGAAAATGTTACCAAAGAAGTGTTAAAACGATTTGATGTGAATTTTTTGGTAAGAGGTCACGAACCCTGCCCGAACGGTTTTAAAACAAATCATAACGGCAAAATTTTAACACTCTTTTCAAGAAAAGGACCACCTTACTTCAATACTTATGGCGCTTTTCTAAACCTGAAACTTTCAAAAGATTTCGAGAATGTGAATATGCTGCTGCCATACGTTCACAAATTCTAGATAAGTGTTTGACACACGGAACCTTTAAGAATAAAGTTATGCTAGCATTTCACAATCCAAAAAGCTAAGAAGGTTCAATTTTGAAAATTGGAATTGTAACACGAAATCAAAACTCTTGGAGTTCCATCCAGCTTAGAGAAGCCTTAACCAAAAAGGGCATTCAGCACATCTGCTTTGGTTTTCCACAATTAATTGCACGTGTAGGCTACAAGCCCATAGCAAATCATGGCGACTTCGACCTTTCAAAAGATCTGGACGGACTAGTAATTCGACCCATAGGCCGCGGTTCTTTAGAAGAGATCGTTTTCAGGATGGANATGCTTTATAGGCTTCAACGTTTAGGTTTATACATTATAAATCCTCCTAAAGCCATAGAGCATTGCGTTGACAAATATGATATTCTAGCAATTCTTGAGGAAAACGGTATACCCGTTCCCAAAACAGCAGTGACGGAAAATGTGAACGAAGCCTTAAAGGCTTTTCACGAACTAGGTGAAGATGTTGTTGTTAAGCCCTTATTCGGCTCTAGAGGGATAGGTTCTACCCGAGTGACAGATGTGAATATCGCTTCAACAATTTTCAGAACATTAACGTTCCATCACTGCGTTATATACCTTCAAGAGTTTGTACATCATGGTTTCTCTGACATTCGTGCCTTTGTTGTGGGCGACAGAGTTATTGCGGCTATGAGACGAGTTGCAAACAACTGGAAAACAAATTATAGCCAAGGAGCCAATCCACAGCCTGTAACATTAGACAAAAACTTGGAGGAAATAGCTATAAAATCAGCCCAACTTATACAATGCAAAATTGCAGGTATAGACATTTTAGAAAGTCAAAAGGGACCCTTAGTTGTTGAGGTTAACAGTCAACCAGGATGGCGAGGACTACAATCTGTAACGAAAATAGAAATTGCCGACGAAATCGTCAACTTCATTGTCTCGGAGCTAAAAAAATAGAGGGAGGATATTAGAAATACGTAAGGTTGAAATAGTTAAAATTAATCTTTCAACAGGGAAAACTGAAAAGCTTAAGGATTTTGTGGCAGAAGAAAAGCCTCTTCACATATTTTTAAACCGAGTTCACTACGCTACCATCTTTTCCTCACCAACAAATCAAAAAGAGTTAGTCTTAGGACATTTACTTTCAGAAGGCATAATAAAATCCCTCGAAGAAATACGAGAAATACGATTAAAGGATGACGACTTATGTGAAGTAAAACTTAAACCAGACGTGCCCTTAGAAAAACGATTAAAACTTTTGAAACCNCTTTCCCGTGTAATCCTCTCAGCATGTGGAAGCTCCAAACCCTACAGGCCTTCTGNAAAATTCCCAAAAATAACTTCTAATATACGATTAAAAGCTGAAGTAATCNTGAAAAGCGTTAGAAACCTAAACTTNGTGGCTGAAACNTTTAGAAAAACAGGAGGAGTGCACGCAGCAGCTATCTATGGAAAGGGTGGAAACCTTTTAGCTTTCGCAGAGGACATTGGGCGTCATAATGCTGTAGATAAAGCAATAGGAATGAGTTTTATAAATAAAGTGGATTTTAGTCAGTGCTTCTTAACCTTAAGTGGAAGACTAACAGGCGATATAGTCCTCAAAGCAGTAAGGGTAGGGATTCCCATCGTAGCTTCTTTGGCTGCAGCCGTAGACTCTGGCATCACAACAGCAAAGGCAGCAAATCTAACTTTGATTGGTTTTGTCCGTGGAAAACGCATGAACGTTTACAGTGCACCTAAAAGAATTCTCTCGTAAGGGTCTTCAGCTTCTTTAGGAAACAGTAGTTCTTTTCCATTTTCAAGTAGAAAACGTCGCTTATCTTTAGTGAAAACTCCTAGGAAGCATGCTTCAATTTCGTTTTGGCGCAATAGTTTCTTAATATTTTCTTTCTCTTCTGATTTAACAGCGGTCAAAATTGTTCCTGTTGAAGATATAGAAAGCATTTGCATTTTTGAAAGTTTAAATTGACGCTGCAAAATCAAAACCTCTTCTGCAAAAGGAATTTTTTCAAACCTTATTTTGAACCCTACTCTAGATGCCTCAGCCATTTCATTTAATGCTGCTGTTAAACCACCTTCTGTGGCATCATGCATAGCATTAACACCGCCAACTTCTGCTAGAAGCAAAGCTTCCCTTATACAACTCTGCATCGTAATAAGTTTTGCAAGCGTCTTAGCCTTCCCGACTCCAAAAAGTTTCTTCGCTAACCTTGGATGCATCAGAGCGAAGTTTACAGCAACCTCTAAACCAACAGGCTTAACACATAAAATGCAGTCTCCCGGCTTTGCACCTCCTGGTGTGATAAGCTTTTCTTTGTCAACAATGCCATAGGCCGTGCAAACTCCTACCATCTCTGATAAACCAAGATAGGTTCCCGTGTGGCCCGTTACAATAGACGCTCCAATTTTTTCTGCGGCATCACAAGCCTGACTCATAATTCTATGAAATTTTTCTGGCTTTGTCAATGGTGGGCCTAAAAGGTTTATAGTNCAATATTCTGGTTTTGCGCCAAAAAGGGCTACATCTGAAGCAGCATAGTGTATTAAAAGCCATCCGAACCATTTTTCTGGAACTCCAATGCAGGGATCTGTAGATACCACCAGAAATTTATCTTGAAATATATGGACTCCAGAGTCAAATCCAAGGGAAGGAGGCACTATTACACGGGGGTCTTTCTTTATGCAACCCAAGAGTTTTTTTAAATTTTCTGGAGAAAGTTTTCCCATATTTGCGCTTGACCTTTTATTCTTTAAGTAACTCTATGCCTCGACGAGTGATTTTGAAGGGAATCCATTCTAAAGGATGTTCACAACCCTCCATCTTCACTATTCGAAGCTCTCTTCGACTTTTCTNTTCGNTAAATCTGAAGAAGAAAATGTTATGTGCTTTGTTCAAGTCTAAATCTGTAGCCCTTTGTGTTGCTATATCCTTTTGGGTTGCAGCTGTCATTATGTCAATGTTTACAATGTTATCATAGTGGCACCAGTTAATAGTCCAATCTTCTACAGGCTCCATGTATTTCAAATCATATAAGGAGAATAATTGTTCACTAAAGTCTCCAGCAGCAAATCTTGTAACCCCTTTCTCTGAAATAAGTCTGTCAATGCGTTTCATTTCTTCAAAATCTTCTAAGCTAAAGTATATCACTCTTGGATCTTTTGGATANGGTTCGAAGTGGGGAAAGGCTTGGATAGCAATGAACCTACCNTTTTCAATGTATGGTTCAATATTCCACNCAAAAGACTTAAANTAGGATATTAAACGAGGAAAAGGTTTGTCCATCACATCGTAAGCTACGGTTTCTCCTTCAAGTAACCCTTGCCAAAGAAATTGCATAGCAAACACGGTTTTTCCTGTGCCAGGAGGTCCATAAAGAATGTTTCGCGACCCAGACTCTATACCGCCACCTATCAAATCATCAAAACCCTTAATTCCTGTTTTTAACTTGACCATAATCCATTCGCTCTTAAAGAAATATTTTTAGCGCTTTGCTTTCTTGCAGTAGATATACAATGTAAATGCTTATTGCAAGCTCGGGCAATATGTAACTTCCATTGTAAATTGCCGAATAGACTATTGGATGCATTCCTTCTGGGGCGTAATTAGCGAAAAAAATTATTCCAGAAGCAAAGTGGGCTAAAAAACGGCTCCAAATCCCAATATTGACACCTACGAACGGACGATTGCGGAATAGGCCAGCTAGTCCAAGCACGCCAAAAGCTATGGGATAATCCAGAAGTACTTGAACTGGATGGACTATAAAAGGCTCAACAGCAAGTTGCACAAGGCCATAGATAGTTGCAGCAAACAATCCAATCTTTGGTCCCCTTCTTAAAGCTAGCCAAAGAATAGGAACCATAGAGCCAGCAGTTATTGAACCCCCTTCTGGAAGACTAAACACTTTAATGTAGCTCAATGCTGTTGCAAGAGCGACAAAAGAAACAATTTCTGCTATTATCTTGGTTGAAAAACTAACTTTATATTCTAAATTTTTTTCGCTCATAGTTTTTCCCTACGCCAGCATTACCTGGATCAGGTTCTAGGGGTCGACAGCTTTCAGCTGTCCTCTCAGCCGGGTCACAATCCCAGCTCCCCCAAACCTTTCTGGGGTAATTGTTATTTAGTTGTATATTTATTTTTCCTAAAGTCAAACCTTATTGAGATGTTGCAATATGAAGCCGTTGCCCAAAGAATTCGATGTTTTAGCCATTGAGAAGAAGTGGCAGAAGCGATGGGAAGAGCTGGGAATATTTCGTTTCAACTGGGAGGACAAGACGCTTCCGACTTTTAGCATTGATACGCCTCCACCCTATCCTTCAGGCGAGTTTCACATGGGGAACGTTCTAAATTGGACATACTTTGATATAGTCGCTCGTTACAAACGGATGAGAGGCTATAATGTTTATTTCCCTCAAGGTTGGGACTGCCACGGGCTAGGCATCGAAGTACAGGTGGAAAGGGAACACAACATAAGTAAGAAAGACATACCACCGGACAAGTTTCGCAAGTTATGCGAAGAACTTGTAGAGAAATACATAGGCATGATGAAGGAAGGTGTTATACGCCTAGGCTGTAGTGTGGATTGGACAACGGAATATCGGACTATGAACCCGGAGTATTGGAAGCTTACTCAACTAAGCTTCATTCTTCTGTATCATAAGGGGTTTATGTATAGGGGCAAGCATCCGGTTAACTGGTGTCCTCGTTGTGAAACAGCCATTGCAGATGCAGAAGTAGATTATGAAGAAAGAGAAGGGGCTCTACACTACATCAGATTTCCCTTAGAGGGAAGCTCTNAACATTTGCTNATAGCTACTACACGTCCAGAGTTTATACCAGCATGCGTTGCGGTTGCAGTAAACCCTTCAGATGATCGGTTTAACAAGTACATTGGCAGAAAAATAGTAGTTCCAATTGTAAATCGTGTTGTGGAAATCGTACCAGATGAAAACGTTGTTCCTTCCTTTGGTACAGGTGTTGTAATGATATGCACTTACGGCGACAAGGAAGACGTAAAAACAGTAATTAAACACAAGCTTCCTGTGATAACTCTCTTAACTAAAGACGGTAAACTAAACCAGAACAGCGGAAAATATGCTGGTTTAACCATAAAAGATGGCAGAAAAACTATAGTTCAAGATTTAAAGGATGCTGGCTTGTTAGAGAAAACTGAGGCTATTCGGCAGGAAATAGGTGTCTGTGACAGATGCGAAACTCCTATAGAGATTCTTGAGCTTCCCCAATGGTTTATGAAAACCCGTATTCTTACAGAAAAAGTGGAGAAAGCAGCCAATGAAGTTGTTTGGTATCCAGATTACATGAAAACTCGCTTAATAGACTGGGCTCGCTCCCTTGACTGGGACTGGGTAATAAGCCGCCAACGTGTTTTTGGGACACCCATACCTGTATGGTACTGCAAGAACTGCAACGAAATAATTGTAGCTAAAGAAAAATGGGTTCCCATAGATCCGAAATTAGAAAAACCCAAAATAGAAGAATGCCCAAAATGCGGATGCAAAGAATTTATTCCCGAAAGAGACGTTTTCGATACATGGATGGATTCTTCCATATCTTGCGCTGTCCACGCAGGATGGCCTAACAGAAAAGATTGGAGAAGACTATTTCCAGCAGATTTACATCCCTCTGGTGTAGATATAATTCGAACATGGGCTTACTATCTTATGGTTAGGCATCTAGCACTTTTTAACGAAAAACCCTACAAAAGCTGCTTAATTAATGGAATGGTCTTAGGCTTAGATGGACGNAAAATGAGTAAATCCCTGAAAAATTATGTTGCAGCTCCNGAAGTTCTAGACAAGTATGGTACAGATGCTGCNAGACAGTGGGCTGCCTCTGGAGGAGCTACCGGCTCGGATATTCCCTTTCGCTGGCCAGACGTAGAATATGGCAGAAGATTCTTGACAAAGCTTTGGAACGCTGCAAGATTTGCTACTACTCAACTAACAGATTACAAGTTAGGCGAGAAATACNAATTACAACTCTTAGACAAGTGGCTTCTAAGTAAAGCTGAGAAAATGACCCAGAAGGTTACAGAAGCTTTAGATAAATGTCAATTTAACATAGCTGTTGAAGAANTACGAAATTTCGCATGGCATATTTTTTGTGACCAGTACATAGAAGCGGTTAAAGATAGACTCTATAAACCAGAGATATACGGAGAGGAAAAAAGGAAAGGGGCCCAATATACCCTCTACAATGTTCTGTATCGAATAATACAATTGCTAGCCCCAATAATACCGCATATAACAGAAGAAATTTACCAAAACTTGTATGCAGAAGAAAAAGGGCAAAAAAGTTTACAATTAACCTCATGGCCAGAAGTTATTGAAGAGAATATAGATGAGGAATCTGAAAGAAAAGGCAACTTGGTTATGGCTTTAATAGTTGAAATAAGACGTGAGAAGGCAGAAAAACGAAAACCGCTAAACGCGCAGATCAAAAGGTTAAGAGTTTATGCTGGAAAAAGTAAGTTCGCTAGTATAATCAGCGAAAACAAAGAAGATATTGTGGGGGCATGTAAAATTTCTCACTTCGAGATACTGTCAGAAAAAGGCAAAGGCAGAAAAGTTCAAGAATTTCCAGAAATAAGCTTCACAAGTGAGTATTAACATTCTTTAAGGCTTTAAACCTGTTCCTACATCTACCCATAATTTTTCGCCAATATTCTTGTAACAATTTTTTATAAACTCTTATCGTGGATAGTTGTTAGCTCTAACATAAAGATGATGTAGCTAATGTTGCATATCCTCTGTTTCGACAGTTTTGATGAGTATAACCCCCTCTTTTCTATCCAATCCATGTATTTATCTAGTTTCCAATTGGGGGATCGTCCCTTGTTGAAAGTAACATCATAACCCTTTTAGTATCTTTCTAATTTCTTCTACTAGCTTGTCGATTTCCTCTTCAGTGTTATAGAAATGGGGTGAAACCCTTATTCCATGGGCTCTTGCTGAAACAACTATCCCCTTTTCCGCGAGTTTTCTTGTTATCTCTTGTGCTCTATTTATTTTGAAATTAACTATGCCACTGCGATATTGTTTTTCTTCTGGTGTTTGTAGTTTAAGGTCCATGTTTTTGATGTTTCCTATCAAATAATCTGTCAGTTTAATTATTCTTGATTGAATGGTGTCTATGCCGATACTTAGAAGCATTTTTAAAGCTTGTTCGGCTCCTACAAGGCTTATGAAGCTTGGCGAGCCAACTTCAAAGCGACTTGCAGTTTTAGAAAGTCTTAAACTCCAAATGTCCCAAAAATCAATTGTTTCGAAAACTTCCTGTTTTACACTTGCCCATCCTGCAAAGGGCGGTTCAAACTTCTTGATNAGATCATTCTTCACATATAAGTAGCCAGCTCCTGGAGGACTTAAAAGCCATTTGTAACATGCTGTAGCCAGGAAATCTACATCGTCTTTCTTTACATCTATGGAGAAGGCTCCAGCTGACTGGATAGCATCTACAATCAAGTAGGCCTCGTGGTCATGTGCTATCTTGCTTACGGCTCGCAAGTCATTGCGAAAACCGTTAACATATTCAACATGGCTTATCGCTACAGCTATGGTATTATCATCAACAGTTTTTTCTAAATCTTCCAGCAAAATCTTTCCATTTACATTTTTGACATAATCAACCTTCACGCCTATCTTTCTTCGTAGCCAAGGATAAACCACAGAGGGATACTCTAAATCTGTTGTGACAATTTTCGATCCTCGTGGATAATGTAAAACATTTGCTGCAATGTTCAAGCCTACCGAAGTATTTTCAACAAAAGCTATTTCCTCAGGCTTAGCGCCTATCATCTTAGCAAAAAAGGGTTTACCTCCATCATTCCATTCAATCGAAGAAGTTCCGAAGTTCGAGAAATCGTCAACATATTTGTGCAAAACCTCTGCAACTGGCTTTGGAAGTGGAGATTGCGCAGCATGATTCAGAAATACTTTGTTTCGTGTCACAGGAAACTGTTCTCGAATCTCATCAACATTCAACATAGGACGCCACATACTTTGAATATTAGTAACCCTAAATTACATGTGCTTACTATTTAAAATTCTGAGGATTGAAGATGAATGAAAAAGAAATTATTGCAGTTACCTCTCCCCATTTGCCAGGATACGATATAGTTAGCATTTTAGGAATTGTTCACGGTTTGACCGTGCGAACAAGAGGTGTAGGGGGGAAAATTGTCGCTGGCATTCAAGGAATCTTCGGAGGAGAAGTTACAGCTTACACCTCTGAATGCGAAAAAGCCAGAAAAGAATCTATAAGAAGGCTTATGGAAAACGCGAAAAAGATGGGTGCTAACGCGATTATAGGAGTAGATTTCGAGACAAGCGACATTCTTCAAGGGACTGCCACGGTCTTCGCCGCCTATGGAACCGCGGTCATCGCTAAGCCAACAAGTAAAGAGCAATAGGTCACCTAAAACACTCCCACTTTTTCTTTAACAAACCTTTCAATTCAGCAATAGTTTTCTCGACTTTCTTTCTACAGAAGGCTGGTTCTACTGGAGAAGAGTATGGGTCTTTAACATTTATTTCTTCCAATCCTAGAGTCGCTGCGACAAGAGCATACCAACATAATGGCAATACTTCTGGATTATAACCGCTTCCAGGGATTAAAATTAACTTTCCATCACAAACTTGATTTGCAGTTTCCCTAATCAAACGGGACAATTGAAAAAAGCCCTTTACAGTTAAACTTAGATCGCCGAGCGTATCAGCAAAATGAGGGTCACTGCCACCATTTGCGATAATAACATCGGGCTGAAATTCCTTGGCCAAGGGTGAGAATACCTCTTTTAAAGCGTAAAGATAAGTATGGTCACCCGTTCTAGGGGGCAAAGGCACATTTACATTATAGCCTTCTCCCGCCCCTTCGCCGATTTGCCAAACAAAACCAGTTCCAGGATAAAGTGTTCTAGGATCTTGATGCAATGAAATATACAGTACGCTAGGATCTTGATAGTAAATGTCGCTTGTCCCGTTCCCAAAATGCACATCATAATCCAGTACTAAGAAATATTCAACATCATAGTTATGCCGTAAGTATTCTATTAAAACCGCTACGTCATTAAATAGACAGAAACCACCTCCATAGTTTCTTCCTGCATGATGATAGCCACCACCTAAAGAAATAGCCCGTGTAACCTTTCCTTCAAAAACAGCTCTTCCACAAGTTATTCCACCTCCAACCACTAGAAGTGCTGCCTCTAAAATTTCTGGAGAGACGGGGGTCTCAATGTCATATGGCTTTCTTTCTTTTGCTAAACGAAAAATCAAATCCACATATTTATCTTCATGAACCCTTAACAACTCCTCTTTAGCAACCGGTGAAGGCTCTACAATGCTAATTTCTGGAAACTTAAACAAGCCTTGTCTTTCAAAAAATCTTATGGCGTTAACAAACCTGTCTCCCCTATAGGGATGCCCTTCTCCTAAATCGTAATTCTTAAATTTTTCATGGAAAGTCATTATTGTTTTGTCTATCATTAAAGACACTTGAAAACAAGTGATGATTGTTAAAGTAAATAAAATATGCGTTATTTTATGCAGCTAATAAAAAAGAGAAAATGAAAGGGTTACGGTTAGGCTTCTTGCTGTTCTCTCTCAGCTGCTACTTCTATTGAGTGTGGTTCTTCTTCTGTGTTTGGTAAAACCTCTTGGTTTTGATCCTGTGGTATCTCAGCGGGTTCGGATGTATTTATTTCGACAACTTGAGTTTCAGTTTCGAAAGTCTGAGTTTCAGGGGCGGAAATTTCAGCATCTTCTGGTGGAGGAGGTGTATCTATTTCTTGCTCAACATTCACTTCTGAAGATGGTACCTCTATGCCAGCAGAAAGTTGATTTACGGCATCCTTAACGGCCTCTAACTCCTGTCTTGCCGTTTCAAGTCCTGTTGACAAAAGACTTGTTTCTCGTTGATAAATTTCTTCTTCTATTTCGCCGGTTACATGTTGAATTTCAAATTTTGCGTAGAGCATCTCCAACATGTTGATGTGTTGTTCAAGATCAGCCATTTTGGTTTTCATTCTATCTAACAATGCCTTTTGCTGCCTCTCAATTTCTGCAATAGTCTCATCTATTTCTTTGTTAAACATTTCATAGGTTGTCGGAGAAATTCTACCCGTATTTAGTAAATTGTCCAAAGCTTGCTTCTTTTTCTTTGCAACTTCATATTCTTCATTTAATCTATTAAAAGACTGTTCCCACGAAACCAATTTTAAACACCACTAATTTCTAGCCTTAAAATTAGGAAATAACGTTTGTTATCATCCAGATATATCGCTAACTGTTAGGAATCCCTCGGATTCGCCATTGATAGGAAAGTTAGCTATAAAACCCATTATCAACTTCACGTAATTCTATAACTAAACGTTTAAAACAAAACCTCGATGTAAATTTACATGACGAATATTTTCTTTGTTAACTAACCAATCTTCTAACTAATTTGAACTTCTACATCGAAATACTAAAAAACACCTTCACTAATCTTTTAAAAGAATGTAATGGAAAATTGGGCCCGTAGCTCAGTAAGGATAGAGCACCGGGCTTTTAAGCTGCAAAAACGCAAAGAAACCCGGGGGTCCCGGGTTCAATTCCCGGCGGGCCCGCCAACAGTTACTCGAGTTTGTAGTTAACTTTAGAAGATATAGCGCAAAAGCATAAATATGGCTGTTTTTGATTAGGTATTTTACGTCTGTTAAGTGCTTGGAAATGTTAGTTTTTAAGGATGTATTATGATGAAGCATAAAACTCATGCTACCCACAAATCTCATAACCATATGGGTCATATACGCGAATTTAGAAACAGGTTTTTCGTTTCTTTAGTACTTACGATTCCTATTTTACTCCTTTCTGAAATGATTCAAGAATGGTTTGGCTTCACCATAGAAACAGTGTTTCAAAAGGAGATTTTGTTTTTGTTATCACTTGTTATTTACGTTTATGGAGGGTGGCCATTTTTAAAAGGAATATTGCGAGAAGTTAAAAAGCGACAGCCAGGAATGATGACTTTGATAGGTACCGCTATATCTGTGGCCTTTTTCTATTCTGCTGGTACGGTTTTCGTTATTGTTGGAAAAGACTTCTTTTGGGAGCTTGCTACTCTTATTGACGTGATGCTTTTAGGGCATTGGGTAGAGGCTAAAAGCGTTCTAGGAGCTTCAAGAGCATTAGAAGAGCTTGTTAAGATAATGCCAACAACAGCTCATTTGGTTAAAAAAGGAAAAATAGTGGATGTTCCAGTTTCGCAGTTGAAAGCTGGGGACTTTGTTTTGGTTCGTCCAGGAGAGAAGATTCCCTCCGACGGTGTTGTAGTTGAAGGAGAATCTTTTGTCAATGAGGCTCTTCTAACAGGAGAATCAAAACCAGTTCATAAAAAGAGCGAAAATAAGGTGATAGGAGGTGCTATAAATGGCGAGGGTGTTCTGAAAATAAAAATAGAGCGGACAGGTGAAGAAACTTATTTAGCGCAAGTGATAAAGCTGGTTAAGCAAGCACAGGAAAGTAGGTCGAGAACCCAAGATTTGGCTAATAGAGCCTCTGCTCTTCTTTTCTATGTTGCCCTTAGCGTGGGGATCATAACTTACGTGACTTGGTTTATTTTAGGAAATCCTGAGTTTGCCCTTGAAAGATCAGTTACTGTTCTCGTAATAGCTTGTCCTCACGCTCTTGGACTCGCTATACCTCTTGTTGTCGCGATTTCGACATCTATAACTGCAAAAAGTGGGATCTTAATTAGGGATAGAACTGCTTTTGAAATGATAAAAGATGTAGATGCTGTTGTTTTTGACAAAACCGGCACATTAACGTTAGGAAAGTTTGGTGTCAGCAATGTCGTTTCCTTTATTTCGGAGGAAGAGTTGTTAAAACTTGCTGCTGGCGTTGAGCTTAATTCGGAGCATATAATTGCAAAGGCTATTGTGGAATTTGCAAAAGAGAAGGGAGTAAAAATTCCTAAAGCTAAGGAGTTTAAGGCCTTGCCTGGCAGGGGGACTTTTGGAAAAGTTGGCAATAAGGAGGTATACATCGGAAGCCCTAATCTCCTAAAAGAAATGAAGTTGGAAGTTTCGGATGAAAGGATAAAGAAACTTCAATACCAAGGTAAAACGGTTGTCTTTGTAGTAGTTGATGGAAAACTGCGGGGTGCCTTTGCTCTTTCTGATAGGATAAGGAAGGAATCTCGCAAAGCGGTTAGAAAACTAAAGGATGCAGGGATAAAGATTTACATGCTAACTGGTGACGCTAAAGAAGTAGCTGAATGGGTTGCCAAGGAACTGGACATAGATGATTATTTTGCGCAAGTTTTGCCTAAAGAAAAGGCGGAAAAAATAAGGCTTTTGAAAGAAAAAGGCTTTAAAGTTGCTATGGTTGGAGATGGAATAAATGATGCTCCAGCTCTTGTTACAGCTGATGTTGGTATAGCCATAGGTGCTGGAACTGATGTAGCTATTGAAAGTGCAGATATAATACTTGTCAGAAATGATCCGCGAGACGTTGTGAAGGTTATAGAGCTTTCACGGAAAACCTATTCAAAGATGGTTCAAAACCTTTGGTGGGCAGGAGGTTATAACATACTTGCCATCCCCCTTGCAGCAGGAATTCTCTCAAATTACGGTATAATTGTGAATCCAGCAATTGGAGCTTTACTTATGTCCTTAAGTACAGTTATAGTTGCAATCAATAGTCAGACACTTAGAAAATATGAGCCAACAAAAATGGAGTTTACAGAGAAAAAATACTTATCAGTAGATCCAGTATGTGGCATGGAAGTAGAGCCTGAAAAAGCTTTCAGCAAGCTTGAGTACGAAGGCTACGTTATTCACTTCTGTTCAAAAAAGTGTAAGGAGAAATTCAGGAAAAATCCCAAAAAGTATTTTTCAAAAATTAAAAATGAAAAATTCCAAAAACATGAACACCACTAGTAGTCTTAAATTAAATAAGTGTGATTCAAAGTAGCGTGTTTAT
>Ga0180921_110_pt1 | contig 26908 bp, 36 predicted proteins | sample Deesub1362A_J573_FD_124161 | JGI IMG/M metagenome (GOLD analysis project Ga0180921, IMG submission 124161) | Candidatus Bathyarchaeota archaeon JdFR-08
TTTAAATTTAATTTTCAATGTAGGAAGGGCGAATTCTTGCTTTTCTAAGCAAGTTGGCGTTTGATACAACTGATACCGAGCTTGTTGCCATGCAAAGTTCCGCGATGACTGGGTGAAGAAAACCAAAGATTGCAATGGGCATGGCNAGTGTATTGTATATAAATGCCCAAAAAAGGTTTTGCTTAATTTTTCTGAAAGTAGCTCTTGAAAGTTTTATTGCTGTGACCAAACTGGAAAGGTCTCCTCTTACTAATATTATGTCTCCTGATTCAATGGCTATGTCTGTGCCCGATCCAATAGCTATTCCCACATTTGCCTGTGTTAAGGCTGGGGCATCGTTTATGCCGTCGCCTACCATGGCAACTATTCCATATTTTTGTTGGGCTTGCTTCACAATTTCCACCTTCTTGTCAGGCAGCACTTCTGCATAGATTTCGTTTATTCCTATTTGCCTCGCAATAGCCTCCGCGGTTTGACGGTTGTCACCGGTAAGCATAACGGTTTTAAAGTTCATATTTTCCAGTTCCCTTATTGCGTTAACAGTATCCTCCTTTAAAGTGTCTGCAACTGCAATTAGTCCTATAGCTTTACTATTTATTGCAACTACCATCACAGTTTTCGCTTGTTTTTGAAGGGTCTCAAGTTTCTCTTCTAGCTGTAACTTTGTTTTCTTATCTTTTGGGTCCAATAACGAAAGTTTTCCTACGAGAACTTTTGTGCCATTTATAATGCCTGTAACTCCCTTGCCTTTTATAGCCTTGAATGACTTAGGCGTATCCAGTTTTATTCCTTCTTCTTGCGCTTTATTTACGATTGCTTTGCCTATGGGGTGTTCGGAGCCTTGTTCAACGCTGGCGGCATAATGAAGGACGACTTTCTCGTCTTTCGGATTGTTGAGCGGAATAACATCTGTTACCTCCGGTTTTCCCTTGGTCAAAGTACCTGTCTTATCGAGTATTATTGCCTTTACTTCTTTCATGGTCTGTATAGCTTCTCCTTTTCGTATTAGAATACCTCTTTCCGCTCCCATTCCTGTTCCCACCATAAGCGCAGTAGGTGTGGCCAATCCTAACGCGCAAGGACACGCAATAACTAAAGTTGCGACGGCAGCGGAGATGGCCAGCATTATTGGCGGTTGATTTAGGTTAACCCATGGCAGCAAGGATTCTGTCCATCTAGCTACTACCATCATACTTTCAGGGATGGTAATCCACAGAATAAATGTTGATAGAGCTATTAGCAAGACTGCCGGAACAAAATATCGCGTGACCTTGTCTGCAAATTCTTGAATTGGTACTTTTGTTCCTTGGCATTCTTCAACCATTTTTATGACTTGTGCGAGAAACGTGTCTTTCCCGATTCTCGTGGCCTTAATTTTCAGTAAACCCTCTTGGTTTACCGTACCTCCGATAACTTCATCACCTGTTTTCTTTTCTACAGGCATGGATTCGCCGGTTGCCATAGATTCGTCAACAGCGCTTTCTCCTTCGACGACTATTCCGTCGGTGGGTATCTTCTCTCCTGGACGAACAACTATTATGTCGTCAACTTTAACTTCATGGATGGGAACCTCTTTCTCTTTTCCGTTAACCAAGATTTTGGCGGATTTAGCCTCCAGTTTCAGTAATCGCCTAATGGCTTGTGAGGCCCTTCCTTTAGCTTTTGCTTCAAAAAACCTGCCGGTAAGGTGGAAGGCCATGATCATAGCGGATACGCCTGCATAATTTAGAATTGATGTGTAGAAGGAGGCGGGTCCCGTAATGAAGGCTATGCCAGTTCCCATCATGATGAGAACGTCCATGTTAGCGGTTTTATGTAATATCGCCTTTACAGCTGACTTAAAAGTTGGTAATCCTGCCCAGAAAAGAACGGGGGTCGCTAGCAAAATGAGGCCCATATTATAGGTTGTTGTATTTGGCCACACTATGTTAAACATCATTTCTGGAACCATCCAGGCAATTATCGGAATTGTACATATCCAAGCAACAGACATTCTTAAACGGGCTTTTCCCATCCCCTCAGCAGATCTATCAACCTCTTCCTCCTCTTCAATCATGTAACCTAAATCTTGGATTGTTTTTCTTAAATCCAAAATTGATATTAAATCAGGAGAATATTCGACCGTTGCTTTTTCAGTAGCAAAATTTACATTAGCTGACTTTACCCCTTTCATTTTTCTAAGGGCTTTTTCTATATTGGCTGCACATGAGGCACAACTCATACCCGCGATTTGGATGCGGATTTCACGCGTTTTTTCCTCTTCTTTGGGAACTCCAATAGGTTCGTAGCCTGCTTCTCTGATTAATTGGGCTATTCTTTCAAGAGTTATTTCTTCAGCATTGTATTCTATTACAGCTTTTTCTGTGGCGAAATTAACGTTAGCTTCAATTATCCCTTTTTGTTTTTTCAGAATATCTTCTGTTGTCTGGGCGCAGGAAACGCAGTGCATTCCACTGATTCTAATGATGAGTTTTTCCTTNCTCATGGTTAATGTTCAACTCTTAAGATTTATCTGGTGAAGGAAGATATAAATATATCTTTTAAAGATATATCTTTTAATGATACAACGTGATAACCCATGAGTTCCGAAATAGAAGAATTTGTCTCCGATTTCCTACGTTTTTACGTACTTGTTATTCTTTATGAGGGGCCAAGCCATGGCTATAATATAATTAGCAAATTCAAGAAAAGACTAGGAAAAGAAATAAGTCCAAGCTTAGTTTACCCCTTTCTTCAGCATCTCGAGAAAAAAGGATTTGTAAAACATACCATTGACCAAGTTGGTGCTAAGAAGAGGAAAGTATTTGAGCTAACTGAGAAAGGAAGAGAATTCTGCAAACGACTGTTCAAACGATTTTCAACTCTTGTTTCTATAGCAATAGAACCAAGTTTAGAAATTTGTGCTAATTGTGGATGTAAAGTCTATGAAGGTGGTCACCAAGAAACCATCAATGGACAGAATATGACCTTCTGTTGTGTACACTGTGCACAATCGTACAAAAAAGAAGGGGAAAAACTTAATTCTTAAGTATTTTCGTCCAGTAACGGTACCATTGTGTATTTGACTTGTTGAATTCCCCTCATTGCACGAATTTTGCTTATAAAACCCAGCACTTTCTCCGCTTCTCCTCTTGTGATAAATACTTCTAGACAATATTCTCTTCCAAGATGTATATGCATATCAGCCGAAACTATTTCATCATGTTCATGTCTTAAACGCATAAGCCTCTGGTCTACATCATGTCTTTCATGTGCTGAAATTACAGTTATAGTTGCTGTTACTTTCCCTTTTTCAAGTTTGCTTAACTCAAATTCAGCTAATAAATCCCTTATTCCATCTCTAATTGCTTCTGAACGGCTGGAATACCCCTTATCGCGCATAAACATGTCTAATTTTCTTAATAATTTGCTTGATAGGGAAATGCTTATTACAGGCAAGGGATCACCATAATAATAAATTCTGAAGTAATTAATAAAATTTATTAAAATGCGCCGCTTTATTAGCACTACTTTAATAAAAAGATGTTCATAATACTTTCTCGTGAGAAACTCGTAATGACTAACCAAGAAGAAGAATGTAATACATGCACGGTAGAATTTTCAGAGGAAGAGCTAGCTTCTTCTTCATGGAAGAGCAAAAATGTAATAATCATATCCATTTCAGCCGTGCTTTTTTCTATAGGACTAATGTTAGAATTTATCCTTAAGTTGTGGATTCTCGCTGAAGTTTTTTTCTCAATTACTGTTATTATTTCAGGATATAGTATAGCTAAAGAAGGTTTTTTCTCTTTACTTTTTCGAAGAAGATTAAGCATAGATCTCCTTATTATCATGGCTGCTCTTGGTAGTTTTTTCATTGGTCATGGAAAAGAAGGGGCAGCTGTAGTTTTCCTATTTAATATCGCTGAATTTCTTGAAGTTTATGCTGGTGAAAGAGCCAAAAGATCGATAGCTTCACTAATGAAAATTGCCCCCGAAGTCGCAACTGTAAAGAAAGATAGTAAAGAAGTTAAAGTTCCAGTAGGTGAAGTAGCGATTAATGAGATAATAGTGATTAGGCCTGGAGAAAAAATTCCATTAGACGGTGTGGTGATAAACGGCATCTCGAGTGTGGATCAGTCTCCTATTACTGGAGAATCAATGCCTGTTACAAAACAGATCGGAGATGAAGTTTATTCAGGAACAATAAACAATGAGGGGTTTCTGGAGATAAAAGTTACCAAAAGATCAAATGAAACTTTGCTTTCTAAAATCGTAAAATTCGTAGCGGAGGCGCAGAAAAAGAAGTCTCCTACTGAACGGTTCATAGATAAGTTTTCCAAGTATTATACGCCTTCCGTTATGTTATTAGCCTTAATTGTAGCTACAATTCCAACATTTGTATTCGGCTTTCCTTTTAATGAATGGTTTTACAAAGCGTTAGTTCTGCTTGTAGTGTCTTGCCCATGTGCATTGGCGATATCAACTCCTGTGGCCATGGTTTCAGCAATAACAAGTGCCGCAAGAAACGGAGTCCTAATAAAGGGTAGCAGTTATGTCGAAGAAGTAAGTAAGATTAAAACCTTTGCTTTTGACAAAACAGGAACCTTAACTGAAGGTAAACTCGAAGTAACAGACATAATTTCGCTTGGGGAATCCAAAGAAAGTGTTCTGGAAGTGGCAGCTTCTCTGGAAGNTTTNTCTGAGCATCCGATTGCAAAGGCAATAATTGAAAAAGCTAAAAATGAGAAAGTTAAGCTGAGATCGACTCACAATTTTAAAGCTATTGCGGGAAAAGGCGTAACCGGGAAAATTAAGGGAAATACCCATTATGTTGGTAATAGACGACTGTTTAAAGAGCTTAAAATTGATCTCCCAGAAGAGCATTTTTCAAAACTCGAAAATGAAGGAAAAACAGTGATCATGGTCGGAACAGCGAGGAAGATTATGGGACTAATCGCGGTGATGGATAAAATTAGAGATGCAACGATTGAAACTGTACATAAACTTAAAGAAATGGGAATAAAAACCGTTATGATAACTGGAGATAACGAGAGAACCGCTCAAGCAATAGCAAAGAGAATAAGCATTTCAGAGTATCGTGCCGAACTGCTACCTGAAGACAAAGTTAAAATGGTTCGGAAGCTCGCGAACAATCATGGGCATATAGCAATGGTAGGTGATGGTGTAAATGATGCTCCAGCGCTTGCGAGTGCTAATGTGGGAATAGCTATGGGTGCAATAGGAAGTGATGTTTCATTAGAAACAGCCGATATAGCCCTAATGCAAGATGACCTTTCAAAATTACCATACCTAATTAGATTGAGTGAAAAAACTCTCAAAATAGTGAAAGAAAACGTTTTTGCATCAATTTTGATTAAAGGAAGTTTTTCATTTTTGGTTTTTCCTGGGCTTGTAACCTTATGGCTTGCAGTAGCAATCGGAGACATGGGTCTGTCATTGGCAGTAATTCTTAATGCCATGCGTCTGTCAAGATTGAAGGAAATATGAAAGTCTGTAGTCATGCAGCGAATAAACTAATTTTGGATATAGGAGAAAGTTAAGAAAGCTGATTTCCAACATCTACCAGTGAGCTGTAAAAAAGGAAGTTTTAAGGACCTATTATCTCTTTGAATTGTTGGATCGAAGGCTTGCCTTCTATGATGTTCTTTCTATCTATTATGATTGTGGGAACCGCCTTAATGCCATATTCTCTTGCTTTCTTTAAACAAACTCTAGTTTTACATTTTTCTCTAATATTATACTCAATTACAGTGCATTTTCTGCATACGTTTTCTCTCACTAACTTCAAAGCCTCTTTGCAAAGTGGACATCCACTAGTGAATACTTCAATTTTGTGTTTCATCTTTTATCGCCTTTACTTTAAATCATAAAGTAAATATAAAATCTTAAGTATTTATAATATGTAGTAGCACTGCTCTTACTAAGTAGGGAAAATTACAATGAGTTTACTTTCAGAAACTAATAGAATTAGCTGTCCTCTTGACGAAATTATCAACCTGATTAGCAAAAAATGGACACTTCTTATTATTAGCGTGCTTGGCAATAATCAAAAAGTTCGGTATAGCGATATTCTTCGACAGTTGAAGGGGATAAACTCGAAAACTCTCTCAGACAGACTCAAGGAACTTGAAATACATGGGTTAATTAAAAGGAAAGCTTATGCGGAAATTCCTCCTAGAGTGGAATATTCTCTTACAAAAAAGGGAACGACTCTAAGGAAAGCTGTATTACCGTTGATGAAATGGGCATATACTTACAATAAAACAAGAAAAGGAAAAACGCCCTGCGATGCTGCATTCGCTGAAGAAATAGGAAAAATTTAGATGAATTCTGCGGTGAAGAAGAAACGCGAAAATTCGCTATATTAACACAAAAACCATCTTAGGATAATGCTTAATTGGAAATTCAATTTCGAAATAGAAAATGCCAAAAATGGATGTTAAGGCTTTGAATATGTTACTGACAAATACAAGGACAGCAGCAAATTTTTCAGAAAGAGAAGCTATTATATCTAAATGCTACATCCAAAATAAAAGAGTAGTGGTCTAGGTCTGTGGGGTCGTCGTCTAGCTTGGTCAAGGATACCAGCCTGGGGCGCTGGCGGTCCTGGGTTCAAATCCCAGCGACCCCACCACAGAACGTTCTTTTACAAAAGAACGTTCATTAAGAAAACTCCTTTGGGTATTTGTTATTTGACTGTTAGCGTTTGTTATTGCTTGGATGTAGAGTTTTATGGCGTTTTCGCAGGTTTTTGAGATGTTTAGACCTAATTCTTGTGCTTTTGTGAGGATTTCGCTTTCTATTCTTATTGTGGTTAGTTTTTTCATTTTGTTCACGTTTATAAGATTTATATATAATTTTATATATAACATTTGCTATTTGTTAGCAAAAGACTTCTGACTTGACTTTACTTTAACTTATCTCTCTAAGGTTCACGTTTTCCCTTTCTTGATAAAAATTATATAGTTTTTAGCAAGAGCATATTTTGGGATGATCGGTGTCTGGAAACGATTATGCAAGGGGTTTCACGGATGCTTTAGAGTATGTTTTGGGAGTTTTTAATCGTTTAAAGAATAAAGGGAAGCTTTCTGATGGTTGTGTTGAGTGTAAGTTCGTGGAAGAAATTGGAAGTCTCATGTTGTTAGCTAAGGATAAACAGTTTGAAAAGATTGAAAGGGAACTTGGATATTATCTAACCTAAAAAAGCGACTAATTCTTCAATTTTTTGTGCTACTTTTTTGCCTCTGAATCCGTTTAAGGAATGGAACAAGCTTGGCATTGGATTTTTACCTATGCGTTTTTCTTCTCTTTTGATTAATCCTAATTCTAAGCATGTCTTGATTGCGGTATCTACTGCTCTTCTTCCTAAACCATAATGCTTCCGCATTTCATAATAAAGATCTGAAAGCATTAGGGGTTTGCCTACTTTACGAAGTAAGAGTAGTAAACGTAAGCTTGCATTAGATTCATCTAATGTTCCTATTGCGGACAAATAACGCTCCACAAATTATAGCAATAGATAACAGTAATATATCAAAGTTTTTGTTAACTGTTTACAGTTATCAATTGGATATTTTGCGCTTTCGTGTGGTAAAGTTTTATTAATTCGCTTAATGTTAACGGTTAACAAAACGTAGGTGACAAGATTGACAGAATTAGAATTAGTTGTTAGATCCATAAGTTTTACAAAGACAGTTTTAGAGAAATGTGATTTAATCATTAAAAAACGGTTAATACCTGGAATCAACAACCGAAGCGGATTAGTGGAATATGCTTTAAGAAAAGTTTTCAAAGAGGTTTTCAAAGACGCAGATCCGCTTTTTCCTTCTCCTAATCCTTCGAGCTTAGAGAATGAAAAACTGAAGGGAGCGAAATGAAGGAGATTGTTTATGATTTTAATGAGTTTTGTGATGCTGTTGATAAGGCGGTGCCTATCCACTATTCTTGTTTTCATCGGAGTTTAGATCGTTACGGTGTTGTTAGGGAAGTTCAGTTTGTGGTTTATGGCATCAGCAAGAGGCATGGGAAGGTCTTAGCGTTTGAGGTTGCGAGGCGATATGATGGGTGTTGTGGTGAAAAGGAACGGAAGGAACGTTTGAAGAAGATTATTGATGAGTTTGTAGGAAAGTTTGCGGATCCGCTTAAGGCAACTGAGGGGAGATGGGAACCATGAAGGATTTTGTTTATAAGGATAAGGATAGGTTTCTGGAGATTGCTGATGCCGTTTCTACTCCTTTCAAAGTGTATGAATTAACCGTGATAGGCGATAAAGTCGGTGTAGATGTCAAGGTTTGGTTGAGAACTGCATACATAAGCTATTATAGGGAATTTTCTGACCAGGACAAAGAAGCATTGTCTTCATTTTTGGAAGATCTGCATAGACATGGTTTTGCTGAAGTGGAAATCCGAGAGACAGCTTTCCCGTTAAGATAGCGGAAAGGATGCATCAGATGGCCATTTTTCTAACACCCTATTCTTTGCCTTCTCCCTTCTCCTTGGATGCATCCCCGCAATTATGAGAGGGAAACAAAATGACGGTTTATGTTAGACGGTTTAACTGTTCAGTCTGTGGTAAACAAGTTTTCTGGGATGACAAAACGCAAAAACTGAGATGTGGATGTGGAAGCTTCAAGGCAAGTTTTGTTAATCTAAGCGAATTCATCAAAATGCCAAAGTATGATAGATATATCTGGAAGGAAAAGCTTGAGATTCCGATTGACTGTGCAAAATATGTTGCTGGAAACATGCTCTATATTTGTGACCGTAACAGCTTTGTAAAAACTGGTGAAGATCCCCGTTTAATCGCAAGTTTCGTGTATTATCCTTACGGAGACAAGAACCAGCTTAAACTTGCTGTTAAAGGCAATTTTCACATGGAAACCATCAGCTATAACGTGATAAACACGGATGATTGGACTGAACGCATGTGGATCCACTTAGACTCTAAGGCCTTAGAGAAGCTGATCGCCTACTTGCAGAAAGATCCCAACAAACTACACAATTGGGTGTAGCATCATGCCTAAAACTTGTATTAAATGCAAACATTGGAAGCGATTAGACTATCACTTTGGAGAATGCAAACGTTTCAACTGGAAAATCCGCATGGAACTTGCCAAAAAACAAGCAGTATGCAAAGAATATGACGTTCACCATATTTTTCCACAAGGAATGAAAGTTCCAATTCCATTATATGAAAGAAAGAAGGTATCACTATGAACAGCTTCTTTAGCAATGTTGTACGTGGAAAAGACGGTTTCCTCTATGGAAAACCGAGGAAGAAGTATGAGAGAAAGCATCCTTATCCAGAACATGTGTTGCGGATTAAACCGTTGCCCCGAGAGAAATCTGCAATTGTTATCTTAAGAAGGAAAGGTTACCGCATTAACATGTTAAGCAAAATTTTTGGGAGAAGCACAAGCTTCATTCACAGAGTTCTTAAACGTAACATTTCCTTTGGAGTCTTAAAACCAATGGACATGAGAAAAATGCCTGACAAAACAAGGAAATATTACAGTAAAATCCGATGGAACATGCTGTTAAAATGTTGGGAAAAATGGGAAGCATGGATTTTCGGAGAGGGAGAAGAACCCCCTTAACGTTAAAAGAGGGTGAAACCGGTTTCACCCCATTCTTTAATCTTTAGTTTTAGTTTTGTTTTCTTAGTTATGAAACTAAACTAAACTAAAATTAGTATATAACAGATAGTAGAAGTTAACAGTCAGCAAATAACAAGCTCTTTCTTATTTTACTATCCAAGTTTTCAGTTTTCTCTTTTGTTAGCAATTGACGAAAGCAATTCTTATATAGAAATTGTTACAAATTATTGTTTTGGAGAGTGTGTAAATGGTTTATTCAATGGTTTATTCGATTATGTTCTTGCTTGTCATTTTGTTTGTTGGTGCAAGTTTAATTGGTGGAAAAGTAGAGAAACGTTTAGATCGATTCTTTGGAAAACATAGGAAATTGGATATCGTTTATAAACTTATCCATTGGAGTTTGGCAACTTTTATTTTAATTATAGGATTGCCCATAATACTGTTTATGGGTTTCTTTATGGGTTTTGATCCTCTTACTCTTTATGGGTTCAAAACGGAAGATTTGTCTTGGAAGGCGATTTTGTTCTTCCTGCTTTTTGTTGGTTTAATTTTGTTGATTTTATTTTTCCTTTAATGCCTTTCTTATTAGCATTGCTAAAATGTAGATAGCTGAAGCTAACATTGTTACTGCTCCCCACATGAAATCACTTGAAGCAGGGATATTGCGGAAATAGAAGATGCTTAAGAAAATGGTTATAGGCATGAATAACGTTCCAGCATAAGCGTTCCATCCCACCACAACTACAATTATCGCAAGCATCACGATTAATGTTAACCATCTCCCCGATCCGAAGAATAATTCATTGAACCATTGAGCAACGATCGGACTCTCTTCCACAATTTGATACATTACATAATCATCTGTGAGAATGTTTCCCGAGGATGTTCCTTCCGCTCTAAAGAAAATGTCGCATGTTATCGCGTTAGATGGTGATGTAACCGTGTCGTTTACACACACCCAATTGCTATAATTTCCCATGATTCGGAATGGAACTTGACTTATGAAAATTGAAGCGTCTGGATCGCTAAACCATCTTACATAAACGTAAAATTCTCCGCTATTATAAGTTCCTTTAACCCAAAACTCGAAATGATATTCTGCATTCGCGGAAACATTAAAATGTTCGCTTCTCCAATCTCCCGATGCAGAGGAAGGATTCAACCCGATACTGTGGATTCCGTTGTGTCCTTCACTACTCCAATAAGCGTTAGATCCAGCATACCAATAAGATGGAGATCCTATTCCTTTCTCTAAGCTCGGGTTCAAAATTAAATTGTCTTGAGAGTAAACACTTGGTAATAGCAAACATAAGAATAACGCTAAGATTAGGGATAAGAACTGTTTTTTCATCCCCATAACCATCCCATTATAAAAGCAAATCCAATAATGAACATCATGAAACTTATACCTAAAGCATCTGCAAACTCTCCCTCTTTAATTTTAAGAATTAAGTAAACGGGAGAAATCATCATTAAGATCAAACCGAAAGATGCAAGCATTGGAGTTATAGGCATCCATAATCCTGATGTTTTAATGTCCAATGCAACGAAAACATTGACTTTCTCATTGCTTTGAACAAACGCTTTAATCACTAACTCGTAAGCTGAAGCGTTATAATAGTAAATATTTGAGGATGCTGTCGGGATAACATTGGGATCCGATGTTTTTGGAATTTCCACTCCGTCAACCTTAACGCTTGTAGGGACCGCATATTCCTCTTCGCCTTTCAAATAGAAAGTGCTTATTGTCCCCTCTTCATTGGGAGCGTAAACAGTATAATTCGCGTGTGCTTGCGTTAAATCAGCATAGAGAATTGCTTTATGCTCCTTTAGAAATTCAAAGTAATATTGAAGCGTATGCCTTTGATGTTTCGCGATTTCTAACCATGTAATTAATCCCCATGGTTGTGTTTCACTATTTGTATCGTAAAGGGGAGTTATCCAGCTTATCGGATGTTCTGGAGTGCTTTCACTATTCCAAATGAACAAGTGTGTAGCATTCCATGCTGTTCTACTCCAAACTCTGCTTAAACCAAGTATGGTTAAAGTCTGGTTTTCCCCTAAACTTGCTCGTGCAACATAACTTGCTTTGTAAGTCCAGAAATCATCATCTATATGAGTACTATTAGCGTAAACAAACAATCGCTTCTCATCTGGAACGTTATCTCCCACATATCCCACAGGAATCCTATGATAACCATACGGTTTAAAACCGTAATGAATAGCAGATAGTCCTTTCTGATAAGCTGTCTTATATGTGGAATCATAATCTTGCATTAACCTTAAACCGATGACACATACTCCTTGACAATCTAAATATGTAACATTGTTATGTTTCATTGGAAATCTTCCATCTGAAAGTTGAATGTCATTAACAAGGTAATCTGCTAACTGCTTTGCAAAATTCAAATATTTCTCTTGATCAAGCACACGGTATAAAATCATGCTTGCCTCGATCATCTTCCCGGTAGTCATTAAATAGCTTCCATTATCATGACTTGTAAACGTGTGCTTATAGTAACTCCATGATCCTTCTGCCATTCCGTAAGGATCAATGTTTTGAATCTGCAAATATTTCGCAAGGGTATAAACAATCATTCCAATGTGATAGTTCATACTTAAATCCAAATCGGGATAATTTTCCAAGTTCATGAAGTAGTGATCATAAACCGATGGATTCGTGAAGTCATATCCGTTTAAACACAGGATTTTAGTGGTCAGATCTTTCGTTTCGTTCTCTAAGACTTCAAACTCGAAACTGTAAGTTAAATAATGAAGATATTTTCCCGTGTCCTCTCCCCATAACGTTGTATTATCGCTCCGCGTGTTCATGATGTCATGTAATGCCCAATTTGGAACTTTAACTGCAAGTCCTAAGCATCCACTCCATTCGGGAATCTGTTTTAATTCTACAATGAAGTAATCATGTTCCGTTGCCCATTTCCACCTTTCCTCTGGATAAAACAAAGTTGTAATTGCCAAATCTGGATCTGGAGAACGTCTCCCGATCTCTGGGATCCATACACTTGAATAAGCTGTCCGCATGGATCCTTCCCCCGTTATAATAGTGCTTAACCCATCAAACGCATTGTGAAACAAAATCCCCGTTTTATAATCTGAATGTTTATTTTGAAACTTCATGATCTGCGTGAGATAAGCTTGATGGAGACTGAAGCGGAAGCGGATGGTTAAATTGACATCATTATCCTCATAACTCTGTACCGCTTCAACGTAAAGACGTGTAGAATTGTAAGGAGAAACTTCCTCATCAACCCATGCGTTATAAGATGCTCCCGAAGGTTTATAATGAATTCCCACATCATCAATGAAAACATCAACATTAGCGGTTTGCTGAACGAAACCGATTGCAACAATTGTTTTTCCAGCAGTTAACTCGTTTTGGTTTACTAAGTCTTTAACAAACTTATCCGTTGAACTGCATGATTTACTAATCTGCGTGTAAGTTCCATCTGAATACCAGACGTAAACATAATAGTTTGTAGATGCTCCCACCTTAACATACCATGTTAAATTGTGGAACTGACTAACCGTGATCGGAACGTAAAGCGGTTGTCTTAAATACTCGTTTGCTCCGTAAAGGTGTCCACATCTATATTGAGTTCGGTAAACATCCGTTCTAAAATTGAATAGATTGGGAATTTCAAAATCACCGTTCGGAACATTTGCTCCGCTTAAGCTGAACTTATCAAAATAATAATTGCCTACCGTGTCCCCGTAAGCAACAATGCGGATGTCTGCATAAGCTCCAGCATTAGGTGAGGTGACAGAATAAGAAGTGTATTCCCAATCTGTTGTTGTTGAATTATAGCTTGTGTAGTTCTCTGAAATCCAATTATGGGAAGCATCAAACCATCTGACATAAACACGGAAAGGAGTTCCGCTTGTGAATTTTCCTCGATAATAAAAGCTGAATGTGTAAGTTGTGTTTGCTGTAATACTGAATTCATCTGATCTCCAATCTTTTTCTGATCCTTCCGCATCCACTTCTAAACCGATAACTCTTTTATGCTGATTTGTATCATTAAAAGCGAATTTAGTGGTGTAAACGCAATGGAAAGGGGGATTCTCAGCAAAATTCCAATATTTAGGATGACTGAACTCCCATGGCATTAAATCCAATGCTGGATCCGTTCCTAAAGAACCGTTTGCATCGAAACCAGGATTCTGGCATTGATCCGCTCTGATTCTTATGGGATCATAAGTTATCCAATTGTAATACAATCCCGTTCCTTTAGGATAAACCGTGAAAAGTTGTCCGCTCATATATGCAAAGTCCACTTTTCCAGATGCCTCATAATAGGTAAGAGTTAAAGGATGCTCCTTGTCATAAGGATTCGATAGGTTTCCAGACAACCTTAAAAAACCGTTTTCAATACGCATGTTTTTAGGATCACTATTCACTATTTTCGGATTTGTTTTAACGTAACGCCTCGGAAAATAACCGTTATGATAAACTTTATGCAAGTTTTCAATGATGTTTGTGATTTCCGATTGATACTTAACAGGATCTTCAAGAAACATGTTTAACAGTTTAGCGTTATCATCAATCCAATAACTTTGGTTTTCATGCGGAGATTCTCGGAACATGTTCATATCGGGATCCCAAAGCAAGTCTCGAATCGAATCTGCTCCTAAAGTAAACCATGGATAAGGATTTTCAGACAGTTCTGTTTTAGGCATGAGATAAGGCAAAGCGATTAAAATCCAAATTATAACCATTGAAATTAGAAATATGAAAAACACTTTCTTAATTAGCGGTTCCAATTTAACCCCCTACAAACGGAATAGCTTTCAATATCAATACATAAACAAGATATGCTATTAATGTCCATATAGGAATTGCGATAAGCATATTGATAACAGGATGAACATCTGGCATCTGAAAGAACAAGATTGCTCCTATCAAATTCCATGCATTAAAGCTTGTGTTCACCTTGTCAAAGTTTACACAAATTAAAACGTGAAGATCATCGTTAAACAACGCTTCAGATGGAGAATCATAAGTTGTTTCATTAAATCCGAAAAACAGAACAAACTGTGTGCGACCATTCTTTAAAATCCATTTTAATCCTCTATTGCCATAGTTTTCGTAAAGGTTATCTACATCTTCCAGATAACACATCTGTCGGTCTTGAAATATCATGCTGTAATATTTACTTCTATCAATTCCATCCACATCATACCAATGGAAATCATCAAAATCCCAATTGAAAATCCACCAAGAATTATATGTGTAACAAGAAAAACTTTTGAAGTATTGCCAATACTCGAAGCGAACATTCCATCCCCCTAATGTAAATTTTTCATCTACTCCTGAGCTTGTAAGGTTGAGAAGTATGCTCTCAGCAAAACTTTGAACATCTACAGCTTCAAAATATTTGGGAACTCTAATTTCACGATATTCCTTGACTTCATTACCGTTTATTAAAAATCCAGAAGGAATCATTGTAACGATTAAGAAAAAAGTGCTTAAAAACGTGATTACAAGAATTAACCCTTTAATTTCCCCGCTTGCTGTTCCCATTTAGCTAACCCACTCCTTAATTTTATTCGCCCACAAAGACGCAATAATTAAAGCGAGTATGAGAAGTAACCAGAAAGGCATCCATCCGACTGCAATGAAAAACCCCATCAATACAAAACCGACAAGTATGCTTAAGATTAGATTTCCCTTTGAAAAAATCGCTATTGGAAGCAGAATCATCATCATAAAAATTGAACATACTAATAACTGAGAAGCAAATTCGGGAATGCCTAAAGCTTCCGAAACATGTTTAGGCAACTCTAAAATGTTCACATGTTCATTGTCTGGTTCTTGAGCAGAAACATAGGGAATATTTCCAATAATTAAAACTAACAAAACGATGAGGAATAAGAGTTTACCCCCCATTTTTTAGGGTCTCCTTTTCTTCTCTTTTCCCTTCAAACAATATTTCTAACGCTCTCAATTATTATTTTCTATCTGTTAGCAAAAAGAAAAAATGGAAAATAAAGATGTTAGTGTCTTGGAAGTTTCCTCAATGTTATTGCAAGTCTTGCTCGTCTCCCCGTAGTTCCTTTCTCCTTTGCAAGTTTATTTAACACGCTTTGTTTAATCATCAATTTTCCCGTTTTGCGGGAAACAGTAAATCCGCTTTTTCCATATTTTCGATAAACATACTGTGTTAATGCTCCTTTCCTTTTGATAGCGTCTTGAATCCAATAGTCATCCTTGGCCATTATTGGATCCGCTCCTTTAAATTTTACCAAGCAATGAAGCAATGAAATAGACAACGATTCCTATTATGAATATGAATGGCAATAGCAAGAACAGTGTTCTCGCTCCAGATCCACCGGTGAATCCCCATCCTTCTGATTGACTTTCATAAGTGTAATAGACTAATCCCACTTTTGATTCTGGAAGAGATAATGTTGTGTTTCCGCTTGCTGAAGTTGAAACTTCAACCATCCAATCAATTCGCAGTTTATCCGTAGTGTCTTTGACTGTGTAAGTTGGAAAACTGTAAGTTCCGCTTAAAGCATGATAGTTTGTATCTCCCGTTAAGTCTGCAGAGTATCCTGCTCCCTTTTTAATAGTGTCTCTGATGGTTCCATTGCTGAAGGTTATGTAAATGTCAAGGTAAAGTTTCACCTTCAATGTTGAATTTGTCAATGTAGCGTTATAGTTAATTGTCCATGTTACTGCATCCAAAGATTTCATGTTTGAATGGAAAGTGCTGAGGGTTATTGATGTCTGTTTTAACGTTTTGTTCCCTGTTGTTGAACAATCAACTGTGTAAGCTCCGCTTGAAGCAGGAGAAGTTGCTAAGCTTCCATCAGTTTGAGGGTAAAGATATGCAGATTTCTGAAGAGTGTTGACTTCCTGCTCTGAAATTTGCACTTGATTAACAACTATTGGAACAAGAATAACAGCAATGAAAAGCACTATTGCTATTGTAATGAAGTTAGAAGCTTTGCTCATCGCGATGAACAACTCCGTTAAGCGAAGTTTAGACTTTGCCAAGCAATGAAGCTATAAAGTAAACCACTATTCCCACAATGAAAATGAACGGTAATAGCAAGAACAGAGTTTTCGCTCCGCTTGCTCCCGTGAAAGACCATCCCGTTGTGTTAGTGGTTTGGACTTGATCAACCACTATGGGAACGAGAATAACTCCTAAAATGAGAGTTATCGTGAGCATGATCCAGGTAGTTGCTTTTGTTGCCATTTTCTAATTCACACTCCTTTAAATTTTAAAGTCAGTTTCGAGAGAGGGAGAATCAAGTTCTTATCTTGATTCCTTTCCACTCTTAACCCTTCCCTTTTGTTTACAGTTAAATGTTAGCAAATGTGATAACTATAAATATATCATCACAATATCCAAAAATAGGTGTTTCCTTGGGTAAAATTAAAGCGATTATCATAAGTCAAGATAAAACTTTACAGATTAAGAAAGTTAAAACTGAAGAGAACCGCTTGAAGATTAAACGAGGAAAGAATGAGTATAACCCGACTTTTGATCCTGAAAGTATTTTCATAGAGCATAAGAGGTTTCCGATTCCAAGAACTAATCAATATGTCGTTTTGGTTGAGGGAAAACAGCAAGTTGAAAAACTGCATAGTAATGACTTATTCACTCCTTTAACAACGAAGGAACTTCAAGAATTGATTAAACGTGAAGTGGCAAAGGCAAGGATGAAGATTAAACCGTTAAGTCTCAACATGTTCGTTGTTCTTTTAGTAGTTCAAATTATCACAATTATCATGTTAATAATGCTTATGAGTGGTGTCCATTTTGGATGAGGAAGAGGATCCGTTAGAGGTTTTAAGGGAAGCATTCGTTAAAGAAGAAGAGAAAGCGGATAATCCTAAAATCACTTTTAAAACTGAGAAAACCATCACAGTTGAAAGCAGGGAACCTTCAGAATATGATTGGAAACGGAAACTTGCTAAGTTTAAAGAGTTCTTAAATGTTGTTCAAGGAAAAGTGGATATTCGAAGAAGGTTAGATGCGATTTTAAATCCAGAGAAGATTCAGACAAGCACAAGGTTATCGGGGGGAGAAATTGATTTTGTTGTTGATGCTTATTGGTTAGCGAAAACTTATCCCGACTTATTCATGCCTCTCAAAGATTTTGCAGATGAGTTAATGTACACTAAAATTAGCGAGCAAGGATTAGGAAGGCAAGAAGCAATCCAATTCATGGGAGCAGTTGAAGCAAGCAAACTTTTCAAAACCGTTTTCGGCACGGAGATCAAAGTGGAACCTCGAAGAAAAGCGGGGATTTTAAGAAGGGTAAAAGAGGAATGAGTCCATATGCTTATCTTTTCCTTTTCGCTTTAGGCATATTCATAATGCAGATTGGAAGTTATTTCACGGTTAACTATGAAAATAATAAAGGGTCAAATGCGGATCCTCTTGTTTACAGTTCCACGTTAACTCTTGTTTTCTCTGGTTTGTTCCTTTCAGTTCATGCCTTAATAAAAATGTGGAAGATAGGAAATGAACAAGTTGAAAAAATTGCTTAAAGATTTAGAAAATGCCTATGTTGACTTACAAGTTAAAAGCATGAAAGGATGCCGATCTTAAAGGAAATATTAAGGAAAAGGAAGTGTGAGAAATGAGTAGCTTAGATAAGATCTTATTTGCTGAAATCCGTCTGCTATCTAAACAAGTTAGTTCTCGAGAGCGTTTCTTTCAAACAATTGCTTGTTTAGGTAAAAAGGAAGCTGAAATGATTGCATACTGTAAAATTTATGAAATGATGTTTCCAGAAGATAAAGAGTTCAACACGTTTCTGGAGAACATCGTTATTCCCGCTTTTAAGATGTTAGGGATGGTTTCATGGCATAGAGGGGAATTAACCGAGATGGGTTTGAAATTAGGATCTGAAAGGGAATATGGAACCATGCCAAAAGAGTTTACGGAGAGGGTTAAGAAACATGCAAGTACAAGAACTAAATGATTTTGATTATTGCCTTAAGAAACTCTTTGATTTGCCTTCAAGTTTTGTGTTAATCTTTGGAGACTGGAAAACGGGAAAAACAGATTTTGCCTTACTCATTGCTGAACGTTTATTGGAGTTACGCATCGTTTCAGAAGTAGCAAGCAACATTAAATCTTCAGATTCTCGCATGCAGTTTATTGCGAACCTTCCCCATCTGAAAAAATGGTTGAGAAATTCAAACACTCGGAAACTTTATGTTTTCGATGAAGCTGGGGTTCATTTACATAAGCGGAGAAGTATGAGTTCAAAAAACGTTAGTTTCATGACTTTGCTTCCAGAAATCAGCAAAGCGCACGCTCGGATGATAGCAATAACTCAAAATCCCGCAAGTATAGACGCGGAACTGTTAAGTCCAGTGTGGTGTAAAGGCATAATTATAAAAGAAAATTTGTATAAGGCAAAATTCATTAGCGAATTGTTCTCAGGGGATAAGAAAGTTTGCGAGTTCTATCCCGTTCCCAAAACAACCATAGATTTCGATCCCTATGCTATTGCTCCCTTCAAGTTAACCGCTCCCGTTGATGTCCCCGCCGATTTTCTGAACGATGAAGAGAAAAAGATTCTTTGGAATTGGAGTATCAACGAAATGAGTGCGAGAAAGTTAAACTTGCATCCTATGAAATTGAACCGCATAGTTAGAAAGTTTGTAAGGGAAGTTTTAACCTCTAAGATTGAAGGAAAAGATAAAGCATGAAGGAACCGATTTTTAAACAGATTCTATATCTCGTTTTAGGCGTTTGCATCGGAACGATAGGGATGTACGGAATCTTTGAAATCTACATTTTGTTAAACGCTTTCCAGAACAACGCTTTCATTCTGTTAATGAGTTTAATCCTCTCACTCTTTTCAGGACTGCTTTTCGGAACATTGCTAATTTTGAAAGACGTTTTTTTCCCCACAAAATTTAAAATATTAACGAAAATAGGGAATCCGTTAACTCCCGAGGATCTGGAAATAATTTGGAAATGGGCAAACGGAAGTACCGCTCAAGAGTTAGGGATCCATTGCCAGAAATTAAACCGTATAGTAAGAAAGTATTGCAAGGCAACACTTCAGCGAAAAGTTAACGATCAATGACTATCACAGGACAATGAAGAGGTAAGTATACATAGTATAGACGTGATGATTTCAACGAATACAATGTTGAATTCTACCAGTCCAGGACGCTGGTGTGTGTCATCTCACATTATATACTTCTATGAAAAAAGTTAGGAATTTTTTGAATGGCGTCTTCGATGTTCCAACACAATTTTTTAGAAAACAAACATTAATTTACTATAAGATATTATAAACCTAAAATAAACTCAAGGATAATTGAAAATGGAATCTTATGATATAGATGAAGTTCGCTATGCGGTTTCCAGCTTGTTAGAGAATTTTAATTCTTTTATATCTCTTCTTTCCGATAAGTCAGTCACACATCGACAATATCGAAACTATCTTCATTCAATCTATATGGAACTTTCTCAGATATGGGGCGAATTTGATATCCTCAAAAGGAAAGATGAAAAGTATGATAAGGCATACGAAAACATAAGAAAAATTCTCATAAAGCTGGTAATTGATACAGACAAGCTTGAAGAGAAGTGTTTAGGAAGGGATCCCTTGTTATGGGAGCATAAATTTGAAGAAGAAAAAAACCGAAAGAAATTAATCAAATTTCACCAAAAAACCCTCAAGCAGTTAAAGGAAATCCACAAAATTATATAAATGTGGAAATAATGTTGTTTTGCATAAGCATAGACAGAACATCTTGGAAGATTATGTCTAATTGCTTTTCATCAAGAATGATTAATTAGTAAGTTGTTTAGCTTTGAATAAAAATGTCTTCAACTAGAATAGAAAAGGAAATGTTGAAATAGTTGCCCAAACATCGAAACCAGCAGAGAAAGAAGTTCCGAAAGAGAGTGTGGATTATAGTAAGCTGAGTGATGATGAGCTTTTAGAACGATACCGCAAAGCTATGCGTTCTAATGATGTTATTACACCTAACCTTATCCAGTTTGAAGCTAAAAAAAGAGGTTACCAGTTTAGAGAAATTATGATGGAAGTATTCATATAATTAGTTTAAAAGCTGAGAAAGAGGGTTAAATTATGGATTCTGTTATCCGCATAATCGCTTTAAGCTCATAATTGTTATTTAATTGTTTGATAATGATAAATGGGGTAATACAGTGCCTGAGCAAGAAACTGTCACGAGTGAGTTGCCTCCCCTGACATCCAAAAAGATTGACGAAATAAGGGAAAAATTGAATAAATTTCCCAGAATGAAAGAATGTTATGGCGAATGGTTGGACAGTGTTTTAAATGAAAAAGATCCTCGAACCTATCCTATAATTAAGCAATTATTAATTAAGAATTACAATTATCTCGATTTAATAGAGCAAGTTCTTGAAGAAAACTCAACGATAAATGGTTTTTCTAGCGTCATCAAACAATCCAAGAACAAAGAGGAATTCTATGATGCACTCTCAGTTTTGAAATTTGGGAAGATTCTTAGAGAAAAAGGATACAATTTTGAGTTCATACCTCCTGGACAGCAACCTAACCCTGATATAAAAGCAAGAATATGGAATAAAGATGTCTTTTTTGAAATTAAGCACTTGAGGGATATTGATGAAGCAAAAAACTTGCTATTTGACTTCTTTAACGAATATCCATCTAAGTTTTTTGTTTCCATAACTCTTGATGATGCAGTGACTCAGGAACAAATTCATGAATGTATACAGACAATTAAGACGGTAATGGAGACAAAGAAAGAAGAAGATTTTCCTCAATCTCTTTCGTTGGGGTATGCAAATATTAAGATTGAATTGTTGCAAAAACAAAATCCTAAAACACACCTAAGTGTGATTATGAATCCAGAGATTATCCCTTTTGAAAGGACAAAATTCAAGATTGAAACAACTTTCCAAAAAGCTCTAACACAGTTTACATCCATATCGCAGGATTCTCCATGTTTTATTATTTATGATATAGATAACTGGAAAATAGACTATAACGATCTAAAGGAAGCTTTGTATGGTCACGTGATCACTTGCATTACTTTACGCACCTTAGAACTACAAAAGCATTTGTATAGTTTGGAAAAAAGGAATCTTAAAATTAATGACAAAAAAATAATTGATGCTTTCGAGAAAGGTTTTTATGATATATTAAGAGAAACTCTGCTGATACCACATTTTTCTTATAGTCTTCAAAATGGTCTTTTCTTTAAAAAGGAGAGCGAAGTAATCAATGGCGTAGTAACTTTTCGGAGCAATGAACATAAAATATTTCCAAATCCTTTTGTCAAAAATGAAAAACTTATCGCCCACAACGCTCTAATAATTATGTTCTAAATAATTCCTAAGGATTACCAAATATTTCACATTTTCTATTTTATTTATCTCCAGGAAAATTGTGTTATTGCGAACACCAATCGCCCTGTGTAGGGCGAAGAATTTCTCCATAGTTTAGAGCTGAATAGTAACAAGAATAGTTGTGACATTGTCTCCAACACGCTAACTTCTAACTTGTAACCCGCTCTGGAAAGGGTTGTGTAACAGTTTTGCGTAGAGGAGGATAAATTCGCTAAAAACTGAAACAACCTAAACTGTTTCTTATGAAAATAATGTTAAAAGCTTTAGATTTGAACTCTAAAGGTTGTACGTTCCAGCACAATTTTTTAGATAACGGTGTATAAAAACCTAAGTTTTGTCCTATTCTTCAGTTTTTCCAGTGGTAAACATTGCTGATTTCATTTGGATTTCGAAGCAGAAAAGTAAAGAATCTTAAGTTAAAATCTCTAATTTTATCACCGAGGAAATGAACGTGAAGTTTAGACGACATTCATTTAAAGTTTTCCCAATGATTACATTAGTATTTTTCTTAGCAATCACTGTATCTTATATCGCTAAATCCTTAGAGGAAATACCGTATATCGATAAGTATTACACTAAAATTACTGATCCGAAAGTCACGACGAATGAAACAGCAATCTTAAAAATTAGATTATACAATCCTATTAACGAAACTTTCTCTGTTATAATAAGGATTAATATTTTCGATGGGAGCGTTGATTGTTTTCCTTCAAATGAATCAGTGATACTGCTTTCTCCAAGTAATTATTTAGCAAGTTCCAAAGAAACCGAATTTGTTTTGATACCACATAAAGCAGGATCTTATCCTATAGAGATTCAATTATGGTGGAACGATACATATGTAGATTCTAAAATTTTAACTTTAGAAGTTCAAGAGAAAACCCCACCACTAGAACCAGATATCTGGTGGAGCTGGGTAAGATTCAACATAATTATTTGGGGTTTAATCTATCTAGCTATCTTTGTAAGATTTTTGGACCCCTCATGGGAGATTATTATAGAAGAAGAAGGAAACGTAAAATGGATTATTTTCGCCTCTATATCAATAGCTTTTTTTATTGCCTTTTTCTTTTTCATCACGGTTCTAAACGAATATAATTTCATTCATTGGTTTGTTTCTTCACTAAATGAGACAACAAATATACTTAGTATTGCTTGGGGACTTGGCATCATTTCACTTGGAGCTTCTCTATTTAAAAAATTTAAATGGGCCAACACATTTTCTAATTTTATCTTTATCTTCCTTCTTCTTTCATTAGTTTGGGATTGGTTATTATTTCCGCAACCACCGTATCCGCAATGGTCACCTATCTTAATACTCATATTCACTGCTTTTCTAAATGTGCTGTTAGAAATGGGTATAAAAGGAATAATTGATAGATTAAAATCTGTTAGAAAGTCTTAAGCTCTAATGAAATCCCATTTCTTTCATGATTTAACAATACTTCGATAAAGTTATTTACCTTTTTCATATTGAAGAATTAATCCGACAATTCCTATTATCATCATGCAAAGGAAAAGTGCCGCAAGATTCTCTGGAAAAGATGCAATTCCAAATTCTCCAACAATGTTTACTAAACCCAAAACAAGAATTATTGCAATAAATTTAATATACCTTGCTGGACCTTTATAGTGAAAAAATGTAGTTTTTCTTAGAGATAGTTTAAACTCGGCCTCAGGTTGTCCTCTTTTTCTACGTTTCTTTTTTTTAGTACTTTTACTTTCTCCCAGATAACAACACCACAATAATGCCTAATATTCCTGTGATGAGTGGACCTACAAAACTAAGTCCGACAGATGTCATGTTAAGAACCAAATAGAATACTGCAAGCAATATTGCACTTGCAATAATCATTATCGCTAAGATTGAATATAGGCAATATCGAAGTTTCATTTGTTTTATGGCAATTTCTCTTTGTGTAAGATACATTTCTCTGGTCATACGATAAATCTCCAAAAAATTTATTGCTTCTGGAGTTTTACTCAATATACCAATGACAAGAGATGTCCAAATACCTTTTGGTTTTTCTTTTAATCTCGTCAACTGTTCAACCTTTTGATGAGACTTCTTAATCTTTTTGGTGGTCATATTCTTCATCTACAATACTATTCTTGAAATGATATTAGTATTTTGCTCAGAGTATCATAGAACTCTTTCACATTTTCGGATTTATCGCTCATAATGACAGCTTTTCCATTCTTGTAATCTTCTTTATTCGAATAGGTGACTAAGATGAATTCTTTATCATACGAAAACAAAATCAATGGAATCATAAGTTCTTCTCCCCGTGTCTTTTGGAATTCCTCTAGGATTTTTTTGTTAAACAATTTTGAAAGTTGAAGTTTTCCTTCGAAAGCGATGAGCTCCAGTTTTAAGTCTTTAAGTTCTCCTTTTTTTAATTCTTTTAGTTCTTCGCCCAAATTTCTATACCTTCCAAATTGGCAACTAATTAGAATTTTTTAAATGTTTGTATCTAAATACAGATATAACTTTTGGTCTGTAACTACTTACTATTGGGACTCTAATAGAAACTAAGAAATCTTTGTTTGGATTTCTTTAATTGCTTTGAACACTCTTTGTTTCAAGTCTTCAATTAATGCTGGGTTGAAGTAGTTTGCCATAAAAATATTTGAAGTTACTCTACCATGAATAAAGTCTATTTCTGGAGGCCTCAAGTATTTAGTCATAAAGCTTGCATGGACTTCTCTTATATCGCTAAACCTGAGTTTCAATCCTTTCTTCTTGATTCTCGTCTGAATTGCATATCTTGAATCTGGAAGCGGATCATTCAAAGCTATTCTTTCAACAAGCTCTTTCGGAACGAAACTTATGAACGCTTTCTTACTTCTCCTTATGAACAATTCCTTAAACTTGTAATGTTCTAACGTTTTCATCTTTTCATTGTAATATTCGTTCAACTTATCTTTCCTGGATAGGTTAATGATTAGATTGTAGCTTGCTATCGCTTCAACTAACCTCAAACCCGTTATTGCCATGAAATCCATGAAATCCGCAAGATCTTCCCTCGCTTTCTTAACCTCTTTAATCCACATAAAAACCTCATTTGGATCCTTAACCTTTGTCAACCTTTCAATGACAATGTCATCACTACTTTTCCCGCTCCATTCCAAAGCATAAGAATGCATCAACTTCAAGAATTTTTCGTGTAATCCAAGAAACTTAGCAAGGTTAGATAACGCCTTAACAATATTGGTTCTTTTAGTCTTACGAATAGAAAGCAATTCCGAAAGATCCATCTTCAAGAGACAATCTGCATACTTCCTCGAATAATTATAAACATCCCTTGCATAAGCTGAACTCAAATTCTGATTCAACCATTCCCTATAAGCTGTCCAATCAATTTCTGAAACTTTCAAGTCTGGGGCGCTGGCGGTCCTGGGTTCAAATCCCAGCGACCCCACCACAAAATTTGAGAAAAACAATGCCTAAGGAATAAAAAAGATTTAAAAAGAGGGTATAACGTTTATTTTCCTGCAATGGTTATTTGTGACAATTTTACGCTTGGCGAATAGTTTTGCATATTATTTTGCAAGTCGTTGCCCAAAAGTTCAATTCCACTTTTCAGTATTTCATAGAAGTTTCCTGAAATGACCACGCCTTTAATAGGCTTGGTAAGTTCGCCGTTTTCAATGAAATATCCGTGTGTTATTGTGGCATTAAGATTTCCGCTAACTGGATTGGAAAGCCATTCGCCAATAGTTTCTTCGATGAATATGCCTTTTTTTGTTTCTTGGATCATTTCTTCTGGGCTTGTTGTTCCTTCTTTAAGGACAAGGTTTGAAGGTAATGGCTGGGGAGGCATCCAATAACGTTGTCTATAGGCGTTACCAGTGGACTCGCCATTTTCTTTTAGCGCGGTGTAAGTATCGTAAAGATAGTTTTTGAGAATTCCTTTCTCGATTAGGATTGTCTTTTGGGTGGGATAGCCTTCATCGTCAAAAGGTCTGGTTCGCCAACCCCCATACATTGTTCCATTGTCTATAAGATTTATGTTCTGAGAGGCTATCTCTGCTTCAATCTTGTTTGACAGTGGAGATCTTCCTTTTTGCACCCAGTCTGCATTTAAAGGACCACTAAGGACAACTCCAAGGATGCTTGCAAAAACCTTGTTTCTAATTATTACAGGTATTTCTCCACTCTCTATAGGTTTAGCTTTCAAAAATCTTACTGCTTTTTCTGCAGCCTTCTCGGCCATTTCTTCTAATTTCATGTCTTCATAAAACTTTGTTTGACAATCCTCACTTCCAGTACTTTTCTCATTTCCTTCCTCAGCTTTGGCCCTCATCCAAGCAGCTAAAAATGTTTCTTTTCTTTCATTTTCTTCACCATGATTATTCATAATTACAATGCTTGAAACAGCTGCTGTTAATATTCCTCGAGTTGGTTTAACTCTTTTATCATATTCGTTTATCCTTCCAATAGCAGAGGTTAACCTATCAACAATTTCCCCATAATCCAATTTTTCTAATTTATCGTCAAAATATCCTCTAGCAGAAGATTCGCCGAATTTATCATTTAGATTTTTCCAGTCTGGATCTTCAGGTGCCACTTTTGCGATTTTTACGGCTTTTTCTGCAGCTTTTTCCACTTCTTTCTTGTCAAGAATGGATGTTGAATGGATAGCCACTTTCCTGTTTATGGCTACGCGTAATCCCAGCCCAATGGATTCAATTATCTTAAAACTTTCAATCTTATCAGCAAACTCTATCCACAATGTTTTTATTTTTTTCACATATGCCTCTGCCTCCGTTGCTCCGAAGTTTAATGCTTTTTTCACAGCTAATTCAGCTATTTCCATTCTACCTACCTCCCACCGTCATCTTTTGAACTCGAACATGAGGGCCTCCGAAACCAACTCTAACCATTTGACCCATTTTTCCACATCCACCAAAAATACCAGTTCTTAATTGCAAATC
>Ga0180921_109_pt1 | contig 26887 bp, 28 predicted proteins | sample Deesub1362A_J573_FD_124161 | JGI IMG/M metagenome (GOLD analysis project Ga0180921, IMG submission 124161) | Candidatus Bathyarchaeota archaeon JdFR-08
TTTCATTGTTCAAATAACTAAACGTTCTTTTAAGGATATGGGGCTTAACTTGAATATGGACGTTTACATTGCCTTTAAAGCCTCAAGTGTCCAGATTCTCTGAAAATTTCTGTTTCACATCGGATTGGAGACATCCCCGCAAATCCCCTCTTTTTCTGAAATAAGACTTAAAATATGTTAATGTTCTATGCTTTTTGCATAGTATAGACTTATTGGAGAAAAAAGAAGAGTTGAGGATTAAAGTTCACCACTTGAAGTATGGATTTCCTTCTATTTTAAATATAAAGCCCACTATCTTCATTTTTGGTGGAAGTGCGGCAAATTTTAAGTCTATGCTTTGGCTTACACCATTATTCCAGTCTGCGCCCTAAAATTTCTGTTTTCCAATAATCGCTGAGAAGTAGCTGCGATAGTACGTTTCCATATTCTGAATGCCAAGCATAAATTAATGGAAGTTCAATAAGTTTTTTACCATTAAGCGTTTTCTCCTCAATTATAGCGTAAAGCTTAACTTGATCTATATGGCTGATGGTTTGTGGATGCTCAACGAGTCTGAGAAGATATGCACCATTCTCTGATTGAGGCACCAATGTATGATTGTAAACGATATCTATGCCATCAGAATTGTGAATACTAAGTAATCCCTCGCTAACCTGGTCTGTTCCATTCCAAACATATAGAATTGGGCATTCTCCGCTTGAAATGTAAATGTTTATTTTAAGTCGATAGAAGCCATTATCATGTGTTGGATCAACATTCAATTTCCAATATCCTTCAATGTCAGCTGTTGTAGATACTGTTTCAGTTTGTCCAGCTCCTAATTCTGAGGAATCCCTTAACGTGCCATTAGGATCATAAAGGTATAGGTTAAAATCATCATCAACATACTCTGGTTTCATTGATGCAGAAATATATTCTCCTTCAGAAACAGTTTGGTCGTCGAATTGGCTGTCTGGTTTAACACTTAATGTTATGGATGTGGATAATGGCGGCTGATGTATTAAATTTCCATCGGCGGTAATCTCGTAGTATTCTATTGTAGCTGTTATTGTAAGGGCATGCTCTTCATCACCGGGATCATCCAATATGGACGTTCAATTTGCCATGCAAAAACATGTGGGAATGTCTGTAGCAATAGAATGGAAGTTAGAAGGCATATGATAAGCCTTTTTCTCATGGTTTATCACCTGTTAAGCTAATTGTTAGTTTGTATAGTCCTCCTCCACCTGCACGAACCTTAACTATTCGAATATACCAGTAGCCTGTTATGTTGGCTGTATAGCTAAGTTCTTCTGGCGTATAGTCAACTTCTTTTTCTGTTGCATTTGCTACAAGCTTATAGCTAGGATTGTATAGGTAAACTTCGAAATCTTGCCATACAGGCGGATATTTAAGAGGCTCTATCTTAAGCCATATTTTCTGCCCATTTTCAACCCATATTCTATAGTAGTCTTCCGGATCATGAGCCACCCATAAAAAGCCTATATATTCACCTATGACTATCTCTCTTGCAGTTTCAAAGCTTTCTCCAGCCTCGGCCCAAATAATGATTTGGGCTGGTAGAATCAACCTTACATAATCACTACCGTTATAATAGATAATTTCGGCTTTAATAGTTAAGTTGTGGGTTTGATTTTGTTGGCTTCCATAAAGAATCCAATGAATAGGCCCTCTGAAAAATATTGTTTTAGGCATATTTAAGCCTGAAAAAATAATATAGCCTTTAACTCCAGCGTTTTTTACCCAATGTTTATAGCTGTGTAAGGTAAGATTTCGCCACACATACATCATATGGCATAAATCATATCCATACTTATAATGAGTTTCATAGAAACTCACCCTTGACCCCTTATAGTTTTCCTCAAAAATTATATGAATACTATCTACAAAACCATTTGGAATACTTGCCAAAACACTAACATTAAAACTTATAAGATCAGCGCCACCATACTCATTGGAGTCCTCATCATATTCATCTATGGACAGACTTAGGGTTGCGGAATTTCCTTCATTGTCAATGTAGGGGCTTGTAAGTAGCTTTTCCAATTCTACATTGCCGTTTGGTCTTTCAAATTCATATTTAACCATTTTACATGTAATAGTTTCTATTGGAGAATTTCTAGGCTCTTGAAGTATTCCTGCAAGCCTAAAAGTTGCCAATATACCTATAAGAATTAAAGCAAAAAGAAAAACTGTAATAAACAGTCTCCTACTAGGCATCTTTCACTCTTCACTTAATATCACTTAGTTTTCTATTTAGTTTTTATATTAAATTTGTGGAGAAATTTTCCATGCCAATATAAATTCCATGCTAATTCATTTTTCAATTATTTCAGCCTTTTCTTAAGCCACTATTTCACTTTGTAATTTGAAAATACACAAGTAGAGAGAAACGAAGTGGAAGGAACATATGTGGGATTCCCACACGAATCGTGAAGGATTCAAGGTTTGATGAGGAAGGTTATATAATAGCCGTTATTGAGAATTAGTGAAGCTGAGGTTTAAGAAAGGGAGTTTTTCAGAGAGTTAAATCCGGGGGGAGGCATAGCCTCGGTGGGACCCCAGCTAGGCCCATAGGTGAGTTGGTGTCCCACGTATACAGGGTCCTGGTCCCATCGCTGCGAAACTATGAATTAGGGGACATTACTGCTATGTGGCACTCTAGTCTGAACATCCATTATGAGTTTCCCAGCAGCTCGAAGTTAGGAAGAAGTTGGAAAAATGGGGCTAAGCGCTTCCAAGGACGCCTGAGAACAGGAAACAAGTCTTTATAAAAACAATCTTTTGTTTGGTGGAAAGGATCTATATCCTTTCTTGGCTAAGAAGCTTCAGAACCCGAAGCTGCTGAGATCACAGCCCGAGTGACCAGCAACTCAAGGAAGGCAACCAAGCTGCTTGAGGTGAACTTTGAATACGTCTGAAAGAAAGTGGCATACTCTACTTTAGGAAACGTAAATAGGCGCCAATGACTTAACCAAAACGGGGAAAAGTGGTGAAGATCGCTATTTTTGTTCTTTAGTCAATTCGTAAAGAATTACTAGAGCCTCGCCTAGAGGCATCTTCAACCTTGCAGCAAGTTCTGCTGGAGTTATGTCTGGCTTTTCATTTAAGATCATTTCTCTTGTATAGGCTTTATGATGGGGATACATAACTAAGCTGTGAACTGTTTCCACAAGAATAGGCCAAAGTTTCTCTTTCNCATAATCCTCGACACTCATAATGCATCANAACATTATTTTATTCGAGGTTGCATATTCAATTTTACCTTTTCCGCAAAGTATATTTCTTTCATAACGTGATTAGAAGGTTCTAAAATATCGTTATAAGTGAAAACGATGGTAATTAAGGCAATAATCTTCGACTTGGACGGAACTCTCGCAAACTTTAACATAGACTACAAGGCGGTTAGAGCAGAGGTTAGAAGTTTTCTTATAAGAGCTGGATTACCAGCTTCGATTCTATCACTTAACGAAACAATATTCGAAATGTTAAAAAAATCAAAAATTTTCTTAAAAAACAATGGCAAGTCAGAGAAAACTTTTACAGAAATCCAAAGCAAGGCATTGGCAATAGCAGAAAAATACGAACTGGAAGCAGCGAAAACCACAAGCCTTTTTCCAGGGGTTTTAGAAACTTTAAAAACCTTGAAGAAAATGCGTTTGAAACTAGGATTATGCACGATAAACAGTGAAAAATCTGTTCGCTACATTTTAAAAAGATTTGAAATAAAGGATTTTTTTGATGCAATAACACCACGCAATAAGGTGAAGAATGTTAAGCCCAACATTGAACACCTAAAAGCCACAATGAAAGATTTAGGAACAATACCCGAAGAAACAGTTATCGTAGGCGACAGTTGGGCCGACATGAAAAGTGCTAGAGATTTAAAAGCTATTGCTGTTGGTTTGCCCACAGGCATTTCTTCTCCCAAAGAATTAATTGCTTCCGGAGCGAATTACTTCATAACCTCGATTACAGATTTGCCAACACTAATAACATACTTAAATAAAATAATAAATGTATCAAGCTGATTCCAAAAAAGGACATCCGACCCCTGTCGATCTCTTGTGTACCACTTCTTCCTTTTCGTTTCTACCGTGAANAGATATGCTCACAGTATTTTATGAATAGATAAAGATAAGCCAAATACATTTTATCGAATGCGGTTGCCACCAATTTATGTGAAAAANGGTAGAGGGTACCTATTTGGATCCAAATATACTCNTCTAATTCGAAACCATGTTTGTCAACTGCCTCAGAAAGCCTCAAGTGTAACAAGGTTCATTTGAAGGACAGAGAAGGAGTAGAGTGCTAATAGCGAATTCTATCTCAAAACCAAGCATTTTTAGATAGAATTTAAAATAAACCTTAACAATGAGTAAGGATTCTTATGCTAAAATTCACATTTGTTTAAAATAGTATCTTGGCCATTTGGGCCATGTTTCTGCAGCTGCACATGTGTCAAAATCTATGGTTAAGGACATGCCTATCTTTATCTGTTCCTGAGGAACTCTGATAATTCCTGGAATTTTCAGGCCGTTTTCTAATTTCACTATGCCTACCGCATAAGGTGCCATTTTTTGGAACCTTGGTGGTGCTACATGAATAACCGTGTAGGTCAACAATCTTCCTTTTTCAGGAATTTCCACCCATTCAAAATCTTCTGAGAAGCAATTGTTACATAAGGGTCTCGGTGGAAGGTGAATTTTTCCACACTTCCTACATTTTCCGCCCATCAGCTTTTTCTGATTAATATAACTATAAAATTGTTCTATTGTGAAAGGCATTTGCTCTGTCAAAACTTAATCTCTCCTGTAAATGTGAATTGCAGCAGTGGCACCTGAGCCGCCTAAATTGTGAGTCAGCCCTATCTCTGCCATTTTTACCTGTCTTTTTTCAGCTTGATCTGTTAGTTGAAGATATATTTCATANGCTTGAGCGGTTCCAGTGGCTCCCACGGGATGNCCCTTTGCTTTTAGTCCACCGCTTGTATTTACGGGAATTCGCCCTCCAAGGGTTGTTTCTCCACTTTCTACAAGTTTTCCTCCTTCTCCTGGTTTGCAGAACCCTAAATCTTCGTAAGCTATTATTTCAGCTATGGTGAAACAGTCGTGAACTTCAGCAACGTTTACGCTTTCCGGCTTAACGTCTGCCATTTCATAAGCTTTTTTAGCAGCTAACTTTGCTGCTCTAAGAGAAGTGAACTCTTCTCTTTCATACATACCTATGGTGTCACTAGCCTGCCCGCTTCCAATTATGTGCACGGGTGTCTCCCCGTATTTTTTAGCCAACTCAGGCTTTGTCAAAATCAGGCAGCTGGCACCATCAGTAATTAATGAACAATCATAAAGTTTAAGGGGCCACGCTATGATCCGCGAGGATAAGGCTGTTTCCAAAGTCACTTCTTTCTGCATGTGAGCCTTGGGGTTTAGACTTCCATGATAATGGTTTTTTACAGCTACGGCTGCAAGTTGGGCTTCTGTCGTACCATACCTGTGCATATGGGCAGTAGCCATTAATGCAAAGAGCCCAGGAAAGGTTATTCCATGCCATTGTTCAAAGGGAAAGTCTGAGGCCATAGCCAAAAACTCTGTAACCTCAGGGGTTATTCGATGAGTCATTTTTTCCACTCCGCCCACCATAACAATATCGCATAAACCAGAGAGAACAGCATAAATCCCAGCTCTTAAAGCAGCTCCTGAAGAAGCACAGGCAGCTTCCACCCTCGTAGCAGGAATATTCAGCAAACCAGCCCAATCAGCAATAGTGGCACCTGTATGCCCTTGATGTTCATAGGATTCTCCCATATGCCCAACAAATAGAGCTTGGATGTCCTTTTTAGGATCCAGCTTCGGACATCTGTCAAAAGCCTCTTTAACAGCCTCGGCAAAAAGTTCTCTAGCATATAATCCTTCTCTCTTTCCGAATTTTGACAAACCAGCAGAGACTATAGAAACTTTAGGTTTACCTTTCAAAGCGAAATCGCCTTGCGCCCTTTGATTTTAAGAGAGACGAATAGTAATCGAACAAGTATTTAAATTTCTTCAATATTTTGCAGCATTTTTCACGAAAGTTTTATGTGATTTGCCTTTTACAGTATAGCTCTAAAAGTTTAAGGGAGAAGAAATGAGCGAAGTAGCTATTGTTGGATTTGGATGCAGTGGTTTCAAACCAATAACGCCGGAGCTTTCTTATAAAGAGTTGATGTTCGAGACAGCGGTTAAAGCCTATGAAGATGCGGGAATCAATCCAAGAAAAGACGTGGATGTTTTTATAACATGTGCAGAGGATTATCTGGAAGGTTTCAGTATCTTCGACGAGTTTGTCCCAGATCAACTGGGCGCTGTATTAAGACATCTTTTCACGGTTTCTGGTGACGGAATGCTTGGATTGGCAACAGCCTACATGCTCATTAGAACTGGACATTTTGACACCATCGTTTTAGAAGCCCACAGTAAAGCATCAGACATACTAACCTACATAGACATTGTAGCTTTCGGTTTAGACCCTGTATATAATAGACCCCTTGGAGGACATCCCTACTACATTGCAGGAATGGAAATGAACAGGTATCTACATGACACTTGCACTACAACGGAACAATGCGCTCAAGTGGTGGTTAAAAACAAAAGAAATGCCATATTGAATCCCTATGCAGCTTACGGTGCCAACGTAACCTTGGATCAAGTTTTGTGTTCTGAAACATGCTTCTATCCGTTGAAGAAACTGGAGATAAGCACGCCAGCAGATGGATGTGTAGTAATGGTTTTGGCTTCCGAGAAGATTGCAGAGAGTTTATCAGACAAGCCTATCTGGGTTAAAGGTGTAGGGTGGTGCACAGAAACTCCAAGTCTAGAAACTAGAGAATGGACGAAAGCTGTTTATACACGAATGGCAGCAGAAATGGCATACAAACAAGCAAAAATTAACAATCCATGGATGGAAATAGATTTTGCAGAAATCCATGACCAATTTGCTTACAAAGAACTTCAGCACATGGAAGCGCTTAAACTCTGCGATTACGGAGAAGCTGGGAAACTTCTAGAAGACGGATTAACAAATCTTAACGGCGAGTTCCCAGTAAATCCTTCTGGAGGTTTGCTGGGAATGGGCTATGGACTTGAGGCCTCTGGCACACAAAAACTTCTCGAAGTTGTATTACAGCTGAGAGGCGAAGCTGGTAGAAGGCAGATACCAAATGCAGAAGTTGGTTTAGCACATACTTGGCGCGGAATTCCCACAGCAACGGGCGTTGTAGCTGTTTTAAGTAATGTAAAGAGGTGAAATGGAAAATGTATGGAAAGAAAAGAGTCGCAATTGTAGGTGCTGGCTTAACTCTCTTCAGAAGAAGACTGAAAGAAACGGGTAAAGAATTAGCCTACGAGGCAGCAAAAATGGCTTTAGATGCTGCAGGACTAGAACTAAGGGACATCCAGAGCGTTGTGATGGGAACCGCTCCAGATGCTTTTGATGGAGTTCACATGAAGGGAGAGTACTTAGCTGATGGGGCAGGAGCCTACCATAAGCCATACACCCGAGTTTTTGTAGGAGGTGGAACCGGCGTTTTCACACCTTTGGCTGGCTGGTGGCATATTGCTTCAGGACAATTTGACACTTGTCTAGTAGTATGCGAAGAGAAAATGTCATCATGCTATCCCCATCCACAATACGCTTTTACAACAATCTTTGACCCTATTCTTGAAAGGCCCATCGGCATGAACCTGATCTGGATATTCGCGTTAGAAATGCAACGGTATATGCATAAACACAATATCAAGAAAGAACATATAGCCCTAGTTTCCGTTAAAAACAAGGGAAACGCATTAGATCATCCGTGTGCCCAGTTAGCAGCTCGCATAACCGTGGACGATGTATTAAATTCTGAAATCATGGCTTGGCCTGTTCAACGTTTGGATGTAAGCCCCACAAGTGATGGTGGTGCAGCTTTGGTGCTTGTATCTGAAGATGTGGCCAAAGAGATTACGGATAATCCCGTATGGATTGATGGAGTAGGCTGGTGTATTGATTCTACACATTGGACGAACCGTGATCTATACTATCCAGATTATGTAGAGTATGCTGCTCGTATGGCATACAAAATGGCTGGAATAAAAAATCCGCCGAAAGAGATCGATGTCGCTGAACCTTATGATCCATTTGACTATAAAGAGCTTCATCATATGGAAGGCTTACTGTTGTGCAAGAAAGGCGAAGCACCAAAACTTACAGCCGAAGGCGTAACCCAAAGAGACGGTGATCTACCAATTAACCCATCAGGAGGACTCTTAGGAGTTGGCAATCCTATTGCAGCAGCTGGTTTAATGAAAGTTTGCGAAATCTTCTGGCAATTGCGCGGTGAAGCGGGAAAAAGACAAATTCCGGGAGACCCAAGAACAGGCATTGCACAAGCATGGGGTGATCTAATGCAGTACGGCTCAGTAATAGTGTTAAGACGATAAAAGGAGAGAAGGATTATGAGTGAAAAAATTAAGCGTTATCTAGGTGAAGAAGTTAAAGCTGAAGAAATAAAAGAAGGAAAAATTCCCATTGAAAAGTTTAAACCAAAGGCTAAATACGCATGGAGTGCCGGTATAGCTATAAGCAAGTTCCTAGAGGAATTGAAAAAGGGTAGGATAATTGCTTCTACATGCAGCAAATGCGGCCGTATAATGGTTCCACCAAGGATTTACTGTGAGCTATGCTTTAAACCTACCGACGGATGGACCTACGTCAAGGACACGGGGACAATCAACACATTTTCTGCCTCTTACCTAGCAGCAGATGCCACTAGGTTAAAAGAACCAATAATAGTAGCCATCATAGACTTGGATGGAGCTTCTGAAGGCATGGGAATAATTCACAAAATAGGAGAAGTAGAAGACTGGAAGCAGCTCAAAATCGGCATGAAAGTAGAAGCTGTCTGGAAACCTCCAGAAGAAAGGGAAGGCGCAATTACGGACATAAAATACTTCAAACCAGTAAAGGAGGCTGCAACACTTTGAGCATAGAGAAAATAACCAATCCTTTTGATGCTCGCCACTGGATAGGGCATATGGAAGCCGACTACATGTACACCCTAGGCGTGGTTGGAGAACGCTTCTTCAAAGAATTGAAAGAAAACGGGAGAATAATGGGGACAAGATGCCCCCACTGCAGCATAGTCTATGTTCCACCACGCATGTACTGTGAAAGATGCTTTGCAAAACTTGAAGAATGGATAGATGTAGGTAAGAAGGGAACGATCCACACATTCACCATAGCCACTATAGAAAAAGATGGCAAAAAACTCGAAAAACCAGTTATATATGCCTTAATAAAGTTTGAAGGTGCCCACGGCGGAATGATCCATAAGATAGACGAAACAGACACTGTCTGCATAGGCATGAAAGTAGAAGCTGTTCTAAAATCTCCAGAAGAAAGAAAGGCTTCAATAAACGACATAGCCTACTTTAGACCAACAAAATAACCCCTCTCTCCACTTTTTTCTAATTATTCTGACAATATTTTGACGACCATCGAACCGATAAGAAAATATCCCTTTAGGTTTTATACCATAAGTAAGCTTAAACTGGCTCATATAAATTAACGGAGAACCAAAAATAATGTTCGATAAAGAGAAAGTTGGAGAAATAAAGAAGCAACGGGAATGCTGGGAAAATACCACACTGCCAAAATGGATCAGCCGCCATCCGGAACGAAAAAGCGAATTTCGCAACCATTCAGGAATACTAATAAAAAGAGTTTACACTCCAGAAGACATCGAAAACATGGATTACATAAAAGATTTGGGATTTCCAGGAGAATATCCCTTTACTAGAGGCCTACACGCTACCATGTACAGGGGAAGACTTTGGACTATGCGAATGTTCGCTGGTTACGGCACAGCGGAAGACACAAACAAACGTTTCAAATACCTACTAAGCGAAGGAGAAACTGGTCTAAGCACAGCTTTTGATTACCCAACCATTATGGGTTATGATTCTGATCATCCCATGGCAAAAGGCGAAGTAGGAGTCTGTGGAGTAGCCGTTTCATCGCTTAAGGACATGGAGATCCTTTTTGATGGCATACCCTTAGACAAAGTAACGACTTCCATGACTATTAATGGACCAGCATCCATACTGCTTGCTATGTACGTGGCTGTAGGAGATAAACAAGGCGTTTCAAGAGAGAAGCTTGGAGGAACGACACAGAACGATAATCTAAAGGAGTTTTTCGCTCAAAAGCTATGTATATTTCCACCGCTACCTTCACTTAAGCTTTCAACAGATGTTATTGAATATTGTGCACGACATTTGCCTAAATGGAATCCTATAAGTATAAGCGGTTATCACATTCGTGAAGCTGGTGCCACGGCTCTTCAAGAATTAGCCTTCACCATTTATGATGGAATTGCTTACGTGGAATCAACCCTAGAGAGAGGTTTGAAAGTAGATGACTTTGCCCCTCGCTTGTCCTTCTTCTTCGCATCTCATAACGACTTCTTTGAGGAAATTGCCAAGTTTAGGGCGGCCCGTAGATTATGGGCAAAAATAATGAAAGAAAGATTCCAAGCAAAAAATCCCAGATCAATGTGGATGCGAATGCACGTTCAAACTTCAGGTTGCACGTTAACAGCACACCAACCCCTCAACAACATAGTACGCACCACAATCCAAGCCCTAGCTGCAGTTTTAGGGGGAACNCAATCTTTGCATACCAACTCTTTCGANGAAGCCTTATGCTTGCCCACAGAAGAGGCTGTTAGAGTAGCCCTAAGAACCCAACAGATAATAGCCTATGAAAGNGGAGTAACAAACACTGTAGATCCANTAGCAGGCGCATATTACATTGAGGATTTAACTAACGAGATGGAAGAAAAAGCTTGGGAATACATCCAAAAAATCGACGACATGGGCGGAGCCATCGCCGCCATAGAAAAAGGTTTCTTCCAAAAAGAAATTGCTGACAGCGCTTATCGATATCAACGGGAGATAGACGAGACAAAAAGAATACTCGTGGGCGTAAACGAATATACAATTAAAGAAAAAGAATATCCAGTAAAACTTTTACGAGTAGACCCAAAAGTTGAAGAGGAACAAATCGCCAGATTGCAAAAAGTAAAACAAGAAAGAGATAACAAAAAAGTGAAGGAAACCCTAGAAAAACTTCATTATGCTGCTGAAAAAAATGAAAACCTAATGCCAACAATAATCGAAGCAGTTAAAGCCTACGCAACCCTTGGTGAAATAACAGAAGTACTTCGCAAAGTTTACGGAGAATCTAAAGAATTAATAGTCATCTAAAAAGGAGGAATAATATGCAAAGCATAAGAAAAATAAGGGTTTTAATAGCAAAACCAGGCCTAGACAGTCATGACCGAGGCGCAAAAGTTGTAGCAAGAGCCTTAAGAGATGCTGGTATGGAAGTAATTTATACCGGTTTAAGACAAACACCTGAACAAATAGTTGAAACGGCTTTACAAGAAGATGTTGACGTTATAGGTCTAAGCATTCTATCTGGAGCCCATAAGACCCTTTTCCCAAGAATAATGGAACTTCTTAAAGAAAAAGGCTTAACAGACATCATGGTCTTCGCTGGGGGAATAATTCCAGAAGAAGATGTTCCAGAACTGAAAAAACTTGGTATAAAAGAAGTGTTTGGTCCAGGAACACCTACAGACAAAATAATAAAGTTTGTACTAGAAAACCTTCCTCACAGAACATGACACAACGATGTGCAAAACCATTGACAAAGATTGAAAAAATACTACAAGGAATTCTAACAGGAAATAAGAGAAGCATAGCGAAAGCCATAACCCTCATCGAAAATGCCACACCCGAATCAAAAAAATTAATTGCCAAAATTTATCCCCACACAGGAAAGGCCCACATAATAGGAATAACGGGTCCAAGCGGTTCAGGAAAAAGCACTCTTATCGAGAAAATTGTTCGTGAATATCGACAGAACGGGAAGAAAGTAGGCGTAATAGCCGTAGACCCAACAAGCCCTTTCACAGGTGGAGCATTTCTAGGTGACAGAATAAGAATGCAGGAACTAAGCACCGATGCAGAGGTTTTCATAAGAAGCATGGCAACACGAAACTATCCAGGCGGAATAGCACGTGCAACAAAAGACGCAGTAAAGGTTCTAGACGCTTCTGGCAAAGATGTAATAATTGTAGAAACTGTCGGCGCTGGCCAATCAGAAGTAGAAATAATAAAAGTAGCTGACTCGGTAGTGGTTATGCATGCTCCAGGTTTAGGGGACGAAATACAAGCCATAAAAGCTGGATTAATGGAGATAGCGGATATCTTTGTTGTTAATAAAGCTGACAGAGAAAACGCGGACAAAGCAGTAATAGATATCCAGTCTATACTTCAACTTAACAATAAAGAGAAAGCTTGGAAACCACCGATCTTGAAAACAGTAGCATTAACAGGTGAAGGAGTTCCAAAACTTATTGAAAAACTGGAAGAACACAAACAATTTCTTCGNAAAGAAAAAGAACACAAAAAAAGCCTGTTAAAGGCTGAAGCTGAGTTGGTTGAGGCTATCAANGAGCAAACAGCAAGGGCTGTTATAGAAGAATTAAAAAGAAGAGGAAAATTCGAAGAACTTCTACAGAAAATCTTGAAAAGAGAGACAGATCCAGTTTCAGCAGCTGAAAAACTTCTGGAAGAGAGTTTTAGGAAGGTATAAAAGTTGAAGTCAAAGCTTGAAGAGGGACTAGTGCAAGTTTACACTGGTGAGGGGAAAGGAAAGACAACAGCGGCTTTTGGACTTGCTTTAAGAGCTATTGGCAGAGGATTAAAAGTTTACATAATTCAGTTTATAAAAGGCGGATTTGACTACGGGGAATTATACATCGTTGATAAGCTTCCTAATTTGAAACTTAAGGCATTTGGCAGAGGAAAATTTGTTACTTCAAAGCCTGCCCAAGAAGAGGATATTCAACTTGCAGAGGAAGCCTTGGCTCTAGCCNAAAAAGTTGTTAAAAGCGGAGACTACGACATAGTAATTTTAGACGAAATTAATATAGCTCTAAAACTGANACTAATTGAAACAGAAAAAGTTGTAGAGCTTATTGAAAACAAACCGAAACATGTTGAACTTGTTTTAACAGGGCGTTATGCTCCTGAGAAAATTGTGGAAATCGCAGATTTAGTTACAGAAATGAAAGAAATAAAACACCCATTCAATAAAGGTCATGAGGCAAGAAAGGGAATAGAATATTGACAATGGAAAGAGAAAGCACAATAAAAAAATTTTCNGATTTAATCACCGTCCCATGGATAAAATCATCNATAATTCTTGGAATAATAATAACCGCAATAGGCTTACTAGTGATATTTTTGTTGAAATATTTTGATCTAGGCGGTTCTCANCTGTTTGTAGACGCGAAAGCGTTAATGGAAGGATACGGGCTTCTAGGCATTTTCTTTGCAACAATTTTAGCTGGAACTGTTGTGCCTTTAGGAAGTCCTGCATTGGTGGTTGCTGCGGCCTCGCTTGGGATGCCTAAAGTCCCCTTAGTTTTAGTTGCCACTATAGGGTTTACTTTAGGTATGTTGGTTAATTACGGTTTGGCTTTCCGTTTAGGGAGGCCTTACGTTATGAAGAAGGTTTCTGCTGAAAGACTGGAGGAAACTACTAGATTATGGAATAGATGGGGATGGATTCTTTATACAATTTTCGGGCTTATTCCAGTTTTACCTGTAGAGCTGCTTTCTCTATTTTGTGGACTTCTTAAGACACGGTTAGATGTCTTTCTGGCTCTGAGCTTTACACCAAGGCTTATAGTCTTTGCAATTTTAGCCTATTTCGGCGAATATGTAGGCACATGGATTGGATTTCTTTCGTAAAATCATGTTCTTATTGTTGGGGGAACTGTTATCAAAGTTTGTGTTCGCTTAACACCTTTTAATGCTTGAATTTTCTCTATTATTCTGCCGAGATCGCCTATTTTAGGGAATTCAACATAAACTACAACGTCAAATTGTCCAGTCACAGCATGTGCCATTTTTACGCTTTCTATCGCGTTGGCAGCTTCTGCAACCTTCCATATCATGCCTGGTTCGGCATTCACAAGAATATATGCCTGCAAATAATCAACCCAACGAATACATTTAGGGTTTACGCTTAAAAATTTAAGGCTGCTTTTTGAGAAAATTCTTTAACGACTTAATAATTTCCTTAAATGGAGCTAAGGGATGAAATTCCGGCTTGTAAGGGTGAATTTCACTTTCTAAAAGTTCTTTTAGGCGAGCATAATAAGCTTCGAATTCCTTCATGTTATTGCTTTTAAACTTGAACAGAGGAACGCCCCCAAGAGGAGTTTCCCAACGCTCATCCCAAGCGAGAACTGGGCTTTCGCTACCGAAAAATGCTATGTTCCGGTTGATCATAACTTCTCTTTCTACATCAAATAAAACAACTAGGCGATTAACATTCTGAACTTTGGTAGCCAGCAGAAAAGCACGAGTTATATTGTCTGGAGCTGTTGAATCTATTACAACACTGTAACCCTTTTTTAGAAGATAGTTTCGCATTANAGCAATCATAGAGTATACTAGAAACTCGTCTCTACATGGAGTGGTTTCATTAAAAAGCATAGTTCTCAACTCGTCAACACCTATTCTCGCAAAATTCTTGTTTTCCGAAATCAAACGCTTAGCAAGCAGAGTTTTACCTGTCTTTGGATATCCACTCAAAACAATGTTCCATAGTCCTTTAACAGTCGTTTTCATTCACGTTCAACCTATCATCTTACTTTAAAATGAAGATGGCATGTTTATCTCTTTTCTTCAGCAAACTTTTTCTGTCCAGAAGGNATATTTTGATTGATAAAATGAGTAATATTCGTATTAGCGATGCTTTTTTAGCAGGTGTAGGTTTAGCCGTANGTTTATCANTGGCAAATTGTATTTTTCAAAGCTTAAAATTTGAAAAAATTAGACAAGTTATTTTTTGTTTAAAGTGTGGTGGAAAAAATGCCCTTAAAAACAAGTTTTGTTGGCAATGTGGCCAACCTCTCTATCCCCAACCCTTGACTAAATGCCCTAAATGTAAAGCACAAATGTCCTGCAGTTGGAATTTCTGTGGGATCTGCGGTGCTTCGCTTAGAAAAAAGGTTGACATCAGATAAAGGAGAAGAGAGGTTTAGGGTAACTTTTCTCCACAGTTTCCGCAAAACTTTGTTCCAGACGGATTTTTCGCATTACATTTTGGACAAACCACTTCTGTCTTAGTCTGCTGTGTTAACGGTGTCCCACAATTTCCACAGAATTTCATGCCCGCAGGATTTTCTGCTCCACATTTTTGGCAGACAACCTTCGCTTCAGGGGCGAGACCTGTGCCACAGTTACCACAGTATTTAGCCCCCACAGGATTCTTGGCACCGCACTTTGGACATATAACAAGCTGTTGAGCTTGAGCCTGTTGCATTTGTTGAGCCATTATATAAGGCATAGTTAATCCCATACCCGCACCTAAACCTGCTGCTGCAGCACCACCGCCCTCAGAACCTTTAAGCTCGGCAGCTGTTTCTTTCATATACTGCATCATCATGGCCTGAGCACCCATTCCAGAAACGAATCTCCTAGCCTCTTCAGGAACATTTATACCCTCGAATACACAATCTATTATTTTCAAGCCTACTCTTGCGGCTTCATCGCTTATTTTTAATGCCACTTTATCTGTGGTTTCATCAACATTTTTCACAAGAGTGAAAATGTCCCAGTGAGCAAACTCGTCAATAATTCGCTCGTTTATAAATCCTCTAATGTAATCTTCAACGTCTTTTGAAGTACTTGCATTTCTGTTGCCAAAAAATTCTGTAACAAAAAGTTTGGGGTCGTCAACCTTATAAAGTGTGTAACCATAGAAACCTAACTCAGCTTGATATTTTATATCTCCGCTCGGAGCCGAATAGGCTTTACCACCAAAATTTGCTCTAAATTGACTGTTGCTAATGAAAATGACTTCACAATCAAAAATGTCTCCTATAATACCCAAAGCTTTCAAGACACCAGTTAAAAGGGGAATGTTATTACTTGTAATTGTATGTCTTCCAGGTCCAAAAACGTCATAAGCTTTACCATCGCGGAAGAATACTGCCCACTGGTTTTCTTTAACTATGACCTGGCTTCCATATTTCAGTTTGAGATTTGGGAATCTATAAGCTATGTCTTCTGGACCTGCAGTGTCCCATGCAACTCTTTCAATAATAGGCATCCTTTTACACCTCCAAAGGTCTAAACTGTTTTTCTCTCTCATCCCATTTAGACTCAAAACTAAGTATTAAGGATTTAACATTCTTAGTTTTGGTTGCTGTTTCTGTCCAATTTTCAGCTTGGATGTCTGTATATAAATCATTAACTGCATTTATTATCGCTTCAATCTCACCACTTAAAGCTTTGTCATAGTTGAAAATACGAGCCAATTCAGTCTCTTTTATCGACCCTTTACGATCTATTAATCCTGCATATCCATAATCTGCACGATTGACTTTCTCTGCAGCTCTATCGATTATCTGTATTACTTTTTTGAAGTCATCTGTCGCTTTTCCAGCATTTAAAGCGACTAGATAAATTTCTTCCCATCTGCGGCGTAGTTTTTTGAAATCAGCGTAATACAAGTCTCGAAGCTTTCTGTCCAGTTCTCTAAGATCTTCTCTAGTTGCATATCCAGAGCCCAAAACGTTTTGGATTTTTGCAAGCATTCCTTGTCTATCCTTCACTTTTTCAACCGTTTCTTTTTCTGCCATTTTAAGTCCTCTAGACAAATCTAATAATAATCTTCTTCCACCTAAAACTTTTCCCTCACATTATANCCTTGCAATCTGTTAAAATAANTGCATCCTTTCGCTTCAACCGAAATAATTCAACAATTANTATCTCTTTGCTTCAAAACTTATAAAANATTGATTCTTNTTGGTTAGGTCAAACAGTTATTAGCTTGTAAATCTCTTTTGAAACAAATTCCAAGTATTGTTCTTTATCCGTTAAATTGAATACTGTTACGGATGAGTCTCTTGTTATACCTACAATATAACCATATTCTTTAGACCTAGCGACAACATACCATAAGTCTCCACGTTTACAATAATCTTCAAAAAGCGAAGTGTTAATTAGGTCAGGACCATAAAGCGAAAGTTTGTTCACATTAGGAATATCAACATTGTCAAAAAAGGTTATTTTTGTATCTTCAGGGTTTTTAAGATGAAACTCTCGCAAGGTTTCAGGTGAAATCCTAGCTTCCAATATTCCACCAAGCTTTTCAAATAAGATTTCGCTAAGCTTGTTGGCTATAAAATTAGCTAAACTTTTCTTTTCCACCACAGTTAAAAACGTGGCGTTTTCTTGCTTTGAAAAACTGAATAAAGCCTCAACAGTGCGCGGTGTAGGCAGGGTTTTACCTCTATGAAATACATGAATAACATAATCGTGAGAATAGATACCTCTAAGCATGTTCTCTTTCGGCAGAAGCCCTACAATTTCGCTTACAAGGGTAAACTTGTAATCTCCTTCTTCATAGGGCTCTTCAACTCGGTAACCCTCGAGCCGTGATGCAATTTCAGCTATGGAAAGTTGTTCCAAAAGCCTAAAAACTTTGCCTGCAACCACCATATGTTCGTTCACCAATCCTGAAATATTGTTAGAATATGCTTAAGAAGTTTAAGATATTCTGATTTTGATTTCTTTTCTTCTTCTTCTCAGCAGTTTTTTATCCATCGCTTGAATTACTGTAATCATTCTGTTAAATAGAGGAATATTGTTCCTTAAGGAAAGCGTGTATTGTATTGCTCTTTTTGCGGGCCTTATCGCTATTTATTCCGTTTCCCCATAGTATATCTCTCTTAGTTCATGGAAAAGTATATACTCTTTGCAGATTCTCCACATTTTTAAATCTATATTTCATTTAGGTACGGTCAATTGTTTAGTTGCATTTGTTGTGATGTGTTTGTTTTCGAAAATGACGTTATAATTGTGCTATAGTCATCTATTACTTCATACAGGACGTAACGAACTTTGTAACCATGTTTACTGCGTAGGTCATTGTTTCTATAAATACATTCTTTTTTGTAGATTTCATGTTATATCGATCCGTAGCGTAGAACTTTACAAAACAACTTTTATACATAAATTTTGCCTAGTTGTTTTAATAAGAGAGTTTTTACCTCTATTATTTACTGCGTAGAGAGGGCAAAGGGCGTTAATGCTAATTCAAGAGGTAATCCTTGAAAACTTCATGAGCTATGAGTATGCTAGAGTACCCTTTGAACCTGGTGTCAATGTCATCTGTGGACCCAATGGTTCTGGAAAATCTTCCTTGCTATTGGCAATTTCTGTAGCTCTTGGACAATCCTACACAGAACGTTCTAAAAAACTAAGTGATCTTATACGTTGGGGAAAAGATCAAGCCAGAATCACATTAATTCTCGACAATACAAAAAAAAGTGGAAAAAGACCTGTTCCTAAAATTAAAAAAGATCAGATCTTCCTGACTCGTGTTTTACGCCGCGACGGTAAATACTGGTTTGAACTGGAAAACAGAGCTGCTACAAAAAGTGAGGTTGAACGATTGCTTAGTAGGTTAGGCATGGACCCAAACAACATGCTCATAATTATGCATCAAAATATGGTTGAACAGTTTACAGTGCTTTCGGCACAAGAGAAGTTGAAGATTGTGGAAGCAGCGGTTGGCCTTGAATCATATCGAGGTAATGTGTTGCAAGCTCAGAAAAAGCTGACGCGAATAATGAGCCAAGAAGAATCTGTAAGTAAACTTTTGGAATCCGCCGAACAGACACTTAACTATTGGAGAGAACAATATGAAAGATATCAAGAGAAAAAGCAGCTGCAAACTAAAAGAAGATTTTTAGAAAGAGAACTAGCGTGGGCGGAAGTTACAAGAAAAGAAGAAAACGTTAAGGAATTGGAGATAGAAAAGAAAAAGCAGAGGGCTACTCTAGAACGAATTGAAACAGAAATAAGTATAGTAAAGGAACAAATGCAGATTCAGAAAAATAGGCTGGAAAAAGTAAAAGAGTCCTGGAAAAATATCTTCAATGAACGCTTAAGCTTGGAGAGAGAAAAAGCTTCGAAAGAAGCTACCATCGCTTTGTACCAACAGTTATTAAAAGAGACGTTACTTTTGGGAAATCCTGCAATCCCACAAACCAGGCAAAAAGAAGAACTCATAAAAAAGTTTAAGCTTCTAGACAGTCAAAATCTGAAAGAACTAATTCGAAACTACAAACAAGATCTTTCAGAAACGGATCTTAAAATAAACGAAAACAAATCGAAGACTAAAGAGTTAGAAGAGCAAATTGAAGAAAGCAGCAATCAGGTTGTAGAAAGTCGCATTAAACTGGCATTGCTTCAATATCAAAAAGAAAATGCGAGAAGCAATTTAGAAAAGCTTGAAAGCGAATTAAAGAATGCCAAAAATCTTTTGTATGAATTGGTGAAGAAAGCAGAGCAAACCGGATCAAGAATTGCTGTCGTCAAGAGTTTAAGTGAAATTCTTGATGAAATAAGAGTTACAGATGGACATTTAGCGGCTCTTGCGGATGTTTCAGAAGACATAGAGCGTATGTACGAATCTTATTCAAAACTTTATCTAGAACTCAAAGAGAAAGCTCGGCAAGTTGCAGAAAATAGGGAAAAAACTTTAGAGGAAGTCACAACAAGGATGCAGAACTGGCGGAGTGTGATCCAAAGCCTACTGGACCGTGTCAATTTAGAATACAAAAAAATTTTAGCGCAAGCCCAAGCCGTTGGAGAGGTTAAACTTGTCAACGGGCATGACATAGAAGCTGCAGGACTCGAAATTCTCGTAGGATTCAAAGGTGGAAAACCTGTTTCTTTAAACGCCTATACACAGAGCGGTGGGGAGAGAACAACTGCAACAATGGGCTTTCTGTTGGCCTTACAAAAACATGTTCGTTCGCCTTTTAGGGCGGTAGACGAATACGACATACATATGGATCCCAAAAATCGTGAGTTAATTGCAAAAATATTCGTTTCCATGATAAAAGATGCTAATGCTCAATATATTATTATCACGCCAAGTCAAGTGACTTTTGCGGGAGAGGAAGCTAACATAATTACTGTTCAAAACGTAGAAGGAAAATCCATTGTTAGAGAGGTAGTCAAATGATGTCAAAGCGAGGTAGGTTAAAAATTGGCAGGGAGAAACTCCAGCGCATAATTGAGATGTGTAAATCTGTTGAAGAACGCTCTCTTGACCCCTTTCTAATCGATGTGGATGACGCAGTAAGAACTATTAAAGAATTTTTCCCAGAATGGAAAATTCCAGAAGATTTATGCCTAGATGCTGAAACTGTTCATCATTTAGCCTCGATCATAAAACTTCAAAGCGAATGGGTCAAACATCGNTCTACATCTCTCTATACTGACCCTTTTCTTNTAGCAGAAAAACTTGTCTATATAGAAAAAGATGAAATCGTAGAAATCTTTCTTAAGGTTTGGCATCCTATAGTAGAAATGGAGCAGCTTTCACTTCACAGCATTGCAGAAGCATTAAGATATTGGGAAAGCCTTTTACCTTTAAATGAAAGATGGCGGGAAGTTCAACCAACAGAAATCAAAACAAGTCTTGTAACAAGAGAGGAACTTATTAAGCAGAGAATTTTTCGGGAAAAAGCCTTTTCGAAGGAATTAGAAAGTTTTTGGAAGGAACTTAAGGATAGAGTCAAAAAAGACGGGAGGGAAGGAAAAATTCGGTATTGGGATTTTGTAGGTGCAGATACTTATGAAGAAACTGTTCAGAGAGCTTTTCTAACAAGTTTTCTGGTAACTTACGGTTATGCTTCACTGGAAATTCAGCCTTTAGAAGAGGAAATTTTCGTTAAACCAAACGAGAACCCCGTGCTTAAAATCAGCAAAAAACAGCTGGTTTCCATCCCCATAGCAGTATCGGCTGAAGACTGGAGAAAATGGAAAAAGGGTGAACGGTAGATGAAAAGAAGAAAGGGCTATTATGCAAGTAAATTGAAAAGAGCGGTACACATGCTTTTCTATAGAAGACACAAAAAACCAGGTGTAAAAGGTTGGGAGCTTCGAAAAGTCCTAGGAACAGACTATCCAAAAGTTTTGAAGATTCTAGATCATTATTTAAAAGCTTTAGATTTGCAAGTTAAGACAATTTTTGAAGAAGAAAAAACTGTAGAAAGACCAACCATCGAACAGTTGGATAAGGCAAGATTCTACATAACTTTAAGAGGTGAGCTAACACCCAAAGAGGCTAAGATGATAGGGTGGAGAATAGACGATTTAGCTGGATTGGCAGTAACAATTGCTTACATAATATCTAAAAAAGGAAAAGTTCCACGAAAAGAAGTTGAAGAGCTGCTTCGCGATAAATTGCCAGGATGGAAAGTTAGCTTAAATATCGATCGTTATATTAGATATGGATATTTGACGCAAGACGAGAACGACCAGCTTTATTTGGATTGGAGAACACACGCCGAAATAGATCAAAAGACTTTTATAGATATGTTGTTATCGAAGTAAGATTCACTTTATTTTAAAAAGAGCAAACTTTCACAAAAAGGTAAAAATTTATATTTATCTATTTCTATTTCATATTTGTCAAATTAAAATTGATAACTATAGATCAATGAAGGGGAGAAAACCATGTCAGAAGATTTGAAAAAAGAAATAGAAAAACTTAGACAAGAAATAGCCAAGTTGAAAGAACAGATCAAAGAGCTATCACCCCAAGAAGAAAAGAAAAGAAAATACGGCATATACATAGACGTTGGCAACCGAGTGAGAGATTATGTTAAAGACATTATGGAATGCGTAGTTGAAGGCATCCATGGCGAGCTAGAAAAATCTGTCTTGATAGGACCAAGGGGCGTAAAGATAATTAAAAGAAGAAAACCTTCCATTGAAGAAACAGAGTATAACCTTTCAAAAACCGCGGAAATCATGAACGCCCTAAGTCATGAACATAGATTGAAAATTCTAAAGGAGTTGATGAGTGGAGGAAAATACATTAATGAATTACAAGAAAAGCTTTCTGAGATTACAACAAGCACGCTTTCAAGCCATCTTAAAGTATTAGAAGAAGTAGGGTTAGTTGTTCAAGAAAAAGTTAGAGGTCGTTATTTGATCACAATGCCTGGAAGAGCAGCCTACAAAATGGCTGTTAGAACGGTCAAATTTTTCGAATAGGGGAATGATGGAATGATATGGCCTGAATATCAAATTGATAAACACGTTCAGAAAGTTTCTCAAGATTTAACTTTATGGGAAACAGAAAAGTTCGAGTGAAACTTAATCAAAATTCCTTGGCGGTTCTAATAAAAATAAATGATATTAAGGAAGGTTACATATTTCATGGAGAAGGCAGACTTATTTTAGATGCAATTTTAATAGCTTCTTGGAAACAGCTAATGATGAAGATCTGGTAAAAGCGGGATATGAAAATAGCTCAGAGATAACGGTTAGAGCGCAGGAATTACTGGAAGAGTTTTTTGGAAAACCTATGATGCATAAGTTTGGAACCTGTAGAAATAACGGTGTCATCTTCGCTTTTCAAAACGAAGTTGGAAAATTTGACCTGCTTATTGCCCAAAGATTCAAAGATTGTTTTTGAAACCACTACACTAGTATTTATCGCTAACGGAGATAAAGTGGTTTTTAAAACCCCGCAAAAGTCATTTTGTCATGGCACGAAAAACATTTTATTATCACATAAAGAGTCTTTCGAAACTATTTTCTCAGTTTGTGATAGATAAAGGCTATAACATCTATTANTATTAGGGCAGCGAGAATAAGTAAAGGGCTACCAAGAAATTGCTCTGCAAAGGATTCATCGGCAGCCTTTACAANATCTACTTCGACAAATAAAAACAGAAATAAATTCAAAGCTAACATTTTTAACTTTGCCATTTCAGTTTTCCCTGAACTAGGTTATACTCACGTTTTGTATTTGGAAGTATCGTTTAGCTAAAAAGCGGAGACGTTCTGCATTTCGTCCATTCTTTCCTATGGCTACACCTTTGTCACGGGGATTGACATTGACTACAGCAATGGTTTTCCCGTCTGGTCTTTCTGTGATACGAACTTCTCGCACAGTAGCTGGTTTCAAAGCATTTTTGATAAACTGTGCTGGATCGTCGGAATACTCGATTATTTCNTGTTTCTTTCCTGTCATCCTTTCNAAAACACGAATATTTCTTCCACCTTTNCCAATGGCAACGCCTACTTGTCCCTCATTGACTACAAAGATTACGCGTCCTTGTTCTTCATCTACAATGCAGTCTTTGACACTTGCACCTGTTATGCTTTCAAACAAAGCTATATAACGCATCTCTGTGCTCGTAAATTTTATTCCGCTTGTCATTCACTTCCTCCGCTTAACTCTTCCTCTCCAGTTTTCTCAGATAATCTAAGAATGTCAGAATCACCGGGCTCTCTTATACTTAACGCAGAAATTGGGAAAAGTTTTCCACAGATACCTGCTAGATCGTGAGATGTGCCTTTATAAGTGATTATNGGGACATTTGAAAGTTTGCAGTAGTACTCTAGATCGCTTCTCACGTTTGGGGGACAGTTTGAAGCTAAGATTATTAGTTTAGCTCTTCCTGTTTTGGCGTTTTGTACGCTGGATTTTGTTCCAAAGGAAACTTTACCTGTTTTAACAGCTGTGGCAATAGCCTTATCAATGTCAATCATTCACGCTCACCTTTTGACTCCAACGTCGACATAAATAATTCAACTAACCCTGTGCCTATGGGGATAGACTGGCCCACTATAACGTTTTCGGTTACACCTTCTAGGGGGTCACTTTCTCCTTTTACAGCAGCTTCAACAATGTTAGGAACCGTTATCTCGAAGGCTGCCCTAGCTAGAACACTTGATTTTTTACCGCTTATACCATGCCGTCCTATTTGTTGAACCTCGCCTGTTGATGTCATCATGTCCGCGACGAGCATTACATGGCGAACGTCCACATCTAAACCTTGTTCTTCCAGAACCCCTTTAGCCTCACGAATTAGTGCATTTCTAGCCGCTTCAATCCCTAAGGTTTTAGCTATTTCATGAACGTTGTTTGTGGTTGTTCTCGAAGTATCGACACCGTGAACTTCTAAAACTTTGGGAAGATTTGAACCGTCTGTTCTTATAACCCATTCACCTTGTTCTTCTGTGACCAGAACACGTTTTATTCCTGGAACTCCGCTTATATACAACGATGAGACTTTATTAAGCAATTTTTTAAGCGAGCCAGCATCTTCAGGTTTTATATGTATCTTGTTACGTTTTATTTTTACAGTGGCGTTTTGAATTTCTATCTTCTCTTCTAGCTCTTCAATAGTTATTCCTCTGTCTTCCATCATTTCTCGGCTAAGCCCCACAACTATTTCGCCTTGTATAGGGTCTTCATAGATTTTTTCTGCAAGATTTTCTAGTGTTGTATAGACTATGTTACGGGCAATTTTGACGGCAGATCCTCTGCTTCTTCTATGTTTCTCTGTTAGGTAAATTGTCATTATTGGTGTAGAAGGCATACGTCTTGCATCAACAATTTCTATCAGTCTGGGTAATCCTAGGGTGACGTTTTGTTCTTTGACTCCTGCATAGTGAAATGTTCTAAGAGTCATTTGTGTGCCTGGTTCGCCTATCGATTGAGCCGCCACTATTCCTACAGCTTCTCCTGGTTCCATTAATGCACGCTTATAATGTTCGATTGTCAACTGGATTGCTTTGTTCACACCGTCTTTGGTAAGTTTTGCTTTGGTCAAACCGAGTTTGAGCTCTTTTAAAATTAAGGGTGTAATTTGTTTTTCAACTTTTTTTAGTTGTTCTTTAATGTAATCCTTTGATGCAGGTCTACCTTTTCCTGCAACTATTTTTATCTGTTCAATGAGTCTTTTTACGTTGACAGCTTTACCGTGGTCGCTTTTTGCCGGGTCAACACCGTCTTCGCCATACCTGAATTGTATTATGTCTCCTGCAGAGTTTCTCACGGTTCCATCGTATTCTAGGCGTATGTGTTCTAAGGCGTTAATTAGTCTTCTTTGCATGTAACCGCTTTGCTGGGTTCTCACAGCTGTGTCTACAAGGCCTTCTCTTCCACCCATTGCGTGGAAGAAAAATTCTATGGCATCAAGACCTTTCTCATAAGAAGAGTTTACAAATCCTCGCGCCTTTGGACTGGGGTCTCCNGATTTAAAGTGGGGTAGAGCGCGGTCTAGATATCCTCGTAATATTCGTTTTCCTCGAACTGATTGTTGTCCTACACAAGCGCTCATTTGCCCAATATTTAGGCTGGAGCCTCTGGCTCCTGACCTTGTCATAATTATGCCGGAATTTTCTAAGGCAAAGTCTTTGTCTGCTATTTTTCCTGCTTCGTCTCTAGCTTTAGCAAGTTCATTCATTACATAGATTTCAAAGGATTCTTCGAGAGTTTGACCTGGAAGTCTTTGAAGGGTGCCTTTCCGGTAGCTTTCTATTAGTTCTTCTACTTTTTTCTGAACTCTTTCCATAGTTTTCTTTATCTTGTTCTTAGCGGTTTGAGATAGCACAAGTTCGTTGTAGGAGTATGTGAAGCCTCGCATGGTTAAGAAAAGTTTTAGTAACCTTGTTATTTTGTTGAGAAAATCTCTTGCTGCTTTTGTTCCATATTCTTTTATTATTCGGTGTAAAAGGCTTTCAGATTGTTCGGCGCCTATGGAGCGCCTATCAATAACACCGCTTATTAATTCGCCATTTTTTACAATTACATAAGCGTCATANGGGCATTTTTCTTCTTGACATTTGGCACAACCTTGGCAGATGTTTGATTTCAAAACATAATTCATATCTTTGGGAAGAAATAGACTGAAGATTTGTTTTCCGGTCCAGAGGGGTTGGGGTTCTTTTATTTTGGGTTCTGGTAGGGGACCTTCATATTGAGATGCGATTAGTAGTCGATTAACTTCTTCTTTTGTAAGATAGTTTGTTTTGCGTGTGAAAAGGTAAGCTGCAGTAATAAAGTCTCGAATGGCCCCGATTATTGGTCCACCAAATCTAGGAGACAATATTTGATCTTGAACCTGCATTAGTAACAGGGCTTCGGTTCGTGCTTCTTCGCTTTGAGGTACATGCAGGTTCATTTCGTCTCCGTCGAAGTCTGCGTTGTAAGGGGGACATACGCAAAGGTGTAAACGGAAGGTTTTGTAGGGTAAAACACGTACATAATGCGCCATAATAGACATACGATGGAGAGAAGGTTGACGGTTGAATATCGCTATGTCACCGTTTTTTAGATGCCTCTCTACTATGAAGCCTGGTTCTAAAGATTCTGCAATTTTTTCTCTATCCACAACAAATTCGAGTCTTATACGCTTTCCGTCTGGTCGAATAATGTAAAGTGCGCCTGGATAATCTTCGGGTCCATTTCTAACAAGTTTTTTCATCTCTTCCAGATTCCATTCTGTAACCTTTTCTGGAACGGAAAGACGCATAGCAACTTCGAGTGGTACACCTACCTCGTTAATGTCTAGGTTAGGATCTGGAGAAATCACGGTTCTGGCTGAAAAATCGACTCTTTTTCCTGAAAGATTACTTCTGAATCTTCCTTCTTTTCCCTTTAGCCTTTGTGAAAGTGTTTTTAGGGCTCTTCCTGATCGATGCCTGGCAGGAGGTATTCCTGATGCCTCGTTATTAAAATATGTTGTTACATGATACTGAAGAAGTTCAGAAAGATCTTGGATGATAAGTGTGGGTGCCCCGGCATCCATATTTTCCTTAAGTCTTTGATTGATGCGTATTATATCTACCAATTTATGGGTTAAATCGTCTTCTGAACGGATGCCAGATTCTAATGTGATTGAGGGACGAACATAAACGGGAGGAACAGGTAAAACTTGTAGAACCATCCATTCAGG
>Ga0180921_105_pt1 | contig 22083 bp, 20 predicted proteins | sample Deesub1362A_J573_FD_124161 | JGI IMG/M metagenome (GOLD analysis project Ga0180921, IMG submission 124161) | Candidatus Bathyarchaeota archaeon JdFR-08
GGACAAGCGGTAGCCAGAAGGGCTAAAGGTTTTAACATGAAAATACTTTATTACGATGTTATTTCGAGAACAGAATTAGAGAAAGAATTAGGTGCAAAACGCGTAGATTTAGACACTCTTTTAAGAGAATCAGACTTTGTAAGCATTCATGTTCCATTAATGAAAGAGACTTATCACCTAATAAATGCAGAAAAGCTTAAACTTATGAAGAAAACAGCTTATCTAATAAACAATGCACGTGGACCGGTGGTTGATGAAAAAGCATTATACGAAGCCTTAAAAGAGGGAAAAATTGCTGGTGCCGGGCTCGATGTTTTTGAAAAAGAACCAACACCCGCGGATAATCCTCTGCTTAAGTTAGACAATGTAGTTGTAGCTCCACACATTTCAAGTGCAAGCCATGAAACACGCTCCAAAATGGCCGAGATGGTTGCAGAAAATCTGGTGGCGTTTTTTGAAGGGCGACAACCACCTAATCTTGTAAACCCAGAAGTGATAAAGGTACGACCTTTATCCAAAATTATCTAACATAAATTTAAAATCAGTTGCACTGCAATAGTTAAATACTTCCTTTTTTAACCTTTTACATTCTACTCTGAGTTTGATGGTGATTTAAGTGAATTCCATCTATGCTGATCGCATGAAAAATCTGGGAACCGAAACAGCCTTCGAAGTTCTTGCAAAGGCTAAAGCTCTTGAAAGGCAAGGCCGAGAGATCGTGCATTTAGAAATTGGTGAACCTGATTTTGATACTCCAGAAAACATTAAGAAAGCTGCTGTAAAAGCTCTCTATTCCGGTTACACACATTATACTCCTTCCGCCGGAATTCCAGAGTTGAGAGAAGCCATTGCAGAATACATTTCTAAAACTAGGGGAATAGAGGTTGATCCTGAAGAAGTTGTTATAACTCCGGGTGCAAAACCCATCATGTTTTTCAGNATTCTAGCATGTGTCAACACCGGGGAAGAAGTCCTTTATCCTAATCCAGGTTTTCCCATATACGAATCTGTAATAAATTTTGTTGGAGCTAAACCTGTGCCTATACCGCTTTTAGAAAAGAATGATTTTAGATTTGACACAGAGTACGTTAAAGAAAAAATAACAAAAAAGACTAAAATGATCATTTTAAATTCACCAGAAAACCCGACAGGCGGAGTGTTAACAAGGGAAGATTTGAAAACTATAGCTGATTGTGTCTCTAATAGAGATGACATCATCATATTGTCAGATGAAGTGTATAGCCGAATAATCTACGAGGGAGAACATGAAAGCATATCCTCACTTGAAGGAATGAGGGAAAAAACCATAATTCTCGATGGTTTTTCAAAAACTTATGCCATGACCGGGTGGAGACTTGGATACGGTGTTATGCGGAAGGATTTAGCTCAAAAAATTGCACAGCTTATGACCAATTCAAACTCTTGTACTAACGCCTTTGTTCAAATGGCTGGAGTTGAAGCCTTAAAAGGCCCCCAAGACGAAGTTACTAAAATGGTAAAAGAATTCAAAAATCGAAGAGAAATAATAGTTTCAGGTTTAAACGAAATTAAAGGTATAACATGCAAAAAACCTCGCGGAGCCTTCTACGTTTTTCCAAACATAGTTGAAACAAAGATGGACTGCCGTAAACTTTCTGATTATCTGCTTAACGAGGCTGGAGTGGCCGTTTTACCAGGAACAGCTTTTGGAAAATACGGTGAAGGATATTTACGTCTTTCTTTCGCTAACTCTGTAGAAAACATCAGGAAAGCTTTAGAGAGAATCTCAAAAGCTCTCGAAAAAATGTGATCCTTTAATCTTCTACTTTCTCCCCTGTCATAGTTGCAACTATATCTGACGCTAACTGTACTAGATCATCCGCTTTTTCAATTGCTTGTTTTCCGTCTACATCACCCAATCGCGTCATTTGCTGAACCATCATCTCTATTTCCATTAAACACCTTAAAACCGGATCGTTTACTGTCTGTGTTTGCTGTGCAACTTCTCTTATTATGTTTTCTATAAATGCAGGTTCTCCGAGACTGTAATATATCGCGTTCCGCGCTTTCCTTATAGCTTCTAAAACCATGCTTGAAGCCATGTAAGGCATTTTCCTTGCTGCTTCTAGCTCAGCTTTTGCTTCTCGCAGATATCTAAGTGCCCATCCCTTTCTATATGCGTCCATCATGGGTCCAACAATCCTTCATTACAGCTTTTAATGAAAGATTAGTTTTAAAAGGGTTATCCGCTTTCTGTATTTTTAACATGCGAAGATAATGGATGCAATCGAGAAAAGACGCTTGTTATGTAACCCGCAATTTTATTTCTAACTTTTGGAGTAGTTCCTCTAACAAGTGTTTCAACAATGCGTTTGTTATGTTCAAAATCATTCGAAAATTTGTCGGGAAAACGTCTAACAAGCTCCTTAGCTACTCGTTTAATATGTTCTGTCCGCACACTTCCCAAACTTTATATCACCAACTTTCTTGCTTTAACTACCCATCAGCGAAGAGCATTTTGAAAGTAAACACTCATTAAACAACAACCTTAATTTAACTTTACTCTAGAGACTATTAATTCTCATCTTCCCTGATTATCTTCTATATTTATAGTTGTAGCAAACTTTATTAAGTGTCTTAAAGACAACTAGCTTGATATAGATGGGGCGCAAGCCTCCTAAGCTTGTGGTCGTGGATTCAAATCCCAATTCCACTTGCTATAGGTGATAGAACAAAACATCAGAAACTTTTTTATTTCAACTAATATATATAATGAAAATGTGCAATATTCCAGTTTTTCTGACAATTGTTGGAAGAACTGGGATTTTGCTCCAAATAAAATAGGAGAAAGGAGAATGAAAATGAAGAATTTGATGAAATTATATGTAATGTTGTTGATTCTGAATTTTTCTTTGACCGCTATGATACTAATACCGAAAAGTATTGGGCAGACTGGCGTCGCTTGGATTGAACCTTCAATAGTTGAGGTAAACGTTTGTCAAAACTTCACAATTTCAATTGCCGTTGATACCGACTTCCCGTTCGCAATTTTCGAGTTTAATTTAACCTTCGTTTCTTCACAGATGACTGCCCTAGAAGTTATAGCTAGGTCTCCATGGGAGCTTGTATTTACCCATATTCTTCCTGGATCCGTGAGAGTAGGCGGTCAGACTACTGTCGCCGTGGGACCTGGAAATTTTACTTTGGTCGACATAGTTTTCCACTGCGATGCTCCAGGGGTCTCAGATTTAGGATTTGAATACATTGTCCTCCTTGATGAGAACACTGGCGAAACAGTATTTCTTCCATGGAAAGGTGCAACAGTTAGTCAAAGCGAATGGTATTGGAAGCCTGGAAATCTTACAGATTATGCTCCTAGCGGAGTGCCCGACTTTGATCAGAAACAGGATGGTTGGACAGATCCGACAACTGGCAAGTGGAGTTATTGTGGACCTGTTGCTGAAGCCAACAGCCTTTGGTACTTGGACTCATTCTACGAACCGAACCCTGTGCCTCCACCTACCATAAACGATAACTTCCCCCTTGTCTGGTCATATTCACCAGGAATTTGGGATGACCATGACCCTAAGAACGTGGGGCCTCTTGTGCAAGATTTGGCTTGGTACTTTGATACTGATGGTCAGCGAACAGGGAGCATTCATAGTGGAACAAAGGTTGTAGACATGGCCAGAGGACTAGAGAGGTACTTATGGGATCATGGCTTGTACGACAAATTCTATGTGAAACTTGTAAAAGCACCTGACTTCTACTTTATAGAGAAAGAAGTTGAAAAATGCGAAGATGTCACTTTGCTCCTAGGCTTTTGGCAATTTGATAATGCTACAGGGNAGTGGCGCCGTGTAGGTGGACACTATGTGACGGTAGCTGGNGTAGACTCAACGAATCTGCAAATAGCCTTTAGTGATCCGTACATAGATAACGCCGAAGCTGGAGGCAATGGCGTAGTTCGTCCAGGGCCTCATGGCTATCCCCACCCACCAGACGTGCACAATGATACACAATTTGCTTCTCACGATATATATGCTGCTTGGGTTCCTGGACCTGGCGGAAGCCCAGGCAACCCGAACTTCGAGTTGGCTTATAATGAATATGAAATTGTAGAGTGGGCTGATCTTATCGATAATATGGCGGGACAAAATACTCCTGACGAATTCGAAAACTTTACTGGAGCATATGATCCTGCCCTGACAGTTTTCACTGAAGTTGAATATGCAGTGATTGTTTCGCCTTGGTATGCTAAACCTCCTGCAATCGATTACGCTCAGGTAGGTCTCCCAGACTTTGACCAAAGACAAGATGGTTGGACAGATCCGACAACTGGCAAGTGGAGTTATTGTGGACCTGTTGCTGAAGCCAACAGCCTTTGGTACTTGGACTCATTTTATGAACCAAACGAGATACCACCTCCTGAAATGTCAGACGGCTTTCCACTAGTGACAACCTACGGGCCTTGGGACGACCATGACCCACGAAACGTTCCCCCTCTAGTGCAAGATTTGGCTTGGTACTTTGATACTGACGGTCAACGCACTGGGATACTCCATAGCGGCACTACAGTTTGGGATATGCAAGTTGGCATAAATATGTATCTTCAAGAAAAAGGATTGCTATGGAAATTCTATGAACACACTTATGAACGCCCTACAATTGAACTAATAGACGAAGAATTGCGAAGATGTCAGGATGTCGTACTGCTTTTAGGCTTTTGGCAATACAACGAAGAAACAAATGAATGGTGGCGTATAGGCGGACATTACGTCACAGTAGTGGGCATTGATCTGAAAGATGGGTTTATAGCTATAAGCGACCCAATACAGGATGCAGCTGAAATGGGTGGCATGGGAAGCGTTCCGATCGAACACACCCACATTCTAGAACCAGAACCTAACACTATTCATAATAATGCAAGCCTCGTCTCCCACGACCTATATCAAATAATACTTGACCCTTGCCCAGGTGGAGACTTCTCACTTGAAGGTTACTGGAATGAAACAATACACGTGAACTTCATAGGACAAAACTTCTATCCAGAAGAACTTGGAGATTATATTCCTGGACTACCAGTTCATACGCAATTAGACTATGCTATAATTGTCTCGTGCAAAACAGGTATAGTGGCCGCTGGATCTGAGGATAAAAATCTTTACGTTTGGGACTTTTACGGTAACCTTCTATGGCATCAAGACCTTCAACTTCCTGTTGTCTCTGTTGCCATGGACAACAATGCAAGCTTTGTTGCGGCAGGCACGAGATCTTCATCTGCTCCCGTTACAGGCGATCTATGGCTTTTTGATAAAAACGGTGTCCTTCAGTGGAAGAAAGCAAACATTAATGTTTCTACGAGTTATGATGGTGGTTGGGCTGGAACCGAATCCAAGTCAGTAGACGTTAAATATAACTCTTACAACGGCTATGTTGTAGTAGCTGCAGCAACAGACCAAGGCCTCTACCTCTTTGACCAAGCAGGCAACCAAATATTCCACTTCGAACATAACGCTACAGGAGTGTATTGGCCGGAGGAAACGATAGTAAGAATTTCCCAAGACGGCAACTACATCGTATGCAACTCTTATAACTCTGGAATGGTACACTATTTCTCGCATTTGCGGGACGGGGTCCCTGGATGGCAACCCACCGACGGAACACCTCTTTACACTACTGGAGTGGACATTAACGCTTTCTGGGTGGCAATTTCAGGAGACGGAACATATGTTGCCGTTACAGGAACAGGAACCATATACCTTATTAACAATACTGCTCTCAGCTGGGGAGGCGCTTGGGTTTGGTGGTACAATCTCCCCAAACCGGGATATTGGCGTGTTGACATGCCATGCAACGGTCACGCTGTGGTAGCAGTCAACGACGATCCCACAGACACCACGGGCTGCGACCTGTTGTACTGGGATGATGGAGGAGACGGCTGGGATGCCAGCGACTCAACACCCGTATGGAGCTACTGGCCAGGAAAAGAAACAGGCAGCGGACAAACCCCCACCGACGACTTCTACACCGTCACAATCTCAGAAAACGGCAATTATATAGCAACAGGAGGAGCACCGCCAAACACTTACCTACTGAACAAAGCAGGTGCACTTAAACAAATAATACCAGCCACTCCAAACTTCGCCCTTCAATCGGTAGACCTAACCTTCTCAGGAAAATATGGAGCATCAGGCGATAGTGCTGGAACACTTTGGTTCTTTGACAAGGACTTAGGGCTTCAGTGGACTTGGAATACAGGCGGTTGCATTCATTCAGTAGCGATCTCAAAACTATACCCATGCATGTTTCCCTACCCCAACCACGATTTAGCCGTCACAAACGTGACTGCACACACATCAATAGTAAACGTAGGTGGCGCACTAGACATTGACGTAACAATCACTAATCAGGGAGCTTTCGCAGAAACAAACTTTACAGTAATACTAGAGGCCTTTAACCCCAACGCGGATCCACGAACAAATGCCAACGAAGCGATTCAAACGGAAATAGTAGCCTTAACCCTATCCGGCGAATCAATAACCATAACCGTCTCATGGAACACTACAGGAATGAACGAAGGAAATTACACCCTACTGGGAAGAGTAAGCATAGTGCAAGATGAAATAGACGTTTATGACAACACCTATGTGGACAACATTGTCGTAGTAAGATGGCCTTACGACAACACGGGCGACGGCTACTGTGGCATAGACGATATAGTAGCTGTAGCAGAACACTTCGGAACAGAACCAGGTGGTCCACCGAACTCTCTGGGCTACTACTACGACTCAATATACGACATCAACCTCGATGACTACATAGGAATAGACGACGTCGTCGAAATAGCAGAACACTTCGGCGAAACATACCCATAACCCCCCTTTTTTCAAAAAGCGGTTTTCCAACCCTCTTTTCGACGTCGCGAGGTAATTTTTTGTCCAAAATTTAGCTCAGAAACGGCTTAAAACACTTAAGTAATAGACGCCACAAGTTTTTGTCCAACGAAAGCCTGATTTCCGGCATTAAAAAAGAGAAACATAAATTAGCTGTTCATATCCGCCTTGGTATATCCCAAAAAGACCATGTTGATGGGCAATAGTTCAACTATCAGGGGTTTGACTTTCATATTTTTCTCCCTTTCTTCTTCTAGTGCTTAGATGACTCTCCAGCTAGACATAACCAACCTCCTACTCATCGTCTCGAGTAAGCTTGAAAACATTGTAAACATTTGCTTTTTTCTTTAAAAGTCTCAAAAGTCACTCGACATATTCCAACATAAGTCTAGTTTTTCTCTTACAACTTTAACCTAAAAAACTTTTCAAAGTTCTTAACTATTTGCTCGGCAACTTCGGAAACATCCATTTTTTTAATTTCTGCAATAGCCTCAACAACCGTTGAGATAAATGCAGGAGTTGTTTTCTTCCCATTAAAAGGTGGTTTAAAAAAGCGTACAGGCCCATCAGTTTCTGTAAGCAGATTAGTTAACGGTACTCTTCTAACAACCTCACGTATCCCATTAGAATAGACGGTAGGTGCTCCTTCTGTAATATAGTACCCGTTTTCAATAGCTTTCTTTAAAGCGCTAATTGGGTTGCTGAACCAGTGTAATAGGATTCGCTTAACATGGTATGAGGGAAGCATTTCAACAATTTGCGCCGTTGTGCCGCGGGAATGAATTATAACTGGCAGATTCAGTTTTTCAGCTAAACGCAGCAGTCCGTCAAAAACTGTTAGCTGTTTGTCCCATATCTTTTTATATTTGTAGTCTAACCCTATCTCTCCAATAGCAATAACAGACCTGTTTTGCCCTTCTTTTGAAAACAAATCCAACATTTCTTGGAATTCGGTTTCCTTTAGGGAACCTACACTCCATGGATGGATGCCTAAGGCAGCATAAACCGTGCCAGGATATTGCTTGGCTAATTCTAGACTTCCAATACTTGTTTTCAAATCCATAGAGTTTGAAACTAAGGCTATTACATTGAAGTTTTTAGCTTCACCTATAATTTCATCAATACAATTGGCATATTCTTCATCTGACAGATGTATATGAGCGTCAACAAACCTCATTTGGACATCACTTTTGAGCATACAACTACAATTCTAGTTGCCTTTATGATTTCCTATCAAAATTAAGTAGACGAAGGTTATGTTTAAATTGTACTGTTGGCAAAGATTAACTAGATGACATTTTAAACGAATTTTGCTCTGTAAGACTAAATAAATAGGATTTTTGCCAGAAGAAAGATAATAAACGTTAAATATTGCTTTAAATAGAAAAAGAGGCTACGGAGTGGTCTTTATGGCAGATTTGGAATTAGCTGTAGCTCCCATGCATAGAATTTGCAAAAANGCAGGAGCTGAAAGAGTAAGCGAAGCNGCAGCGAAAGAATTAGCTAAGGCNTTAGAGGAAATTGGCATAAAAATTGCCAAAGAGGCTTTAGATTTTGCGATGCATGCTGGAAGAAAAACAGTAAAGGCAGANGACATAGAAATCGCTTCGAAAAAAGTTATGGGCAAATAACTTTTTCACCAACCCTTTCTTTTTAATTTGCTTGTGTAAAGTTGAAATAGAATAGTATTTATGTAGTTAGAAAGGCTAAAAAACTACTTTGTAATTTCATTTATTGGAAGTGTTAAGCATGGGCGGGAAAAAGAAACTTAGTTTAAAACAAATGGAGCGTATGCAAGCGAAAAGAGATGAAGAGGAAAGAAAGAAAAGAGAGAAAAAAGGATCAGTGCTGAGAGAAAAGAAGCCATTAGGAATAGTCCCGCCAGATCCAAGAAATGAAAAAATTGTTAGCGAATTAAAGAAAATGCCAGTGTTGACACCTTACACTGTAGCTTCCCATTTTAACATTAGAATAAGCACTGCAAAAGATTTTCTTGAACAATTAGAAGAAAATGGCATTATACAATTTGTTTCCGGAAATCATGATATAAAGATATACAAACCAAAGCAATAGCAAACTAGGATGACTGCTTAGTTTCTAAAAGGGGTTTTAAAGGCGATTGGGGTTTCCTGAAAGAGTTTACACAAAAGATGAAGTGAGAAAGGCTAAGGAGCTTATAGATAAGGGATATAAACACAGATTAAAAATCATTGGAACCAAAGAATTTAAGGAGAAAGCAAGAGAAGCGCTTAAACTTGTTAAAACAGCTGGTTACTANGATTTTCTTAAAACTTATATTAGAGGCATAATCGAAATTGACGGTTTAACTCAGCTTCGGGAATCTGAGGCAGCCATTTGGGCAAATAAATATGCAGTTAAGAATCCTGTGGACGCTGCCAGTCTTTTCATACAAAAAGCTTTTCACATGAAGGAATTTTTAGAGGGAAAATTGTATTATGGTGGACAAGCAGAGAAACGTTCCGATGAAGAACGCATGCGTTTTCTCGAAATTTTGAAGAACAAAACTCGTAAAGAAGAAGTAAGAGAAGAATGTGAAAGGCTTTTGACTTTATGGAACGAAAGCTATTTGGTTTACTGAATGCTTTCTACTCGAATTTTTGTTCCGCTTTTGACTTGGTTGAAAAGTTCAAGGTTTTTCGTTATTTTTCCTAAAACGTTTACTGGGCTATAGGGTTGAGATTCGCCATAGAATATGCATAGGGCGCTTCCCATAGGCCAAAATGCGATTGTTCCCTTTTCAACAGTGCTTTTGGCTTTCTCTTCTCCCATTTTGACAGGGGTTTCGAAATAAACTTCTTCTTTCCAAATGGCNGCTCTTCCTTCTATTGGAAGTTTTCGCATAATCATATCTATGGTTCTCGGCGCCAAAAAGCGTACAAGTTCACCTTCTGCTTCNCCTAATCCTTCAATGACAAATTTGATTTTTATCCGTGAAATTTCTTCTTCGCTCATTGCTTAATCATCTCCATTATGGATTTTTCAAGTATTTCTTCAAGAGAATTTGGACCAAGAATACGGAGCTCATATTTTACTCTTACGGCGGGTTTGTTGATATTCATGACTCTCCTTAAATCGATAGGTGTACCTATTACTACAACGTCACATGGTGTGCGAGTAATTGTTTCTTTAAGTTCGCTTATTTGTTCCTTGCCGTATCCTAATGCCGGAAGAATTGCTCCTAGATGGGTATATTTTTGGTAGGCTTTTTTTATAGAACCTACAGCATAAGGTCTGGGGTCCACAATTTCATTAGCTTCAAACCTCTTCGCTATTATCGTAGCAGCACCATATGGCATATCACCGTGAGTCAAGGTCGGACCATCTTCTATTACTAACACCCTTTTTTCTTTGATTAATTCTGGCTTGTCAACCGTTATAGGCGAGGCAGCCTCAAGAATTATGGCGTTAGGGTTAACTGTTTTTATGTTTTCTTTAACCTTCTGAACATTTTCAGGTTTAGCCGTTTCCACCTTGTTTATTATTACTACATTTGCCATTCGCAGATTAGCTTCTCCAGGATGATACGTGAGTTCATGTCCTGGTCTATGAGGNTCTGCAACGACGATGTGTAAATCTGGTTGATAAAAAGGAAGGTCGTTGTTGCCACCGTCCCATACNATGACATCAGCCTCTTTTTCTGCCTCTCCCAAAATTTTCTCGTAGTCTACACCCGCGTAAACGATTATGCCATTGTCTATGTGCGGTTCGTACTCCTCTCTTTCTTCAATAGTGCACCCATACTTATCTAAATCTTCATAGGAAGCAAAACGTTGGCAAACCTGCTTTCTTAAATCACCATAGGGCATGGGATGCCTTATGACTACAACTCTTAAGCCCTTATTTTTAAGGATTTTTGCAACTTTCCGTGAGGTTTGGCTTTTTCCGGATCCTGTTCGGACAGCTCCCACGGATACTACTGGAACTTTAGCTTTTAACATTGTTGTTTTCGGTCCCATAAGACGGAAGTCTGCGCCGCTTGCCAAGGCTAAGGAAGCCTTGTGCATTACATATTCGTGAGAAACATCGCTGTAGGCAAAAATAACTTGGTCAACATCATATTTTTTCACTAATTCTGGTAGCCTTTCTTCTGGGTATATAGGTATGCCGTTTGGATATTTTGAACCAGCGAGTTCTGGGGGGTAAACTCTTTCTTCTATGCCAGGTATTTGTGTGGCTGTGAAGGCTACAACCTCGTATGCGTCATTGTTTCTGAAATGGACGTTAAAGTTGTGGAAGTCTCTTCCCGCAGCACCCATTATAATGATCTTGATTTTTTGCATAAGTTTTCCCCAACAAGAATTTAAAATGGGAATATCTTACTACAGAATTTATTCCATATAAACGTTAACTTGAGGTCCTATTCTAGAAGATGTAGGAGCGTATGACTTATGTATTCTACTTGCTCTTGTGTGACGTTTGGGTGGACCGGTAGTGAGAACACTTGATTTGCAGCTTTTTCTGTTTCTGGAAGCCGATATTTTCTGAATTTGCTATAGTAAGGCATCAAATGTATAGGACATCTATAGTAAACCTGAGCGTCAATTCCTTTTTGTCTTAACTTTTCTAGAATTCTGTTTCTTTGCTGTTTTTTTGCGTTTTTCAATCTTACGGTATATAAGTACCAACTGTGTTGATAACCGTCGGGTTCTTTTGGTAATTCCAGTTTTTCTGCATCTTTTAGATTTTCAGTTAATTTTTCCGCGTTTTCCCGTCTTTTAGCCAAGAATCTTGGCAGTTTTTCTAGTTGCACACTTCCTATTGCCGCTTGAATTTCAGGCATGTGATAGTTATGNCCAAGCATTATAGACTTGTATTTTTCTTTTTCNCCATGGCTTCTCATAAATCGCATTTTTTCAGCCAGTTCNTCATCATTTGTTGTNACCATTCCCCCTTCGCCTGTCGTCATGTTTTTGCTTGCATAAAAACTCCAGCAGGCAGCATCTGCAAAAGTTCCAAGCGGTTTTTCTTTGTAGNTGGCTCCATGAGCTTGCGCCGCATCTTCGATGATTATTAATCCGTGTTTTTCTGCAATTTCTTTTATGGGTTGCATGTTGGCTGGCAAGCCGTAAAGGTGCACTGGCATCACTGCCTTCGTCTGGTCTGTTATGCACTTCTCAATTTTCTCAGAAGAAACATTGTATGTTTCCGGATCGATGTCTACAAAAACTGGCTTGGCCCCAGCAAGGACAACAACTTCTGCCGTTGCTACAAATGTGAAACTAGGCAAAATTACTTCGTCTCCAGTTTTTATGTTAGCTGAAGAAAGGGCTAAATGCAGGGCAGCTGTACCAGTGTTCACTGCTATCGCGTGTTTTGCTCCTACAAATTTTGCAAATTCCTTTTCAAATTTTGTAACCATTGGACCCGCGCCTAGTCCATGGGTTAAAATTCCGCTTTCTAAAACCTTTACAACAGCTTCTATTTCCTCTTTGCCAATTTGGGGTGCGTTTATAGGAATCATCTTATCGCCTAAGGCAAAATATACAATTCTTGTTGCTAATAACTTATGCGTTCGCGTTTTTGCATTAAAAGAGGAGGAAAAAATTAAAGCAGATTTAGGTTTTTAATTCTTCCTAAAAATTCTTCTATTTCTCTTTCCACTTCCTGTTTTCGTTTAACCAGAAAATCCAGCTCTTCTTTTAATTCTTCAAGCCATTTTTTTATGGTTAATCCGCATTTTTCTTCGGACATAGGAACCAGATATTGTGAGATATCTTGGGGTGCAGTTTTTCCCAACAGTTCTAAGGGATAGTTTATTTGTTGGAATTTGGAAAAGGGGAAGAAATGCCTTGTTGATTTAGGTTTCATTAGACATCCGCTTAACCCGGCAGATATCACTTTCTCGATAGGTATTTCGTTGTTTGAATTGCATATGTAACGGTGAATTCTTCGTGTTCCCACACGTATTTTCGGATTTTTAAAAACATCAATGAGTATCGTGGGAATGAATGTGTAACCTAGATNTTTTAGAGCTAGCCAACGGTGCATTCCGTCAAGAATCACATGTGTTTTGTTATCTGCTATTATTGGATACTTTAGAAAACCATCGCTAAGTATNTCTCTTTTAAGAAGTTCCAGATAAAGGGGTGAACCCTTTTCGTGAGGCTTTAATTCGTTAATTGGCATCAAAACAATGTTGGTANGTTTTTCTAGAGAGATTATGGACGTCACCAGATTTCACCTTAGCGGTTGAAGGTTGGGANTTCTATTCTCTCTGGTTGGTAATCCACAAGTTTGCCTTCGAGGAATTGTTCGTAAGCTGAAAGATCAAGCAAGCCGTGTCCGCTATAGTTCATGGCGATAATCTTTTTTTCTCCTGTCTTTTTACATCTTAAAGCCTCGTCTACCACATATTTGAGGCTGTGAGCAGTTTCTGGTGCGATTATTAATCCTTCAGTCTGAGCTAAAATTCTAGCTGCTTGGAAAATTTCGGTTTGGTTGTAAGCAACTGAGCGTATATAGCCTTTGTGTATTAGATATGATATTGAAGGGGCCATTCCGTGGTATCTTAAACCACCAGCATGGATTGGAGGACAAGCATATCCGTGGCCTATTGTTAACATCTTAAGTAAGGGAGTCATCTTTCCTGTGTCGCCATAGTCATAAGTGTATTTGCCTTTCGTTGTATGGGGTACTGCCTTAGATTCACATGCCACAAATTTTGTGTCTGTTTTGCCTTTTAGTTTGTCCATCAGAAAGGGATAGCAGAAACCGGCGTAGTTGGAGCCTCCTCCTATGCATCCGCAGATTACATCAGGGTATTTGTCTATGAATTCAAACTGTTTTTTTGCTTCTAAGCCTATTATGGTTTGATGCATAAGAACATGATTAAGGACTGAGCCTAGAGAGTATCTTGTGTCTTCACGGGTTAGGGTATCTTCTATGGCTTCACTTATGGCTATTCCGAGTGTTCCAGGGTTTTCAGGGTTTTCTTTTAGGAGTTTTCTTCCAAAATTTGTTTGGTTGCTTGGAGATGGAAACATTTCTGCGCCATATATTTGAGCAATGATTCGTCTGCCTGGTTTTTGATAGTAACTTGCTTTAACCATGTAGATTCTGCATTTTAATCCGAAAATGGTGCATGAAAAGGCTAGAGCTGTTCCCCACTGGCCTGCTCCTGTTTCTGTTACTAGTCTTTTTATCCCTTGTTCTTTGTTATAGTAGGCTTGAGCAAGAGCAGTGTTTGTCTTGTGGCTTCCAGTAGGGCTGAAGTTTTCGCATTTGAAATATATTTGTGCTTGGGTTTTCAGATATTTTTCTAATCTTCTAGCTCTATATAGAGGCGTTGGGCGTGGCAACCTCTGATAGGCGTCAAGTACTTCATCGGGTATTTTGATATAACGTTGTGTGGAAACTTCTTGTTTTATAAGTTCTTTTCCAAAGATCCTTTCTAGGAGTTGGGGGCTTATGGGTTTTAGAGTTGTGGGATCTAAAGGTGGTGGCAGGGGTTCGGGGAGGTCTGCTTGGATGTTGTACCATTCAGTTGGGATTTCTTCAGGATTCAGTTGGATAAAGCTTTCANTGTTTTTTGATTTATGCATATACATGTNCCTCTATGTGTTTTTTTGTCCATTTATGTATATTAGTAGACTTAAAAGTACACGAACATATTTATACTTTATTGCACAAAAACGTACATTAAGGAAAACGCAATATGTGGAACAATATAAAAAAACACTTAGAAGCATATCCTGAACGGTTAAAAGTAGCACGCGTCTTAGTGGAAAACGGACTAAGTGTAAAAGACGGAAAAATTTACCTTAACGAAATTGAGATTCCACCAATACGCATAGCCCGTGTCGCTGGAGTAGATAGACGCACAGTGAACGAGACTNTTAATACTATAAGATCNCATCGGGAGCTTCGAATGATATTTGAAGGATTGCGTTCTGCTGGNCATTCATTAAAGGAGATTGCTAGATATTTAGATTTAGGGGTTGTGGAAATAACTCCGGTAGACGCCAGAATTCCTGGCATTCTGGCGAATTCTGCTATGATCATTGCTAAAAAAGGCTTGAGTATAAGGCAGGCGATAGTGGATGATCCTGAACTTTCTCCTGAACCTAAACTTACGTTGATTGTTGAAAGAAAAATTCCTGGAGAGCTAGTTCCAGAATTCTTAAAAATAAGTGGAGTAGCCAAAGTTTCGATATACTAGGCGCATAACTGTGGCATAGTTTAGAATACTTCTATGGGCGGAAGTTTTAAACAAAGTTTTGCTCTCATGGTTAGACAAGTTTTATATTTCCTGAGAGTTTTAGTAGGCGTCAAAGGTGAAAGGTTATGGTAAATTTTGATTTCAGTGAAGAACAAAAATTATTTCGAAAAGCAGTTCGCGAATGGTGTGAAAAAGAACTTCCCTTAGAAAGAATCAGAGAGATGGACAGCCAAGGCGAAATCCCTAAAGAAATAATCAAAGGTTTAAGCGATTTGGGACTTCTTCTTATGACTATTCCAGAAGAACATGGGGGAGCTGGCACTGATTGGACCACTGCATGCATAGCAGCAGAGGAGTTGGGATACGCTGACATAAGCATCGCTTTGCCTGTACTCTTCCTAGTTGAAAATTCTTGGGGCTTTGTGGTGGATAAATACTGCACAGAACAAATCCGTGAGAAAGTGATTCGCAAAGCAGTGAAAGGTGAAGCTTTTGTTGGCATAGCCTCAACAGAGTCTGGCGGTGGCTCAGATGTCGCAGCAATAAAAACCACAGGTCGAAAAGAAGGAGATTATTGGATTATAAATGGAGAGAAAACCTACATAAGTGGTACAGAAGAAGTTAAGAAACTAGGAGGGGGGTACTTTCTATTAGCGAGAACTTCGCCTCCTCCACCTGGAGCTTCTCATAGGGGAATCACGGCTTTTTATTTGCCTATAAATGCTGGTGGCGTCGAACTTGGCAAGCGTCTAGAGGAAATGGGAAGGATGGCTATATCCACTGGAAGCATAATCATGGAAAATGTTAAGATACCTGACAGTTATCGGTTAGGGGAAGAAGGAAAGGGATTCTATTTAACTATGGAAGGTTTTGACAATGCAAGACTTCTAATAGGTGCTACATGTTTGGGGGCTGCGCAGAGGGCTCTAGAAATTGGTATGGAGTACATCAAAGAAAGGAAAGCTTTTGGAAATCCTATAGGAAAGTATGAAGGAATACAGTTTGACCTTGCAGATCTTTGGGCTGAACTTGAGGCTTTAAGGTCTTTGGTTTATAGAACAGCTTGGATGAATGATGAGAAGTATAAGAATAAACGTTTCACGCCTCATGAAGTAGCAAAATACATATCGGCAGTTAAGTTGAAAGTTCCTCCTTTCGCTTTCAAAACTTTTGAGCATGTGCTGCTATGGTTAGGTGCTTGGGGATACAGTAAAGAATGTCCCCTTGAAATGGGATTACGCGGGATAATGTCATATTATATAGGCGCGGAAGGCACTGTAAACATTCAAAGAATAGTTATAGCAAGGGAACTGTTAGGAAAAGATTACATACCATACAAATAGCTTTCTACGCCCTTCAACCTTTTTATTTATTTGAATTCTTTAAGTTCTTCATGTTAGATAGCAAAAATACTTAAATACTTTCTTTTAGTGCGCTCCTTCAAAGACGAGGAAATAATATGCATGAGGATGAAGAGAAAACATATTTTTGGTCGGGGAACGAAGCATGCGCAGAAGCAGCGATAATTGCTGGGTGCCGTTTCTTTGCTGGATACCCTATATCTCCAGCTAACGAAATCGCTGAACTTATGGCGAAAAAACTGCCCAAGGCTAACGGTATATTCATGCAAATGGAGGACGAGCTTGCTTCCATTGGAGCTGTTATGGGTGCAAGCTGGTGTGGAGTAAAGGCAATGACAGCAACCTCTGGACCAGGATTCAGCTTAATGCAGGAAACAATTGGCTGGGGATTTATGACAGAAACCCCATGTGTAATAGTGGATGTTCAAAGACTTGGTCCAGGTACTGGACAAGCGACTAAATGCGGACAAGGAGATGTAATGCAGGCTCGTTGGGGAACACACAGCGACTATATGGCAATTGTGCTCTCTCCAAATTCTGTGCAAGAAACTTTTGAACTAACTATAAGGGCGTTTAATTTGTCCGAAAAATATCGCACTCCAGTTATTCTTTTAACCGATGAAACAATTGCTCACGTGAGAGAACGAATTACAGTGCCGAAGAAAGAAAGAATAGAGATAATTGACCGTAAAAAGCCAACTCCTAAGGATAGAAGGTTTTTTGGTTTGGAAGATATTGCACCTATGCCTGCAGTGGGCGAAGGTTTCAATGTGGCGGTTACTGCTTCAACCCATAATGAGTATGGAATTCGGTTTACCGCAGATCCACTGATCCATAGACGTCTTGTAGAAAATATTAACAACAAAATAAGAAAGAATGCTAGTGAGATAGAAGATGTGGAAAGATACAACGTTGAGGACTGCCAAGTAGGTGTTGTTTCTTATGGCTGTACTTCTCGTGGTGTTTATGAGGCGATTAAAGAGGTAGAAAAAAGAGGGGTCAAAATCGGCCATATACGACTAAAAACTTTGTGGCCTTTCCCAGAAAAAGCTGTAAGGGATCTGGCAAAAAATTCTGAAAAGATAATTGTTCCGGAGATGAATTTAGGACAAATTTTCTACGAGGTTAAAAGAGTGGCATGTAACGTTGATGTTGTACCGGTAAATAAGATAGGCGGTGGGGAACTAATTACTCCTGAAGAAATTTTTGCAAAAATATTGGAAGGAGGTAGTCAAGATAACTGAATTTTCTGTTCAAAAATATATGCGCAGTTTGAGGCAACCATTCTGTCCAGGATGCGGTTTATTCTCACTCACTCATGCTTTTTTAAAAGCTGTTTATGAATTGGGCTATGAAAACTTGAGTAAATTTGTTTTTTGCAGCGGGATTGGCTGTTCTTCGTGGATCCCATCGCCTTATTTTATGGCGGATTCTATCCATACTCTTCACGGAAGAAGCATCCCTGTAGCGACTAGCATAAAACTTCTACGTCCAGATCTTAATGTTGTGGTGTTTGGAGGAGATGGTGACATTGTTGGGATAGGGTTAAATCATTTTATTCATGCAGCAAGAAGAAATACGGACATCCTTGTCATCATGGGTAATAACATGGTTTACGGGATGACAGGAGGTCAAGTGGCTCCTACTACTCCACTTAAAACAAGGACAACAACTACGCCTTATGGAAGCTTTGAATACCCTTTAGATGCGGCAAAACTAGCAGCTGTAGCAGGCGCATCATATTCTGCTCGTTGGACCACCGCCCATCCGAAAGAGTTGAAAGAGGCATTAAAAAAAGCAATTGGTCTAGATGGTTTTAGATTTATAGAGGTTATAACGCAATGCCCTACAGCTTTTGGAAGAAAGGCTGGATTCAGAAATGTTGGAGAAATGTTGAAATGGTTTAAGGATAGTGCTGTTTTGGTTCAGCAAGCAGATAAAATGGATCAAGAAGAGCTTGAAGGAAAAATAGTCATTGGAGAATTTGTTGAGCGGAAGCGTGCCACGCTTGTTGAAAACGTTTATGCAATTATGAAGGAGGCGCAGAGAAATGGTAAATAGAATTGAGATTAGGATAGCTGGACATGGTGGTCAAGGCGTGGTTTTAGCGGGCCAGATACTTGGTAAAGCTGCAGTTTATGATGGAAAGAATGCCTTGCAAACGCAATCTTATGGATCAGAAGCTAGAGGAAGCTCTGCAAAAAGTGAAGTTATAATTTCTGACCATAGAATAAATTTTCCAGCTGTAAGAAAATGCGATATTTTAATCGCTATGAATCAGGAGGCTTTGGATAAAAATTTAGTAGCTTTAAAGGAAAAGGCCATCTTAATTGTTGACAGCACAAACGTGCATGAGATCCCTCAAACCAAGGTAAGAGTGTTTAAGGTTCCGGCGACTGAAGTTGCTCAAAAAACATTTGGAAAAAGTCTCTACGCTAATATGGTTATCCTGGGAGCCTTGGCAAAAATAACTCAAATAGTGAGCACCAAAGCATTAGAAAGGGTCATAAGAGAAAGTGTTCCACCAGAAACTATGGAAGCTAATCTAAAGGCTTACAAGAAAGGATTACAACTGAGTAATGGAAGTGTATTGCAGGGTCCTAACTAACAGTTTTTAAACTTATAACGTCAACTATTACTCTTATGCTTTATGAAATAGAATGTTCTAGATGCGGTCACCTTTCTAAAAGTCTTCTTAACTTTAAATGTCCCGAATGTAGCCAACCTCTTTCTATTAAGCTAATGTTTGATTTTGAAATTGAGAAAATTGAAAGTAACAACTATAGTTTATGGCGTTACTTGAAATTCTTTCCCTATGCAAGAGAAGAAAACATAGTTACCCTTGGTGAGGGATGGACGCCACTAGTAAAATTCTCGGAAAATGTCTACTTTAAATGTGAATATTTGAATCCAACGGGTTCTTTCAAAGATAGAGGCTCCACCATGCTGATTTCTGCTTTATGCGAAAAAATTGATAAAATTAGAGGGTACATATCTGAAGATTCTTCAGGTAATGCTGGAGCTTCTGTTGCTGCATATGCAGCTCGTGCGAAGCTTAAAGCGAGGATATATGTTCCAGAAGATATTTCTGGGCCAAAATTTAATCAAATAAGGTTTTATGGTGCAGAAGTTTTCAAAGTTTTTGGTTCTAGAAAAAGAGTTGCGGAAGAAGCACAGAGAAGAGAACATGGAAAAGTATACGTTGGTCATATACTTCATCCATTGTTTAGAGATGGAATAAGAAGCCTTGCTTATGAAATAGCAGAACAGTTGCATTGGAAGGCTCCTGAGTACGTTTACTTGCCTGTTTCTGCTGGCACGCTGCTTCTAGGCGTTATAGCGGGGTTTAAGCATCTCGCTAAATCGAAAGTTATACGTAAAATTCCAAAGATAGTGGCTTGTCAGACACGGCAAGTCTCACCTCTTTATCACAGTTTCAAAGATCTATCTTATAGGTCCCCAGACAAAATAACATCAATAGCTGATGCATTGGTCAGTATAAACCCTCCCTTACTCAATCTTATGGTTGAAAGTTTAAAGAAGGTGAAAGGGGATACAATTATAGTTGATGAAAACGAAATTTCTGCTGCATTTATAGAACTTTCCCAAAATGGCTTTTTTGTGGAACCTAGTTCTGCAGTCGCGTATGCAGCCTACAAAAAACAAGTTAAAAAGAGAGAAATATTGGAAGAAGGGGTGAGCGTGATAATTCTCACTGGAACTGGCTTAAAAACCATGATTCAACTGCAGTGACCTTATGTTTCACCGTTTATCTTTAGAAAAATTTATATCGCAATGCTGCGTCTCTTTTGAGACGCATTAAAGGAGGTTATTTGAATTTGTCGTCTCAAGCTGGTGGTGTTCCAGTTTTAATATTGAAGGAAGGCTCAAGTAGAAGCCGAGGAAGAGAAGCTCAACATACAAATATTATGGCTGCCAAGATAGTAGCTGAAACCGTAAAAAGCGCTTTAGGACCAAAAGGTATGGATAAAATGCTTGTGGACAGTTTCGGCGATGTCACAATTACAAGCGACGGACGTACGATTTTAGATGAGATGGATATTCAGCATCCAGCGGCTAAAATGATGGTTGAAGTATCTAAAACCCAAGATAATGAAGCGGGTGATGGAACGACAACGGCAGTAGTTTTGGCTGGTGAGCTTCTCAGTAAGGCAGAAGAACTTATTGGAAAAAACATTCATCCTACAATAATAATTGACGGTTATAAGAAAGCTTCTCAGAAAGCCTTGGAAGTTTTGGAGAAGATAGCTATTCCAGCTGAATCAGGCACTGAAGAATATTTGAAGAAAGCTGCTATGACTTCGATGGCAAGCAAACTTGTAGCTGAACACAGAGAATATTTAGCTGATTTAGCTGTAAAAGCAATTCTTGCTGTGGCTGAAAAGGAAGATGGAAAATACAAGGTTGACATAGATGATGTTAAGGTTGAAAAGAAGCCTGGTGAATCGTTAAAAGATACAAAGCTTATCCAAGGGATAGTTTTAGACAAAGAGGTTGTTCATTCTGGGATGCCGAAGCGTGTGGAAAACGCAAAAATCGCATTGTTAGATACGTCCTTAGAAATTGAGAAGACGGAGTTTGATGCTAAAATAAACATTGAAAGTCCAGAGCAAATGGAGGCGTTTCTAAAACAGGAAGAAGAAATGCTAAGGGATATGGTTGGCAAAATAGTAGCGGTAGGAGCAAATGTTGTCTTATGCCAGAAGGGCATAGACGATATGGTACAACATTTCCTTGCAAGGAAAGGAATACTTGCAGTTAGAAGGATCAAAAAGTCGGATATGGAAAAGCTTGCAAAGGCAACTGGCGGTAAGGTAGTAACTAACATAGAAGGATTGACTTCAGAAGATTTGGGGTATGCAAGCTTAGTTGAGGAAAGGAAAATAGGCGACGATAAAATGACTTTTGTGGAAGGATGCAAACATCCGCGAGCTGTTACAATCCTGATAAGAGGCGGAACAGAACGTATAGTTGATGAAGCTGAAAGGTCTTTACACGATGCCCTTTGTGTAGTTAGAGACATAGTAGAAGAACCGAAGGTTCTAGCTGGAGGCGGAGCACCAGAAATTGAAGTCTCTAAAATGCTCAAGAAATATGCTGAAACCCTTCCTGGAAGGGAACAACTTGCAGTTAGGAGCTTTGCAGAGGCCCTTGAAACCGTTCCTGTTACGTTGACTGAAAACGCTGGTTTAGATCCCATAGATATACTCTCTGAACTGAGGGCTCGCCATGAAAAAGGCGAAACATGGATAGGCATAGAAGTTCATTCTGGCAAAGTTCAAGATATGACTGAATTCGGAGTCTTCGAGCCGCTAGCTGTTAAAAAACAGATAATTAAATCGGCTACCGAAGCTGCTTCAATGATACTTAAGATTGATGATGTCATTGCTGCTGGAAAAATGAAGGCTCCTCCAACACCGCCAGGAGGACCTGGAGGGGGATATCCAGGCGCCGGCTATCCGGGTGCTGGGGCGTATTAGAATACGTCTAAAAAAGAGAAGAAAATTTTGATAGGTCCTCCTAAACTTACTCGTTTTGAAAAGGCGAGGATAGTTGGTGCTAGGGCCCTTCAAATTTCTATGGGTGCTCCAGTACTGGTTGAAATCTCAGAGAGTTTCTTAAGCCCTATAGATATCGCATTAGAAGA
>Ga0180921_145_pt1 | contig 18981 bp, 17 predicted proteins | sample Deesub1362A_J573_FD_124161 | JGI IMG/M metagenome (GOLD analysis project Ga0180921, IMG submission 124161) | Candidatus Bathyarchaeota archaeon JdFR-08
CAAATGTTGTTGGAGTCTTTGTTCATGAAGCCTTTGGACATTTGGCAGAAGCAGATTTGACTTTGTCTGGTTCGGTATTGCTAAAGCAACTTGGAAAGAAAATAGCCTCAGATGTTGTAACTTTCTATGATGATGGTACAATAAATGGAGCATTTGGTTCTTTTAAATACGATGACGAAGGCGTTCCAAGCCACAAAACTCTTTTGGTAAAAGATGGAGTAGTTGTTGGACTTATGCACAACCGAGAAACTGCTAAAAAGTTTAACACTCAACCAACAGGTAATGCTAGAGCCGAAAATTTTAGAGTAGAACCCATAATTCGCATGCGTAACACTTTCATGGAGCCGAGAGATTACTCCTTTGACGAATTGCTAGAAGACATACAATTCGGCTATTACCTTAAAAGCTTTAGAGGAGGGCAAGCAAACCTTAATGGTGTTTTTCAAGTAGGTATTCAAGAAGCCTATGAGATTGTTAAAGGTGAATTAGGCAAACCAGTTAGAAATGCCTCAATAAGTGGAAATACTCTCGAAACACTGCTTAAAGTCGATGCAGTAGGAAAAGATTTCGAGCTTTGGCCTGGAAGATGTGGTAAGGGACAAACAGCCTTTGTATGTGATGGTGGTCCTCATATTAGGGTAAAAGAGGTGTTAATGGGTGGTAGTGCTTAAACATAACGAGATTTTAGGTTTGGTTGAGAGAACTGTTGACTTTGCTTTAAAGAGGGGGGCAGATGAGGCGGAGGCTTTCGTATATCAGGGACTTACAACCAATGTAGTTATTGAGAGAGGACAAATAGCTAAAAGTTCTCGAATTATTGATGCAGGTGTTGGTGTCAGAGCAATAGTCAATAAAACTGTTGGTTTTTCTTACACCAACATTTTAGAGAGTAGTGTGGCTATTGAAGAAACCGTTCTTAAAGCAATAGGTTCTGCAAGAGCAAGCAAGCCAGACAAAGATTGGAGTAGACTTCCAGAAAAGAAGCCTTACGGGATTGTAAAAGGAGTTTACGATTCAGAAGTAGCTAATCTAAGCTCTGAAGATTTGGTGAATATCGCTTCAGCAATGTTGGATGCTGCGGAAAAAACCGACGAGAGAGTCTTGCCCATACAAGGAGGGGNTGGAGCTTCCCACCTCTTTATGGGAGTTGCCAACTCCAACGGAGTTGCAATTTTTGACAAAGGAACCGTTGTTGAATGTACACTAGCGACAATTGCCCAAGAATCNGGTGAGGTAACACCGATCTGCTTCGAATTNAACATAGAAAGAAGTTACAATATTGACCCAGAATGGGTTGGGAAAGAAGCAACTCGGCTGGCAGTTTCAGCTTTAAAATCCAAGAAGGTCGAAACGAAGAATCTTGATGTAATTTTCACCCAGTTTGCTTTACAACAGCTTTTGTATTTTACGCTAATTAACGCGGTTAAAGCAGATTTTGTACAGAGAAACCAATCTGNATTTAAAGGGAAAATAGGTGAAAAAGTAGCTTCAGAAAAAGTAACAATCTATGATGACGGACTACTTGATGGTGGCATTCGAACATGGAAGTTTGACGGAGAAGGAGTTCCCCAAAGAAAAACGCCTATAATTGAAAAAGGTATCTTACAGAGCTTTCTTTACGACAATTATACTGCTAAAAAAGAGGGAAAAGAAAGTACTGGAAACGGTGCAAGAGCTGGATATTTATCCACCCCCATTATAGACGCAACAAATTTTCATTTATTGCCAGGGAAAAAGTCTCCAGAAGACCTCATCAGCCAAGTGAAGGAAGGCCTTATTGTGTATTTCTTGCAAGGTGCTCACAGCAGCAACCCTGCAAGCGGAGAATTCTCAGTTGTTGCAACTCCTGCTTGGAAAATAGAAAACGGAGAAATTGCTTATGCAACTAAAGGAGCAATGCTTGCTGGCAATATTTTTCAAGTATTAAAAAATATTTCTGCTCTAGCTAACAATGAAAGAAAAATTGGACAACTCGTGGCTCCATGGATACTTGTAGAAAACGTTAAAGTGGTCGGAAAATAAATAACTTAGACTTTCGCTTACAACATGAAAGAGGACGAAAAGATGGAGANAGACATCAAGCAAAAACTACTTAAATTTAATACAATTCGAATAATAATTCAATTTCTCTCCTTCATATTATTTAGTGCAGCCATTTTTAATCTAAGTTCGCTGCCCTTTTTNCTTCCAATTCTTTGGACATGGGGTTTTGAACCAAACATTGTAGGCGATGCTTTTACCGCCTTGCAANTAACACTTTATGAAATTCGCTTTCCCTTACTTGCTTTAGCCTCNTTTCTGATAGTTGGCGTGTTAATTGGCAAATCGTTATGCGGTTGGGTTTGCCCTTTCGGTCTCGTTCAAGATTTAGTCGGATTTATTAAACGAAAAAAAATGAAAGTTTCACTCCAATCTCACAGAAGTTTCATCTACATAAAATACGGTGTTTTAACTCTAGCTTTGTTTATCAGTGTGACATTTTCCGTCTCAAAGTTTGCAGGCATTCATAGAGGATACGAGAACGCCATAGGCATTTTCGCAAAACTGCCATTNACAGCTGTAAGCCCAGCTGAATCCCTGTTTGCTGCCTTGCCAAAAATGATTCAAAGCNTTACTACTTCTCTTTCAGNTGGAATGGACATCTTATCTTATTTTTCCAATTTGCCTGCTCTTTTTTGGGTTCAACTGATTCTTTTGGTTGGCGTCTTGATGCTAGCTGCTTATGTGCCTCGTAGCTGGTGTAAATATTTTTGCCCTATCGGTGCAATTATGGCAGTTCTTAACAAATTCAGTTTTCTTGGTTTACGGCGGGATCTTATCAAATGTGCAAAAGGTGAATGCCGTTTATGTGTAGAAGCATGTCCAATGCAAGTTCAAATTCTTAGCTTGCCTTGGGAAAAATTCAGTGACCCAGAATGTATTTACTGCCTAAAATGCGTAGACGCTTGCCCTAATGATGCAATAAGACTCAAATATCCATAACATGTTATTTTAAGCCCAAAAACTTCTTGAATATTCTCTCAAAACATCTTCATAGACGATCTTTGTATGCTGCGCTATTATGTTCCAATCGTACTTTTTACGAATATTTTTGTATGCGTTATCTCGTAACAATCTAGCATACATTCCATCTGTTAAAACTCGTATGATACCCCACGCCAACGAATCTGAATTATCAGGATAAACTTTTACACCTGTAACGTTATGCTCAACGATTTCTGATAAGCCGCCAGTATCCGAAACTACAACAGGGCTTTTTGCTGCCATAGCTTCTAGAGCAACTATTCCGAAAGGCTCAAAAAGAGAAGGAACAACAGATACATCCGCGCAAATCTGCAGCTTCTTTAAAGTTTCGTCGTCTACAAATCCTGTAAAGATCACTTTTTTGGCTAATCCCCTGTGATTTATTATATTAGAAAGCTGTTCTTTCATATAGCCATTCCCAACAATTACAAATTTCGCGTTTACTTTTTCCAAAACTTTTGGCATAGCATTTACTAAAATGTGAATCCCTTTCTCATAAACAAGTCTCCCCACAAAAAGTACTATCTTTTCATCAGGTAAAGCAAATTTGCTTCTGAAACTGGATAGTTCCTCATGCTTATACTTCATATAGGGCTCAACTTCAACACCATTGGGAATCATTCTCATCTTGTCAGCTGGAAGACCAAAAGCCCATTGAACATGAGAAACCATATAGTTGCTACAACATATGACTCTCCAAGCCTCGTAACTAAGCCAAGCTTCTGTTTCGTGAATCATTTTTTCATAGTCTAAATGAATTCCATTTCTCCTTCCAATTTCCGTTGAATGTATGGTAGCTATGAGTGGTCTTCTGAAAACATGTTTCAATCCTATACTAGCTGTAGCGACAAGCCAGTCGTGAGCATGGAAAATATCCACCGGTTCATCTAAACTATTAACAAGAGCTGCAGCTTCTTTTTGCATGTTTACATTCATTAAATAAACCCAAGTGGCAAAATCAGGAGATGGATTTTTATATGAGTCTATTCGAAAAACTTCTACACCATCAATAACTTCATATTTCGGTGCTCCAGGAAAATCGCATGTCACAACGTAAATCTTTGTACCAGTTTTTGCAAGATTTTTTGATAAATAATAGACGTGAGGTGATATCCCACCGATGATGCGCGGTGGGAATTCCCACGTAAGCATCAAAACAATTAATTCATGACCCATGTTGAGGGATACTCCTTTTCAAGCTATTGTATGTTTCCAAAATCTCCTTTATCCAGCCTGCAGATCTTGGTTGTATAACTTTCATTTTTTCTAACGGAACTCGGTATAACCTTAAAACTTCATCACGCATCCACTCTGATTTTACAATTAGCTTTTCAGCTTCGTACATTCCCAACCATTCAATACTTTTAATGGCCATATTAAAGGGTGAATTTGCGCCGTGAGAACGGTGTTCTTCCAAGCTTTCAACAGAATAGATGAACGGTATGTCTAATGCCTTTTTTATTGTGATTGCGGCTGGAATAAAGTGCCAGTCGTGAGCATCCATTAAGTCTATTTGTTTGTTATTACTATAATAGATGTTAGCCGTTGCCCTTTCTACCTCTTGATTTAGAGTAAGAACCCATGTTAGGACACCTATATGGGTGCGAACTGGATTTGTCACCCTGAAAATCTTTATGCCTTCTAAATCGCTAGATACACCAGTCAAATAATCGTGGTAAGTAACAATGTAAACGTCTACAGTATTTTTTGCTAACTGCAAGCTTAATTTTTTAACATACTCTGCAAGTTCGCCTACAATTCTCGGGGGATATTCCCAAGATAGAATTATAGTACGCATCCTTTTCACTACGTAAAAAGCGCGCAAACCTTTATTATTCCACGTCCAGTCAAATAATACCATTTTTTCCCTTCATTGTCTGTAAAACTCTCCGTATAACCTTCATTTTTGTAATTATCTAAAATTCTTTCAACTTCATTTATATCTATTTGAAGAACCTGAGACAGCTCTTCGCTTTTCCTCGCTAAGTCGGGTGCTGTAGCGCAAAGGTTATGTAATGTTTGCAAAATTTTTTCTGAAAGTGGAAGTTCTTCCCTCAATTTTTTCACCATAAGTTCTATCAACATCTGTTTAATAGTTTCAGCTTATAAAAGATAAATCATTCAAAGATATTTCGTTGCATGTTGAATTTGCTTACTCATTTGGCTAAACCTTTTTCTAACAACCTCAACAAGAGCATTTCTAAGTTTTTCTCCCTTCACCTTTGAAAGTCTTATTTTCTTTAGTTGTTCAGCAAGTTTTTTGTCTTTAAGGGATTTTTCAGCCCATTTTTCAAAGTCTTTACGCCTAATATGAAATTCCAGAGATTTAGTGCTAACTTTTCTAAGAGTTTTTATCAACCCTCGTAGACTCCATGCTATAATCTCTGTAAAATGTTNTTTGCCTATACCNGTGTAAAANAGAAAAGGCTCATCCGCTGNTACAGTTGCCAATTTAATTCTATTTTCAAAATCTAGTATGGCTGTTTGTGCTGTTACAAAAGCGTCTATCGGAGAATTGAATGGACTAAAGTATGCGTGAACTTCTCCAGGGGCTCCCCCTGCCATAAACATATAATAGAGATGATCACTAGTTTGNAAGTATCTCCAGATTTTAAGNAAAACCTTATCGCTGGATTCCTTAACTATGGGCTCAATTCTTTTCACATTCGTATAATAAGCCCATTGCATTGTGTTTCCAAGCCAACAACTAGCATCCCTTTCTAAATCAGCCCAAGAAACTGTTCCTCCAAGTTCGGGAACATCAACTTCTCCAACAGATTTGTATTTTTCTATAACCTCTGAGGGCGTAGCCATTCTCAGATGCCACCATTTCAAAATTTCTTTAGGTAAATGCTTTAGAAAGTCATGTATGCCTGTTTCCGTCCAATGGTGCTCACCAAATGTTTCATAGTCCGGGAAAATATTTATGCAATGCCCGTGAGTTGCAGCTAGCCAACTAGAGTATTTGCTCGCCGTTAAAGGCCATTCACTCCACCATCTTGCCGAGAATCTGAAGCCTATATCATCTGTTAGTTTGTAGTTTCGCAGCAACAGTTTGATTTTATTGCATCCTTTTGGTCTGTATAAGTAATTAGGAGATTTTTGGTGCAGTATTCTTTCTGTACCTTCCGTAAATATGCCTTTATATCCCATATCTTCCGCAGTTTTTGCTATAGCATTGTTGTAGAGTAATTCTGTATTTTCGAAGACTTTTGGCGCATATCCAAGCAAATCTCTTGTTATTTGATGATGCATTCTCACTTGCTCGATAAATTCATCCTTTTCAGGAAAGAGGCTCGCTAAGGAATGATAGTAAGTTTGACTTAAAAATTCCACACAGCCAGTTTCTGCAAGCTGTTTAAAAGATTCTAATAAGTCTTTGTTAAACATTTCACATTGTTCTAAAAAAATACCAGAAATACTAAATGAGATCTTAACTTGTTTTTTCTCTTTTTTATATGTGTTAATTAGGTCGAGCAGTATCTGGTTTGAGGGAAAATAGCATTTTTGGCATGCTCGGATGAAAACTTCTCTGTTTACTTCACGATCAAAATAATAGGTGAAAAGTTCTCTTTTTTTGACACGCCTAAAATTTTTCCACTCCCAGAAAAAATTCTTTTTTAGTCTATGAGGTTGATGAACCTCAAAAATTAACACCACATCTGTCAATGCGATTAGTCCTCTCTTCTTCCTTATCAGGATTTAGCGTTTATTTTAGTTTGCTTTTAAACATAATAAACTGAAGAAGTTTTAATGTTACTCCGTTTTTTAGAATTTATAATAGAACGTTCAGATGTAGCTCGCATTTTAGAGAAAGCTAGAAAAATAAAAGGAGGTTAAATTCTCTCCGTGGCAGTCTTTTCCAAAGCGGTTACGCCAGGTAGTTTCTTTCCCATTAAAAACTCTATCAAGGCTCCTCCAGCTGTGCTTATATAAGAGATTTTTTTAGATAGCCCAAACTCTTGGAGGGCTGCGATAGTGTGTCCTCCGCCTGCAAGAGAAAATGCTTTAGAGCCTGCGATTTCTCCAAAAACTCCCTTTGTTCCATAGGCGAACTCGCTGTTTTCGTAGACGCCCATAGGTCCACTAACCACTATGGATTTCGCATCCCTTATAATATTTGCATAAGCTTCAACAGTTTTAGCGCCAATGTCAAATATAGGGTGGTCGACAGGCATTTCCTCAACAGAAATTTCTTTTCTTTTCCCCTTGACTTCCACAGCGACGTCCACAGGCACCTTAATGCTGTCAGAATATTTTTGCATTAGTTCTTTTATGCCAGGCACCAAGCCCATCAATTCTTTTTTCTCTAGAAAGTTCATGTTAGGCTTGCCCAAATCGACGCCTTTTGCTACTAAGAAAACATGACCTACGACCCCTCCTGTTAACACATAATCGGCTATGTTATTAGTTAATATGTATCTAGATATCTCAAGGGAATCATCTGCTTTTGCACCGCCTAAAACGAATACGCATGGCTTTTCTGGGCTTTCTAAGACTTTGCTTAAAGATTTCAGTTCTTTTTCCATTATTCGTCCTGCAGCACTAGGTAATACAGCAGTGAATCCAATTAATGAAACGTGTGCTCTATGGGCGGCTGCAAAAGCGTCGTTTATAAAAAGATCAGCTAGGGGTGCTAGATTTTTCACAAGTTCTGTTTTTGCATGTTCTTCTGGTGTTCCTTTTTCTGTNTCCTTTTCAAAGGTCCTAACATTTTCTAAAACAAGGATTTCGCCGCTTTTCAAGTTTTCAATTGCATACCTTGCTTTTTTCCCAAAAAGATCATCTATATATTTTACTGGTTTGGCTAAAATCTTTCCAAGAATTTCTGCATGCTGTTTTAAGGGGATAAAATCTGGACTGCCTTTTCGTCCTTGATGAGCCAAAACCACAACCTTAGCTCCTTTTTCTGCGAGTTCTCTTATTGTAGTTTCGCCATGGGCTCGAATCCTAGTATCGTCTAAGACTTTTTTACTTTCAGGATCCACTGGAGAGTTAAAGTCAACCCTAACTAACACTACTTTGTTTTTAACAGACACATCATCCAAGGTTAAATACTCAACCATTTTCCCACTTCCTTGTTAGAACAGAAAAATAGAAGGGGTATTTTAAATTTGAATTTTAAGAGTTTACTGTTAGAAACCGGCCTTCTTTCCGATGAGCTCTATCAGTTCAACCATTCGACAGGAGAAGCCCCATTCATTGTCGTACCAGGCAAGTACTTTAACCATGTCTCCTCCGACAACCATCGTTGAAAGACCATCAACAACAGCAGAATAGGGATTATGGTTTATGTCGCTTGAGACTAATGGCTCTTCTGTGTAATCAAGTATGCCCTTTAGGGAACCCTCAGCTGCCTTCTTAAAGGCCTCATTTACCTCCTCTTTTGTGACGTTTCTTTCAAGCAATGCTGTCAAGTCAACTATAGATACATTGGGGACGGGTACTCTTAATGCTAATCCATTCATTCGTCCTGCAAGCTCAGGTAAAACTAACGTCGCCGCTACTGCAGCTCCTGTAGTTGTAGGAATTATGTTTATAGCGCCTGCCCTTGCCCTTCGAAGGTCTCTGTGTACGAGATCCATTATTCTTTGATCATTCGTGTAAGCATGTGCTGTGGTCATAATTGCCTTTTTCAGTCCGAAATTCTCGTGTAAAACCTTTGCTACGGGTGATACACAGTTGGTTGTGCATGAGGCGTTAGATAATATGTTGTGAACATTTGGGTCATATTTATCGTGATTTACTCCTAAAACTATTGTAATGTCAGGGTTTTTGGCTGGTGCTGATATTAAGACTTTTTTGGCTCCAGCCTGAAGATGTTTTGAAGCATTTTCGCGATCTCTAAATCTTCCTGTGGATTCAACAGCAAGATATACATCTAGATCTTTCCATGGAAGTAAGGCTGGATCGGGTTGAGATACCACTTTAATCTCTTTGCCATTAACAACAATGTTTCCGTCTTTTACATGGACATCAGCGTTAAACCGTCCGTGTACAGAATCGTATTTTAAAAGGTGGGCAAGTGTCTTCGCATCTGTAAGATCGTTCACGGCCACGAAGTCAATGTTCGCATTTCTTTCAATAGCTGCCTTGAAAAGCAGTCTTCCAATTCTCCCAAAACCATTTATAGCTACTCTTATCGCCATTTTAAATCACCTTCATATTACGTGTGCTTTACTTACATTTGCCTAATTAATTTTTTGAAGATTCACCTAAGTTTCATAAGAACCATTTCAGCGGCTAGAACTAAGGGTTCCCATGTTTCACAGAGGGGCGGAGCATAAGCCGTGTCTGCCTTCGCAAGTTCTCTTACAGTCATCTGTTTCTGTATGGCAAGAGAAACAGCGTTTATTCGCTGCGTTACTTCCTCGCCTCCTATGATTTGGGCTCCGATTATACGTTGAGACTCTTTCTCCACAACAAGTTTCACTTTTATTGGTAAAGCACCAGGGTAATAGTCTGCTTTTGTCTTTGAAGAGATCGTTCCTGTTACTGTTTCGATTCTTGCTCTTTTGGCAGCGAATTCTGTTAAGCCTGTAGCACCTACATCCATGTCGAAGAGTCTTGTTATTGCTGAGCCCAAAACTCCAGTGAAAAGAGCGTAGCCTCCAGCAGCATTGATTCCCGCAACTTTGCCATGTCTGACAGCCACCGTGCCTAACTGTTGTAATGCTGGTTTTTGAGTAACTATGTGTACAGATTCTGCACAGTCACCTGCTGCATAGATATCCTTGACGCTTGTTTCCATTCTAGCATTAGTNTTGATCCCTTTGGTTTCTCCTAAAGCTATTCCAGCGTTTACGGCAAGCTGATTGTTGGCTCTGACTCCGAAGGCACTGACGAATAAATCTGCATTTATTTGTTCTCCTCCAGCNACTATCCCTGTAACCTTGTCCGTTCCAAGAAATTCTTCGACGCCTTTACCAATNAGAATGTTAATTCCTTTTTGTTCCAGCATTTCTTGAACAAGTTTCGCCATATCCGCGTCAAGCATTCGTGGCAATACTTGTGGCAACAGCTCAACTACGCTGACTTCCAAGCCTCTTTCTTTAAAAGCTACCGCTGTTTCCAATCCAATTAGACCAGCACCCATAACTACTGCTTTCTTAGCTCCATTTTTTATGGCTTGATCGATTTTTTCACCATCTTCTAATGTCCGTAAAGAATGTATGCCTTGTTTTTCTCTGCCTTTTATGGGAGGAATAAAGGAGCTAGCACCTGTGGCTAGGATCAGGCTGTCGTAGGGAATTGTTTCTGTTGCGCCTTCTTTATTTTTGGCCTCAATTGTTTTGTTTTCAGCGTTTATAGCTGTTACTTTTGTTTCTGTTTTAAGGTTCAACTTCATCATTTGGAAATAGGCTGGAGGAAAAACTATTAAATTTCGGAAGTTAGGTATGTGACCGCCTATCACAAATGGCAGTCCACATCGAGAATAACCAGCATNNTTTTCATGTGTTATCAAAGTTATCTCTGCGGTTCGATCTGTTTTTCTTGCAGCTGATGCGGCATCTACGCCCGCGGCNTGGGCACCAATCACTACNATACGTTTGGGCATCGGCCAGTTCCTTCTACTTTATAAGGCTTTTATGCCATTCGACGGCCTTATTGAAGTCCATTAAGTTGGCTAATTCAGCTTGCAGGTTAGAAGGCTTTACTATGAGAAGCCATCCTTTTCCATAGGGATCTTCATTTAAGATCTCAGGTTTCGATTGNACCTCTTCATTCACTTCTTCGATTGTTCCACTTATTGGTGCAACAAGATCTGAAACGGCNTTCACAGATTCTACTGTGCCATAAGGCTCATTTTGTTTTGTTGTTGTTCCAGAAGTAGGTAGTTCGGCGTAAACAATTTCACGGAGTTGTTTTTGGGCATAATCTGTTATGCCTACTCGTACTTTATCGCCTTCGATTTTTAGCCATTCGAAATCTTTTGAATAGTATAGTCCCTCAGGCACTTCATATCCATCAACTTTTACCATATTTTACTCACCTTGTGTAGTTGTTATTCTTTAACTTTTTAAGTTTTAAAATTAACTGTTACAACGGTTACATGTTGAAGATAGATTTTGCTAGAAGACTTTTATCTTTCGCGTTTTCCTTGAATGAACTCTTCAACCCATTCTTTGGCAAGAGAGTCAGGAACTTGCAGAGGCGGATGCTTAAAAGCATAGGAAGAGATACTGATTAGAGGACCTGCTATTTTGCGGTCTAATGCAAGTTTAACAGCTCTTATTACGTCTATTACAACTCCAGCGCTATTAGGCGAATCCTCTACTTCGAGTTTTACGCTTATTGTTAATGGTCGATCGCCGAATTTTCGTCCTTTAAGCCATAAATAACATATTTTTTTGTTTCCAAGGAAAGGAACAAAATCAGACGGGCCGATTCTTGTGGGTACCTCGTAGGGAACTAGGCTTTTTACGGCTTCTGTTTTGCTTATGCGTTTGGTTTTTAAACGTTCTTCAACTGTCATGTTTTGAAAGTCCGTGTCACCTCCAAGATTCAGTTGATAGGTTTCGTCAACTATAATGCCTCTATCTACACAGAGTCTAACTAAATTTCGATGAAGGATTGTTGCACCCAGCTGGCTTTTGATGTCATCCCCGGCTATAGGTAATCGTTTTTCTTCGAATTTGCTGCTCCAAAAAGCGTCAGAAGCTATAAATTCAGGTATACAGTTTATAAAGGCGCATNCAGCATCTAAGGCTGCTTGGGCGTAAAAGCGTGTAGCACTATGACTTCCAACTGGTANATAGTTAATAAGGATTTCAGCGCCTGATTTCTTTANGATATCTACCACTTCGACGGTTTTGTCCTCNTTGTCATTGTAAACGTTAAAGGTTTCCTTCATATGNTCTGCTACACCGTCTAGAATGGGACCGGGCGAAACGTTAACACCTAATAAAGGAACTTCGGAAAATTTGGCTACACAGTTAGGTTCTGTAAATATGGCCTCTGACAGGTCTTTCCCAATTTTTTTCTTATTCACATCAAAGGCTGCAACAAACTTTACATCACGAACGTGATAGCCTCCGAAATTTACGTGCATAAGTCCAGGTACATTTGTGTTTTCCTTTGCATTTTTGTAGTATTCTACTCCTTGAACTAGAGCAGATGCGCTATTGCCTACACCTACAATTGCAACGCGAATTTCAGGCAAACTGGTTTCCTCAACATATTGCTGGTCAAGCTTAGGAAGGGTCTACTGTATAACTTTTTCTAGAAATATGGCAAAGTTAAAAAGGAACTTTAGTGCAGAAGGCATTAATGATTGGTGGAAAACATGAATGAAGACGAATTAGTAGTGAAATTTGAGCCNTTTAAAGANATTGTAATTATGGAACACAACTTTTTCTCAAGTCCGGACGATCTTGCAAGGTTTACNTCGGTAATTGCTGGTGGCAAACTTGCGGGAGTGTATTGGGCGGATGGGGTAGCTTTTCTTTATTTTCCTCTTCCGGTATCCACTGAGACTGCCGCAAAAGAGTTAGTAGAAAACAAGCGAGTTTACTGGACATTTGTTGGTTATGCTCTTTTGCCAAAATATCAGTCAACCATAGAGACAAAGGAGAAAATAATAGTTCCAGTCATAGATATGTCTGCTAATCCGATGTTTAGAAAAGTTGCAGGCTATTTGAAAGAGCAGAAATCATCGGTTTAGTAACGGTATTCTTTCTTTAGGGAAAGTTGTTTTGCCAAAAGCATTAATTCTCAAGGGAGAAGTTTTTTCTGGAAGCGGTGAAGGAGCAGAATATATCAAGCTTCCTTGGGTAAGAGAGCAGATAAGGACAAAACTCGGTTTTGATCCGTATCCAGGGACTCTGAATGTTAGATTACTTGGAAGAAAAAAATTTCTAAAGGATTTATTAAAAAAAGTTAAACCTGAAAAAATTTTACCTAAAGAAGGATTTTGCTGTGGAGTGTGTTTTAGAGCTGTTTTTAGAGGTTTTGTGAAGTGCGGAATAGTTTTGCCGAAAATTGCGGGTTATCCGGAAAATGTTATAGAAATTGTGGCACCAGTAAATCTGCGGGAAAAGTTCGGTTTAAAAGATGGAGAAATTGTTAGAGTTGAAATAGTTAGTTGAATAACTCTATTTCTTTTTATTTTCTAGAAAATTTTTCNTATATTCTTGTAGATACCCTTTTTTCTTTAGGTATACTCCGTATTTAACAAGNGCGTTCATGGCTCTTGCAGCATCTTCTGGTGATGGATAAGCGGGGATTCCTAGCTTGTCGAATCTAAAACGGGTATGTAAGGCCATTTCTGTTTCTCCAATGTCACATGCAACAATAGGTTTGTTATACTTACTAGCGACTGCTGCGACCTTGTCAATGTAGTCTTCTTGTATGGCTGGCGTGTGATGTAAGCCAAGTACTATTAGACCGTGGATTTCTGGATCTTGAAAAAGAATTTCAGTTGTGTATTCAAACATTTCTGAAGTTACGGAGCCGGTTACATCCACTGGGTTGAGGTAGGTGGCAAATTTGGGAATTTTCCCCTCTTCTTTTAGCCTGTCGAATTTTTTTATCGTGCTTTTGGAGAACTTTTTGACGTTTAGTCCACTTAACACGCATTCATCCACGGTCATTATGCCAGGACCTCCAGCACTAGTTATTATGCCGATGTTTTTTCCTGATGCCGGGGGCTGCATTGCTAGGGCTTTTCCAGCATCAAAGAATTCCTCCATGTCGTGTGCTCTTATGATTCCTGTTTGTTCAAAAACTGCGTCGTATATTTGGTCTGAGCCAGCCATGGCTCCTGTGTGAGATGCTGCGGCTCTTGCTCCAGGCGCGGTTTTTCCTGCTTTTATTGCGATTATAGGCTTTTTTTGGGTTACTTTTTTGGCTATTTTCATGAATTGTCTTCCTGATTTTATGTCTTCTACATATAATAGTATAACTTTAGTGTGATTGTCATGAAGTAGGTAATGCAGCATTTCTGCTTCGTTTACGTCGCATTTGTTGCCGAAGCTTACAAATTTGCTTACTCCTATTTGTCTTCCAGCTAGATAGTCTAGGGCGGCAACGCCGAAGGCTCCGCTTTGAGTTACTATGGCCATGTTGCCTGGTAACGGACGGGGTGTTGCAATGACTTCTTCTCCTGTTGTCAAAATTTTTGTTTCTGGGAGAAAGAGCATGTCCACGCCTGTTCTTGAATCATAAACTCCTAGGCAGTTGGGTCCTAAGATTCTTATTCCTGCTTTTTTGGCTATGGATACTATTTTGTTTTCAAGTTTGTGTTTGCCTACTTCGCTGAAGCCCGAACTGATTATGACGACGGTTTTTACTCTTTTGGCTGCTGCGTCTTCCATTATTTGAGGAACGATTTTTGCAGGCACGACTATGATAACTAATTCTATTTCTTCTGGAATTTTGATCAGCGATGGGTAACATGGAAAACCTAGGATAGATTCTTCGTGAGGGTTTACTGGGAAAATTTCTCCTTTGAAAAGTCCTCTACGTTTGTTGTCTGCAAAGTTTTTGAAAATCACATGCCCAGCCTTGTTTATCTTTTTTGTAGCGCCTACAACGGCGACGGAACAGGGAGTAAAGAAAGTATTTAACTGCTTAATCGATAGATCCACTCAGTTCACCTTTTTGCTTACAGCAATAAACTATAGATTTTGAATTAATCGGTTAGTTTATACCCCTATATCTATTTTCTTTCTTGGTTTATGTCTCAACGTTGAACCAATGCCTGATGACTTGTTCAGCGGATTTGCTCCTGTATTCCCAGCCCTTATAAATTGGAATGAAATATCCTTCTGTTCTGTTCCACGTTATGTTAAATAATATGTCATAGAATCTGGCTTGAGATTCGTTAGAAACAACAAAGAAATCTGCGGGTAAATCAGGCGTTACATTTGGCACGTTTGCAGGTGCGACGGGTTCCCACCAGTAATAGTCTGGACCCGTGAAGGCTCCAATGTCAAAAAGAATGTATTTTTGATTAGGATAAGATTCGCTTAAGCGGTGTAATGTTCTGTTAATGAGTTGTTCTATCCATTCTGGGTGTTCATCAATGTCTTTTGTACATACTAAACCAGAAAAAATTATGTAATCATATCCTGTTAAATTGTAAACGGCGAAACCTTCAGGATTGGAGTGAACTCTGAAACCTATTTTTCCATGATATACCTTTCGTATTTTTGGTAGGATCTCCTGCGCCCAGTTGGAAACAGCTTTTTCGTTTTGGTAAGCCAACAGTTGAGGCTCGTTCAGAGGAGAAAACATCTCAACTCCATACTTCTCCGAAATCTTCGCCCATTTCAGAACAAGAGGAGAAACCTTGTCTAGTAACGGCTTCCCACTTGCCTCAGAGGAGAACGGGTTTATTCCAAACTCGGGATGTGCAGGGTTTAAAATCAAAAAAGTTTTGANGCCATTTTTGTGGAACTCGTTTATCGAATTTTTTATTTCATCAACATCTTCACATTCAGTAATGTTTNCATTNAGGAGGCATATTTTAACGCCGATGGCGACTATATTAANGCCGTCAAACTTCANGTTTTCAACGTCATCCAACGAAATTTTTACCTCTCTTAAAAATGGCATCCACACCCCTTTGTATTTCGTTATAGTTATGTTGGGAGCTGGGATCACGTTTCCTTCCTTAACGGCAAGGTAGAAAAGGCCCATGAAAAGTCCGCTTACCACAACAACCCCGATTATTAAGAGAACTAAAATTTTTGTTCTTGTTATCATAATAGCTCTTAACTAAATAAGTTAGCTTAAAATGTCTTATGAAGTTGAGGTACACTTGCTTACATGGCCAACTGTTAGATAACATATGCAAAATAGCAGAAAGCGAATATGTCATTCAAACATAACCCCAACCATTTATGTCTTATGCACGATCATATTTCCAAACTCTGGTTCTTTTAGCGTAAACGGATGCGTGACACCTGCAAGCTGAATTGCCGCTAGTGCCTATGAACTATTCATTACGCCTAAACAGTTGCATATTTGCCATGCTATCTGCCAAGTAATGCCCTAAACCCGAGGATTTAGATGCTTAGAATTTTCTTTAAGTCTCGAACCAAACTTCACCTCCGCCAATGTAAAACCGCGTTTCTTGCAGAAATTGCACTCAAGTCGTTTCTAGTGCTGCATTTCTCACAAGTCTTCTTTCTGCATCCTCTTGTCTATAGTTACCTACGGACATTCACACAGCTAGCAGTTCTTGCATGCATTAAGATTTTATTCCAAACCAAAAAAGTTGTCGAAGAAAAAAATGGGAAATTTAATTTTGTTTATTTCATTTTTCGTTATCGTCATCTTGTAATTTAAGCTCTTGCCTTGAAGTAAGGCTTAGACATAATTACCATACCGACTGTCGAAAATCTTAAGAAATTCTTATAGTAGCCTGGTTTATGTTCAAATAACAGTTTAAATTTCCGGTTTTCTTAAGAAAATCTAAGGATATTAATGAGTCCCTTAGAAAGGCTTGGTTGGACCCATTATTGGTGGTATATTAGGAAGCATAAGCCTTAATTACCCATTTTTTATCGCTGGTTCTCTAACCTTGTTAGCCACGCTTTCGGTTCTGCTGATACGTGAAAAGAAAAGCCCGGAATATGAAGAGAAGTTTGGATTTCTTTCCTCATTAAAAAGCATGATCTGGACGAAGAAAATTATTTTGATATGCTTAGCTATATTCTTAGTTGAGCTTACTTTTGCATCCCTAGACCTTATAATTCCATTATCCGGCTCAACCATTGGATTTTCGCCTGCAAGCATAGGTTTTATCCTATCTTCGTACTTCATAACCTTCACTTTATTTCAGATACCGATCGGAGCCATTTCAGAAAAGATTGATAGGAAGCTCTTGATATGTCTATGCATCTCAACTGGTACTCTTCCCTTCCTGGTTTTTTCCTTTTCAATTAATGCAATCGCGTGGAGTTTAGCCGCTGGAGCCTTAGGCGTCACAGTAGGCACAGTTTTGTTCAATCCTCTGCCTACATAGCTGAGTTGGCTCCTGAAGATAAAAAGAGCCTGTATATGGCCTTCTTTGATTCTATCATCGACTATAGTTTCGTAATCATGCCTCCTATTGCAACTTGTGCCTACACCTATGCACCATCAGCACCTTTCATCCTCTGTGCATTTCTATTGATTGTTGCGGCAATAATTTTTGCAAAGGTTTAAAGAAAAGGAGTAAATGGCGGGCATAACAGCAACCCCAAAGAGCTACAAAATAGTTGTTCTGCGAAACTTGTACCAGCAAAAGATAGGCTTACCAACAGTCGAGAAGCTCTTCCAACTACACTCTAGACATTGGTAGCCCTGGAGGCGTTCAAAAATCGTTTCTACGGTAAGGGCTCTTTATATTTAGGCGATTGCATGGGATTTACAATTTTTATTTTATGAAAACTTACTATCTTAACGAGTTTTTCGATGATGTCTAAAAGTTGTATAGATGCTTTTCTGAATCTGTCCCAGGGGTCTGCTATAGTAATATTTAGTTGGATTGTTTCCTCTTGTGAACTTCTGATACGTTGAAGAATCTCTTTTTCTTTATCGGGGCAAGGGTAGAAATTGTGTTCAAAATCTTTACCTCCATATATTTGAATCGACGGAAAGGTTTTTATTACTTCCTTCAGGAATGCTTCAGAAATCGTTGCTGATTCTACAGCCATTACAAAGTTAAGTCCGTCGAGGGTGCACCCAACAACTCCGTAGGAGAATCCAAACTCAGGCGTGTGGTAATGTGCGGGCACAAGTTCTCCATTAATAGAAACGTAATTTCTTACTCCATACACTAACGGTCCTACAGAGTATTTTCGATCCGCAAGCTGCCTTCGGATAAATTCCACGTTATCCCACATCAAATTGAGCAACTGATGAATATCTCGCTTATGCTTATTCACAAACATGGAAAGCATCTAACATGCATCCTCTTAATTTCCAGACTTCAGATTACTAAAACGATAGCTAATTGACAATATGTCATTTTCGACAGAGAAAAACTTGCAAAAATGAAGCCGATAATTTGAACAGTTCCCTGAATAGGGTTTTATGGTAGCCCGGTTAGGATTCGAACTTCGGTTTTACAAAATCTTTTTAAACAAAAAACGTCAAAAACAAAATCAGAATTAGATCTGAACTCTTCGAACTATTATTATCGGTTTATGTTTTACTGTCTTAAGCATCTTCCAACTAACATCTGTTAAGCCTGTACCAAATTTTTCTGCCATATCCCAAACAGTTCTCCCAGCCCCGGATCCCCTTACTCGATTTGCAAATTCAGCAATTTGCAGTGCCTGCTCTGGAAACATTCTACATCCAGCAACAGCCAGAGGCGTGGCTCTTCTTTTTAATCTAAAAAATCTTCCAACAACATAAGTGATGACACCTCCGAGAGAATATATGCCTTTCATAGGTTTCGGACGCGGTGTAAAATGAAAATTCCTAAAAGAATATGTTTTATCAGTGTCAGAAATCATAACAAAAACTTTTTTCCCCAATTTTGACAATATTTCCGCTCTTACTTTTTCAGCCAACCTCTGCGCGTCTTTCAAAGGTAAACTTACATAAGAGTATGGCAAATTGCTTCCATCAATTCCACCTTCAGAACCAAACATTAAAGCCTGAAAGAATCCAGCATATTGAAGAGCAACCTGCTTATGACGACTCCCCTCTTCTAGCGGATAGTTTCGAAGATTTTGAAGAAGCTTCAAGCTAAATCGACATAAGTGCCCTAAAACATAACTCCAAATAATTCGAATCCAAAACTTGACTATAAAATTTGCATTTGCAGATGGTTCAATCTTACTTTCATCCACCAAATTGTTTGAAGCAGTAGCAATTGCTTTTTCTGAAACAACAACAAAATCGCCATTTGCCACTTTACCCCTAATATTTCTGACAATTTCTTCCAGATAATCTTCTCCAGGCATCCAATACTTGGTGATAATGGCTAAAGCTCTATACTTTACCATGCAAATCGTG
>Ga0180921_111_pt1 | contig 14059 bp, 15 predicted proteins | sample Deesub1362A_J573_FD_124161 | JGI IMG/M metagenome (GOLD analysis project Ga0180921, IMG submission 124161) | Candidatus Bathyarchaeota archaeon JdFR-08
CATCTACTTTCGCAACTAAGAAAATATGCCGACCTCATCAGAAAGGGAGAAATGAGAAAAATATGGTTCAACATTACTGGTCTCAGATTAACACAAGTTGAAGAAAGAGAAGCTCTGAAATTCATAAGGAAACTAATAGAGACTCTCCGTCAATAGAATCAGAACTTTACATATAACATTTAGATGGTGCAACGATCCGCCATCTAATCAAATCCTTTTCTCGTCAATGAATGGTTCTTACAGAGATCCTGTGGTCATCCCGTAGAGTAATCCAAAGGTTACACTGCACGCCCACGCTATAAGAGCATACGTCAAAACAACTTTCCAGCGTACAACCTTTGAGACAGCCATCATGTTTGGTATGTCATAAGGCTGTCCCATAAGCCATGAAAGAAGCGCAACTTTTGACATGCCTAGTTGGAGTAGACTCCTACCCAAAACTATTTCGACAAGCGTCGGCGTATATAGCGGACCTCCGATAACTGAAGCCAGAAGTATGCCTGTTACTCCGGTTAGGCAGCCTTCAACCATTTCTTTGGGAGTATAGGCTGTAACGTAACTAACTATGATGAGACCTACAATGAAAAATGGTAGTATTTGCTTAGCTAGATAGCCTCCAAACTTTAAAGCGGACATTAATCTTTCATCAAGTGGTGGCTTAACTATTGCAACGGTTTGCTGGGTTGTGTTGGGGTTCCGGTTGATTTGGTGCTCTTTCTCAACCCTCTTCCCCCATGAGGTTTTGGAGATTAAGACGCCGGCGAGCACCGCGGTTGCTAAGGATGCGATTATGCGTACCGCGGCGATTTCCCATGAGATGAATTCTCCAGTTATGAGTATTGTAAGTATGTTTGCAGCCGGAGCCATGAGGAGAAACGTCATGGCTGGGCCTATACCCGCACCAGCGTAGAGTATTCCAGCGAAAAGAGGAACCATGGCGCATGAACACACGGTGAAGAACGGTGCTAATCCAGCTCCGATGGCGTAGCTTGCGACTTTACTGCTGCTCATGTATTTGGTTATTATTTCTTTTGGCATAAACTCGTAAACTAGTCCTGCAGCTGTGAAGGCGAAAAGCAGGCATATCCACCCGTGAGAAAAGTAGTCCCAAAGATAATGGATTGGAATTTCGTACCAGCTGTATTTTGAGAAGTCTTCGGGTTGCAGGGTAGGAGCTATGGAGTAAGCTTTAATCCGCGTGTAGACCAAGTAGCCTACAACCGCAAGAACAAAAGTTAACAGGAAGACTGTTCTGATCTTCCTAATCACTGCTTCATTCATTTTGGGGCACTTTGCTTAGCTGCTTCTTTTATTAGCCTTTCAATTTCGTCTTCCTTGGGAATTCGTCCCATGACCTTAACTACGCCGTTGACTGCTACAGCTGGAGAAACAAGAACTCCGTACCTGTGTACGATTTCCTTTGAAATTATGTTGACCTTTTCTACCCTCACGGCTATTCCAGCCTGCCTAAGTTTTTCAGCAGCCTTTTCCACAGCTTTTTTCGCTGCCTGACAGCGCATACAGGCTGGTTCAGGTCCTATAACTTCCACCTTCACCTTTTTCATACTGGTCACCTTGACCTTGAAGTAAAAATAGAGAATATAGCAATATTAAAATATTGTTATATACTATCTTTTTCACATGAGCTTTCCTGAAGAGGATTGGACTGAATTTAAAGCTAAGGTTTTCAAGGCGCTAGGAGATGCTACGCGCTTGAAAATTATTCGTTTCCTTGAGGATGGAGAAAGGTGTGTTTGCGAGATTGTTCCATATGTGGGTCAGGTGCAACCCGCTGTTTCACGTCATTTAAAGATTCTTAAAGACTGCGGAATACTCAAGTTCAGAAAAGAGGGGAACCGACGATTATACTCCTTAACCAATCCCGAGATCATTAAGGTTCTTGATAGCCTTGACGTTGAATTAATACGAGCTCTGTCACAAAGGCTGATTAAACAAATGATACCTGTTAAAGGGAGATAACCGTGCCCATAAAACTTGAAACCTTACCGCAGAGCCCCCGTGTGCCGGATGTACGCATCTGCTTGAGTTAACCGAGGAAATCGTCCTCCATTTCTGCGCACCGCAGGTACGAGTAAACTATAATTTGGTTCAATCGAACGAGATGGTGAAGCTACTACAAACCATCCAGTTATGTGCATGTATATCTTTCGTAGCTGTCAAAGCCTCTTTTGCATGGTGCGTTCATGTATCTTTACAGCCGTAACTAGAAAAAGAATTGCGAATGCTGAAAGCACTATGACATCTAGCTCAACTGGATAATAACTGTTGCCTTGTACGGAATATCTCGCAAGGTCTGTAAAATATGTTAGAGGAGAGATCGAAGAGATGGTTTTTCCCCAATCCGGTAGTTCCTCTATTGGAATGAAAATTCCGCTTATGAAAACTAGTGGAAACTTGATCATGGATGACAACATCATAACGCTGGCTGGAGTGTCTGTAGGAGGATAAGCTGACAATAGTATACTCAAGGATGCAAAGCAAAATGTTGCTAGAACTATTCCGAGTCCTAGAATTAAGGGATTAGAAACTTCGACACCAATAAATAGGCCAGCAGTGACGGGAAATACGGATACAAGGGCTCCGAAAAGGAATGAGGAAAGAACATCTCCCATGAAAATTGTCCAGAGTGAGACGGGAGAAGATACGAGTCTCTCTAAGGTTTTTGCTCTTGCTTCCCACGGAACAATGACGGGCCCAACCGAGGTAGCTGTGAAGAACGCTGTCATTCCTAACAGTCCAGGTATGAGAGCTTCTGCCGGCATGTTTCTTCCTATGTAGAATGACAGAAAAAGAAAGAAGGGGACTAGAAGGCCAAAAATAATGACTGGCCCTTTGGAATAGTAGATGCGGATGTTCTTTTTGGCAATTGCGAACGACCGCTTAAATTGCTCCAAATAGAGACTGCTTTCCATGGGGTCACCACCTCTAACTTTCTTTCACGAGTTTAAGAAACACGTCTTCTAAGGTCGGTGCCAGAGTGTTAAGAGAGATTATCTTAAGTTTTTTCGAGCGTGCAAAATCGACCAATTCGTTTATTACTACACCTGGCTCATTCACGTAAAGTCTTATCTTGTCGCCCATCTTTTTTACGTCGTTGATGCCATAGACCTTCGCTAATTCATCAGCTTTCACCGCTTGGTCAAAGCTGACTTCAATCGACTGCAATCCGCTACTTCTTGAACGAAGCTTTTCCGGGCTATCGATCGCTGCAATTTTACCATGGTTGATGATGGCTATTCTATCGCAAAGCTGGTTAGCTTCTTCCATGTTGTGTGTCGTCAAGAACACAGTTGTGCCGTTTTTATTAAATTCCCGAATCATGTCTCTTATAAGCCGCTGACTCCCGACATCCAAACCAGAGGTTGGCTCGTCCAAGAAGAGGATTTGAGGTTCATTTAGCAGCGCCATACACAGTAACAGTTTCTGTTTCATTCCCCTAGAAAATCCTTTAACAAGGTGTCTCCTCCGCTCGTAGAGTCCAAATTCTTTCAGAAGCTTGGTGGCTCTTTCTTGTCTTTCCTTCTTAGGAACTCCGTATAATTCTCCAATCAGTATGAGGTTGTTCCATGCTGAGAGGTCCACGTAGGCATTCGCCATTTCAGGAACGATTCCCATCAACTGCCTTGTCTTAAGACCTTCTCTTAGAATGTCATAACCAAAGATGGAAGCTGCCCCTTCATCTGGCCTAATTACGCCGGTGAGCATTCGTATTGTAGTGGTCTTACCCGCAGCGTTAGGACCCAAAAAACCAAAAAGCTCTCCCTTTTTAATCTGAAAGCTGATGTGGTCAACAGCCACTAGCTCGCCAAAACGTTTCGTCAGATTTGAAACTTCCACCGCGTTTTCAGCGTTCGTGGCCTGACACCTCTGGCAAGTCCGTTAGGAGGTCAATCTTGATTTCCTTTGTCTTCAGTCTCCACACCTTTTCAGGAGCACCGCCTCCGACCTCACGATACTCAGCTAATTCGATGATGCCAGCTTCTTCCAGTTCAGAAAGATGATAATAAAGTCCTGACCTAGAAAGCCCTTCTCCTGCTTCCTTTAATCCCTCGAAAATTTCATTCGTGCTTTTTGCCTCGTCTCCAATAAGGCGGATAATCGTCCATCTAGTGGGGCAGTGAAGAGCCCGAAAGTACTTCTGAAACCTACTAAACTCCTGTGGACAGCACTCCCTACATCCATTGCCACACACTAAATAACCCTCAGTTTGACCCNAACTAAAGTCACTTTTCTTCCACNTACAAGATGNCTAGTTGAATCTATGTCTCTTTCAAATGTTTTTCANCATATCTTAGTTCGGCATCGGCATCTTCCNATCGGCCTTTAGAAATCAACTTCCGTGCTTCGGTTATGTGTTTTAACGCGCAGCCTTTCATGTCGTGCCTAAACTCACATTCCTCTTCTCTTTTGCACATACATTTCCCCTACTGCTCGGATGTTATCAAATAAACTGTAATATTACAGCAGATTTAAACTTTTTGCAGAAGCCCCCCAGCTATGTGGCTGCGGGGTGCAAGGTTTTCCATCATGAAAACCGATACACCGCAGTTTCGACACAAATATCGCTGTACTTCTCCGGAACGATTACGTCGGATGCCCGTCCTTCCACCATAGCCGATTACCGAATTTAGGACATTTAATTGTGTTTTGAACAGTCATGAGCCAATCCCTCCAAACACCAACCATCAGTTCACATACCAGAAACCCCCAAAAAAGAGGGGAATTGCGGGGGAAAGCTTCGCCGAAGCTTAGGAGCAATTTTCTCCTGGGCCCACCAAGCTTAGTTTTCAGAATAAAGTGAAAAATTACTAGCGTTTCTTTAAATAAACTACTCAAGTTCATCGAAGGAAAGCAGCGGAAGGAAAAAGACCGAGCTTGATAATGTTAGAGAATGAGAAGCCGTCTCCATAATTTTAGACCTATCACTGAACCTACTCCACTCAATACTAAGGAGATTGCGACGAATAACATAAAAAATTCTGTGGGGACTTCAATTATTTTTAGCCATTTTACAATAGTCAAATAAGCAGCTATTCCTGTTATTAAACTACTGAAAATTGAAGATGCCGCTATTTTAATTATTGAAGGACTCTTCCAGAATTTTGAAAGAGATAAAGCTAAGTCAAAGGTTCCTCCCCGGATTACAAAGAGAGCGAGAGCTATAGGTAAACCTGTATATAGAGCATCAAGAAGCCCAGCGATTACGCATGTGTAGATCGCTCCTCCTGATCTGCGAACTGTTAATGCTGCAATGGTTATGAACAAAGCGGTAAAGATCTGAAAAAGTTCACTTATTGGAGGCGGTATTAACTTAATTAAAAATACTAAAACACCGAATATAGCAGGGATAGTGAGACGAATCGAATGTGCATTCTTTTGAATATACAAGTCCATAACCAAATCTAGGCATGAAAGACCATACATAAAATGTTTTTGTAGTAAACATGCAAATTTCTGTAGAAATTCTAGTTGTCATTCAGAACCATTTGAAAAACAAGTGTTATCATTGTTACTCCTAGAGTTAAAGCCATCAAAAAAATGCTAGGGAATTCAGGAATTGGCTCTTGAGATATAACGGCATCTGCATCTATTAACCCCCAGCCATAAAATTGATCCCATCCCATTTCGCCAAGATCTTCTACTCTTATGCGAAGTGTTGCGATAACATCATCGGTGCTTAAGCTAGGATATTTAGATAGCATAAGTGCGATTACACCTGCAACAAAAGGAGCAGCAAACGATGTGCCACTTCCATAAGCATAGGATCCGTCCTTCCATGTAGTAAGAATATCAACTCCAGGAGCGCAAAAATCTATGTAGTCGCCAAAATTGCTAAACCCAGCCTTAGTGTCGTTTTGATCAATAGCTGAAACTGCTATGACTTCTTCGTAAGCTGCTGGATAAAATGGTTNACTNCTATTGTTGTTACCTGAAGCAGCTATTAAGATANATCCTTTTTGATAAGCATATTTAATCGCTGCTTCCGTAGCTGGTGAGAGAAGTGAATATTTGCCGCCTAGACTCATAACAATTATCCTTGCTCCATTATTAGCCGCACGGATGATTGCCCTGTCTAGGTCAATCCAACTTCCGCCAGAGGAAGATAACACTTTCAAGGGCATAATGCGGACCTTTGGGGATACACCTACAATACCTATACTATTATTAGCTACAGCTCCAATGATGCCAGAAACCATGGTGCCATGGCCATCTAGATCGGTTACGTTGTCATTGTTGTCCACAAAATTCCATCCATCAACTATGTTTGCTGCTAAATCAGGATGATCATCGTCGATTCCAGTATCAAGTACTGCAACGATTATTCCCGATCCATAATATCCTTTTTTATAAGCCTTATCAGCCTTAATTCTATACCAGCCCCATTGATTGGAAGTTAAAGGATCGTTTACCAAGTTTGCTGTCACAGTTTCTACGATGAGCAGCAGAATTAAAAGGGTAAACAGGGGCATCTTCAAAGAGTAAACCTCTTTTTTATCCCTATTAATATCGTTAATCTAACGCTCCCAACGTTAAAAAACGTGTGAATGATGAATATAAAAATTCTTAATTGATGAGCCTTTTATGAAAAATTTGCAGATTATACAAAAGATTTTAGCTAGATAAAACCATGTTTCACGTCATTAGAATAGATACTGATCCTCTAATAATTCTCAGAGTTGCCAGTAACGTATAACAAATAAGAGAAGTATAGGAGCATGCTGGATCAGAAGAATACTTTTTATTTAGACGGTGATAATACTTCTGAGGTAACACATGAAAGTTAATGATTTTTCTATTTTAATTGGAGGAGAAGCAGGAGCAGGTATTGCACGTTCCGGTTTTCTATTTGCTAAAGCATGTATGCGAGGCGGGCTTCATGTCTTTTGCACAATTGACTATCAATCGCTAATAAGAGGAGGACACAACTTTTACATCGCCAGAATATCTGGAGAAGAAGTTTATTCTCAACTAGACCACGTTAATCTCATTGTAGCTCTAAACGCTGAACAGTTATGTTACACAAAAAAGATCTTTCTTCAAACGGTGGAATAATCTATGATCCTGCAGATATCTCACCGGATTCCCAAAATCTTCAACAAGAAAAATTGAAACTATATTCCATACCATTAAAGAAAATAGTTAGGGATAAGCTTAAAGAAACACAGCTTGTAATTCGAAATACGGTTGCACTTGGAACCGTCTTTTCCCTTCTCAAATACGACTTAATCTTCATTGAAGGAATTATTAAGGACCTTTTCAAACCTAAAGTCGCCGAAATTAATTTAAAAGCAGTCCGTGCAGGATTTGAATTTGCAGAAGAACATTTCGAAAAAATTTTTGAATACCGTCTGAGAAAAATAGAAAACGCTGAAAAAAGAATCTTTCTCAATGGAAATGAAGCAATAGGATTAGGTGCAATAAAAGCAGGGTGTAAATTTTACGCGGCCTATCCGATGACCCCTTCAACTGGTCTTCTTCATTTTATGGCAGCAAATGAAAGAAAACAAAACATGATTGTAATACAACCAGAAGGAGAAATAGCAGCAATTAACATGGCTATAGGTGCAGCTTTCGCTGGAGTAAGAGCCATGACAGCGACCTCTGGCGGCGGTTTTTGCCTCATGAGCGAGGGCTTAGGAATGGCTGGAATGACAGAAATGCCTATAGTTATTAATGTTGCCCAAAGACAAGGACCGAGCACTGGATTACCCACTTATTCAGCTCAGGCTGATCTAAGGTTTATTCTACACGCTTCCCAAGGCGAGTTTCCAAGAATCGTCATAGCTCCTGGAGACATTGAAGAGTGCTTTTATGAGACTATGCATGCGTTCAATTGGGCTGAAAAATACCAACTTCCAGTCATTAATCTTACAGATAAATATCTTCTCGAAAGCTACACATCAATTAAGCCCTTTAACGCGAAACGCGTGAAAATTGAACGAGGCTCTATAATTACTGGAATTTACAAAGGTGATGAAAAATACAAGAGATACGAAATAACAGCAAATGGAGTGTCTCCTCGGGCTCTACCACTAACTAAGAGAGCAATAGTTAGGACAAGCGCCAATGAACATGATGAATACGGGTTTACCACTGAGAATCCAGAAATGACAACAAAAATGATTGATAAAAGAATAAGGAAGCTGGTTTATTTGTCAAGAGAATTAGAAGAACGAAATATTGCCACAACAAAATTTTATGGTCCCGCTAGGGGGAGAGAAGCAACATTAATCTCGTGGGGATCAACTAAAGGTCCAATATTGGAGGCAATAAAACTTCTTAATCGAGAAAACATTGTAGTAAATTATTTGCAAATTATTTACTTACAACCCTTTCCAAAAAATAAAGTTGAAAATGTTCTAGACAAAGCGAAGAAAACAATAATAGTAGAAAACAATAAAAACCTCCCAGCTATCAAGTCTTATTCGTGAATATACTCTAAGAGACTCAGATTACAAGATTCTCAAGTACGATGGAAGACCTTTCGATCCAGGCTATCTTTCCCAGAAAATCAAGGAGATAATATAGCAATGGTTACGTTAAAGGAACTTAATACTCCTATGAAAATTGTTTGGTGTCCTGGCTGCGGCAATTTTGGCATTCTTTCTGCTTTTAAAAGTGCCATTATAGAACTTGGATTAGAAAGGGAGCAGATAGTAATAGTTTCTGGTATAGGCTGCCATGGAAAAATAGTGGATTATATCAATACAAATGGTTTTCACGGTATTCATGGCAGAGTTTTGCCATTGGCAACAGGCATAAAGCTAGCGAATCCAAAACTGACCGTGATAGGGTTTGCAGGAGATGCAGACTGTTATGATGAGGGATGGGACCATTTCTGTCATGCTGCACGTAGAAACGTAGACATAACCTTAATAGTTCATAACAACATGATTCTCGGTTTGACAACTGGACAGACAACATCAACGAGTCAACCAGGATTTAAAACTAAGTCCACACCGTTTGGAGCTATTTCTCCTTCACTAAACCCCATAGCAAACGCAATTGTAAGTCATGCAACATTCGTTGCTCGTGGTTTCTCGGGAGACCCTAAGCATCTTCAAAGTCTAATTGTTGAAGCTATCAAGCATAAAGGGTTTAGTTATATAGACGTTTTCCAGCCTTGTGTAACTTTTAATTACCTTAACACTTTCGAATGGTTCCGTAAGAGAATCTACAAACTGGAAGACCATAAGGTTACAGATAAGTGGAAAGCTCTTGAAAAAAGTCTAGAATGGAGCACCCGTATACCTATTGGAATTTTTTACAAGGAAGAACGGCCAACCTACCGCGAGCACCTCCCGCATGTAAAGAGTAAATCATTGTCAATGATGTCAATAGCAGATATAAACATCTCTGAAATTATTGAAACTTTAATGTAGCGGTAAATCAGCTGTTACTTATGCTTTTCTGAAGGTTTCCAAAGAATGGCAAGTGCTCCGCCGGAAACGCCTAGGATTAATCCTATTCCTAAGCCTCCCATACAACTTAGTATGCTTGTTACGGAGAAAACTATGATTAATGCTCCCCACAGCTCGTGGGATGCCGGTTTCAAGTAGAGCATAATTGATGCGACAACTACCATTACGCCGAAGATTATACCTATTATTCCCAAAATATACATGAAGTTTCCCATGCTCCAGGTATGCATATGTTCTTCCCATCCATGCATCACATCATCCATCCAGTGCATATCCCATTCTGTGGTTAAACGAAGACACCAAAGAGAGCTTGTAAAGATTATAGTTACACCAGCAATTAAAGAAAGGACAAAAGGAGCTGCAGAATTATCTCTCTAGCGTAAATGTTTTCTTATGTTTAATCGGTTTTGGAATTCTGTCCATTATCATTCTATTTTCAAGTTTCCTGCTTAATCCTATCGGTTGAAGCTTAGTTGCTAATTCGATTGCAGCTTCCAATTTTGTAGTTCGTTCAGCATAGATTTCAAAAAGGGTTGCCTCTCTCTTGATATATTCTCCAAGCTTTACTTGAAGTTTAACTCCTGCTCCTTTATCCTTAGGAGCCCCCGCCTCTCTAGCAATCTGAGCAATGTACTTGTTATTAATCCATAAAATTTGGCCATGTTTTCCGGCTTTTATTTCTGCTTTTTTATCTCCAATTTTTATGTCTTCAGGCAATATTTTTGGATTTCCACCCTGCGCTTCTATAATTTCTCTAAGTTTTCTTTCTGCCTTTCCTGATTTAAGAATGTATTCTGCAGTTTGTTTACCATTCTTAATACCCACCATTTCCAGAAGTATACCTGCAAGATTTGCTGCTTTTTCTTTAAGGTCAAGGAGACCATCCCCCATTATAGCTGATAATGCCTCTTTTGCTTCTAAAGCCGGACCTATTGCATATCCAATAGGTTGCTCTCCAAAAGTTACTGCACATTCTACATTTATCCCTAAACGTTTTCCCAAGTCTATGAAATCGTATGCAATGGCATCAGCCTCGCCTATCGTTTTTATTTTTGCCCCTCTTCCTGTCGGGATATCTATGACCAGATGAGTAGCCCCTATAGCCTTTTTCTTACTCATGATTGATGGAAGAAGAAGTGGATCTATCGCGAGTGGATATTCAACTTGAATAAATATATCATCTGCAGGAGCTAAATCTAAAGCACCACCCCACACTAAGCAGCCCTTTGTCTTTATAACTACATCTTTAATTTCATCGATAGTCAAGTTTACCGGACACAACACTTCAACGCGATCCGCGGTTCCTGCTGGAGAAGTAATTGCTCTAGAAGAAGTTTTGGGTATGAAAAAGCCTGCAGCAGCTATTATAGGAACTATTAAGATTGAAGTCTTGTCACCAGGCACTCCTCCTATGCTATGCTTATCTAAAATTGGAGTCTTATTAAGGGATAGAATACTGCCAGTTTCAATCATAGCCTTCGACAATGCTTCAATCTCGTCCATACTCAATCCATGAATGTAAAGCGCGGTTAAAAATGAAGAAATCTCCACATCACTTAAGTGACGTTCCACTACATCTTTAACTATAGCTCTTATCTCGTTTTCACGCAATCTTTCCCCACGTATCTTNGATTGAACGTAATGAAGAGCTTCAGGCCTTTCCGCATGTTTTACATCAACAAANTCTTTTTCTTTNATTCCTAATTTTTCAGAAATCTCTTGATAGAGCCCTATGTAATTCTGTGGAAAATTATTAGCAATATTTACAATAGCAATCAAATGCTTATTGTTATGAGCTATTTCCACTCTATCAGAAGAATGTACTCCTATAGAACTTGCAGTTTTATCATCTAATATAGCTATTCTTCTTCCACCAGCTTGAATATCCAAAAGTTTGGCTTTAAGTTTCATGGATGTACACACATTTCATTAATAGGTGAGTAACCTATTATCGTTTAAAAGTCTTTAAGAAGCTTTAATTCAAATAATTAAAAGAGGTAGGATAATTGAAATACAAAGATTTTATCGATTTAGGTTACAAACCTAAGGAAACAGATATAATATGCACATTTTATGTCGAACCAGAAGGCGTAGACCTCTCCGAAGCTGCAGGAGGAGTNGCCGCAGAAAGTTCAATAGGGACATGGACAGAGCTAACCACAATAAAACCTTATGTCAAAGAGCTTGCAGCTCANGTTTTTGGCATACACGAAAACTATGTAAAAATAGCATATCCAATTGAGCTTTTTGAAAATAATAACATGCCTAATATTNTAAGCAGCATTTCAGGCAATGTATTTGGATTAAAAACCATAAAGAACTTACGGCTCAATGATGTCCATTTTCCACATGAGCTTATACGAAGTTTTAAAGGTCCAAAATATGGTATTGATGGCATCCGCCAACTTTTAAAAGTTCATGGTAGACCCCTCGTAGGAACAATAATTAAGCCTAAACTAGGGCTAAAAACGTCAGATCATGCACAAGTTGCCTATCAAGCATGGTTGGGAGGATGCGACATAGTAAAGGACGATGAGAATCTCAGCAGTCAAAAATTTAATCCATTCGAAGAACGTGTTGTAAAAACTTTAGAGAGTAGAGATAAGGCCCAAGAAGAAACTGGTGAAAAAAAGGTTTACATGGTCAACATAACCGCTGAAACAGAGGAGATGTTAAGAAGAGCCGAGTTTGTTTTAAATCATGGCGGAGAATACGTTATGGTGGATATTTTAACATGTGGTTTTTCGGCCCTACAAACTTTACGCGAACGAGACTTTGATTTAGTGATTCACGCTCATAGAGCAGGACATGCAGCGTTTACTAAAAATTCTAAACACGGAGTTTCAATGCGAGTAATAGCAAAAATAGCCCGAATAATAGGAGTAGATCAGCTTCATATAGGCACGGTTGTTGGAAAAATGTTTGAGACAAAAGAAGAAGTAGCTGAAAACTGTAGAGCGTTGAAGGAGAAAATAGCAGATTTAAAGCCTGTGTTTCCCGTAGCCTCTGGTGGTTTACATCCAAGACTAGTCCCGGAGCTAATTAAGTTCTTTGGAACCGACATTATTATTCAAGCAGGAGGAGGAATTCATGGACACAGAGAAGGAACAGTAGCAGGAGCGAAAGCTATGAGACAAGCTGTGGATGCAACTCTGAAAGGTATCTCGTTAAAGGAACATGCCCAGACTCATAGGGAACTTCAAATAGCATTAGAAATGTGGAGGTAAGCGTCTACAATAATATTATTTGAATACCCATGAATATTTTCGATGAACTACCTCAATTATTGAATGAGGAGAAATTATTCCTTCTTCGCAGATTATACCGTGAATATAATCTCTTCTTGTCACATCGAATGCAGGATTTCTTATAATTAAGCCCTTTGGATGCTTCTTCCAAATTTCTTTCGGGCTTCTTTCCTCTATTTTCTCATAATCGCCATACATAGTCGCTGGGTCGAACTTCAAAAGCTCAGAAACCACGTAGAAGGGGGTTCTTGCCTCTTTAGCCACAAGCGCGATCATGCTCGTCCCGATCTTGTTTATTACATTTCCTTCCGAGGTTATTGCATCTGCGCCGACAAGCACCAAATCAGCTTTGTTCATAAAGAAACGAGCAGCGGAATCTACAATTAAAGTTGTTTTTATACCTAGTTTCAACATTTCCTTTACTGTTTTCCTTCCTTGAAACAAAGGTCTTGTTTCGGTACAAATTAATTCTAAAGATTTTCCTTTTTGTGTTGCCTTTTTAAGTAAATAAGTAATTGTAGAAGAATGACAATGAGTAAAAATCACAGAATTATTTCTAATCCTTTTAGTCCCTATTTCAGCGATTTTTTCCTTCGAATATTCAAGTTCCTTCAGAAATTTCTGTGAGGCTAAAGAAACTAAGCTAACCAAATCCTTTGTGTTAGTAATGTCACTTTTTTCCACTTGTATTATTATCCATCGAATAGCATTTCGCATAAGGGGTTCAGTTTCCCTTGAAGAAAAAAGTATATCCTTTGCGTTTGAGAGTCCCTTTAAGAAATCCTTTTTATTTTTTACTTTCATTTCTTTTGCCAAAGTTTCTATTGCCCTTACGGCAGTTATAGCGACATTTCTAGCGCCTTGAACTTCGAGCTTTCGTATCTTTTCAGCAGCTATTTGAACCGATTTTAACAATAATTTCACCTTTAGTGACGGTACCTTTTTAGCAAATTGACACACTATAAACTTTTGGTAATGAATTTTGGCAGTCTTTGTGATAAAGGCGGACGGAAGAAAACAATTATTTGATAAAGAGAAAATCATTCAAACATGTTTAAGAATAGGTGCTTCAAGAGAAATTGCTGAGCACATCGCTAATAAGATTGAAGCAAAAGTTTACAATGGAATGGAAACTAGGAAAATTCTTAAGATGATCTTTAGGTTATTAGGCGTCTATAGACCATCTATTAAACATATAGTTGATCTACGCAAGGCTTTAAGTCTAATGAGGCCCAAGCCAGATTTTGAACGTTTCATCCAAATATTACTGAGTGAACATGGTTATGAAGTTACTCCAAATCAGATTATACGCGGTAAATGTGTAGAACATGAAGTCGATGCAGTGGTAAGAAAAAATGGAAAAGCGTA
>Ga0180921_139_pt1 | contig 11767 bp, 7 predicted proteins | sample Deesub1362A_J573_FD_124161 | JGI IMG/M metagenome (GOLD analysis project Ga0180921, IMG submission 124161) | Candidatus Bathyarchaeota archaeon JdFR-08
AAATGTTTTATTTTTTGAAATCATTTAGATTCTTTTTAGTTTTTATGTTCTTTAAAGTTTACTAAACTAAACAATCAATAGCAAGAAAAATAAGAGTTCCCCTTCCTTGACACATCTGTTAAAACTTGAGAATTTGCTTAAAAGGGTCAATAGCCATTCGTGGAAGTTTATTTCTTACATTGGAAGAGATGTTTACTTTTCGATTTGGTCACAAATGAAGTTTTCTAACATACGTTTTTCTTCTAAGCAAAGACTGCTCGGTTTAAAATTTTGTGATAGAAAAATTTGAGGAGTTTATTTAGAGACTTGCTTCTCCATTTCTAACTCTCTAACTCTTGTCTCTATGAATTCTGCAACTTTCTCTTGGCTATATTTTAGCTCTTCTTTTTGTTTCTCTAACTGTTCCTTTATTGTNGCTAGTACTCTGTCCATGTTAAAGGGTTTCATTATGTAAGCATCTGCTCCTTTGTTTACGGCTTCGACAGCGTTTTGTAGTGTTGGGTATCCTGTAATTATTATTTTTCGCATCTTAGGAGTAGTGTCCTTCATTTTTGTAAGAAGCTCTATACCTTCCATGTCTGGAAGGCGAATGTCGATAAGAGCGACATTATAGGTTTCTCTTTCAGTCATCTTTATCGCTTTTTGAGCTGTCTCTGCGGATTCAACATTGTATCCTTCGTCTTCAAGGATTGTTATTAACACTTTTCTTATGTTTTCGTCGTCGTCAACAACGAGGATTCGAGCATTTTTACCCATATTTTTTCACCTCCCTTCTTTACTTTTGGTTTAATAGGGACAACAACTGTGAAGGTTGTGCCTTTTGCAATCTTGCTTTCAACTAAAATTTTCCCTCCATGTGCGTCCAAAATGCGTTTACAGATTGGCAAGCCAAAGCCCATACCTTTAGCTTTTGTGGTGAAAAGAGGCGTCCAAAGTTTTTCAAAAACTTCTTTTGACATACCGACACCGGTATCAGCAAATCTGAATTCTATTTCATCCTTTCTTTTTTTACTAGTTATTTCCAGCTTACCCCCTTGAGGCATAGCATCTAAAGCGTTTTTTATGATGTTTACGAAAACTCTTTTCATCTTTCCCATGTCAACCCATATTTTCGGTTTGTTTCGTACATGTTTTATCAATTTGATGTTTTTTGGGATCTCAATAAGGTTGAGGGCTTCTTCCAGGATTGTTTTTGGTGTAGTTTGTATAGGTTCCAGCTCCATTTCTCGTGAATACTCTAAGAGATCATTTATGATTTTGTTTGAGTATGCTATGTTTTTCTCTATAAGCTCTAACATTTCCTTGACTTTGCCATCAACTTTTGGAAAAAGCTTCTTTTTGAGATAATATTGTGCGCCTGCAATGCTAGTCAAAGGATTGCGAAGGTCGTGTCCCACCATGCCTGCCAATTCGCCTATAACTGCTAATCTTTGAGCTTTAAGCAACTTTTCTTGGGATTTCCTTAATTCAAGAGTTCTTTCTTCCACCATTTGTTCCAACTGCTGTGCATATTCTTCCAGCTTTTCTCTGGCTTCTCTCAAATTCTCGATAAGCTGAGCATTGTCAATGGTTATAGCAGCTTGATGTAGAAAGAGTTCTAAAGGAATCAGTGATTCCTTCGTAGGTTTTCTTCCATCTATAGGGTCGTCCATACTTAGAATTCCAACAATTTTTCCTTCTGGAGTTCGTAGCGGAGCATAAAGCATGTCTTGTGGGTGCCAGTCAACCATCTCTTCTGGAGAAAGCTTACTTGGAACACCAGCGTATGTAGTAGCCTTCTCTAAAGTAGATTCAGGAGGTAGACCATGAATATTCTCCCTTATCCAAGGATCACTCCATGGAAGATAGTAGAACTCACCAATTTTGAATCGATCGAATTTTGGCCCTAACCTTTCCCGCCAGACATGACCAGGTGCTTTTCTTTCAATCAAAAGCCTGAGTTCCTCTCTTGTTAGACCTACTGTTACAATGTCTGTTCCTTCTAGATTTTCGTCTCGTAAGGAAATGACAACTCTTCGCCATCCGAAGTTTTGAATGGCCTTAGCAATTACCTTTAACCTTTTATGCATATCCTTGACTCGCATAATCCTTGTTGAGCTTTTCATAAGGTTCGCTATTTTTTTAGATAGCTCACTTAGTCTTTCTCGTCTTTTTAGATTGGTAATAGCGGTAGCAGCATGCGAAGCTAATGTTTCTAAAAGTTCTTTGTCATTTTGGCCAAATGCAGCGATCCTTTTACTTTCAACGTTCAATACGCCTAAAACTTTTTTTCCAGCTTTTATTGGAACTGCAAGCTCAGAAAGCATTCCTTTTACGCCGGCTTTTATATAGAAGGCGTCTTTTCTAACATCTGGAACTAGAACAGATTTTCCAGTTTTTACTGCCTTTACTGTTATTCCTTTTTTTCCTTCTAGTGGCAAACTGACTTTAAGTTTTTTCGAATATTTGCGTTGGGCGACAAGCCTAAGCATTTTTCCTTGAATCATAAAAATAGAGGCATATTCAAATCCTAGAATTTTTTCCATGGCGTCCAAAGTTATTTCATAAATTTCCGGTAGCTTCTCTGCTTTGTTCAAGTTTTGAGCATATTCATTTAACGCTGAAAGTGTCTGTTGTTTTTTTAGGTTTGTTATGGCAATTGCAGCGTGGGACGCTAGTATCTCTAACAGTTTTTTGTCGTTTTCATCGAATGCGTTGAGCCTTTTGCTTTCTACATTTAAAACACCAATAACCTTGTCTCCAATTTTCATTGGAACTGCAAGTTCAGACCGAATATTTTCTGCACTTTCAATGTAATTTTCCTCTTTTCTTACATCTGGAATTAAAATGGACTTGCCCAGTTTTGCTACTTTTACGGTTACTCCTCTTCTGCCATTTAATTGCAAATCAAGTGTAGAAACATTTGAGTATCCTTTATGACCTTTTAAACGAAGCATGCCACCTTCAATTATAAATATGTCGGAAAATTCGAATCCTAATATTTTCTCCATTGCTTCTAATGTAAGCTTGTAAATTTCTTTCATACTTTTGGCCATGCTTAGGTTTTGCCCATATCTATTTAACGTTGAAAGTCTTTCTTCAAAGCGCCTTCTTTCCGTTATGTCGAGTATCTGAGCTATAGTCAACATTTTCCCTTGTCTATTTGGCACGGCCATAGATCTAATCTCAACAATTCTTTTTTCTCCGTCCTTTCGAACAATTTTAAACTCGTATCTTGAGGGTACTTTTTCTCCTCTTTGTCTGCGTAAATATCTATTTACAACCAAGGGTATGCTTTCTTCGTCTAGAAACTTCCTGAAATCTTGTCCTATTATCTCGTCTTTACGATATCCTAAAATGTTGGAAAGTTCATCATTTACATATATAAATTTGAATTCGTCGTTAACGATGAGAAGACCACCATGCGAATTATCTACTACACAACGGTAAAGTTTTTCACTCTCTTTTAATGCCTCTTCTACACGTTTACGTTCAGTAATATCACTAACAGTTCCGAATTTTCCAACAATTTTTCCATTCTCTATGAGAGGAGAAACTGTAAATTCCCCTACCATAAATTTCCCAGATTTAGTTAATATCCGCAATTCGAAAGGATAAACAGCTTCTCCTTGTAGAGCTTTTTGAGATGCTTTCATAGCTAAAGGCAAATCATCTGGATGAATTAGGGGCATGAAAGCTTTGCCAACCCATTCTTCACGTTTCCAACCTGTCATTCTTTCAAAAGCAAGATTTAACGATGTAATTTCTTTATCCTTAGAAAGTGTGTAAACAATTATAGGTAATTCATCAATAAGATTACGATGACGCTTTTCACTTTCTTTCAAGGCCTGTCCTAGATTTTTNTGTTCCGTAATATCTATGGCTACTCCAAATCTAACNTACCTATTCCTCGCTATTTTGATGGTCTTACATATACACTTATACCAACGNTTACTCTTCTGATTTTGCAACTCTTTTGTAAAAGTTTTCTCACAGAAAGGGCAAGGAATGTTCCTATTATAGAACACCTTGTAACATTTTTCTCCCACCGTCTTTCTGCCAAACACCTCCCTTGCTTTTGAATTTACATAGAGGACCTCTNTTTTCTTAGCATCTACAGCATAAACTATTTCGTCTATATCATCAAAAAGAACATTGAACATTTCTAATGCATACTTGATTTTACTGTAGCTTTGCGTCAAGCTTNGATCCATCCTTCATATTTCTAGAAATATTTTTGTNGAAATTATTTTGNGGCAATTCTTGACCTCGAGCATTAAATTTGGTTTATGAATGAACTTTACAACGCTTTGATAAATTACTTGTGAACCTTGAATCTATATTCCAAAAAGCAAATTTTCTAGTTTTCATCAGTCTTGGTTTTTGACAATCCAAAACTTTTTCTGGCAGCGTCTACATACTCAAGAAATGCAAATTCTTTCCCCTCTTCCCATTCCAAAGGCTTTCCTATTTTTCTGTATAGATTCTTCATAATTAGAATCTCTATAAAATGTGCCCCTACACCAAAAATTTTTTCTAATCCTATTTTAAAGTCCTTTAGACGGTTTGGGATTTCATTTTTCTGGAGTTCAAACTTCTCTTCAAGATGAAAATATATAGAGTGTTTAACTGATTCTCCAAGAGAAATCAAAGCATCATCTAAAGCTTCGAGCAATACTTCGTTAAAGTCTCTACCTTTCTCTCTCAAATAACTGTTTCTCCTCAGCGAGATCTTGTTTGAAGCACTCCAACATTATTGTTTATAGTTTTTGTTTTTTACCATTTATAAATTTTAAAAGATAACGAGTTGTCGAAATGATTGTACCACTGGTTAAAAAAAGAAGAGTAATTTGTTTCAGCGTTTCTTTATTGAATTTATAAACTCGTCTATGGGTATGGCTGCCATACTTAAAATCTTGACAGTTCCCCTTGACCCTAACTCCATGGATACTTTAGCAATAGTTTCGTTGTCTGGCGCTTCTACCACATTAACAAAATCATATGGTCCNAAAACGGCATACTGACTAATAACCCGGACACCAAAAGTTTCGAGCTCTTTATTAACTTCCTTGATTCTTTCAGGTCTCTCTTTAACAGTCTTTCGTCCCTCATCAGTCAAATTGGATAATAAAATATAATACGGCATACACTCAACTCCGACATTATTTCAGTTTTACCATATTTAAGTTATTCTATTCCCCATTTTTTGCTAATCTTCTAGTAGGAAAATTACAAATGTAACTATCAGAAATGTAATCAGTGACCCAATGAAGTGTCCAATTCTAAAAGGTCCAATTGTTATGGTTTCCCAAGCTACACCTAGTAAAGCTAGTTCTACTATAGGCATTATCAAGTCGTTTACAAGGGCCTGAACTAGTGTTCCCGGGTAAAGACCAGAATAAACGCAACCGCCATCCCCATAACTTTATACTTAGATATGAACTCTATAAATTCACCCTAGAGACCTTCGGGACGAGGAGAAGGCGGAACAGGTTTAGGTTCTAAGAGTTTCCTGATCTGCTTTAACCAATACATTGACCACAGAGATATACTTACATCAAATAATTTTATTTAAACTTGGATAATAGAAGAGCAAGAATTTCTATTCTGATTAATCCTTATACTCTTATAAGATTCATGTGGACCGGGCGGGATTTGAACCCGCGACCTCCGCCTTGCGAAGGCGGCGTTCATGCCAAACTGAACCACCGGCCCATGAACCTTTTTCTTAAGAAAGTTTAGACTTTATACCGTTTTATCATCTTCTTTATTTTTCTTGCTCGTTTTTCTATGTGTTTAGCTATTGCTGAGAAGGTAAAAGGGCGATAATGTGATTTCTCCATTAAATCGACAAGGAAAAATTGGGTTCTCTCCACCTCTAGAAAATCTAACTTTCTAAGCCATCTTAAATATTCTTGGAAGGAAGAAAGATTTGGATGTAAACTGATGTCAACTCCATCGAAACTGGCCCCAATACCTCTTTCCATCATTATAAATTCAAAATCTTTTTCTTTCTCGTCTTTCAATAGAACTTCTCTTGCCTTTTCAATCTCTTCCTTTTCCAAGGGTTTAGAAAGTGCCAGAGTTATTCCTAAAATCTCGTATCCAAGCTTGCTAAAGTCGGGTATCACGGTATATTCTCTTATTACACCTTCTTTCTCCAGTCTATTTCGCATTCTTGTAACCGTAGGTTGAGAAATTTTTAACGCTTTGGCTAGGTCCCTATCACTTCTGTGGCTGTTTTTCATTAGTTCTGCAACAAGTCTAAGCTCAATTGTTTTCAATTCTCTATTTTTAGACAATGATATTTATCCTCTTTCTATTTGATATTTAATTTTACAATGTTGTTCTCTCTTCTTTAAGTTTCTCTTAGAAAATAACACTCTAGGTAAGTGAGAAACAAGCCGCCTTTTTTCTTTTAGTCGTTGAAATTATTGTTTTCTAGTGGTGCGAGCCTGTGTAGAAGAATCTTCTATAAGAGTTTTCTATTTAGAATTTTCAGGAGATGGCGATATAAACCCTTTTGTCATTTAGCTTGTATTCGTGCCATTCTGCTTCAACTTCTTTTCGTTTATCCAGTAAAAGTATTTTTTTTGCTCTAACTAGTTCTTCCATTTCCTTCAGATGCGGCCTCACCAGTCTTGTGCTTTCTTCTTGAAGCTCTGCAATGTAAATGGTTTCTAGAATATCTGTTGGCATATAGCCTAATTCTTTCCTTAAGGATTGAACTCTGCGAGCTAAGTCACGCATTAAACCTTGTCCTATCAAGTTTTTGTCTCTGTGCACATTTAAGAAAACCTTTATGTTCTCTTCAGAAGCTGATACCCATTCTTTCGAAGAGACATAGCTGGGTTCATTAACAACATATTCAACGGTTTTAACATTTGCAAGTTCGAGAAGTACGTCTTCAATATTTTTTAGGTTTCTACAAACTTTTTCACTAGAGACTATCACCATTTTATTTAGAGGCCATCTCCTCTTCAGTTTAGCGGATTGTCTAACAGAATAAACTAAGGAGATACATTTGAAGAGGGTTTGAAAATCTTTTTCTAGGTTTTTATTTCGTTTTTCTTCTTCTGGTCTTGGCCAGCTTTCAAAGTTTACGGATTCAAAGAGTGTGGAATCAAGTTTTCTGTAGATTTTTTGGTATAAGGCTTCGCTTAGATAGGGAGTAATCGGGTTGAAGAGTATCGTAACCGTTTTTAAAACGTGCCATAAGTTTGCATAAATTGCTAGTCTCCTGTTAAGGGTTAGAGGACTGTCTGACCATAATTCTTTCCTGATCATTGGAACGTAAAGTCTACTTATAGTTTCTATTACAAAATCTTCTAAGACTCCTAAGGCAAAGTTGAATTCGCAAGTTTCCAGTTTATGCGTATACTCTTTTATGGCTTTCTGAAGTTTTGAAAGCAGCCAAAGATCAGGGTNTTTAAGTAGTTTTTCTTTTTCTGCCCATTCTAACGTGTGTTTTTTGGGGTCAAAGTTGTCATACTCAGCATTTTCNAAAAGGAATCTATTCAGGTGGTAAAGGGTTGATAGTACTTGGTATGGACGGCGGTTTAGTTCTTGAAGATCGAAGTTCATGAAATCTATAGGAGAGCATTTACGCAGCATGTAGAATCTACATATATCTGCTGAACGTTTTTCCAGAAGCTTGTTTACTTCTATTACATTACCCAGGCTTTTGCTCATTTTTCTGCCTTTAGCGTCTTGAGTTAAACCTTGAAAGAGGAAGGCTCGGTATGGAGCTTCGGCTTTTCCTGTAAGTATAACGTGTTCTAGAAGAAGCGAGTTAGCCCACCCGCGAGTTTGATCTATTCCTTCTGTTAGAAAGTCGAAGGGAACATATTTTTTGAACTCTTGATCTGTAAACCTTGCGTAAGGTGAGGCCCCACTATTGTGCCAAGTGTCTAAAACATAGGGAACCCTATGCNTTTTGCCTCCACATTTTTCACATTTTATGATTATACGATCAATCCACGGCTTGTGAAGTTCAAAACTTCTTTGAGGCTTTTCTATAGCTTTTTCAATCAGTTCTTTCTTGCTTGATACCAGAATCTTTGCTCCACATTTTTCACATACCCATATAGGCAATGGAGTGCCCCATAGGCGTTCTCGGGATATGCACCATGGTTTACCCTCTTTTAGAAAGGCAAGAAAGCGATTTTTTGGGCTTTCAAAGAAATATTCCACTTTTTCCGCTGCTTCTACAATTTTGTCATTTATTTTATCTGTTCTTAGAAAGTATTCTCTTCTTGCAAGCCAGACAAGCTTATGGTGAGAGCGCCAACAGGTAGGATAATCATGTTTTATCATTTTTACCGAAACAAGCAGTTTTCTTTTGCGCAATTCTTCTATAACTCTTTCGTCAGCATCCCTAGCAAATATGTCGCTGAAAGCTCCAGCCTCTTTTGTGAATTTAACCTCATCGTTGAAAGGCGCAAATATAGGTACACCTCTTTTTTGAGCTGCGAAAAAGTCTTCTTCACCGTTTCCAGGTGACAAATGGACAACGCCTGTAGCTGTATCTATGTCTACAAAATCTTCGCATACTACTCTGTGAACGAGAGCGTGCTTGTCCAATTCTGCCTGTTTTGGAACTAGATCCTTGAAAGGATATTCGTATTTTGTTCCTTCGAGACTCTTTCCTGACATAGTTTCTTTTATTTCATATTTTTCTATGCCTATTTCTTGTAGAACTGGTTGCACGCGTTGTTTTACCATTATCCAAGTTTCATTGTTGACTTTTACTTTGGCGTATTCTGCTTCTGGATGAACAGCTAGCATCATGTCCGTTATAAGCGTAAAGGGCATAGTGGTCCAAACTAGGAAATATTCGTTTCGGGTATTGGCTATTGGAAATTTGAAGTATAGCGAAGGATCCTCAACTTCTCTGTAGGAATCCTCGTAGCCAACTTCAGCACTGCTCAGACTTGTTTGACAGCCCGGACAATAAGCAACTACGTAGTAACCTTCTTCTAAGAGTCCTTGTTCCCAAGCACGTTTAAGATATCGCCATTCCCTTTCTATGTATTCATCCAAGTATGTCCAGTAAGCCTTCTCTTGATCAATGAAGACTCCAAGTTTTTTGTCAGCTTCTACCCATTCTCTATAGTATTTCATAATTGTCTTTTTGCATTCTTCTATGAAACGTTCCTCTCCAACTCTTTCAAGAAGTTCCCGCTTGTTTTTAACACCAAGAAGCTTTTCCACTTCTAACTCTACTGGCAAGCCTTGGCAGTCCCATCCAGCCCAGAAAGGCATAAGGTAGCCTTGCATAGTTTTCCATCGGAATCGCAAATCCTTCATAACTCGGCCTCTGGCATGACCCACATGGGGTATTCCGTTCAGTGTTGGAGGCCCTTCAACCCACCCTGCCACACCAATATTATTCTCTTCTCTGTACTTGGCAAGTTTTTTCTGTGTTTGATTTTTTTCCCAGAAACCACGGATTTCTTTTTCCAGTTCAAGCGGGCGATATTCTGGTGTAAGGTTTTGGCTAAAATTAGCTTTGAATTTCGCGGTCACCTTTCATCCCAATGCACCCGCAAGTACACAACAATATGAACAGCAACATATAACTTTTTTGAATTGGTGGTATGCTAATTCGAATTAGTTTAACAGTTGCTATTTTTGTTTTCGAAGAACGTTATTTCCTAAGTTGTTGTACTATACTATTCATATTAATTTTCTATTAGCTGCCATGCTTTTCGCATGTTTTGGAGGTTGCTAAGTAAGAGTAGAATTCATTTATTTTCTATATATAATGTAAACTCCGTATAACATCATTATTCCAGCCATAAGCTGAATAGTGGAAAATGGTTCTCTTAACACAGCAAGAGCAAATATTGCTCCGAAAAGTGAGGACGTAGAGAACACAACTCCTGTTCGCATTGAACCTATTTCTCTCAATGCAAAAAGGAAAAATAAAATGGAGAATGCTATGCTAAAAGCTCCCACAGTCAATAGATAAGGTAAGGAGGCTATGGGTACACTAAAACTTATTCCAAGAATTTGAGATATTGCGAGCAAAGCGGTGCCTCCAATAAAACATTTTAACCCAGTCACCATTACGATGTCCCTTTTCTTACTAAGAAACTTGCTTAGATTGTTATCTATCCCCCAAAACAAACATGCTCCAATGATCAAAACATTGCCATAAATTTGTTCAGTCAAGGTTAGCCTATGAAACTCTGCATTCGTCGTTAAGATGGCGAGACCCACAAGTAGAAGAAGGACACCTAAATAGTCTTTTTGTTTTCCCCGTTCTCCTAGAAAAATAAATGCAAGCAAAATAGTAAATAGAGACTCTGTGTTAAGAAGTAGTGAGGCATTTATTGCAGTAGTTTCGTTTAGTCCATGTAAAAGGAGAAGGGGAGCAATAATCGAGCCACAAAGAATGACTAAAGTTAGAATTTTATAATCTCTTGTCAAGAGTTTTGTTTCAGTTTGTGTGGGCGTTTTGAACAATGAGAGAATTTTCTTGTGAACAGGAGAAAAGTGAAATGCAAGTAGCAACACGCCCGCAATAAAATATATCATACCTGCCACTATCAAAGGGTTCATTTTTTCTAAAACAATCTTGTTTAGTGTCGAGCTTATACCAAATAAGATAGCTGACGTGACAGCACCCACATATCCCCAGTGATGAGTCAACAGGAATCATCCGTTAGAGAGGTTTATGAAGAGTTATATCAATCTTGTTCCTGCTGACTTTTACAAATGCGTTTTCGTCACGAGTATATTTTTCATGATATTAAAGGTAGTCCTCTTCCATTTTCATGCGTGATCTTTTCCTTTTCACCAGAACAATAAACATTGTAATCGCCAAGAGTACTAGTATGACCGAGGGCCATGTCGAAAACTCTGGAATAACAGTATAGACGTAGTATTGACCAGTCATATCATTCACTGTGAAATGTCCGGCATTGTCATATGCGATGATTTTATACTGCACAGTAGTATCTGCTGGAAACCCTGGAATTTGCCCTGTATAAATGTCTTTATTTGCCTTTCTCATTGTGACGTTTGTCCAAGGGCCTTCGTTTGTATTGTATGAGAGGATGACTTCGCGTAGTCCACTTCCTACATCAGTTACCTTAACAGAAACAGTCACTGCTTGGTCAGGCTGAACGTTGTCCTTAGGAGGGTTTTGAGAAGGCATGNCAATTAAGGGAGAAGCGGCATCAAAGAGATAGTAGTATTTGCTTACAACAGTCTCTGCAGGCTTGGCCCGGATGGATGGGCCTTCATCATAAGGAAGATCAATGAAAGAGTAGCTGAAGTCGTAAAGGCCCGCCACCCACGACCTATTTAAAATGGCTTGGAAGAAAGCCTCGTAGATATTTGCTTGTTCTGTCAGGTCTAATATGGTGGAAGGGTCATCGGGTTCCGACGGAACTTCTCCATAAGCGCCGCTTACAGCGTTGTCNACACTTGCATAAGCCAACTGAATAATCACTGGTTTATCATATCTTTCAAAGATGGGCTTGGCTTGATTGTCTAATACCTTTTCTAGAGCTTGTTTGATCTCTTGTACAGATGCGTTAGATGAAACATTTAGTTTCATTCCCCAATCGAACGATGTTATGCGAGTAAAATCTAGAAGTGAGGGGAAATCATAGACAAGTTTTGTTCCATCCCCTACTAATAATCCATTATAATGTTGGCGTACCTTCTCGATAAGGTTTTGCATCTTTTGGTCAAATACATTGACGTAGAGAGGGTCTTCAAACTGCCATTCTCCAGGAAATATATGAAAACCTGGACCAGGAAGAAGGAGCATCTC
>Ga0180921_131_pt1 | contig 10901 bp, 8 predicted proteins | sample Deesub1362A_J573_FD_124161 | JGI IMG/M metagenome (GOLD analysis project Ga0180921, IMG submission 124161) | Candidatus Bathyarchaeota archaeon JdFR-08
AAAACTCCATCTACATCAATAAACATAGAAACAAAACGGTTTAGCTGAAAAACTATAAATGAAAGTAAGATTAAAATGCCTGAACTTCATCGTCTTGGAAATAATGTTTATGGAATTACTCTACCCCAGGTTATGTTCCCAGCGAAATATCCGTTTATCATCCAAAATCAAAAACCCTCTTTGCAGGAGACGTGATCCATGCAGAAATGCCATTAACCACCAGGTTCGGTGGACCTAAAGAGTGGAAGCAATGGATTAAAAGCTTGAAAGACAGGAAGGATTTGACATACAGAACATAGTCCTTGGACAGGGCAAAATATGTAAGAAAGTGGAATTCAACAGAACATAGCTTATTTGGAAAACTTATTAAGTAAATGATGATATCGTAAATTTTAGAATGACTTATTCTGGTCTAAGCCATAATAGGCACTATCATAAACGGTTTTTATTAAAAATCTCCATTCGACCATGCAATTATGTGCTTAAAATTGTTCTAACACATCTTTTTTTTCCATTATGAAGCCACAGTAATGACACTTTAGCAAAAGAGGTTCTTCGCTTTCCACATAAAACTTGGTCTGAACAGGTTCGTTACTATTGCTTATGCAGGCTGGGTTGGCACATTTGAGAATCTTTTCTATTGTTTTTGGAAGTTTAACCCTTTGCTTTTTTATAACATTATAATTGCGAACGATGTTGATGGTGGCGTGGGGAGCAAGCAAAGCGATCTTATGCACTTCTTGAGGGTTTAGTTCTCTTCCTTCAATTTTTACTATGTCTTTGGTTTTGAAACGTTTACTTGGCACGTTAATGGCTATGGTTATAACCTTTTTCTCTTTCCCTGTGATCCCTAAAATCTTAACAACATCCAAAGCATGACCGCCAGAAATATGATCGATGACTGTGCCGTCCTTGATTTTTGAAACACGTAACTCTGTTTCACTCAAAGGATATTTCTCCTTAACCAAGGGTATACACTGAACTAAAATAAAAAATTTAAACGTCAGTCCAGCTACAAAAGTTTCTTCTGATAAAAGTTATTTAGAAGTTATGCAGAGTCTTTTGAGGTGTGAAATTGAGGTTTAAAGATCGGGATATAATATCTATCAAAGATTTTTCTCGTGAAGAAATCGATTATATTCTGAAAATCGCTGAAAACATGGAGAAAACTGCTGTTAAAGGTTCAGAAATGCTTAGAGGGAAAATTCTTGCAACATTATTCTTTGAACCAAGCACTCGAACACGGTTAAGCTTCGAAGCGGCAATGCACAAGCTTGGGGGTTCTACTATAGGTTTTGCAGAGTCAGAAATTGCCTCAGTAAAGAAAGGAGAAAATCTTGCAGATACCATTCGCACTGTAGAAAATTATGCTGACGTTATTGCTTTGAGACACCCATTAGAGGGGGCAGCAAGACTTGCAGCAGAATTTGCGCAGATCCCCATCATTAATGGAGGTAGTGGTGCAGAAGAACATCCTACACAAGCTCTTTTAGACTTGTACACAATAAAAAAGGAGAAGGAAAAAATTGATGGTTTAAAAATAGCATTTGTAGGCGATTTAAGATATGGAAGAACAGTTCATTCTCTCGCTTACGCTCTTTCCCTATACGATATCGAACTATTTTTAGTTTCTCCAGAAACACTCAAAATGAGAAGAGAAGTTCTTCAGACAATCAAAGAGAAAATTTCTGTGGCGGAAAAGAAAAGTCTCAATAAAATAATTCCAACTGTTGATGTTTTGTATGTGACCAGAATTCAAAAAGAACGTTTTCCAGATCCAGCTGAATATGCCAAAGTAAAAGGCTCTTACAAGATTGATATGAAGACTTTAAGCTCTGCCAAAAAAGATCTTATAATTCTCCATCCGCTTCCAAGAATCGATGAAATAGCTGCTGAAGTTGACGACACGCCATACGCTAAATACTTCCAGCAAGTTTGGAATGGTATAGTTATCAGAATGGCTATTCTCGCCTTAATACTGGGAGCTGTAAAATAATTCTAAGCCAAGGCAAACCTGTTCAAGGGTTTTATATTGCTAGTAGACCCACATAAAGGACATTTATGTAAAAAGCTAAACCAGCTTTTCTTGCAACTATAACAATAAGTTAATTTACGGTTATACGTGAATAGGTCTACTTCACTGTTTTNCATGATGCGTTTAGTAACGGAAAACAAGGTTTCAGGATCATATTCCGTGTCACCTANTTCTATAACTGTTAAGTTTCCTCCTTTTAGAAACTTGTTTATTTGTCTTGTCAGATTTAAAATGTTTAAAGCGATTGTATCGTCTTGAAGTGTTAGTCTATTAATAGTGGAGTAAAACGGTTTTTCTCTTGAGCCAGAGAATCTAACCTTTGCAATCCCGTATTTTTCAATGTCCAAACGTGCCAGTCGTTCTGAAGCTTCAAAATCTGGGAGAGTTGCGACAAGCAGCCGTCTTGCTTTTCTCTTGCCGATTTTACGAGTAATGTTTAAAACATTGCCAAGGATCTTTTGGGCAGAATCCAATGTTTTTTCACTTTCATAAAAGTTTCCTTCGTGAAAAACTTCTATTGTCTCTTTAAGCCCGACCAAATTAATTAGGCGAGAACAATTTTCAAGTCTAAGATAATGATCACCGTTATCCCTTTGTAGCAAAAATGGGAGCAAACTTATGTGGCGTTTAACCGATCGATACTTAATTTCTAATGCGCGAATCGCCATTTCGACCCTCTCTTTTAGAATCTCTAAAAATTTTCCTTCATCTCTTTCAGCCTCCTTCATTACCCGGGGCAAATTGATGGATACGCTTCCGAGGCATCCTGCTCGCAACGTGTCAATTTCCCAATCACCACTTAGATCTGCATTAAGTTTAAAACCCGAAGTTGAAAAAACTGAAAACTTGCGGTTTTCCCTGCAAAGATTTGCGAAATATATACTCTCTCCCTTTGAAGCTAGCTGATGGGCTTTTAAAAGCAACTCCTTCGCTCTTTCATCGTTAATGTTTTCTTGGCGAAGTTTTAGAAGAAGTTTAGGATTGGTTAAGGGTTTTCGATCGCTTTCTTTAGTAAATATTTCGAGGAGGATCGATGCTAAAAGTTGGCTTTGATCAACAAAATCTTTATAGTTACCAACAATTTTTCCAGAAGAGTTCTGGACTGGTTTTTCAGATATGAAAGGGGGGATTGATAGCTCTAAGCAGAGAGAGACGTCTAAATGTTGACGAAGAGTAAATAGAAAATGGCTTAATGCATCCTTAATTTCTTGAGGATTCCTATTTTTTATAAGGGGAGCTAAAAAAATGTTAAAATATTCTAGAGTCTGGGATTCACAAATTTCTTTGGTGGAATGCAGCAAAACATTAAGTAGCAAGGACAAAGCGGATTTGAAATTTTTGGGTTGGTGACAAAGAATTTCAAATAAATTGGATTTCTCTAGTTTGAAGCCTTTTTGTAAGAAGAATCTAAGATCGTGTACGATTCCTTCAGGTTTAAGAATCCAGGAGCCTAAGTCCTTTATGTGTAAAGCGCCGGAAAGGTAGGCGTCTGCGATGTCTCTTGGAAAGATATTTAAAAGCGTATATTCGCTAAGGATTATTTTTCCCGCTGTTTCTTGTACAGATGTTGCTCCCTGAAGATTTTTGCTTTTAGTTTCTATGAGTGATTGAACATCATAGACTGGAAGTCCCAGGCGAGTTAGTTTGTGGCGGTAGTCTTCTAAGCCCTTCTCAATTAATACAGCGTTTACTATTTCTCTAACAAGTGGAGCGGTTAGATATTTTGTTTTGGATTTAAGCAGTCTTTTTTCTGCTTCTTTAGCCACTTTTTGCGCTAATTCAGCGGGCATGTTAGCTTCTTTGATAAGTGAACGAGCTATTTTGTTTGTGTCAAATTCTTCTAGGGCGAATCTGGAGGTACGGACAAGTTTTTTTCTTCTGGTAAATGCTTTATTTTCAATCTTATCTGCTACATCAATTACCAGTTTGCCTAAATCGGTTAGATAATACTTCTTTGACTCTGTATCGGCTTCAATTAGGTCGGTTTTTAGCAAAAATTTTAGGTGGTAAGCAAACCTTCCAGCGTCCCTAGCGGGATTCATTTTAAGAGAATTCATCAGCTCAGTATAAGAAAGGGATCCTCTATCAAAAAGAAGATTTAAAATTTTAAGCCTTACAGAGGACGAAACAGCCTTAAGAACTTTGATGCCACGTCTTCTATGAAGAATAGACAACCCTTCTCAGAGCCTCCTCAGACAGCAAAATACTATTGAAAAAGCTGTTTAAAGAGTTTAAGGAACACTTATTTTTTACGCACGTAAAACATGTAATGTTCGAAGAAGGGGCTGTCGGCTAGCTTGGTCTAGGCTCTGAGCCTCGGGCGCTCGGGACCCCGGTTCAAATCCGGGCAGCCCCACTACTTTTTCGGGTGCTTTAGGTTGCGATAAAATTGCCTTTTCATTATTTTCTTTGTTTTACTGTTTGATTATCCAAAAACATCAAAATGCTTATTCTTCTCTTTTTTCAGGTTCTTTAACTAAAGCAAGAGTTAAGATGAAAGACGGAATCACCAAAGCTATTGCTATGTAGAAGGGCAGCATATGTGAAACGTGTTCGTATAAAAAGCCGCCTATAAAATTGCCTAAAGCCATAAATATAAAGCCTGTAAAATTCATAAATGCGTTAACTTTTCCTCTTTCCATTTTTGGAGTTAGGTCAGCCATTAAGGCACCAGCCCCTGTGTTCATCATTACCATTGCAGCGCCCACCAAGATTAAAGATATAACAACTAACCATATGTTTCCATGAACAAAAAGCCACATGGAAATCGCAAAAAGCACAAAAGCCACTAGAGTGGGAATTTTTCTATTCATCTTGTCTACAATTTTTCCAATAGGAATAGAGAAAATTATTGTGGTTATCGGAACCGCAGCTGTTAATATCGGCCAGATAGCCTCTTCTATTAAAAGGTCCCTCACGGCATACACTGGAAAAAATAGCATTACAACAGAAAATCCTAATTGCACGATGATAAGCGCCCAAACCAAGTAGAATAAAGATTTAGGCACTTTTTTCCACACACCAAAATTTTCTTTAACAGCAATAGGATAACTTTTCCAAAGGTCGCTAATATGTGGTCTTTCAGTTACCTTAACAGTTTCCTTTAGACGGAACACCCTCAGAAAAGCGGCGGCCAGAAAAAAAGCCACAACAATTCCATAGCCGATGCTCATCCCCTTTATCAAACCAAAATTGCTATAGAGCAAGGCTGCAACAATCGGAGCGGGAGTGGTAGAAGCACTACCAATGAGAGTAACTATCCCAAATCCCATCCCCCTCTTTTCGGGAGGTAAGGAATCAGCAATCATCGCCATTAATGCTGGCTGATATGTAGAGTTGAAAATTGCCATTAGGAATTGATCCAATAAGAATGAGATGCCAAGAAGGAGTGAAATTCCAGTAAGGAGCAAAAGCATAAAAAATGTAGCTTAAAGCTACGCCGAAAGTCATTAGACAGATAATCCATTTTCTTCCAAACTTGTCAGCTATATACCCTCCAGGAAACTGCATTGACGCTAAAGCTAAAAATTGGAAAAGACCTATGATGCCAACTATGGTCTCTGTAGCNCCTAATCCGAGAACNTAAAGGGCGTAGTAGGCCATGGGGATTTCTGAAGCAAAGTCTAATAAAACCCAGCTTAAAACAAGGACCGCGTAATTTCCTTTAATGAAAGAGAATTCTTCTTTAAGACGTTTTATAAAGGACACAGGCTTTCCCCCAACAGTTTTTTCCCAATGTCTTTTCTTCTACGCATAAGAGTAATGAAGTGGTCACCTTAGTTAGATATTCTCTTCAAAAATGACCAGCCAATTGACCAGATATTCTATGACAAAAAGTATTTGTAAATTGGATGCCCCCTGAATCGCAATTTTGTCTCCGATTTTTCTACAGTCCCGCTTGGCAATCTTACACAAAGCGAACTTACAATAGCTCCGTTCGGAATAAACCTCACACCATTTAATAGCTCACCTTTAGTTACTCCAGAAGCTGCAAAAACTAGTACATTACCCTTAGCTAACTCATTTTCGTCATAAGTTTTATTCACGTCAACACCTTCCTCTTCCAACCTTTCTAAACGTTTAGAATCATCCTTTACATCTTTCCACACCTTTACGAGCATGGTTCCCCCCAAACATTTCACAGCTGTAGCAGCAATAGTGGCTTCAGGCCCCGCACCTGCTCCTATCAGGAGATCAACGCCAGATTCAGGAATACATGTAACAACTGCAGCTGCAATATCGCCATCAGGTATTAGAAGGATTCTTACGCCTAGTTTTCTAAGAGTTTTCAGTAGTCCTATATGTCTCTCACGTTCCAGCATTATCACAGTAAAATTTTCTAAAGGTAAACCTTTCTCCTCTGCTACGGTGTGAACAATTTCCTCAACACTCATATCTAAAGAAANTTTACCCTTGGAGTGATGATCCGTTGCCACCTTAAAATAATATCCATCATCTGGAAGCACTTGAAAACAACTAGCAGGGGCACATGCCANAGCGGAAATGGCGTCTTTTCTGCCCTTAGAAGCTGCTGTTGTTCCGTCTACTGGGTCTATTACAAACTCTACTTTGGGTCCTTTACCNGTGCCGACTTTTTCCCTTCGCATAAATGCAGGAGCGTTATCCTTGGGTCCTTCGCATGAAATAACTTCGCCTTCTACATCTGTTTGAGCTAATACAGCTCTGGAAAACTGAACAGCTTTTTCATCCACAAGGTTAGGATTACCTTGACCAATGTGAAGAGCGGCGCCTACAGCCGCAGCAATAGTAATACGAGTTAAAGAAGGAGCTAAAGCTCTAAGAGAAACCATATAGCCACACTCTTGCACATAGCTATTTTAGCATCATCCCTAAAGATTTTTCTTTCTCCCTCTACAAACATTGCACTCTAACAAAACCGATTTAATGGTGGCTTAAGTGCTTATTAACTTTAAGAATGACTTAAAACTTCTTTTCAAATATACTCAGCTGTTTCCATTNTGTTTTGCTGTTTTTGTCAGCATGCTTGGTTTCGGATTAGTTATGCCCCTTCTACCCATATATGCCAGGAGCTTTGGAGCCACCGGAATACAACTGGGCTTTTTAACAGCCTCCTTTGCAATAACCCGTACCCTTACAACTTATCCAGGAGGATGGCTTGCAGACAAAGCTGGCAGAAAAAAGCCTATCATAACAGGCTTATTGATGTATTCAGTTGTTATGGCATTGTATGGTTTTACAGAAGACATTAACCAGCTTATACTCTTAAGAGCTCTTCAAGGAGTCGCTTCTGGAATTGTATGGCCTATTACAAGTACCATGGTGGTGGACATGGTGAGGTCAAGGGATAGAAGTAAGGCCCTAGGATTTTATGAGATGATGTGGTTTTTAGGAATGGTTATCGGTCCAGGCTTAGGAGGCATACTTGCTGGCACTTTTACAGTGGCTTTCCCTTTTTTCGTTTGTGGAACCTTAGCTTTCTTTAGTATGCTTTTAGTGGCATTTACAGTGCGCGAAACAGCAACAACACTCAAAAGAAAGAAGCAACCCCCAATTTTGCATAATCTTTCTTCTCTGAATTCTCCTAAAGGAATAAACCAGTGGACCCTTTATCCCTTANTGTTCTTGGGCTTGTGCTTAACAAGATTCATCATAGCTTTTTCTAACTCGTTAATTCAACCGGTACTCTCAGTATATGCCAACGAAGTCTTGAACATATCCACTGCTGAAATTGGAATACTATTTACGGCAAGAGGGGTTGTAATGCTTTTTGCAACTCTACCTATGGGGACTGTGGCAGACAGCATTGGAAGAAAAATAATGCTCATTTTGAATGCTACTGCTACATTATTAATAATATTTTTTGGAAGTTTCTGGCCATTGCTTTTTTTAATGATGTTAAGAAGTTTGGGAAGGGCAACAATTAATCCTTCTCTTACAGCCATGTTCTCAAATGTTGCTTCAGTTTCGAAAAGGGGTAGAGCCATGGGAATCTTTAACGCTTTTCAGAACATAGGATTAGTGGTCGGCTCTTCTTTGGGAGGCTTTCTTTATGAAATGTCTTCTTCAGAAACTTCCTTTATTGCATGTTTTATTGTAGCTCTGATAGGTGTAATCGTGGTTTTGTTTATGGTTTCGGAACCCAAAGAGGGTTAAATTACTTGTAAATTTTTACGGGTTTCCCGAGCATTTGCATATTCAATTCTTTTATACCCAATCCAGGATATTTCGAGAAAAATCTTATGGAATTTTTAATTTTGGTTCCACCTTTTTTGACGAGTACATCTTTGTGAAAGAGATTAGAGTCTAAATCACAGTATTGAATGTTTTTAACTGCTGCGGCAAGATGAGCTCCTGCGGCAATGCCTATATCTGATTCTCCCATGCATCCTATCATGCATGGTATTTCAGCGGATTCGGCAACTTCAGCAATTTTTCTTCCTTTTAATATTCCGCCGCTTTTCATAAGTTTAATATTTATCAGATCCACGGCTTCTGCTCGTATAAGACGAAAAGCATCTTCAGGCGAATGGACACTTTCATCCGCCATCACATGTATAGGCGAGTTCCGCTTAACTTCAATTAACCCTTTCAAATCTTCTGCGGGAACAGGCTGCTCTGCAAATTGGATGTCAAACCTTTCCATCTTATTCAGTATATCTATAGCTTGTTTAGGAGTCCATCCCTGATTTGCATCAATTCTAAGCGCTATAGCCTCACCCACTGCCTCCCGAATCAGCCTTATACGCTCTAAATCCTCAGTAATGTCAACACCAACTTTCACTTTTAAAGCCTTAAATCCTTTCTTTACCGCTTTGACAGCATCTTTAGCCATTTCCTTTGGTGATTTTATGCTCAGGGTTATGTCTGTTAAAACCTCTGTGCGNTAGCCTCCCATAAGCATGANAAGAGGTTTACGAGCTGTTTTTCCCAGAATATCATGCAAAGCCATGTCAACGGCTGCTTTGGCTGCAGGATTTCCCTTTACAAGGGAGTCCATAAGATCAACGTTTTGCTCTATTCTAAGAGGACATCTACCAATTAGCCTTGGTGCAATTCTGTCAAGAACTTTAACAACGGTTTCTGCATTTTCGCCAGTCACTCTTTCCGAAGGAGAAGACTCACCCCAGCCCACAACACCATAATCTGTCAGTATTTTTACTATGACGTTACGGCTTTCTGTGGATGCTCCAGGGGCAATTCTAAAAGGTTCTTTATATGCCAATTTTACGCGGTATATTTCAATATGCTGAATTCCCAATTCTAAAACACATCACAGAACAATTTGCTACTTATTAAGAAAAACTTTACTGGAAACATTTCATTCGGATGCTCTTGTCTACCTAGAATTCGATTTTGCTGTTAAAATCTTCTCCGTTGCTTAAAATATATTATTTCTATCATAAGGAATTTTATGTTGAATTGAAACTATCTCGGCCTTACCTCATCACAATAGATAATTATAAGGATAATTCCATAATTAATAGCTTCATCAAAAGTGAATAGGTGTGATAATGGAAGCTGAATTGGAAAGAATTCTTAATAAGGCAACAAGTTTAGGGGCTTCATACGCGAACGCTCGTTACCAACAATACGATTATGAGCTTATAACCGTGGAAAACAAGGCTTTGAAAAGCTATTCTTCAAGAAGATTTGTTGGCGTGGGCGTAAGCATAGCAATAAATGGAAACGTAGGATATGCGTCTACAAGCAATTTAAGTCCAGAAAATCTAGAACAGACATTAGAAAAGGCCGTCAAAGCAGCCAACTCAATTAAAGAAAAACAAAAGCCATTAACTAAACCCGAAGTCAACCAAGCTAAGGTAAAACATTCGATAAAAATTGACCCCTTAGAAGTTTCTCCCGAAGAGAAAGTTTCAGTAGCCTTAGATGCAAACAAAGCTGCTTGGACTCACAGCAGGATTAAAAGTGCAATAACAAGACTTGGGATATCTAAGGATTATCGGCTTTTCATGTCGTCTGATGGGGCGAAAGTGGCTGTTGAGACGGTTCTGACAGGGCTTATGCACGAGAGCATTGCAAAGGCGAATGGGGTTATGGAAAGAGTTCCTTATCAAGAATCAAAGTGTGCAGGCTTTGAATTTATAAAATCGCGAGACTGGAATGCATTTGCATCTGAACTGTCTAGTCTCGCAGTCAAAGCTGTAAAAAGCAAGACGCCTCCACCTGGCACTTACACAGTTGTTGTTGATCCAGACGTTGTAGGGCTCCTGCTTCACGAAGCCTTTGGACACGCCTCTGAAGGAGATCTTGTATATACCCAAGAGTCAGTGCTTTATGGCAACATCGGCTCCCAAGTCGCAAGCAACCTTGTAACCATATTAGACGAAGGAGTAGTTGAAGACGGCTATTTCTATCCATTCGATGATGAAGGGACTAAAAAGGGGAGAACAGTAATAGTTGAAGACGGTGTTTTAAAGAACTATCTGCAAAATACAAGTTCGGCTGCAATGTTTAACGGTAAATCTACAGGAAACGGAAGGGCGCAAGACTTTGAAAACTTGCCCATAGTTCGGCAAACAAACTATTATATTCAGCCTAGAGATCACGATTTTAACGAGTTAATTGAAGACATAGATTTCGGCATTTACATCAGAGGAAAGGGAGCAACAGGAGGACAGGTTGAGGTTGGAATGGGAACCTTCACCTTCGGTGTGGGACCTTCTAAGATTATAAGGAAAGGGGAACTAGTCGAAACTGTTAGAGGAGTTGTTATCAGTGGCTTCATTCTTGAAACATTGAAAACTATGGATGCTGTTGGTAAAGATTTGCAATTAAGAACTGGTATTTTTGGTGGATGTGGAAAAATGGGTCAAATGGTTAGAGTTGGTTTCGGAGGCCCTCATGTTCGAGTTCAAAAGATGAC
>Ga0180921_140_pt1 | contig 8949 bp, 9 predicted proteins | sample Deesub1362A_J573_FD_124161 | JGI IMG/M metagenome (GOLD analysis project Ga0180921, IMG submission 124161) | Candidatus Bathyarchaeota archaeon JdFR-08
GATTGATTTATTATGGTATGGGCCTTATGGAGGGTTAGTTTATCGATCAACTGTTTTTCTGTTACGAATTTTTGGAGAATGTTGACATATCTTTCATGGTTATACATCCATTTTCCCTCTTTAAAGNATTGAAANGGAATAATTTCTCTTGCTGAGTTGTTTAGGTCTTGAATTATGTACTGATAGCTTTCAAGGAAGCCATCCCTGATAAGCTTAGACAAAACTTCTAGGAATGGTCTGAACTCGGTTCTCGGAAGATATAGACATGCATAGAGTTTGTTCTCACCCATGATTTTGCCAAATGTCTTTACAAAAGGTTTGTCCAGCAGTGTAGAGGTGAAGTTCGCTAATTTTTCTGACTCAGTAAATTTGAATATAAAATAGGAAAACTCAGAGTTCTCACCGAAATAGAAAATAGTTATCCTAAAGCTTTCTAAAAGTTTTCTACCTAAAACGTGTTTATAAAAATGATAACTTACTAATTGAGCGGATATGCCTATTTTTTCCGCCAGCTTTTTGAGGCTGATCGTAGCATCCTTTTCAAGTTCTTTTATTAAAAGCACATCTGTTTCATCAGCTTTAATTGAAATCTCAGGTGTTTCGAGAAAGTGAAGTGAGGTTACATTCGCTCTTTTGACTTCTTGAACCCATCTTTCCCAATCGAAAATCCATGATTTTGTTTTTTTGTCAAACCATTTACAGAGTGAAAGGGTAGGATGAAAAAAGGACGTCCAAAAAACTTGTATTCTTCTTGCTAAACCTAATCTTTTTATTTCATTAATGAATTGCTCAAATTGACCGAGCCTTTCCTTGGGTATTGGAAATATTCCAAAGCAACCTTCAAACATGCCATAACCTCTACAGAGAAAAATCCAAAAATCGTTAATTTTTAATGCATCAAGTAAGGCATTTTCATATCCTGGAACCGCCTCAGCAAACACAACGCCCGTAACGAGTCCTAAGTTTGAATGGCAAACGTTTATATGAAATCTTAAAAAAGTTTTGAGGTGGATGCGTTTGATCCTTTTGCGCAATGTTTCAGCTGGAATTTGTAGTTTTCTCGAAACCCCGCTTACATTTCTTGGACCATAGGTCGCTAAGGCCTCGATTGCTTTTAGATCAACTAGGTCAAGCATTTTATGCATGATTAACTACCCGTAGCTGTAAATTGTTGGTCATATCTACTTTAAAAATCTACTTATTAAACACCAGTAGGATCGTCCACTGCTCCTCCACCGGTCGGCTCGATAGCATTGAATAGAGATGTTGACAATGTTATCTTAAGATGATTCGGTACAATGATTGCATTTATTAAGACTATGGTGGTAGCAGTAGCAAAGAAGACTAGGAACAGCAACAACACAACTTTCAAGTTCATTACTCCACCTCCTTTTTATTTTTCATCAACAAAATAGAATATTGAGATGGAAAGCAAAAAACTTATATGAAATTGTCTTACAGAACTATGTTCTACCCTTTAGGAGTGATAGAAATATCTCTCGACATTGATTCAAGGATACTTGAATGTGTTGACTCTGCTCTAGGAAAGCTTGGGGAGAACGTTCGACAATCCATTTATTACTATCTAAAAAAGGATTTTATGTTGGAAAAATTTGAAATACCGAGAAAACCTGAAGTTTTTGAAAGAGCCCTAATGTCAATTTTCGGGAAGGAAGGATGTAAAGTTATAGAAAAGATGATTTTAGTTGAAATCAGAAAGAATTTTAGGTTGAAAAGAGTTTTAAGTTTTAAAAAGGCAATTAAGGTTCTGAGTGATGCTGGAACTTGTAGTAAAAAGCAGTTGTTAAATAAATGAGATTTCGTTTACAGCTTCATTCACTCCTTCAAAATGATTATTTTTTTATTTTCTACGGAGATATCAAAGATTCCTAAACTTAGCGGAAACAAACTTATAGCTCGCTATAGGCTTGATTATGGGCTTATATAATAATACGAGCACTATGTTTACTAACATGCAGAGTCTCGTTTATATTCCTTTAACCTCCTTCGAAGCTCAATTCCGGCTGAAGGAAAAAGGCTTATAAAATAAGCGATCAGCATATCTTTCCATGATGAGTCTTCCTAGCCTTTTCTTAAGTGTGCAAGCTTTTCAATGCTTGCTTTATCCAGTTCCGTAGGTTGTGGTTACGGACTCTCCGAAGGTCACATGGCAAAATAGTGAAACTCAGATTTCAAAAAAGGAGGGAAACATATGTGAAAGCATCAACGATGCGTTTTCTTTGATAAGATGGCAGCAATTATTGAGAAAACCATGAATACTGATAGGGTCAGAATGTACGGAAATTCTGGTATTGCCCATGTACCCTTTATTTGGAGTGTGTTAGTGCTGTGAGTGTAGGGAATGTATATGAATGTATGTGTCTTGTTTCCAGTTATGCTGCATGATGCAGTATATTCAGTACTGTTGAGATATATAGCCCATGGTTCGCCTCGCAGAAGATCCTTAGGAATTGTAACATTGCAATACCCCGTCTTGCCAGCGGGTCCTGTCACATTGAAACTTATTTGCTTCAGGGTCTCGCTGAAATTGAAACTAGTTATCGTAGAGTTGCTCGCTACGGTGATGTTGAATGCATATCCATCCTTAGCGGTGAAAACGGCTGGCCACATGTTAGTCGCCGTAATTCTCCATAGCATCGACATGTTCATATAATAATGCGTCATGTTAACCGTGTACGACATCGCAAAGGACATGATCTCTTCGCATATAACTCCTGTCTTTTTGTCCCAGTAGAAACTCATGTTCATAGTGCCGTACGTAACGTTGCCAATTATTATGGGATATGTAATGTTTACATAATTAACTTCTCTGTTTGCTCCTGCGTAACGCCTTATGATAGTGCCATTTATGGTGAGCCTTAAGGGCTCCTCAGTATACCACGTTAGATTTCCTGGAATTTTATCACCCGAACTGAGGTTTGAAGGNATTATTCCAACGCTGAGGTTTCCTTCACCTGTNGCTATATTTCCCCACATCACATCTGTTCGTTCTGTTCCATTTGCATAGATGGTGGTTGATCGAACTGTNAGATTGCCGTCTGAAACGCTNAGAATCTTCATATCGGACCAAGACATGTTCATTTCTGAGGGTGGTTCTTCATATCCAGGCATGTTTGACGCATACTCGAAAGAAACTTCACCGTATCCAGCCCAGTCACCGGCTTTAACACCCACTTTGACTGGAGGCGCTGTGCCTACAACTGCTCTGATCATAAAGTCGCTGTATGTCTCTTGGCTCCAAACTGTTCCGTTATACCGCCAGCTTCGACCGGACGGACTGGTTCTATCCTCTCCGAGATCTGGATTGTATCCATTGATCCACTCCATTCCAAGATAGAAATCAATGCCTTCTTCTATGCTTATGCCATATGAAGAAAGGTCAACATCAAACCATCCTTCAGAGGTTGGTGTCACATTAAAGGGGACTATCAGACCATTTCGGTTTATGTCCATCACATGGACTTTGAAAGTGTCTGATGGGGAAAAATAAAGGTCATATATGTAATAGCGGGCAGTGAGGAGCACACCTGAAAGAAGTGGCGTAAACCTTACCGCGTCTATATACCCTGCACTTTCTGAATGCCATTGAGGTGTTCCATGATCGTAAGTGTACTCTATTGTTTTTGCACTTCCTACGGCTCTTAAAACTCCATTACCCGAAACGGTCACTGTGGTTGAAGGTGTGTTTTCATCTGAAACGGCGATGTCACCGGTTGTTTCCCATCGAACAAACGTGTAGCCGCTGCTATATGTAACGGTGTAACTGCCGTTAACGACATCCACATCAGTAGGAAGCGNGAAAGTGTAACCTGCAAAGGTTATAAGCCCTAGATTGGATGTNGCTCCTGTGTCCTGGACAGATTCAAGGTGAACCATAAAAACTGGTTCTGTAGAGTATTCAACTTCCAATTTTGGCTTGTTACCTCCATCTTTAGAGTTGAAAACAGCGTACCCGTCTCCTGTCTTAGTTTCAAACTTTATCACTTCAGTTAGCTTTCCCGCTGAGAATGCCTTTCTTACATCTTCCGTTACATTCCATGACTTGTACACATCTACGTAGTAAATGATAGAAAAAGACCAACTGTCTGTTACTTCTGTATCGAAACTTGGCTTGCTGTTCCATGTAATTCCAAGCTCTGTCCAAGAATTATTTGAACAGTAATATGCACCAATAGTGTCGGCTGGATACCAGTATATGTCTCCGCCTGTTGATGAAAGATATAGACTGAGCTTAGCTGATATTATGTTGGCCTCTGAAGGTATGCTGGACAAGTCGAACATGACGTATGCAAAGTTTTGTTCTGAATTGGCACCTACATACATATTACCTTCGGCGCCATAGTTTGTGTCTGGACTGGAAGAGTTTACGTAAGAATCTGCCACCGAATAGAGCGTCGTGGTTGTAGAGCCAATGGCTGGACTTGCTTTAACAATGGAAATTGAGAAGCATACTGGCATTAAAATCAAAAGCAGAATGTATAGAAGCAAAATTTTCTTTTTTAACAGATTGTTCACGGCGGTCTGTATAAATCGGGAAAGGACTTTTAAGCTTTTTCATAGCTCAACAGAATATTATGGATACTACTGGTTTAACTACAAGCTTTAATTTATCTAAATCTGAGGGTTTCTGTTTTAAAATGGCAAATTACGTCTTTCCAGCAGATCGCTTTACACTGGGAATAACGACACACTGTTGTTACTTGTCGCATTCGACAAAAAATCACTCATATGTTTATTCGAGAACTCCAATTCTCGCGAATCTGACATATTTACCTGGCATATTATCAATTCAAAATAGCGAAACCATTTTTAAGTTTTCTGAATGAAATATAGAGACAGGGTGCAAGTTTTAGTTATTTCTTCCTTTGGGGAGAAGGGAGAAGGAAAAAGTAACTTGAACTTCCACTTGCACCCAAAGTTATTAGGCGGAGGTACTAGAAAAATTTTATGAAACATTGTTTTAGTTTAAATTATGCCCTTCATTATGATCCATGTTAAGTTATTGAGGGGGGTTAATGCAGAATGAAACTAGCGTTAACACGTAAGAAATAGGTTAAAAAGTAGCCGACTGAAGCAAAGGCTAGCAAGCACAAAGCTAGGTAAACCTTCTTTACCTTCTCGTGTTCAAGATTTTCCAAATCTTCTGAGTTTTTCAAATTTGTTCTCCGTGTTTCATTTAGAGCTTGATAAGGAAAGATTTTATGAAAACGAAATACTTATTCAGCTTCTACCTTCAAATCTATATTAGTGTCTCCTAGAAGTAGGGCCTGTAGTCTAGCAGGTTAGGACGTCGCCCTCACGCGGCGAAGGTCGCCGGTTCAAATCCGGCCGGGCCCATTATCATATGTTTTTGCTTTTTGAAATCATGCATAATTTTCAGAGAGTGAGTGAAAGATTAGGCTAAAGGCATGCGCTTTTTTGGATTTCGAAATATGAATTGATTAAATGTCTAGCTTTATGAGACTAAAAATTAATTAGAAACCGCTTCGTAAGTCATTATTTGTTTTCATAGTGGAGATTAGATGTTTCCAATAAGAGATCTGAATAGACCCTTGAAGCCGCCACATGTGAATCGTTTGCTTTTAGTGATAAACATTGTAATTTTTGCTGTCTATTGGCTTTCCAGCGAAAACATTGTCTTAAGTAGACAGTTTAAATCAAATATGGAGGAAAAGTTTGTGATGATACCGCTGAATATCATTCAGGGACAGCAGCTTTACACTTTATTTACGTCTATGTTTATGCATGCTGGATGGCTTCACCTTTTAGGCAATATGCTGTATCTATACATTTTTGGAGATAACGTTGAAGACGTTTTTGGCCATGGAGGCTATCTGCTCTTTTATATAATTTCGGGGTTGGCGGCGTCTTTTACACATATAATGAGCATCGTATTTGCTCCAGAGATAGGTAATATAATAGGTGTTCCTCAAGTAGCGGATTTGGCAATAGGTGTTGTGGGGGCTTCAGGGGCAATTTCAGGAGTGTTGGGTGCTTATCTGGTGCTTTATCCAAACGCAAGAATTCTTACCTTTGTTTTATTTTGGTGGATAATGATTGTGCCTTTGCCTGCAATTTTCTTTTTAGGCTTCTGGTTCTTGATGCAGTGGTTTTTCGCATTCTTTGACGTAACAGGAGGAGTTGCTTATTGGGCACATATAGGCGGATTTGTAGCTGGTATGATTTTGGCTATAGCTTTTGGTCGTAGAAGAAAAAAGGCTAGAGATTCACGTCTTGGTTTCTAATCAGGATTTTTGGAAGGAAAGGGGGTCTGTCCGTCATGAGTTCCTCATCTGCATAAATCAGACTGGGACGGCTACATCATCCCCCAAGAAATAAATAGAGAAGGGCCTAGAATAAGATTTCTACACAGGATCATTGTTTCAGTTTCTTATACAATGCCTTTATTGTTCCCGAAACGTGCAAAACATGTATTGCAACTCGTTTTTCAGCTATTTCTGTTATTGAGGCTATGGCTGCCCGGATATTTTCAATAGCTGTGTGAACTATGCGTATAATAGCAAACTGTTTTTCTACATTGTAATCAATTAGTGTCAAACCTGTTTTGCTTGCACCATATTCCCCATAAAGCTTTAAAAGGGTATTCCATAGAGCATTCATAAACTCTCCTGAGCTGAAGGTTTCCGTAGAATCAATTTTTAAGGCTAGATAACGTCTTCGCTCCTTTTTCAGCAATCTTTTCCTCTCCTAATAACGCGTATTCCGGGTGCTATAAACCTTGGATTGAGCTTTTCTCTGTTTCTCTTTACAAGTGCTAGAGGGTTTTTCGAAATCGAGTCGATGGCTAACTCTTCCTTTAGGTCGAAGAGTGAGGCTAGAGCTGCGAGTTCCCTAGGCTTTCGCATGAGCAGTTCGTCGGAAACACCGCTGGAAATGATTATTGGCACATGAAATTTTTGGGCAATCATCGCTTCTTTCCGTAAATTTGACATAAGCCTTATTCTTGTAGCTCCTTTAAGGGTAATTAAGGGTTTAATGTCGATTTCGAAGGCTGCTAGGCTGTCGGAAGCAAGTTCAGCTTCTGCTTTGTCAAAGAATCTTCTACGAAAGTGGGACGATGGAAAGTTTAGGAGATCTACTCTTCGGTCCTTGGCCGCCTGTCTAGCTACTTGCTTTGTTTCGCATAATACAGCGATTATTTCAAATCTTCGTCTTAGTTTTCTTAAACTGGTAATTAGTTCTCGAGACGTTTTAGGTTTTAGATCTATACGGGAAACAAAATCAATGCCTGACTCTCTGCAAAGATCCTGTAACCATCTAACTTTATCTTCTGTAAGAGTCCAATGGATGGGTATTGCGATTAGACGGTAACCGAGATTTGCGGCTTTTCTTATCATAGAAACAGTTTGCATTTCATTTCGTAAATTTGGGCGCAAATGTAAATCTGCAAAAATTCTTTTCATGGAAGTAACCCGGAATCTTTGCAAATTTTCACAATTTCCTCTGGATTAGATTTTCTAAAATGTATGCGAAAATGTATTGGATCTTCATGATAAAGTTTAACCTTGTTTAAATATGCTGATTGCTTGTCAAGTCTTATGTAAAGATTTCCTTTATCCAGATGTTGTTTAATTTTACTACATAATAACTCTTTTTCAAGAGTGCTTAAACTTGAGGCTAATTTTTCGAAAACTTTGCTTGCTTCGTTTTTTTCTTTAATTTTTGTTTTAAAAAGGGTTATGGGGTTTCCATAGTGCCCTTTTAGATTAGTTTTTTTGAAAATGACTTTATCAGTTAATTCTGTTGGAAGAACATTTCGCACTGCGGTCAAAACTTTTTCTGAATCTTCGGTTGCATGGGCAAAGACGCGTATGTCGATGTAAGCTATTGGAATTGTAGAAGGGGGCAAAGGGGATCACGCTGTTAAGTGTAATGTTGTATCTAGTTTTTAGATTTTCTTCTTTTTTGGTTTTCTAAAAGTTTCTTAATTGCTGATACATTTTCTTTGTAAAGTGTCTTCCGTCTTTTGTCTATTGGGATTTTAAGTTTTAACGCATCTTTTAAGCTTAAGCCAGCTTCTTTAAGCTCGCCTCTACTGAATCCTCTTCCGTTGCGCTGTTTTCCGCCTTTTCTGAATACTAGCGGTCGAACATTTATCATATTTNCTATTTTTCTCCTCTAGCTGCTTTTCTGCTTGGTCTAACTTTTTCTGCTCCTCGTCCTTTGCGTCTTAGACCTCTAACTTTTTTNCCTGCACTTGTTAATCCTCTGAAAACTCTTCGATGATGNTGCTTTTCACATATCCAGTTTATGTCTTTATCNGTCTTTATTGCTGGATGATTGGGGTCTACCATTATGATTTCAAACCATTTAGCGCGTCCGTCTTCGCCAACCCAGTAAGAGTTTAAAACTTCTAGATTTGGAAATCTTTTTGCTGCTCTTTCCTCTGCGATAAGTCTTAGGCTTTTTGCGGGCTTAAATTTTTTGACACCCATTCTTTTGGGTCTTCTGCCTGCCCTTGGCCGTTTTTTTCTTAAGCCTCCGCGTCTAACGCGAACGCGGACTATAACAAAACCTTGTTTTGCTTTATAACCTAATTTTCTTGCGCGGTCAATTCTTGTGGGTTTTTCTATTCGTATTATGGTGGGCTGTCTACGCCATTGTATCAGTCTTTCCCGCATTAACTCGTTTACGTAGGATTTCTCAGGCTTTGACCAGGCTTCTGCAATGTATTTGTATGCCATTTTTTCACCTCGTTTTTAGTTTATGGTTCAGCCTTAAGGCCACATTCCAGCGGACATTTATCCGCCATTGGTTTTGATTCATAGCAATCTGCAACAAAATAAACTTTTCCTAAGACAATTTATTTACTTTCAAGTTTAGCTTTTCGAACAAGAAAATAACCACTTTGATTTCGCCAGATCTTTTCTGCTTCAACAATTTTTATCTTCTTTTTAAAGAATTGTG
>Ga0180921_112_pt1 | contig 8908 bp, 7 predicted proteins | sample Deesub1362A_J573_FD_124161 | JGI IMG/M metagenome (GOLD analysis project Ga0180921, IMG submission 124161) | Candidatus Bathyarchaeota archaeon JdFR-08
AGTGTTCCAACTACAGCTTCTCACGATGGTATTGCAAGCCCGCTTTCTTCTATTAAAGGTTTTGAAAAACCCTATTCGGTAATGGCTCAGTCTCCTCTAGCCATCATAGCAGATACCAACATCATAATGCGGTCGCCATGGCGTTTCACTATAAGTGGTTGTGGAGACGTAATTGCGAAATTGACAGCTGTGGAAGATTGGAAGTTGGCCCATAAAGAGAAAAATGAGTATTATGGAAATTATGCTGCAAGCTTGGCTTTAATGAGCGCTAAGCTTGTGATGCAAAATGCTGAGTTGATGAAGCCAGATAATGAGGAGGGAATACGGGTTCTCATAGAGGCGCTGATAAGCTGTGGTGTTTCTATGAGNATAGCTGGAAGCAGCCGTCCATGCAGCGGTTCAGAACATTTATTCAGCCATGCCCTAGACATCACTAAGCGTGATCATGCTTTACATGGTGAACAGTGTGGTGTTGGAACAATACTTATGGCTTATCTACATAGAATTAGCTGGAAACGGATAAGAGACACATTGAAAAAGTTGGAGGCGCCGACAAATGCTAAAGAGCTTGGCTTAGAAAGGAATGAAGTAGTAAAAGCGTTGACAGTTGCTGCTACGCTACGGCCTGAGAGGTATACTATTCTTAATAAGGTAAATTTTGATTCAGCAGCTTATGAAAAGTTGGCTGAAAAAACAGAAGTTATAGGATGAAGTTACGTTTTTTCTTCTTTCTTCGCTTCGGTTTTAAAGGTTTCAACAAATTTTACAGTTGTGATTTCTGGGAAGAATCGTTGTATGTCTAGGGCTATTCCCCTTTTGGCTACTTGAATGCCTTCAAGATAAAAGGCTTCTTCAGGCATTTCTATAGTAACAGTTTTCTGTTTGGTTGTGAATTTGAATTTTTCTGCCTCCACAGAGGGTATTCTTCTATGTATTAGAGCAGCGATCTTTTCTTTTGCAGTTTCAAGTTTTTTTTGAACTGTAACTTCGTAGACAAGGGTTTTTCCAGCTAGCGGAGGATTAAAATCAAGGAGAACCCTTCCTGCGCCTATTGCCCTCACGATTGCCAATTTGCCATCATATTCAACTCGCATGCCAAGGTTAGGAGTTATTCCCTTAGAAGTTAAATGCTTTAAGGGTACACGTTTAACTTTTTCAGAGTCTCTTTCTCCAAAAGCTTTTTCTGGTGGAATTTCCACAGAACTAGTTTTGCCAACTTCCATGTTTGGGAAACTTTCGTCAAGTGCTTTTAGAACCCAGCCTTCGCCGACAACGATAAGTTTGGGTTCGTAGATTTCGCCTTCCTTGTATAAGCGTTCTTTTTTAGCTGTTTCTTCTATTGTAGTGTCGAAAACCTCGCCTGTTTCCTTTACTCTGGCAGTATAGTCTATTAGGATGAAATCGCCTTTTTGAAACGTCATAGACATCATCTTTTAAGGTATTGCCAAAGTAAAATTTGAACTTTAATAAAAGCTTTCTCTAACATGCTAACTGGATTCTCACATGTTTAGAGGATTAAAATTATTGAAAACGCTTAAGTTTATATTTCAACTTAATTGTTCTTCATTCGAGGGATAGTGGGCATGCTAGAAATATTCGCTGAATATCCTTATTTGATAACGATTATTTGGTTGCTTATTATAGGAATTGTTGCAGCAGTAATTGAGCGTATAGTAACGAGATGGGTGAAAAGATTTACTGCGCGAACTGAATTGCCGCCAGATGTTGAAAATGGCTTAGTTTTGACGGCGAGACTGATAATAGTTATTGGAGCACTTATAGCGCTTATGCATGTGGGCGGCGTTCCCTCAGATATCTTGGTCAGCATTTCAGCCTTGGGTGGTGCAGCTGTGGGTTTCGCTTCAACTAGGACCATTGGAAACCTTATAGCCGGATTCTATCTTCTACTTGCTCGGCCATTCCGTGTAGGCGACTATGTTCGGATAGACAGTGTTGAAGGCATAGTTAAGGAGATTACGATCAATTATGCGAAAATTTTGACAGCAACTAATAGTGTTGTATCTATAAGTACTCAGAGGATTTTAGACAAGGAAATTACAAATTATCGTTTTAAAGGCGAAGAATCCACACTGTACTGTTATGGATTCGAAGCGAGTTTTGACCATTCTTTACCCACGGAAAAGCTGGAGGAATTACTGGATAAGGTTGCTGACCGGTATGCAAAAACTCTTCCTAAAAAACCGGGATATAAAACTACGAAACTTACGAGACTTGACAGAACTTATATGTTTTACATATATGTTGAAGATCCCCAAGACATTTTCAGGTTTCAACCAAAAATCCTAAGAGAGATTATAGAAGAATGGGAAAAGGCCAAGGCAACAAGCCATTGAAAACCTAATAAACTAAGCAAACTGTTTATTTTGTTATTTAAAGGTGAAGACTTATGAAAGTAATTATTGATGTAAGAAGTCGAGAAGAATACTATAAAAATCATATTAAAGGTTCTTTGAATATTCCTTTATTTACCCTCGAATACTTTTTAGATTTTTTGAAAGATAAAGAAGTCCTTCTTTTTTGTGACACGGGTATAAGGGCTAAAATAGCTTCAAAATACTTGAATAACAGAAAAATCAAAAATTTTGTAATTAAACAGGAAGACGTCGCTAAATATGAAAGGGAAGGAAAGTCAATAGTATGTGCCATAAATTATCTTTCTGTAAAGCCAGGTTTGGAAGAGAGGTTTGAAGAAAGAGTCAGAGAACTTTGCCGAATAACTTATGGAAAGAAAGGGTTCTTAGGCTCAAAAATATTCAGAATTTCAACGATTTCTTATGGAGGAAGTGGTCTTCAAGGTGAATATGAGAAGATAGAGGTTAAACCTACAAAGTATGTTATGTTGACATTCTGGGAAAGCAAAGAGGCTCATGAAGAATTTCACAAAGAACCAGACATTGCTAGGGGGTTCACAAGTTTAATGAAATACCTTTCAATTATGCCATATGAGGAATACGGCGAAATCATAAGATAAAAACCTAGAAGCCAAAGGTGTAGATTGGCGCGGGGTGCGGGATTTGAACCCGCGCGGCCCGTAAGGACCACAGGCTTAGCAGGCCTGCCCCCTACCAGGCTAGGGCAACCCCGCCATGATTTCAAATGACCTGGTAGTTTTAAAGGTAAGGCATATTATTTTCTTTTTCAAATATATATATTCGAAGTCAGCTCTATTAGAGGATTTGCCTTATCAAAGTTTTCCAATTTACATTTTAGATTTATAAAAAATCGTTTAAACACCTCAGAAATTTTCCTTGGATTTCAGTTAAAGTGGCATGTTTCAGAAAACCAGACCAGCAAAGGAGATTATTTTTCTAGTTCCAAATCTCTCAATATTAATTTTGCTCCAATGCTTTTATTTTTTAACCCTTTCAAAAGAACAGTAATTCGCCGTGTTTTATGATATAGTTTTTAATGAGGAAGATGTTGTTTACCCTTTCTGAAGGATACTAATATTCCAACTACTGGGAACTTTTTGAGAACTTCGTCGTTGTGAGGAGCCTTTTGCAAGGCATCTGTCAAATCAAGACCAGCATTATGAATGACTTGATGAGTTCCGTGTCTCCAAAGAAAACTGTGTGAGACATCATACACTTTTCCTTTATATCCTACATATGCTGGCCTTCCATTTCTCCCATTGTATTCTGCAAGTTCTTTCTCAGTGAACTCTCGCACTAATATACTCTCCCAATATTTATGTGAAAATACAGTCTAATAACATCATAATTACAAATCCTGCTATAAGACCGAAAGTTGCTTCTCTTTCATAACCTTTTTCGTGGCTTTCAGGTATCATTTCATCACTTACGACAAAAAGCATGGCACCTGCGGCAAAAGCTAGTGCCCAGGGCAAAATCGGGTGAAAAATAGATACAAGCGCAACGCCTAACAAGCCTCCAACAGGTTCCACCATTCCCGTTAAAGTGCTATACCACAAAGATTTTCGTCTACTATAGCCTTCTCGCAGTAACGGAAGTGCTACTGCCAATCCTTCAGGCATGTTTTGAAGTCCAATGGCCATAGCAACTATAAGTCCTGCGGAAACATTCCCTGTGCCAAAGCTAACTCCCACAGCTAAACCTTCTGGAAAATTGTGAATAGTAATGGCGATGACGAACAGCCAAGCTTTTGATAATTTCGAAGGCAAGCCTTCTCTGCCTAACGCTGGGTGAAAATGAGGAATGAAGCGGTCAACCAGATGAAGAATAAGAGCCCCTAAAATAAATCCTAAAACAACAACCAAAGGACCGCTCATATCGATGGCAGGTACTAACAGACTGAACGATGTAGCAGCTAACATAACACCAGCAGAAAACCCAAGCATAACNTCCAATAACTTATCTGACACTTTTGNAGTGAATAACACAGGTAAAGCTCCAGCTCCCGTNGCCAATCCTGCNATCAAACTAGCAACCGAACCAAGCAAAATTGTTTCTTCAATCAACCTATTTTACAGCCTTTACAATGACTACAGACTATTAAAAAAGGGAAGGAGGAAAAAGAGGTCTATCTTAGAAACTTAGAGACAAAAGGCGAAGTCTCGCCTCTTCTTAGGAAGTGACCGGATGGACCTTCACCTAAGAATTCAGAGAACCAAGATTCATGTTCGATTTCTTCATTAAGAATTGCTTGAGACAAATCGTAGGTTCTATGGTCTTTCCCCGCTGTCAAATTACAGATATAAGTATATCCTCGTACGGCACATCTCTCTGCCTCCACTAACACTTTTAAAATGGCTGTAACATCTCTCGGATCTTTGGGTAAACTGGCGGGAGGACATGCGGACATATCGTGAAAAACTTTCATGTCCCCTGGAAGTTGGCCTCCTAACTCGTAGATTCTTGGAACTAGAGCTTCAAAGTGGTTACGATCCTCAATCCGCGCGGTTTCTGCGATCTCTTTAATTCCTTCGCCTTCTAGTCCTATCAAATTACAACGTAGAATAGTGTAATAGTAGTAAGTTGTCAGCTCCGCTGCCGCATTTTTAACTAACAATTCTACGAGCTGGTCAACGTTAATGCCAGCTTTCTCCACCATTTCACGTGCAACTCTACCCATAGTCTTCACACATGGNTATTATTTAGAAAAGACCTATTTATTTTGTCTCCAAAGTTACTTTGGCTCCCTTTATATGCGTCCCTTAATCACATTAAATAAAGGGGAAAATAGAAGTTTAGAACAACATATAAAAAATGAGAATAGAAAACTGGATAAGATTACCAATATTAATTGTTTAAGGCTACAATTTTTCTAACTGAAAGAATCTATAGTTTCTTTAAACTATTCCCCTAACTTTGCAAATGCATAAAAAATTGCCAAAACCCAGACGACAATAACAAAACCTAGGAACTTTAGCAATTTCTTCAATTTTTGAGTCGCCATATTACATGACCTTTCTATCCCTACCGTACATAATGCTATAAAAGTGTTATGGCAGATTTTTCCATTCTTAGATTTGCACAAAAATGGTTAACAAATATTTTTACCGTAACGATACATCTTAAAACGTGGTGGAAAATTGGCAAGTTTATCATCTTTAAGTGACGCATTAAAACGGACAAGTAATGTGCTTAGGTTTGGTGCTTCAAAGCAAGTTATGGATTATGAACAACGCTTTTCTTCCCTAAAAAACATTTACGAAGGCTTACTTACGAATCTTATAAAAACAAATTTCAACATTAGAAAAGCATGTAGAACCGCAAAAGAGTTCTTTGAGGCTTCAAACGTTCGTTTTGCAGGAATAGATGGAACCATGTATTCTCGTCCTTTTTTTGATTTAGTAATTTTCTTTGGGGGGGCTTATGCTTCCACAGGCAAGATAATTTTTCTTGAAGATGAAATTAAAGTGGAGTATGACGAGAAAACCGTGCAACAAGGTGCTGGAATTTCAAGTGTTGTTCCTGTCTATGTTAACGAGATACCCGATATAGACCAAACTTTTTTTGATNCCCAGGAACCTGAAGAAATTAGTTTGAACAAGCCATTGGTNGATGAAGCGATAATAAGTAATGCTACCATTGCAAATTGGATTATGACCTTTGCNGAACACTATCTTGCCTATAAACTTGCCACAGATCCCAACCAAAATNTACGAGTAATCTTCTTAGACAGAAGCCTTTCCATCGAAAGGGCAAGCCTACTTTACGATACGTCAAAGCGAGAGTTTTGGGAGGCTAAAAGCAGCATTGTTGGATACGAAATTGACGGTGAGCCCATAGACTTGAATGACTTAACCATTGCAAGACAGTATGTCTGTAATGAGAGTTTAGGTTTGCCTCCTCCCAGGGCTGACTATCTACGGTACGCTATAATTGATTTGGTTAGACAGAAAGGAGTTGTCACTGAAAAACAGATCTTAACCAAGTTCTCCATAACAACTGAAAAGAGAATTAAGAGAGTTAAACGTTGTCTAAACCATCTAACCCAGCGTGGAATATTAAACGAGAAAAACGAGAATTACTTTTTAAACCCCAAATATGAAAGAACATGGAAACGCATAAAAAAGCTTGTTGTAAGTTTAGGAGACCGCTTATTTTTTGCAGAAACACCCGAAAACAGAACTTCAAGCCTATTGAAAATTGTGAAAAAAGGTAAAGAACATTGGTTAACAACCCTTGACATAGCGTTTCTAACACTTTTCACTTTACAAATGCTCATAGAAGAAAGTTGGAAAAAGCATGTATTGCTTATTGGTATAACAAAGGATACTGCAGCCAGAGATTTCAAGAGACAATTGATTCCAATAATGCATAACGAGGGACTACTAGAAACAAGCATATCTCAAGAAGAATTTGAAAAACTCCCCAACACCGACCGTATGATACTTCAATCAGCCAGCATTTTCAATCCGCAAAAAATCAAACCTCCATGGAGTTTAATCGAATATGATTCTGCCTTTAGAACATTAGTGCCAGACAAACAGAAACGAAAAGGATACGTTTCAGGTGCTATTAAAAATAAAATAAGTTTGGAAAAAGTTTTCTTAAAAACTTATGTGCAGTTAAGCCAAGCAAGAACAGATCCTTTGCTAAGAAGCAATGTTTTACTTATAGACCGCTTGGTTTATCCAGAATATGATTACAAGCCAGAAAATATTGTGGAGTTCTGGAATGAGCTAAGTGACGGAACAAAAGAGCCTGTAGAAGTAATTCTTTACATGAATAAGGATNTTCCAAATCCCTTGCAAAATTTAACCATGGCCATTTTAACAGCAATGGCCCCCTCAAGCATTCCAGAAGCCTTNGGCCATAATAAACCCCTTTTTATAGCGGACAAAATCGCCAAATGGAATTATGGACAGTTTAAACGTATAGTAGATACAACAGCCCATTGGATTCTCAATAACCATAAATTGAGAAAATTCATATTCTATATGAGCACTTTTAGAGAGAGGAGAGCAGCAATTGAAGCCGCAAGAAGAGAACAAATTTAATAATTTCTGCTTTACAGACTTTGACGGCAGATTCAGCGCTAGACTAGCCGCAGTTATTCCTAGATACTTTGGCAGCGAACAAACAAAAGTTTCTGGAATAAGTGCCCGTTACAACTGCCGCGTTAAGGTCGAGTATCAGAAGGATTTAATGGGACTTTTAGAAGAAGGCATGCTTTTAGCCGTTAAAAACTTTAAACACGGAAGAGTAGGAACCTCAAGATTTACATTAATGGAAATCAGCAGAGTGTGGCCAGAACACTATGGTTTACGTGGNTTGTCTGACCACGGTTACTATCCCATGCAGTTCGAAATTATTGAGCAATCTGAAGAGGATTGGCTAACANATGACAAGTCCACAATGATGATCCAGATAGACGCCATCCCAATAAATTACGATTTGATCATAAACGAGAACTGCGACTTCNAATTTATCAAAGGTTTTTCCTATCCAGTTGTCGGCAGCCCCACATACGTTTTGAACAGNGAAATGATAAANCGCATGTATAATCAAAAGATAGCAGAAAANCTCGGCATAGATCCATCAAAAACCGTGGAAGATGCCAGAGCAGATCCTAGACTTGGCCTAATAAAAATGTTTGAAGCAAGCCAAACTGCTATACCGATATATGTAGATTTTGAAAAACTTATTCGCTACCACTTTGGAGTTTTCGCCTTTACAGGCGGTGGAAAAAGCAATTTAATGTCCAACATCCTTAGAAGAATACTGTTGCACACAGACAACACTAAAATTGTGGTTTTCGACATAAGCTGTGAATACGTCTTTTTACTCTTGGATTTGCTGGCGGATCCCACAGTTGCAGCAAAGGTTATTATGGAACACCGCATAGATTCGCTGGAACAGTTTTTTAATTCTGTGGTTAAACCTAAAGAGTACGAGGCTGATGAAAGAATAAAGACAGGATTACAGCAAATGATGGATCAGGGAAAGCTTGCTTACTACACAAGGCCTAAGCAAAAAATTCCGACTTACAGCCAGTTTTTGGAAGAACTTGATTCGCAAAGGAAAGATGCTATAGGCAAACCGCACTATATGAATGCCATTGAAAAAATTCATGATGCGGTGCTGGATTATGTGGAGAAACATGGTTTAAGCGAAAATCAAAAGGTGGATGAAGATTTTGTTAAATACATAGACGCGCTAGCCTTGGAAGTTATTCAGCAGTTTAAGGTTCATGAGAAAAGTGGATTGTATGCCTGGGCAACCACTAGAACCGCAATTTTAGATGTTCTAAGGAAACAAGAGCAAGAGAAGGAAGTAGTGGGCGGGTTAACAGCAGAAAAAATTCGAGAACTTTTAGAAGAAGATGAAAGACTTTTATGCATTTCAATTTCAGATCCATTTATCATAAAAGAGCTTGTGATAACTCTTACACAGGATTTGCTTGTTCGCAGAAAAAGAAGATTTCAGGTTAAACCTTACATCCTTCTAGTTTTCGATGA
>Ga0180921_134_pt1 | contig 8876 bp, 7 predicted proteins | sample Deesub1362A_J573_FD_124161 | JGI IMG/M metagenome (GOLD analysis project Ga0180921, IMG submission 124161) | Candidatus Bathyarchaeota archaeon JdFR-08
TATACTACTGGCATTGGCCTAGTCTATGTTGTAATTGGGTTAGTAAGCGGCTTTTACTTGGGCTATGTTCAATCAACTCAAGAAAACATAGCAAGCATGTTCATCTCTGCACATGCTCATTTTCTCTGCATGAGCATCCTAATTCTGTTTGTGGGACTTGCAATGAAAAACTGGGCGAGGGAAATAGAGGAGAAAAGAGTTGCTGCCAGCAGTATTCAGCTTAGAAGTGCAGAGGCTTCTGTCACATTGTTATTGTTAGGGACTATCGTAACTTTCATCTCCCATCTGATACCAGTATCACACTTTATCCTAATCGGCAACTTACTCTACTTTATTGGCTTCTTTATGGTTGCTGTAGGTTGGATACTCGGCGCAGGAAAGATCAAGTAAAGCTTTGTAAAAATATACCTCATACCTTTTTTATCCTCGCTAGACTGTAAGTGAAGTTTCTCATTGTTTAGTATTTATCGAAAACTAGGAATCTAAATGTGCTTTGTGCAAGTGCGGGGGATGGGATTCGAACCCACGCAGCCCTATGGCAACAGGTCCTAAGCCTGTCTCCTTTGACCAGACTCGGACACCCCCGCATCTCTTTGCTACATTCGTTAGATGTTTTGTGTTAACACTTGTTTATTTAGTTTCATGTAATTCGTTTCCACTTAAGGAAGCATGTCATTGTGTCTTTTTTAAACTCGATGCCCCATTTCATTACGATCATTGCAAGAGTTTGTTGCCTCTTCAAAGCACTAATTTCTCCGCGCTTAATGCATTCCTCTACCTAGACTGAACTGCTGCATATTGGTCTACGGTTAATTGAAGCAGTCTCATGTTATTTCAAAGCTAGAATTGCATAAATCAAAGATAAATGAGAACTAAAGATTATGAAGTGCGCACAAAAATTGAGTGGAAATTATTGACGATGTAAAAGAAGGGGAAATTAAGGTCTACAATGTGGTGTTCTTACGGCCACATGGTTCCAAAGTCATTAGCTATGAGGACCATGTCCTGTATACTAATGTATTCATCGTTGTCTATGTCTGCTTCAGGATTCCATCGTGGATGCCCAGGATAGCTTCCGAAGTATTTTTCTGCTTCAAGTATATCGTCTATACCTGTGTATCCGTCATGAGTCAGATCGGTGGGTTTAGTGGTAGGTTGGACGATGGTGAAATATACTGTTTCAGAAGCACCAGTATTCCCTGCATTGTCTGTGGCGTAGACTACAAGGTTATGATATCCATAGGATATTCCGAGAAGGGTTGTATTGCCGGTTATAGTAACATTAGCTGCGCCGTCTAAACTGTAGCCGATCCAAGAAGTTGTCTCATTTACAGTAAATGTGAGCTGTATTGAAGTTGTAATATATGTTTTGTTTTGAGGTGAAAGAATATTTATGGCAGGAGGCGAATAATCGGGTGTCGTTCCAAGGAACCTAACCATGCCATTGTAAACTTCAAGTGGTTCATATGTGCCGTCTGAGTAAAGCAGATATGTTTTTGGCGGATCAAACAAGTCGTACGCCCATTTGAAGTCTAAGGAGATCTCTGCTAATACGCCTCCAGGTGGTAAGGCTGTGACTTCAAATTCTATCCAGCATAGGCTTCCATAGCCAGGCTCTCTATAGGGGCCCATAAGCCAAGCTTCGCCATAGTCTAAACGGTTATGCGTAGCGTTGTGAACTTTAAAACTAGGCATTATTGGCATTGCAATTATATCTTTGAAGAATTCACTTTTGTCTCCAGCTGTATATCCTGTTCTTGTAGCATTAATGTATTGGCTGCCGTAGAGAAGCCAGAACTGCCAACCTTTAGTCTCTTTAGAAGCATTGGCCCAAACAGTAACATTGAATTTATGACCTACAGAAATTACCCCAGGATCCAACTCGACTATAGATGGTTCGATCCATATAGCATTGGCATCATGAGGTTCTGTGGGTGTCAATGCGTTGACGGGTGAAATTGAATAGTAAATCTGTGTTAGACCTATAAGTACTGTTGCCAAGAGCAATGAGATGCGAAATCTTTTTTCCATTTTTATTTCTCCTTTCTCCAAGCGTTTAGTGTTTAAGATTTGTAATATATTAGTGACCCTTAACCTTTATGGAACATTTTACTATAATTAAATAAGATTCAGGAGCACAACCTTGTTAAATGATTATAATTAGAAGAAGGACATGAAAATTTATGAAATGTTCAGTGGAATGGTTTTTGAGACATTTGCTGGAGCTTATTAGAGAAAAAAGGATATGACTTAATCTCCAAGGCTTACGACGGCATAAGCAATGCATAAAACCCATATAGCAACCGCAAAACCAATGAACTTTATGAACTTCATTGTTTTATTATTTGACATAACAACATCCCTAGCCAGAAGTAACCTCTGTATTTTGTCTTTATGTTGCTATTGTTTATGCGTCTTCCTATAGCGTGTCCCATCAGGTTTTTGCCAGAGCTCGACTACTAATGTGTGCTTAGCATTTGGGCTTTTCATTTTCCATGATTTAACTAATTTATCTCCCATTTCTGTTCACATATCCAATTTCTGATATAGCCATGCGCCTTGAACTAGAAATAATGTTTGCTAATATGTAGATGTATTCCTAACAAATTAAATAAGCTTTTTTTGCGTTCCAATGGACGTCAAATCTTTAAAGATTGTTTAAACAGAGGTGGTGATTCATTGCTTAGTTTTATATTTAATCATCAATTATATTGTGAAAATATTGTGAAAAGGTTGAATTTTATTGAAAAATCTCAGGTAATGTGGAAGTACATGTACTCTGCAAAGCCTAACATTTTATCTTGGTGTCTGAGAAGATTTTTGAAACCGTATAGAGAAAAAATTTTAGCTTTATGTGATCTTAGTTTGTGCATGGGTAATATTTATGGAAGAGGAAATTTCCGAGAAGATGATCTTGGGAATTATCATGTTGGCCGTTTTTATGGTTCAGTTTTTGGTAAATTGGTCGGTTGCTGATGCTCCTTTCTGGCCTATGTTAATGCATGAAGCTGGATTTAGCTCCGAAGAAATTGCTATCGCTGGTGTATACAGACAAATTATCATAAGCGTTGTAGGAATAGGCACTTCAATAGGATTGTTACTACTCAATTTTTACTTGGGGAAAAACTACAGACTTACAAAAGCATCAACAACGGTTTTAATAGCTTGTATTAGCCACTTCTATCATCGCTGGTTTATTTCTTGGATATGGATTGAAACAACTCCAGTTTCCTCAATATTCTATATTAAATCTCGGAATATTAGCTGTGATTCCACGTAGATTGCTTTCTCCAATAGTATGGTGTATGTTAGGAATGGTGGCAGGAAATTACAAGAGAGAAATCGAAAAGAGAAGAAACTAGTCAATTACTCTTCAGCATCAAATGCTGCAGATCTTAGGAAGAAACAATCCTTTTAACTGATTAAATATCTGCGCTTTTTGACTTCCAATACTTGCTGTAGCATAAAATAATAGTTTGGCATGTTCTTGGGAAGAATGGATTTGCTTTTTGGTGGGGAGAAAGGAGAGCCAAAAATAGCCCATTCTTCCCATACATCCATAATAGTTATTATGAAATTTATGATTTAACCTTTAAGTTTCTAAAATACATTAATTTGATCGAAAGCTCTAAATTTGCAGTTTAAATTCTTTTCTTAGGATAAAAGTTAAGCCTCGGTAGCCTAGCCTGGTGGGGCATCGCCTTGGTAAGGCGGAGGTCGCGGGTTCGAAGCCCGCCCGAGGCTCCAAAACACTTCTTAAGAGTTCACACTAAAAAACACGAAATAGGTGGGAAGACAATGATTTTCTTAATAGAAATTAGACAATGAATGTTAGGGAGGGGGTTGCTTATTTTTTTAAAGTCTTAGGAAGTAATTGAAGGTGAACTCAATCTCCTTATCATCCCAAGCTTCAACATTATGTATTTGCCGATAAAGATCGTAAAATTCTTTCCAACGTTTGTTAGCTTTTCTTATTAGTTCTATTTCAGATTCAGGATATAAGAACCCCTTATTTTTCATTTTAACGCCTCTATTTGATAATCCCACACGTCCTAGGTAGTAGGCACCATTTTGTAGTGAAATTGCAGCTATAAAGTCCTCTTTATTTAAAAAGTGGTTTTCTGCGTCTTTCAGTTCCGTCCACGGCTCTCTATCCTTTACTTCATCATAGAAAATTTGTATTGTCCTTTTAATAAGTGAACCTATCTTCTTTCTACCTGGAATCCTACCAAATACTGTTTTAAACTCCTGTGCAGAAAAGTATTCTTTACATTTCAAGTAGTAGTCCTTATTTCTGATACTTACTGGTTTGCCGCGGTCTAAAAGCCTTTTACATGTATAAAGTAAGAAAAGTTTTCTTATATAAACCAATTTTTCAAATTTGTCATAATAGCCTCTCTTATAGTTGTTTATTGCTTTTTCTATCTTATTTCTTATGAATTCTTTACAGTTTGTTGGCCATTTCCATTTCAAGGCATTTTTCTTATATCTATTGAATTTAGACTCTTTATCATAAAGTATTTTGCATTCTTGAAGTATGTTTAAAAACAGTGAATATGGAAACATCTGTTCAGGAGACCAATCCCTTGCAAAAAGTTGCTCATAAAAAGAGCAGGAATGTTCCCAGAGGTCTATTTTTATATTTTCTTCAATGAATTGATTTCTTCTTATGAGATTTTTCCGAGAATCCCTTATGAGGACAAGATCTATATCACTTCTAGGATGTACGCTATCCTTGGCTACGGATCCGAAAAGAAGGATTGCTATAACATCTTTCTCTTCTTTTTTCTCCTTCGCTATTTTCCAAGCTAGGCTTTTCATCGTTTCAAATTTCTTGTTCACATTTAGAGAACTCAATTGAGGTCTAAATTCACCCTAAACAAATCGACATTTAAACCTATTCCTAGGCCAAAAAATTTTACTTCTTAAGTAGAGTATTTAGAAAAATAAGCGACACTCTTAAGGATCTGATTCATATTCTCGGAAATTGAAGCAAGTTTGGAAAAGCGAAAAGAAGCTCACATTTTGGTGAGCCCTTCAAAGCATTAATTGTAAAATTTTGCTGTTTTTGCGAAAATTTTCCATAAATCTTGGTTTTTGATAATTTTATATATGTTAAAGAATAATGAAAATAAGAAGAGGGAAGCAATTCTTGCCCTTTGAAGAGCCCCTAATATACATTTTGATAGTATTAGGGGTCGCCATCGCCAGCATAATAGTAATTTATGCAATGAAACGGGGAAAAAGAAGGAAAGAAATGGAGGAAGAAGTAGAAACCGATTTTAGGCCTTCACCGTTTAAAATTTTGAAAACTGTTCCTAAAGAGGAAGCAGTTCGAGCGAGAGAAGAGCTTAGAATATTGGAGCTTGAGAGAGAAATTTTAAGTGATGCCATTCGTCGTCTTTACGAGGCGCATGCAGAAGGGAAAATTACCGAGGAAGAAAGGGAGCGTTTGGCTCGGACCTATAAGTCTAGGATGATGGCAGTTAAGGAGGCTATGTCTAAAGACGAAACTTTAGTTGCCTTACATGAGCTTGAGGCAATGCAAGAAGATCTCATAAAGCTTTTCAGCGAACGTTTCGACGAACTAAGCAGTAAAATAGAGGAATTACGCTCTAAAGTGGAAATAAAACCAGTAAAAGAGATAACAATACCTGCAGTGAAAGAATCTACAACAGCAAAAACGGAAAAACTTGTTGCAGAAGAAAAAGCAAGACGAAGACGAAGAAAAAGGGCACCCGCGAAGCCAAGCCCAAGAACAGAAGCAGAAAAACGAATAGAAAAAATCCGTGCTGAGGTTGAAAAAGTTTTAGAAAAACTGGGGCAAATGGAAATTGAAACCTAATGAAAAATGGATTGAAGAAGCAAAAAAGAATGCAGCCAGAGAAGCCGCTAAGCACCTAAAAGACGGTTTCATCGTCGGATTGGGAAGCGGAAGCACAGCAGCTTATGCCATAGAAGAAATAGGAAAACGAATCGAAAGAGAAGGAATAAATGTTTTAGGTGTTCCAACATCTTATCAGGCCTTCATGCTGGCTGTTAAAAATAAGATTCCTATAACCACGTTAGAGGAACATCCAAATCCAGACTTAACAATAGATGGAGCAGACCAAATAGACGAGCATTTGAACTTGATAAAAGGCATGGGAGGGGCCCTTTTAAAAGAAAAAATCCTAGCAAAGGCCTCAAAAGAACTAGTCATTATTGCTGATGAAAGGAAAAAAGTCAAAACATTAGGAGAGAATAACCATCCTGTTCCAATGGAAGTCATACCTTTCTCTGTACCTCTGGTAATTGATAACATAAAAAAGCTCGGCGGAAAACCTGTTTTAAGAAAGGGAATAAAAAAAGTTGGTCCTGTAATAACCGACAACAACAACATCATAATTGATGCAAAGTTTGGTTTGATTCATGACCCCGAAGAACTTGAGAACAAGTTGAAAGTTATTACGGGAGTGGTGGATGTGGGAATTTTTTCAAATATAGCCAAGTATGTATACATTGGAAAGCGTTCTGGAGTAGAAAAACTTGTTAAATAAAGAGACCTAACGTAAACAATAAATTAAACTTCAGAACTAATTATCTAGTTGGAAGACATGAAAAAGAAGCTAATGATTTTTGCCATAATATGGCTTACAGCATTATTAATAGGTAGTTCACCCTCGGTTTCTGCAGATTTTTTTGATTGCGTTGTAAATATAAAACCTGAAAACCCAACGATTTTAGATGAAGTAAAAGTTTACGTTAATTTCCTGTTTCGCACGCATCCTCCTTTTGTACAGGATTTCGGTTTGATTTCTAAAGATGGAAATTCGTTTTCAGTAACTGTTACCATACTTGTTCCACGCAAAGACGAGGTCTGCTTACAGATTCTGCACACAGCCAACTTTACCTATTCATTAGGAAAACTAGACATAGGCAACTACACTTTTAATTTGTATGTGAAAACTGTTCATGGCAGTGAAGGTTATTGGCTTGAAAAAAGAATAGACTTCAGCGTTACATCTTCAGAAAATGTTATGCCAGAGTTTAGTTCAACTTTTGTTCTCTTATTGATGTTTATGTTGACCTTACTTAGCTTTTTTATAATAAAAACTCAAAAAAGGTTTCTTAGCCAAAAGTTATAAAATAAAGTATAAAGCATATGGAAGCAAAAACTTAACGTTTAATTTTTATATTCAAGTGCTCTCTAAGAAAAAACAAGAATAGAGTTAGGTGATTCGAAAAACTGCCGGGGTAGCCTAGCCTGGAATGGGCGCCAGACTCATAATCTGATCCGAAACCGTCTGGTGTTTCGGAACTTCTGATCGGGGTCAGAAAAGAGATCTGGAGGTCGGGAGTTCAAATCGCCCCCCCGGCACCAATATTGTTTGAACTGCTATAACAAGAAAAATCGAAACATCTAACTGTCCAAAGCCGTAGGTCTAGATTTTATGCTGAGCGTTTGGGTTTATTTTCTGTAAAGCATTTGTGTAGAGTTTTTTGTTGCTATTTCAAGTTGACCACTGAAACCCTTCTTTACATAGACATTTTTTAATAGAATTTCATCGCCAAGTTTCAATTTTTCTGCGAAATCAGCATGTTTCCGCCATGCTGAAACCCAAATTCTTCCAGTATCATCTTGCAACTCGAAGACGGCGAGTTTTACAATTTCACCATCTGATGTTTTTACTTCTCGCAAAATAGGTTCTGTTATAACTTCACCTTGCACATTAAGTTTTTTCAAACCCTCTTTTAAATCGGCTATTTTAAAGAACTTTTCTGTGGGTTTAGCTAATCCAACATAAGTTTCGATGTTAACATGAACCTCTAATCCACCGTTTTGGGCCGTTTTAACTTTTGCGTTCACTATCTGTAATTGCGAACCTTTTCTCAAAAATTTTTCAAGTTCATCGACCTTTTGGTTCCAAACGACAACGGGTATTTCTGCAGTTTCATCTTTTAAGATGAAACGCATAACTTTTCCTTCACTTGTATCCTTTCTTTTAAAGGTAAGAGAGGAAAAAACCTCCTTGACTGTTCCTACCAGATTTATTCTTTTGGTTCTATAGGCTTTGGTTATCTCGTTTATTTTTGTCGCAAAATCCTCTATTGATGGGAAATCCTCTGCTTTTACGCCTTTTGGGTTAGATTCGATTTCTCCCTTATCTCCGATGTGTAATTCAACCTTTCCCCTTCGATTTTCTTTTGTGTAACCGTGAGAAAAGCGCGCTACTTCTCCGATTTTAATCTCATCAGAATCGATTACATTTGCTTTATCATCCCATAAGACTACTCTTAATAACCCGCTTTTATCTGCAACAATAAGGCTTGCAACCTTTCCTTTTTTAATTTTTTCAAAGGTCTTGGAAGGAAAAACTGCGACAACGCGCCCAACAATTGTAACATCATTTAAATTTGGCAACAAATCCTTTATGGAAAGCAAAAACTTCAAGGCATCACTTTTTTGGATTTCTAGCCCTAGATCAGTGGCGATCATTCGCATTAGGGTTTCGTCTGAAATCAACCCGCCTATTTTCGTCTTTTCTTTTTTTAACCTTTCAAGAAGCTGTTCCCTAGAAATGTGGGGATTCTTATCGATTATTTTATCAATTATTTCGTTGATTGACATATCGCTTCTCAGTATTGTTCAAAATGAAATGACAGCTTGGTATAAAGTTTATTAAACCTTTTGCTAGCGTAAAACATTGATACGCGAGAGAGTGAATGGATGTGCCTCCAGAAACATTTTATGGTTTGGGAATAATGCTCATATTTATTGGAATCATCGTTATGCTAATAGCGATTATTCTGTTTTTTCTCTCAAACCTAAAAAGGAATCAGAAAATTCGAGGGGGAGGAGTAATAATTGTAGGACCTATTCCCATAATTTTAGG
>Ga0180921_120_pt1 | contig 5265 bp, 7 predicted proteins | sample Deesub1362A_J573_FD_124161 | JGI IMG/M metagenome (GOLD analysis project Ga0180921, IMG submission 124161) | Candidatus Bathyarchaeota archaeon JdFR-08
ATTTTCTGAGTTGTCCCTGGGGGAATTGTACTTTCAATAATGGTAAGTCTAGGTTTAAACTTTCTTATATCCTCTAAAGTCGATTGCACAAATTTCTCTTGCTCAACGCAAGGATAACAAATATGTATTACATCAACAGTTTTAGGCAGTTCAAGGTTTCCGACGATCCTCAGCATTTTTTCCTCATTTAAATCGAAACCATAAACATCAAACTCTCTCCTTTCCTTAAACAACTCATACAATGCATGTCCAACTTCTCCCAAACCTATAATCAAAACACTTTCTTTCGACATTACTCTTCACCAAAGAAACTTCCAATGATCTTGAGGTTATATATAAACTTACTTTAGAGTTATTAACTTATAACTTCCCATTTGCTTCCATCCATATTTGTGTTCTTGCAACTGCCGTTTTATCACCTTAACTTATAACTTTTCCTCTGCTTATAATCCCGCAGTTTTCCACGGATTAGTAATTATAAAATTTGTCCAAATTGTAGTAATATTTTTATAGTAATTAATTGTAGTATATTTAGGTGGTATATTGAAATACGTAACAGTGTCGGCTAAAATCAGTGAAGAGCTTAGAAAAAAGCTTGCCGAACTTAACATAAAACCATCTGAAGTTATTAGGCGATCATTAGAAAAGGAGGTTGAAGAGAAAATGAAGCAACAACTTTACCAAAAAATCGAGAAAACCAGCAAATTGATTTTAAAAGTTGGCAAGGAGGCTTGGGTTAAGGCCATAAGAGAAAGCAGGGAAGAGCGATGAGCCTTTTTGACGCTTCAGCTATTATAAATCTTTGTGGAGAAAAAAAGCTAGAGGAACTACTCCAAGGATGGACTATAAGTCTAGCTTACTACGAACTGGGAAATGCTGTATGGAAACAAGTTTACAAATACAAAAAAATAAGCCTCGATGAAGCTAGAACCCTGCTAGAACCCTTAATAGAGGTTTTCATGAGATTGAAAAAGCCTAAAAAAGAAAACGGCATAGAACTATTAGAAATAGCTGCTAAAGAAGGAATAACTTTTTATGATGCATCATACCTTCAAGCTGCAATTCATAACAATCTAACCTTGATAACCGACGACAAGCAATTATATAAAAAAGGAAAAAAATATGTAAAAACGCTAACCACAAATGATCTCTAATCTACCATACTTCAAATAACTCTTATACACAAAATTATCTNAAGGCATGAAGTCAAAGAGAATTTGTTTTAATCCTCAGCTTACCTTCGACGTCAAAGCTGATATCTATCTATTATTNTTTCTATGACATCCACTGGATTTTCCAGCTGCTCAAGTAAACCCTTAACATCATACTTTTGNCCAAGAATTCTTCCAGCAAGTTTCAATGCTCGATCTGCCTTCACCCTAAAAATTGGGAAACCCTTCGCTGCTAAAAAGTCATCTACATACTGCCTCGTGAACACCTCGACAACTATTGCAGGTGTCCCTTGCAATGCTGCTTCTCGTGTTATTGTTCCTCCCACACCAACAAACAAGTCCGCCTGCATGACCAAATTAGCTGAATCAACAAAACGTTTTGGAACTATTAAATTCTNCATCGATTTTCGACTATACCTNGAAAGAAACACCACTTTTCCAAGTCTCGTTAATTTCCTAGCCAAAGCAAGCATNTTTACTTTCTTTTCTGCGTATACAGCCTTCTCTTCAAGTTGTCTAACCACAATTAATGGTTTCCCAAAATCATATTGTACGCTTGATTTGAAATTCTTAATCCAGGCAACTTCATCAACACCATCAAAAGCTACTATTTCGCCTCTAGCACCATATGCTCTAATAAGCTTTCTCGGAATCGCTTTTGAAGCGACTACCCAATCTGTAAGTGGTAATGTCAGTCTATTTACCGCACTTGCATGGGGGGTATCAAACGTTGAAATTATCGGGATTTTTAAACCGAACGCGACTCTACACAGATCTACAGATCCATGAGAAATAGCNATATCCGGAACATTTTCTTTCCAAATCTTACAAAANAAAAGCTGNCGTCGTAGACCTTCCTTCAACCTCGCTAATAGAGACTCCGGATTGTATTTGCCTATTGTTATGAACTCTTCCTTCAAAAACCTCGCTAGTGGCAAAGCATCAGGATGTTTTCTTGTAGTTAATAAAACCTTATGCCCCAAACTTCTAAGACGTTTTGCAATAGCTGCGCCATATCTCACATGCTTACCTGTGCAAGCATCATACCAAATCTTCATTTTCCCACCCTTAAAAATTGGCATCCCACTTTCTTGGCTGAGAGGAAATCGTTCTCTGTATTCCCGATAAATAAAAGGTTTGAGAAGGATACCTTTAGCTTACTTGCGGCCATTTTAAGTTGCTGAACTCTATCTAGACATCGTTCTCTCGTGATTACGAAATTAAAAGATAAATCTAAACGTTTAAGGACATTTTTTACTAACATCTCACCCTGCATAGTTACAAGGGCCTTAGGTTTTTCAAGGAACTTCCTGTAAAGGGCCATTCCATCTTTATTAACAGTTATATCTGTCAATGCTTCTAGTTCTGCATTACTCCAAACTTCAAAGATTCTCTCTCTTGTTTCTTTGTCCAATTCCAAAATCTTTTCTGTTAAAGGGTGTATATCTGATGTTNTCATGATTTCACTGAATCTCTGAAAAAGTCTTTTGTAATCTATNGGCAAGTAAATTAATGTACCNTCAAGATCAAATATGACGGCTTCTATCAATGATACATCTCTCCAATTACCTTTCCATCTTTGACAAGTCTCGCTGGCGCATCGATATGGCGGATCCAGTAAATATTTTCTGGCAAAATATTATACTTTGGGATATCTGGAATGCTCTCGTTGAAGGCAAGTTTCACATATAAATATGGAATATTCGCGTAGTAATCTTTACGCAATACTCTACTTGCATAGGAAAAGAAAAAAGATGTGGTAAACATCCTTCCCGCATTGATCTCTGTTACGCAGGGTACCCCTCCATTGTTTTCCTTTAAATCCACACATGCGATTCCGTTGAAATCCTGATCAATGGCTAGAACGGCTTTCGTCCCAATTTCATTAACAAAATTATCGTGAATTGTTCTTTGAATGGAGGGTGTACCAGTGATGCCTGAAGGAGCAAGATGCGGATAAATGTACCGAAGCCGTTCTCTAGCCATAGAAGTAACGAGTTCCCCATCCTTCCATAAGCTGTGAAAGCCTATGTTTCTACCAGGTAAATGCTCCTGCGCAATAAATTCCCAAGTCACATTACGTGACTTCCAATAACTAATCCATGACAAGGCTGTTTCCTTATTGTATGCCGGTGTACTTCCTCTACCACCTGCCCCCTGTCTAGCTCTAATCCAGATGGGGCTTCCGAAAACCTCAAAAGCCTTATCAACATCCCCTTCGTCACGTAACTCTATGAACCTTGCCACTGGAACATCGTTTTTCCGCCACAGTTTTGCAGATTCCAATTTATCTTGACATACGCGTACAGCCTTTTTTGATGGAAGAAAAACATTTGCTTTTAGCTTTTCACGATTTTCTGAAATAACTGCTACTTCTGCATCTGGCTGTGCATGAACAAACTCAACTTCTTCCTTCAATATAACCTCGTTTAACTCATCAATGTACCTATCTTCCATTGCTTCAGGAACTAGATAGCACCTATTTGTAGACGCCAAATGAATGAAGTGCACATTTGCTTCTGTTCCGACAATAAACATTTTTTCTGGAGCAATTTTAAGCGACATAACAAAATTTATGCCTGCAGGTCCCCCTACCCCTGTAACTAAAATTCTCTTCATTCTTTCACAGCCATGTAACCTTAAATTTTCGTCAGCATCCTGTTCTCTTTCAGCACTATCAAACAACACCTTAATATTTTTGCCTTAAAAGCCTAAACTTTAATAAAATAAATACCTTCCTAATCAACAAGGGCCGGTCGTCTAGCNTGGTTAGGACACTTGCCCATAAAATGCAAGACTAAAGCAGCCCTTACGAGGCTGAGGTCGCCGGTTCAACTCCGGCCCGGCCCATTTAATCCCTCGTTTTAACAATAGGTGAGTTGATGGTCTATTATTCCAAAAAGTTTAAATGTAGAATTTTTCTACCTTTTCTACTTGGTGCCTCTGCCCTATGCCCGAAACAAGAACTGTTAAAATCAGCAAAGAAACGTATGCTCAATTATCGGAAATCGCAGGGGAACTTCAAATTCGACTCAAACGTCCCGTTTCTTTAGATGAGGCTTTGAAGTATTTGATTAGCCTAAGAGGCAAGGGTGCAAAGATTACAGATCTAGCTGGTTCTTATGATATCTCTGACAAAGAACTCGCAGAAATCAAAGCTTCTCTCTCAGAGGCTTGGAAGCGATGGAGATTACCCAAATCATATTAGATACCGATATTCTGATAGATCTTCTCAGAAACATAGAAGAGGTTGTTGATTCTATCAAGGAGATGGAAAAGAATAAACACTTACTTGCTACAACTATCATAAACGCTTTTGAACTGTTTTACGGAGCCTACAAATCGAAGAAAAGTGGGAAAAATTTGCCTTCAACTAAAGCATTGCTTGAAAGACTAATTATATTAAAAATGGACCTCGTGTCAGCCCAAGATGCTGGACGTATATACGCTGAATTAGAAAAAGAAGGACAACCAATTGGATTGAGGGATGCTTTGATAGGCGCAATCGCTTTAACCACGGGTTATAGCTTAGCCACTAGAAATGTCGAGCATTTCCAAAGAATTAAAGGGTTAAACCTTATACCCATTCCTTAAACGAAAAATAGGCTGCTGTAACATGTGTCCATTTTTCNGTATGTAAAGGAGACGCTCTTCCCCTCTAAGGCAACTGAAATCCTCGAAAAGACAATAATCTCTCTTGAGACTAATTTCCCTGTCATAACATTAACTTGAGATACCAGGCTTATTCTCTAAGAAATTCAAAAATTTTTCTAGATGAAAACACACTGAAGGCAGCCTTTCTCAGAGTTCTTCCTATTTTTGGAATTAACCCTNCAGCATCTGTTCCAAATTTACATACAATTGCATTTTCAAACAACCCTAAAGATTCGATTTGNAGTGTATCTCGAGTAAGTCTGTTTTTTCTTAAAGCTTGTTGAATCTCGTTTTGATCAGAGCCTATAACAATTAGTCTATCAAGTAAGGATTCAATCCATATCCTGTATTGATTAAGTTGCTTTTCAGAAATGATAGCCTCTATTCTCTCTTTTTCTTTGCTGATTCTAAATATTTTCACTTGCAAAGGTAGATTTAC